>Ga0208434_1000209_pt1 | contig 31948 bp, 58 predicted proteins | sample 13_taG_FD_184086 | JGI IMG/M metagenome (GOLD analysis project Ga0208434, IMG submission 184086) | Marine viral communities from the Subarctic Pacific Ocean - 13_ETSP_OMZ_AT15268 metaG (SPAdes) (version 2) | ecosystem: Environmental > Aquatic > Marine > Oceanic | place: Pacific Ocean | collected... | reverse complement strand
CATTGGTGCTTCCTCTACGGTGACCACGTAGGCTTTGCCGTTTGTGTCGTGAACAGTGATCACCTTCTTGGTGCTTTGGAACCAACCTTCTGTTGGGTGCAGGTCCATCTGCGGATTGCTGATGTCTGCGATCAGCGTGTCATTGTCTCCAATCTCACGCTTGATCAGTTTTGAAATACGGTCTGCGATATAGTCACAATATGCTAGATTCATCTTTTGCCCTTTTCCCTAATTGTTATATATATTATATGATCTAATCGCAGACTTGTCAACCATTAATTTTCCAATTCTTCCTCGATATACTCTCTGCGATTCTCGGTGATCTCAAAGTGTTCGTCTAGGAAGTCGTAGAGTGAACTACCACTCTCACCGTTCTTGATCACCTCGAAAGCATAGTCGGAGATGCCTTCTAGATAGTCATCGTCGCCCTCTGAGGTCCAATGGCCGGCAAAGTCCATACCACCTTCTTCGTAGTAGGCTTCTAGGTATACACCGTCCATATCATCACAGAACTTTTCATACGCACCAATAGGTGGAGCCCAAGCACTATCGAACCAACCAGTGATCACGGCTGTGCCATCACCGTTGTCTGTGAACTCTAAGCCTTCTGTATCTACATCCCACTTGGTAGACCAATTGCTTACTCGCCAATCATACCAGTTCGGCCCATCGCTAGGTGAAGTAGTGTCGTTGAGTTCCTTTGGCATTGGAACCATACTGTTGAGCAAGCCACCGTCGTCGCCTTCGGCTGTTGCACCTTCCCAGAGTGTTTTAATGGTCTCTGTAGAACCTTTGATTTCGATTGTATTATTACACCAATTAGGCATCTAGACTCTCCTCATATGTTGCGTCAAATCTCTCTGACAGTTCGTTGCAATCTAGCATATCTTCTACATCATCTGTAGACATATACTTGAGTGCCATTGTCAGCATCGCCTCTGCGGATACCAATCCCTCTTCGACCATTTCTAAAGCTCGGTCTCTGCTGTTTTGTTTTCTAAACATAGTTTGCCCTCTGTTGTTTAACTTACTCTTATATAATAGCACCGGCTGTGCCACTTGTCAACCTCTTTTTATCCAAATACCAAAAAAAGAATCACAGCAAGAACAATCCATCCCCACAGCATAGTGGTTCCCTTAAAGGGGTTGCCACCGCAGTAAGGACAGACCTCTGCATTGTTTTCTACTTGCTCACAGCAGTTGCCACAGGTATTCATACCTTTACCTCCTCAAAGTAAGGAGACACCCTTTTGGCTGTCTTGGTCAAGAACTCCCTATACTCCTCGTCCTCCGGCAGCTTTGCCACCCACTCTTCGTAGGTCTGCATCTCAATGGGGAACTCTTTATACCCCAGGCTGTTCTCGCCGGCCTTGGCCATAACGAACGCGGCTGCATCTGCTATGCGATCCAGTCCCGACACTATATAGTCGGTCCCACCTTTGAACTTCCAATAAGCGTTGCCGCTGCTGAACTTGCCGTCCTCTGCGTGAGCGCCATAGTTCTCGATGGTCTGTGTTGAAATTACGTATTGCATAGTTTGCCCTCTTTGCGTTAATATGTTTATATTATAACAACCATTTGGGGAGTTGTCAACCTTTTTCTATCCATTATAGATAAAAATTACAGTTCTCCCCGGCTGCTCGGATCACCACGTCGTAGACCTCTTCCCTTACGGCTGTATCGGTAGCTTCACCAAATTCGTCGGCTGTGGCGAGCTTTGAAAGCTCTCTCTGTGCCCATCTCCAAGCGTTCTCAGCACCGTCAAACTGTGCCATCTTCTCACCGGCTGCGGCGATCCGACCTACCATATAGCTACCATTTTCTGTGAACATTCCAAAACTCTTCATATCAACCTACCTCTTTATTGTTTAACTGTATACAGTATAACCTCATATCGCTCACTTGTCAACCTTTTTCTTGCCAAAAAAGAAAATAAAAAAACTTTAGATTTTGGCTATTATTCGGTTGACAAACCCGGCTGTTGACCATATACTAGTATTAAGAGTTAGGGCAGAGGGTTAGGGCTACTGAATTCCCCAAGTAGAAGACAAACACTCCCGATGGGCAAACGGTCTATATATCAAACCACCGGCTGCTATTATAAAGCCTCTTGGTGGTGATGTCAACCCCTCATTTGCACAAGAACAAGAAGAATCCTCCAAACTAAAAAAGCCAGTTAGATCAATAGGTTACAGTTCGAGTGACAAAAGAGCAGCATCTCCCACCCCTCTTTACACTAACCTATTGATATCATTAGAGAAATATTTTGACTACAGCCGGGGCCACCTAACCTCTTGTTCTATAAGGGAAAAATTTTCTCAACCATTTCAAACACTTACAGCCGAATCCTCAGGCCAAAAATTCTGAATTTCCAATCCAAAACCTCGGCAGTGAGCCAATCCAAACAGTGACAAATCCAATAGTGAAGCAGTCTAGTGACAGTGATAGTGACAGTGACAGTGATAGTAGTAGTCTAGCAGTGACTCTATATAGTGTAGTGAAGAACCTTAGTGACAGTAGTAGTAATAACCACTATGACTCTCTATATAGTGTAGTAGTAAGAGGTCTACATACGCTAAAGGCAAGAGTTCTCGATAGTGTAGTAGAGCGAGGGGCAAAGCCCCTATTATGTGAGCACGGAAACCACCATTTACGAGTGGTTTAAGCACCGTGCTTTCACCCTTAAAGCCAGGTTCGATGTGTAATATTCTTACAGTTTGCCACGTTTTCTAGCAATTTTCATACAAAAAAATTTTTCTTGACTCGTGGTCGCGAGAGGCATAGTTCAAATACTTTTTCACTTTCTGCTTCATCCTTGATAACCCTTGTCTCTACACTATATAGAACCTTAGGCTTTACTCTCTCTACACTATATAGACGACTGCTCTCAGCTATACCGTAGTCTACTCTAGTCTATATAGTCAAGTGACTCTGCATATGCTCCTATAACCCCTCTATTATGCACGAGCAGTTAGCGAGTGCGTGTATGTTTAGGTCTAGTGTGTGTGGGCTTATTAGAATGCTTACAGCGGGGCCTAAGGTCATTATCACTATAGCGGGGCCTATACATATATTCAACTTCTATATAGTGTAGTTCTTGCTTATATGCTTCTAGTGTGACATAGTCAATAGAGTTGTTTCTTAGTTGTTGACTAAGATATAGATGTCGTTGTTTTTGTTTATTTGTGAGTTTCAATTAGTGTAAGTCGGGGTCTCTACCCAATCCTTTAACGCTTGACTTGGTATATGTTTCAATTTCAATGTCATTGTCAGGTTCGTCTTGTTTGCAAAAGTATAGTATCTCTGTGGCTTGTTCGAGGGTACCAATACCATTTGCTAGTATATTCATAGTGGTGTGGTCATATATTCTATATAGTGTTATCATAGGTGTCCAATCCAATGACTACAATCATCACAGGGATCATCCCATAAGTGTGGCAAGGTCAGTAGTGCGTCGTTCATTGTATATTTACACTCGCCTGGGAGAGGTATTAAACTACCTTAAAACAGTTGCGTACCGCTTCGCGGCTATTCTGGCGCTGGGCCTTCGGCTTCTGGGGCATCGTCGCCCATTACTCCACCTCTTGGCTTGTAGAGAACTTCATCGCCGTGTATGATCTCTTCTACTTCAATATCGCCTGCTAGAGTTATAGCAAATCGTTCTGCTAGTTCATCTGCTATGATGTGGCAGTTTTCTCTTGATGTTTCTTCCATTTGAGTTGTGGCCAGCATATGAATCATACCTATCACAACCTCTAATAGGCGGGCAGTATCATCATCTACCACATAGACGCCGCCGTCAAAATCACTGGCATCTTCTGATTCTTCTTCGTTTTCGTATTCTTCTTCGTCATTCACTTTGAGTAGGTTCCTCGGTCTTGATCACTCTAAACTTGGGGAACAGCACGACCTCACCGGTAGCTTCGGGCTCGTCGTCAGTGCCTGTGTCCAAGCCCAGTCTCTCGCATACGGTATGGACCACTTCTAATATGTCTTGTTGACTTTGGTCGTTCTGTTGAACAGCCGCAAATCTTTCTGCATACAGAGCCATCAATTCAGCAAATCTGCGAGTCTCGTGGTCTAGTTCGTAGTATGGAGGTTTTCTTTTCACTATAATACTTATCTCTGTTAGACTAGGAAGTCTTGTTTTAGAATCTCTAGCATACGAACAGCTTCAGTTCGTGCTTGGTCGACAGCGTCATCAATTAGATCGTTTATTTGATCTGGGTTGTCTTGACTCCAAGTTGCGCCATCTTCTGATACCACTGAGCCTAGATATGCTTCACCCATAACCTTGTCGTCATACAGTGCCTGCACTCTACAGATCATATGCTGCCAAAAGCCACTCTCCAAGTTCTCTATCAGCTCTGGATAGTAGTCTGCATCTGTATCAAACAACAGATCCAATTGCGTGTCGTCTGGGGCAAAAGAAATCTCTACAGTGAACTGATCCACTTTGCGAGTCTCTCTTGTGATATAGTTTGAATTGTTTTGAAAAAAGGTATGTGTCATTGTACCAAATACTCCGTGTTCTTTTTAAGGTTCCATTTCTCTACAACAGGTAGTCCGAACTCATCTTCGTCTACTGCCACATAGGCCACAGTCTTTTTGACTATGCCATATCGGTAGCCTTGATCATTTACAAGTCCACCTACCCATATCTTATGGGGAAAGTCTTCACACCAATGAAAAGGATCATCGTTGAGTGAATATTCAAAATAGTTGCCTACGTCTTTTTCAACGAAACAACCTATCGGATCTTTAGTGTGAGTCCAGTATGCCATTGTTTGCCCCTATTGCCTAATTGTTATATACAGTATACGGTCTAAACTATAAGTTGTCAACCTCTAATTTACCAAAACCTACGCCGCTAGTGCGTAGGGTTGATTCCATTTACCGATATTGATATCTGTGTAATGTGAACGACTGAAGTAGTCTGTCATTGCATCATCGTCGTTGAAATAGTTCGGACCCTTCATAGCCGCCAACAGTTCATTTAGAAAGTCACGTGCCGTTGGGTTTTCAGCGTAGTGATCATCAATCCAATATTCATTGACTTGGATATAACGGTCACCGTGGGTATAGTTGCCTGAGAAGTCAATCTTACCTTGCTTGATGTTGACAACCAATGTTGAATGATGACGAACTGAAATTGAACCTTTCATTCCGTATTTCTTAAGAACTGCCTTGATTGCTGGAGCTAGTTCTTTTTTCATTTCTTGTGATACATATGCCATTTTATAGTGCCTCTCTGTTTGCCTAATTGCCTAACTGTTATATACAGTATAGCCTCAGTTGAGGACTATGTCAACCTCTTATTGTCCAAAACTATAAAAAAGTCAAAAAAATAGGCCCCATAAAGGACCTATTCTTAAGATGTCGAATTCTTATGCGAATACTTTCGCTCTTGAACCGTTTACATCTCTAGCAGTGACTGAATATCTAGTCTTGCCAGTTGTGGCAACGTCAGTTTTCACATTCAAACCAGCCGCTCTGAGCTCGCTCATTCTTGCTGGAAGTTGTTGAATACCGAATCTTGCTTTGGCATCTGCCGCAGTAAGAGTCTTGCCTGTGCCTCTTAGATAGTTCTCTAAGAAAGTCTTTTGGTTAGTTTTAATAGTTGTAAATGCCATTATTGGCCTCCTTTTGGTTTACTTAAAAAATTACAATAATTTTTTATTGTTCGTATATTATAAGGTCATTTGAAACAAAGGTCAACCTTTAGGTTGTCCAAAAGTATTAACCGTCGTCTTCGACTAGCTCTACTTCGTCAACGTCCCAGATGTCAGCATATTCGCAAACGAATTCTTTATCGCTCTTTTCGTCTACCACTACCACCAGTTCTTGTTCAGTGTCTCGTTGTTTAAGAAAGCCAAAGCCTTCATAGTCGCCGTATTTTGCAATAGGCAAGTCTGATAGACTCAGCATACCACCTGGACGACCAAACTCATCTAGTGGAATATTCTTTACTTTAAACTTACAGCCGTAGGATTTACCTACTGTGATTTCTTTGATATTAATCATTAGTTGCCTCTTTGATTACTGTGGCACCTTGATTAATGCCTTGTTTGAGCATTTGAGTTGCTCCGTCTACGTCACCTGGATTCATATAAAGATATGCTCCTACGGCACCAATAGCCATAAAAAGAATTGCTTTAAGCATCGTCTTCTCCTTGCTTCATTACTTTTTTAATTATAGCCTCAGCTTCGGGATATGTCAACATATCTTGGATGAATTCTGATTCTACATAGTCAAGCCAGGCTAGTTCGTTTTCCGTTTCAATCCGTTGTTCTTCTGTGAGAGGTGGATGTTTAGGTTGATATAGTCCGCCCCAGGCACTTGGTAGTGAATAAGAAAAACTATATGAAATACCATTAATAGGTGTAGTATTCGGGGACTTCGCCATCTACGGCCTCCTTGATTCTATCGTTTACGATTTGAGAGTGTTTACATTTACCTCGAAAGGTAAAGCCAGGGCATTCACATTGAAAGCCCTTAGGGTGAAGTTCGACAGCATAGTGGCCATCGCCCTTCGAATTAGGTTCTTGCCATACCAGACCCTCGAACAGATCTCTGTTGAAGGAAAAGGTAGGCTTAAAGAATGACTCCTTATACTTAGGCACCGTCGTCCATCTCCATTTCGTGATGACCCCAGTACGCCTCAGGCTCTACTGAATCTTCATTCATTTGACGTTGGACTTCGTCCCATACAACCACTTGACTCAATCCGTGTTTACGAATGAACACATCTCGACTGCACCATTGTGCATCTTCTTGCATCTCAAATACCCATTGTCCTACTTTACTCATAATTGACCCCTCCAGGTGTTGCATTTTTGAAAGTTGTTACCACTCGGTCATTGTAACGATCTTCGCTCATCGCGATAGTGTCGTAAACATTGCCCCAATAATTGCGAGCCCATTCACTTAGATTGTCTTGCTGGAGAATCGTAAGGACGGCGCCCTTACGACTCAACTGTTTCATTTCATTGAAAGGACCCAATTATGCCTCCAACATCTGGAGCATAGTTGCCGGAACACGATACGAACCATTACGGACAGTGTCTACCACAATATATTTGCGATTCACTTTGCGAACGGTTCCTGTGTAAGTTTTGCCATCGCGTGATGTAAACTGAACAGCGTCTCTAACACTAAAAGCTCTTACCGCTTGACGAGCAAGGTGTGTTCGCTTCAGCTTCACAGCTTCTACAAGTTGATTCAATTGATCGTTATCCATTTGATAAACGAGTTCAGTTGCTTTGGTTACTATATTAGTCATAATTTTGTGCCTCTCTGTTTGCCTAACTGTTATATACAGTATAAGGTCAACACCCGAAGATGTCAACCTCTTATTGTCCAAAAACTATTTTTTATTGTCTTCAGGGTCGTTCTGTCTAGCCATAAACATTTCTTTACGAAGTCTTTCTATCTTAGGCATTGAACCAGGCCCTTCCCAGACATCATTCATTACTTCGTTCATCTCGTCTAAAGGTATTCTAGAAAACCTAGTAGCCTTAGGGAAACATTCCATTAAGAAGTCTCTTAAACCTTGTGGCACCTTCTTGTGATCAGTGAACGCCCAGGTTCCGTTGAAACCGTTTAGGTAATAAGGTATGTCAGTTGGCTGACGTTCCCAATAAGTTTTTTCTTCATTCATATATTAATCCTCGTTATATTTTAAAATTTCTATTTCACCTTTCTCATCTCTACGATGTTTAAGATATCCGTTTGCAATAAGACTGTCAATTGTTGCTTCAACTACCTTAATGCCAGGTCTTGCAACCCACATTCCAAATCCAGTGCCTATTACATAAGCGAACAGCATCCAAGCCGCGTTTGAATCAAACATCCTTTTGCTCCTTTTGTTCTTCTTGGAACATCTTTTTGAGCATCCAACGGTGCTTACGGAAATAATAGGTCGAGTCATACTCTGGGAATTTATTTTCCCATTGAAATAATTCGTCCTTGTGTTCCATCCACTTTTCGTTACACCAGCTTCTAAATTCTGATGGAAAAACAGGATCTGGCATATTATTTGGAATGTCTATCATAGACTATGCCTCCATCTCAAATAATTTAAATTCATCTTGCATAGACTGTTCGAAATCAGTAATCTGCTTTTGAAACTTATGATGTCTATCATAGACTATGCCTCCATCTCAAGTAATTTAAATTCATCTTGCATAGACTGTTCGAAATCAGTAATCTGCTTTTGAAACTTATGAATCTTTGATTCAAAGTCAAAATTGCAAAGTTCGCCTTCGTTATACAATACCTGAAGCTCTTTGAGCTCATCGATAAATTCTAAAATATCAATCATTGGATTCTCCGTTGCCTAAGTTATACATATATAATAGCCTCAGTCACCGTAACAGTCAACCTCTAATTTACCAATTCTGGTGAGTAAGATTTGAAGTATCGGATTGGTGAGTTATCACGAGGTGGGCTCTCTTTGAGCTCTACAGTAATACCTTTGTCTTTTGCCGCATTGATAAACTTCATTGCATCGCAATCTTCTTCAAGATATACTGTCTTACCTTTTACATATGAGTATTCAGAAATGTCTGTTTCAATACCCATCATCTTTAGTTCGTCCATCTTTACCGCTAACCAACCGTGGCCAGCGTCAGAGTGAAATACTTTTTTCATTACTGCCATTTGTTTTCTCCTATGCAAAATCGCTGATGTGTTCAACGAATTGCAATTCGCTCTTGCCAGTTTCAATTTTGTATATCGCTAGGTGGCAAGCTCTCTGCGAATACCTTTTAACGTGTTTCTTTAGATCTTCTATCGAAGACTGTCTTTTCTGCCAATAAGTTCTTCCGCTGAACTTGTCAATTGTCATTCCGTGAATTTCCATATTACCAAGCCTCGTAAATTTCTGGCATATTAAAACCGTTTGCCTTACAATAATTTTCTAGCTGATCCATAACTCGACCTAATCGGTTTGATCCATAACTCGACCTAATCGGTTAGCCTTACGGCCAGCTTCTGCGTTAGAAATCTCTCCGTCGCAGTGTAAATTCTCTGGTGAAAAGTCGCAGTCTAATGCTTCTGCGATTGCGTTGATATCTGCTTGGTTCATCTTACCAAGTTTGATTGGACCTGGGTGTCCGTAGAACCCGCCCCATTGATTGCGTTGATTAATATAATCGTGTAGTGCCTTCATAATTTTATGCCTCTCTTGTTTAATTGCTGTAGTGCCTTCATAATTTTATGCCTCTCTTGTTTAATTGCCTAACTGTTATATACAGTATAGCCTCACTAGAGGCTATTGTCAACCTCTTCTATGCCATTTCTTCTTCGCAGTGTTCACAGACTGAACCCCAGTCTGTTTCGTCATCACATTCTTCGCAGAAGTTCTGCTCTGGATCTTCAAACTTAAAGAGGTCGTCTTCGTTCTCTTGAGTGATCAAATGCGGATTGGCTAAGATAAATTCAATAGTCATATCCATCATTGATTCAATAGCAGTTTGAAGATCACTGCCTTCACACCTACCTTGATGTATTCTACCACGAGTGTATTCGTAGATCCTACCGTAGATATTAGTTCGATCCATATCTAGGACACAATAATAGTCTAAGAAGTTGATAGCACCTGAGGTGTTATTGCCCATTCCGTTGTTATAAAAGTCATAGGCCAGTCTGTTGGCTGCTCTAATCAACTCTCCAGCAACCACATCTGAGTTGCCACTACCTGGCATCAATTTCACAAGTTCATCAAATTGTGATTGATATTTGCCAGTGCCGTTCCAATAAGTATTTTCCATAATATAAGCCCTCCGCTTAATGTTTAACTGTTATATACAGTATAAGGTCAACACCTGAAGGTGTCAACCTTTTCTTTACCAATTTACGCCGACCAATATGATTCTGAAAGTGGACTCATATAGTGTGGCTCGTTGACTGAAGCAGTATGAGTTATCTGCTTACCTGTCCCTGGGCAAGTGCCAGTTTGGGTAACAGTCTTCTCAATGTTATCGTGATAATAATCTGCTTCTGCAATACCACATTTATATAGTGGTGAATTTTCTGCTTTGGCTTCGTCCTTGTCACGTTGGAAACTATACTTAGATGCCAATAGTTCAAAACGATTTGCTTCAAACTTCTTGTGCATTCTAGTCATTGCCGCTCTAGCCGCACCCATTGTTTTATATTGTGCCTTCAAGTAATGCTTACCACGAGCTGGGTTTGATTCAATACGTGATGTTTCTCTGTTATAAATGTAGAACATATTTTTGCCTCTCTTGTTTAATTGCCTAACTGTTATATACAGTATAGCCTCGAATCACAGAGAAGTCAACCTTTTATTGTCCAAAATAAAAGTATTGGTTAATTTTAGTGGTAAAAGAAAGGTGCTAGTCGTTATAACCTGGAACTATTTCTCGCCAGTTTGGACCATACATTTCTTCAAATTTGGTTTCTTTCCAATTTTCTGGCTTTTGGTTGTTTGGATGTTTGAGAGCTGCCATTTCTTGATTTGGAAGCATCACCCAAGATTCTCCGCACCGAATGCAAGGATCTTCAGAGGCATATCCGTAGTGAGTGTTTCCAACGCCAGTGAGGGGTTCGGGTAGTGAAGAACAAGCAGTGACAGTGATAAGCAGTAGTGAGCCTAGTAAGGCTTTTTTACTTTGTCTAGTGACCAATCTTTGAAACATTTTCTTCTCCAAGGCAAATTAAGTATTGCACCGTTTCTGTTGTGTGTTACCCACTTGCTAGGTAGGTATCTCAAATGTATAGGCCACTTGCGATTGACAATATCAAGGTCGTTCCAACATTCGTATCTGATCTTTAGTTCTTTAATTTCAACAAGACCAACACAAGCTGCCCACGACTTATCTGTTCGTTTGCGTGCCATTACTCTACTAATATACTATAACCACGTACAAAAGTCAAGTGAATTGGAGGGGTAAATACTTTTACAACAATCGTTGTCTGAAAAGGAGAGATTCCAATGTCAAATTTAAAAAAAGTAAGCCTAGAACTAGAAATAGGCCAAGAAATTCTTGTGGGGAACAATAATGAAAGAGCTAAGATTACAAAAATTGAATATCACGATAGGACAGGGGAAATCAACATCAACACAACTAAAGGACCACGTAAAGTCTTAACTTTCCGCTTAGCCGAAGATCGCTACAGCGGGGCCTGTGCTAACCCAGCCGACAAGTATAGATAGATTTACTTATATATGTGATCATCTACGCTAAATACATATATGCGTATTAAAGAGATCACAGAAGGTAAACCTAGTCCATCTTATTGTAGAAATACACCCAAAGACAAAATGGGTGTAAGTGCTAAGGCGTCTTGTAAAAGTCGTGGCCTAATATCACGTGATGGCAAGAAGTCACACAAGATAGGCAAGAAAAGAAAAACAGTTGGCGGCAGACGAATAAAAGGAAAAAAGTATGGTGGACCACTTCCAGACTGGAGTTAATTTCCAAGGGAAACTCCTAGTAGCACATCCAAATTTAACAGGATTTTTTTCACGCACAATAATCCTAATTTATCAAGACGATCCAAAGAACGGAATCTCAGGGCTTGTACTAAACAAACCAACACAAGTAACTGTTAAACAAATTGTGGAAGATAGAGGCTTTGGATATGACGGCACTGAGCATATGTATCGCGGCGGACCTTTAAACGATCAAGCAATACTAATGGTACACGAAGATCAGTGGTATAGCGAAAACACTATGCAAATAGGTAACGGACTATCTATAACAAGTGATAACTTAATGATTGAAAAAATGTCTATGAATAATACTCCGCAGCAGTGGAGAATGTCTTTAGGTATGGCAGGGTGGCATCCCGGACAATTACAAAAAGAACTAGCAAGTAAAAATGGCTGGTTGACTTGTGATGCTAGTTGTGCTATAGTGTTTGACAAAGATGGTGAGAGACAATGGAACAAAGCAGTACAGGAATGTGCGAATCAAAAGATAGACTCGTATTTCTAAGACAAGAACAAGAAAAGTATGCACCAGGCTCACCTAGGTGGATTGATCTGCAATCAGAATTAGATCAGATCGTTGCACAAAATTACATTGAATATGTAAATAGATAAACAGCAAGAAAGGAACACACAATGTTTAGGATAATGACTGTACTGTGTTTTTTAGGATTACTTTTACTAACAACTAATCCATTAGCCGCACAAGAAAACAAACTACCAAAGGGTGACATTCCTACAATTTTTACAAGAGCACCGTGTGATCCTTTACCTAAAATGTTAGAAACAATGAAAAAGTATAAAGAAGAATTGTTATTCACAGGTAATGGTATGACTTTTTCAGCACAAACAGGACAACCGTTTAGGGGAGGTATGATGTTTTTTGTTAATCAAGATACAGGTACTTGGAGTATGCTTGAGTTGTTTGGAGACGGTATGAGTTGTATGATAATGAATGGAAGAGACTTTGAACCATTTGCAGGAAAACCAATGTATAAAGATAAATTATAATGTGGTCATTAGTTTTTATATACTTCTATGAAGTAACCCCTTATGTAGAATTAGTCAGTAATCATACTAGTATGGTAGAGTGCTTTCATTCAAGAGAAGCTTTAGCAGAAGATGTTGGATTAGGTAACGGTTATTTTAAACCAGAACAGCAAGCTATTTGTATTAATAGGAACCCTTCTTAGGTATGGATGACTAAACGTAATGGCAGACACCTTAGTCCTTAATGCAGACGGACAACCAGTATCATTATTACCACCTTCTACTATTCAGTGGAAGGAAGCAATTACCTACCTATGGTTAGACAAGGTAACCGTTCTTGATTGGTATGATGATTGGATTGTGAGAAGTAATAGTTGGGAAACTAGAGTACCTGCTGTAATTATGTTAAAAGAAATGTATCGACGGCGGAGAAACCCTCGATTTTCTAAATACAATGTACACCTAAGAGATTACTTTACCTGCCAATTTTGTCTAACATCATTTCCCAAACAACAACTAACACTAGATCACGTAATACCGATTAGTCGCGGCGGCAAAACTAACTGGGAAAATATTGTAAGTGCGTGTGGACCTTGTAACAGTAAAAAAGGCAGTAAGTTAATCAAACCTAAGAATGATCCTTACCGCCCTGATTATTATGATCTTGCTAACAAACGTAAACAGCTAGAGTTTACTATTAAACACCCTAGCTGGTCTGCTTGGCTTACTTAAACCATCCAACTTTCTTATTGTTTTCTAGTCTGTTACTATGTTCTTCAACAGTACCTGGATAACGCCAAGCCCATATAGCAACTAGTGCCATAAAGCCTCCGCTCCACGCAACTGCTTTAATGTTCTCTGTTGTAAACCACAAAAACGCAAGTGAACTAGCCATAACTATAACCATTGCGTATTTGCCCTTGGTAGGGAATACTCTTTTTTGTACCCAGTTTGTTAAGAACGGACCAAAGTATTTGTGATTGTATAACCAATCGTGCATCTTCTTATTACTTTTAGCAAAACAATATGCTGCAAATACTAAGAAAATACTAAATGGAATACCCGGAACTACAACGCCCACATATGCCATACCTAATGATAGAAAGCCAAGTCCCATCCATATATATTTTTTAATCTTGTTCATCAAAAACCTTTCTTAATGCACTAACTAACTCACTCATCATAGCATCAGTATGAAAAGGTGTTGGTGCAAATCGTAAACGTTCAGTACCTTCTGCAACCGTAGGATAATTTATAGGTTGCACGTAGATACCGTACTCGTTAAGTAAAGCGTCACTCATTGCTTTACACTTAAATGGATCTCTAACCATAACAGGAACAATGTGTGAAGTAGCGTTTTCGTGTACTTCTAATCCAGCACGTTCAAGTTTCTTTTTTAGTTTCCTAGCTGCAAGTTGATGCTCATCTCTTAGCTCAGGATGATCCTTTAAAAATTTAACACTAGCCAAAGCACCTGCACAAATGACAGGGCTAAGACTAGTGGTAAAAATAAACCCAGATGCAACAGAGCGAACAGCGTCTATGACATCTGCATCCCCTGCTATATATCCACCTGTGACACCGTAGGCTTTGCCTAACGTTCCGTTGACTATGTCAACCCGACCTTCCCCTAGTTTTTCACATACTCCTGCACCTGTACTTCCATACAAGCCAACAGCGTGAACTTCATCAATATAGGTCATCGCATCGTAACGTTCAGCCAAGTCGCAAATCTCTGAGATAGGAGAGATATCACCGTCCATACTATATACAGACTCAAAAACAACGCACGGCGTCCCGCCGTTCGTGGTTACTTCTTTTAGTTTATCTTCGAGATCCTCTAGATCGTTGTGCTGCCATATCTTTTTGTCAGCACCACTGTGTCTTATACCCTGAATAAGACTGGCGTGATTCATTGAATCACTTAAAAACACAATGTTGGGAACGATTGATTTAAGAGAGATAAGTGTCCACTCATTTGCGACATATGCACTAGAATACAGTAAAGCACCACCTTTGCTATGCAATGTGGCTAGTTCGTGTTCTAATGCAACGTGATAGTGTGAAGTGCCACCTATGTTTCTAGTGCCTCCACTGCCAGCTCCTGTTTGTTCCAACGCAGTATGCATTGCATCTATAACAGTTTTATTCTGACCCATTCCGAGGTAATCATTTGAGCACCAGTTTACAATCTCTTTGATTGCATACTTTCCGTACCAAATAGCTTGAGGAAACTTTCCGCGTTCTCTGAGTATATCATTGAATACACGGTACTTGCCTTCCTGTTTCAATTGTTCAAGTTTTTGTTGGAATGGTTTTTTGTCTATCATATTACTACTTACCATATTAGGATAAACTATAAGTATGTTATGAACGGTACATTTAAAGGTTTAATATGATTGGAATAATTGGATACGGATTTGTAGGCAAAGCTGTTGCTAAAGGATTCTCTAAAACAGATCACGTAATTTGTGATCCTAAGTTTAACAGTGTAACAATACAAGATGTTTGTGATGCAAGCCCTGACGTAATTTTTGTGTGTTTACCAACGCCGTATGATAATAGTAATTACTCTTTATTAAAAGGAGCCCTGCAGGAAATTAAAGACTCTCAATACAGTGGAATTGTTGCTGTTAAAAGCACTATACTGCCACATCATCTTGAAAACTTTGACATAGTATTAAATCCAGAGTTCTTATCTCGTGCAACTGCTGACGAAGATTTTGTTAATCCTCCTTTTGTATTGTTTGGAGGAAATTTAGAAGATTGTGAACAACTAAATACAATATATGAAAAATATTCAACTGTAAATTTAACCAATGTGAAGTACACTGATATTAAAACAGCATCATTGGCAAAATATACTTTTAATTCGTTCTATGCAACAAAATTGACTTTTATGAATGCAATATACGATATTACACAAGAAATTGACGTCGACTTTGAAGAGTTAAAGGCAGTTTTAAAGATGTGGCCTTGGATGATAGGTGTGAGTCACTTAGACGTTCCAGGACACGAAGGAAGAGGGTTCGCAGGCCCTTGTTTACCAAAAGATACTCAAGCATTAGCAGATCAGTTCGATGTTACACTACTGCAAAGTGTTTTAGACTTAAATACACTATATAGGAAAGAGGATACCAATGGCAGTAATTGATCTTAACGTAACCAGCACTTGCAACTTAGGTTGTACATATTGTTCTGAAGGCTTTGAGTGTGGCTTATCAACAATTTTTGAAGAAAACACTTATGTAACTCTTGAAAATGTAGACGAACTAATGAACAGTATTAAAGATCCTAAGAAGGATATTTACTTCTGGGGCGGAGAACCGTTTATTAACTGGGAATTTTGTAAAGGTGTAATGGAAAAATACCAAGACGATCCTAACTACAGTTTCTTCTTTTACACAAACGGAATGTATCTTAAAAAATATCTTAATCCTTTACTAGAATTTCAAAAGAAATTGCAAGGTCGTTTAAGACTACAAGTTTCGTATGATGGTAAAGCAGTTAACGATCTTACTCGTCCTGATAAAGCAGGTAACCCTAGCAGTGAAATGGTTAAAGCTAACTTTATGGCAGCAAAGGAAGCAGGACTAAATGTAAATATGAAAAGTGTTCTTACAGCTGAACACTTCCATTTAATCTTTGAAGCATTCTTAGATGTAATTCAAATGGATGATAATTATTTTCCAACGCCAGATCTGTATTCACGTTTGACTGAAGAAGAGTTTATGCCGCATTTAGAATCATTAAAAGTAGGACTAAGCAAGATTGCAAAATACATTTACAAGAACAATCTTAATCCAGAAAAGTTTGGCTGGTTCCAACAATCAAGAGCATTGTGTGCCTCGGGTATTAACTATATCTCAGTAGACCTTAACGGTGACATATCACCGTGTCACGGATGTATGTACAAAGACTCACACGATCATATCTTAGGAAACATTCACGAAGTAGAAGATATTGATGCATTGATTGCAGAGAAAAGTGCAGAGTATAAAGACGCACTTGCTAATCAACCGCTTGATTGTTTAAACTGTGATGCAATGTTCTGTATGAAATGTAACTCAGCAACATACGAGAAATCAGAAAAAGATACATATTGGGAAAAGTGGAGCGACCATACAGCAAATTGGCAAACGTGTAAAGTGTTCAAACAAAATGAAGTAGTACATCACGCATTAAGAACAGCACTTAAGAGTTATGTTGCTCCAACACAAGAAGATAAAATGAAAGCAGAAAGTTGCACAGTATAAAGGATAATAGATGTCATTTACTTTAGAAGTATCAGTAACAGAAAAATGCAACCTAGGTTGCCCATATTGCTATGTAGCAAACAAACCCACATATATGACCAAAGAAGTATTTGATGCAGGTATTCCGTATCTATATAATCTTATGGAAAGGTCTAATGAAAGAGATTATTTTGTAAGTTTCTTTGGCGGCGAGCCGTTATTAAATTGGGAGTTAATGGAACACGCTATTCCTTTTTTACACAATGATCCTAAGTGTAGAGGGTTTAATGTTATTAGTAATTTAACAATGTTAGATGATGAAAAAGCAGAGTTCTTAAAGAAATATAACTGTGGAATTAGTTGGAGTTTCGACGGTATGGGATCAAATGAAAGTCGCCCATTACTACCAATATTAGAAAACACAAATCCAGAAACTGGAGAACTGTTTGACGGTATACTTGATTTATACAATCAAAAAAGAGATCTGTTGATAGAAATGGTTAACGGTTGTAAGGTAATGATATGGCCAGGCAACACAACAGAGATGACAGAAAACTTTGAGTTCTTATTAGAATGGGGAGTTGAACATCCAGACTTTAGTATTGTACGAGACGATGTATGGACACAAGAAGACTTACACGTCTTTCACGACGAACTTATACGATTAACTGATACATATATAGACAAGTTAAAAGCAGGTATTCCTTGTTCAGTAGGTTTTTTAAGACTTTCAATTCTTGATACATTATTTGGACTAACAAAAGGTAAACGTAAGCACGGTTGCTTTGCAGGAGTTAACGGTGGTGTATTAATGAGCTCAGGAGAATTTTATCCTTGTGCTAGATTTGCAAGTAAAAAGATTATGCAGATGGACGAGAAGTATAACTTTGAATACTTTCAAGAGAAGTTTGCACCTGGCAACTATAACAAGTGTGAAGAATGTAGACTAAGACAAGTGTGCAACGCAGGTTGTACATACTCACAAGTAATGAACGGCAATAAGCCTGTGGATAGTATTTGTGAAATTTATTTAATGACATACGAACAAGCAATGCGAGTAGTACACGAATGCAGAGATCTTCCAGTATTCCAAGATCTAATGGTGCATTGGTTAAATGATGTAAAAAGTGAGAATTCAAACTAATGACAGATAAAAAAAGAAAATATAAAAGTCTTATACACGATGTTCCTAACAAGGTTGAAATCCAGAAAAAAGAACACGAAATGCAAAACGTTCTTACTGTTGAAGAACTTGAAGAACAGTTAGAAGAAGCAATTAAAGGTAAGGCAAGAGTTGACTCTAAGTATGTTGATTATCAGTCACGGGGTCATTTATACGATTATAAAATTAACTACACAGAATTTTTAGATGATATGGCACACATTATGCGTGAAGTTAAAGCTCGTCCTGAAGAAGAGCGATACAAAAGTCGTGTGCCATTAATGATTCAGTAATGACCCAAGAAGCTACACTTCTAGACGAATTTTTTGAAGAAGGCGTCGGCTGCACATTTAATCAAATGAATACCAGCGATAAGCCGCTGCAAGAAGGATACGGTGTTAATGTTGTATACCTTACAAATAAATGTAATATGGCTTGTACGTACTGCTATGAAGATCTAGCAGACAGACCCTCGCAGTTACAAACTAAAGCAAAGATAAAACAACATATTGATCAAATACTTGAACGTGAAAGCGATCCTGATCAACAAACACTTATTTTATTGTTTGGAGGCGAAGCTACCCTTGAATGGGAAAACTGCAAGTATGTAATGACATACGCTTATTCTAAAAAGAAAAACGTACACTTTCAGTTAACAACTAATGGAATAAAGTTTCTTAGTGATAAATTTTTAGATGAATACGCTAACAATTGGTTTCAACAACGAGGTTTTCTAAGTGTTGATATTAGTTTTGACGGAGTAGGTAATAGAGAAAGAATATATCACAATGGCAGACAAACAGCAACTGACGTTATTAAAGTATTTAGAAAGTTAAATAAGAGAGGTTTACAATGGCGACTAAGGTATACATTTCATAATCTAAATATATATTCTGCATATGATGACATTACTAAACTTGCTAAACTATTTAAACCTCATAGAATTATAACTAGCGTAGCTTGGGACACCCTTGACAAAGATATGCTAAAAGAACTAATCAGAGTCAAAGATGCTTTGCGATCAGACTGGATAAATAACATTATAGACATTCCAGTCTGTGAGCTATTTTGTGATAGCTGTGACGGGTGCGGAGTAAGAAAAGAAACAGTTCAACTGTATACAGACGAGGGCAATGTAAAAGGAAGATTGTGGAACGAAAACGATGAAGCGTTCGATGATTTTAAACCAAAAAGAGATGAAAAATGATTATAGAAAAACTACAACAAATTATTGATATTATCAACGAGATTGCCGAAGAAGACGTAGGAGTTGCTAACGTACTAAGAGATAGTTTTGAACTATCATTTAACTTGTTAGAGACAATTGCTAAACAAAACGGAACTATTAGTGAACTTGATGTGTCAGATCAAATTACATTAGTTTCTGATACACTAGGTATTGATATGGAACAGCTAGTAATTCACGCAATTACTGAGTTCAACGATCAAATGGATCTAGAACAAAAAGCAGCAGACGAACAAACCCTAGCATTTATCACAGCAGACGAAGATGTTGACGACTATGAAAGATTTATAGATGAGAACAACGTAAAAGAAAACTTAGATTTTCTTAAAGGGGAAGTATAATGGGTACACTACAAGTTAATGTTCAAGGAACAAACAGCAGTGATACAGCAACATATTCCTTTTCAAATGTAGCATCTGGAGATTTAATACAATCAGCTGCTTTTAGTAATTTAGGTGTACAAATTAACCAAGAACGTGTAAGACGTAGTCAAAGCGCACTTTCTACTATCAAAGATAATGCTGATTATGCTGGAACAATTGACTATGCAGAGATGGAAAAGCTAAGATCAGCAGTTAGAGTAGCAGGCCCAGTAAATCCAACTTATAAAAACACATCTAATCAAAACATTACCTTCACCCGAGCAACAGCAGCATTTGCTGGCGATCCTGGTGTAATTAGTGCAGCTGGAAGTTGGACTGGTAAACCTAAGATTACAGCAGCTCTGTTTAACACAATCATACAAGGATTGAAAAATCAAGGTGCTGAGTGTGTATGTAACTGTAACTACTGTACTTGTAACTGTAACTACTGTACTTGTAACTGTAACTTCTCTTGTACTTGTAACTGTAACTACAGTGATGTAACAACAAAGAATAACATTGTTTATATGTAATGAGCCTCGAGAAAATAAACAAACTCAACCCAGCAGAATACACATACATCGATTCTAAATACGGCAACACTAACAAAAAGTCTATGGGCTGTATGGCACAAGAACTTGCTGCTATCTGGTCTGAAGAAGAGTATGTATTGTTGCGTAAAGACGAAAACGGTAAACTAATCGTTTCTAACCCTGATCAACTAATTTATCCGCTAATTAAAGCTGTACAAGAACTTTCAAGTAAAGTAGAGGAATTAGAAAATGAGCGAAAATAAGTATACAGAAGTTGAAGGCATTGATGCTTCAACATACGCAGGTAAAGCAGCTCTTGCAGTAAAGAAGAAAGCAAGAGGAATTCTTGGTGACGAGCTAGTCATTTTTACACTAGTGCAGTTTGTTCAATTTATGCAACTCAATAATAAGTTTAACAATCTAAACATTCATATCACAGAAGATAACAAAGAAGAATGTTATATCAAAATTATTGAAATGGAAAAACCAGAACTTATTGATGACCTAGAACTTTATATTGATTTGAACGATATGATTAATGATATTGTTAAAAAGAAAGATGAATACACTGGTCTTATAGACAAACTACAGAACTCACTTGATCCTAACGACTCAGAAGCAATAAACTCTATAGTTGAAAGTTATCTGAGAAGATAAGCGATAAATAGTTATAATAACTAGGAGATAATGATGCTAATTGTATTAACGGGTTCTGTATCAACCTACAAAAGAACACTAGCTAATGCTATTAAGGCAACACTTAATACTATTGCTTTAAATGATGGCTACACATTAAAATATACACACGAATATTTTGAGATTAAAAACTCAGAGGATGCTGTAGTTTATAAATCAAATGACCCAGACAATAATACATTATTATTAAATGATGACGGATCTTCTAATGATGCTGGAAAAGCTATATTTGATGATGCACAAGCTAAAATAGATAATATATTTAAAGTAAACTCTTGGAACAATCATTTTGAAGATGGATTTGTTGACTTAGCATATGACCTAGGTGTGTCAAGTAATAAAATGTCTTTCACTGACAGCAATGCTATTGATGTATTAGTTCCTTCATCGTATCAAGATATACTTGATAACTATACAAACAGAATTACAGATACACACGTAATTACAGGTGTATTTGCAAATTGGATCTTAGAAGATTTAAAAACTGATATTGGCGCAGACAACATTAAAGTTATAAATTTACAAAGAAACCCGTCAGCTTCGTTCTTTAACTATAATAACAATACCGCTCAATGGGACGTAGATTCTGGTGAAAAAGTTGATGACTCTATTGACGAAACAGCAAGAAACGACGACGAGGGAATTTACGAACGTTGGATCAATGGTGAACTATGTTCATACAAAGCAGCTAGTCTTGACTGGGTAGACACTGTTAAATTCGAAGACATTATAACAACCGGGTTAACTATAAACGGCACGGCAATAACATTGCCTGAGGGATTTGCAAACTTTAACGGCACTATAACCGCATATGAAAATGAGTTTATTAAAGATAGAAATGGGTTATCATCTGATGATATAACTGCTCTTAACAATAAGATTTCTACATTTGATTTTGCAACTAACTTCCCTACAGATCTTAGCGAAGCAGAAAATGCATTCTTAGATGGTATTAATATGAATACTTACTTTCCTTCAAACTTATTCACTGAACTTGGTTATACAGCAATGACATATGACCAGATCATCGCTAGTTAATCTTAAAAATTACGACATTACATTAACTACATCGTGGGAAACTAAGCACGGTGTCAGTGGTCATATGTTTGAACTTATAGAATACTTTATGCATTTGAGGTTTACAAAAAACTTAAATGTAGGAATACTCTTATCAGATGGAACTACTTGGAATGAGCTGTATACAGCAGTAGTTGAAAAGTATGAGCTAACACAGGACGAGCTAGTTGATCTAAGACATCATACACACGAAAAGTTTCAACCTAAATGTTTGTTAGTAAACACTTTACTAATAGTTGACGGATCACTTAGAACACACAACGCAGACATAATAGCAAACAAAATATTCTTGTTCCGTTGTGCAGAAACAGATATAGTTAGAGATAATGTTGTTGTACTACAAGACAATGATGTATATGATCCTTTGCCTAATAGTGTACACTATAAGAAGAAAATATTATTTGATAGGTATCGTAAACTAGATACAACAGCATCAAACACAGCAATGTTTTATCTAACAAACAACAGTAGACTATGTGCTATTACCACAGAAGAAATGCAGTCGATAGTTAGTAAGCATAACTTTAATAATTATATAGCATTGACAAACAAAGACTTGCAAATAGACGCTATAGATAGTATAATTGTACCAGTCAGGAACCTCTGGAATTTGTTCTCAACCTACATATATACTAATACAGCTTTGGAATTTGATTGCAGTCCAAGGTTTGTTGCTGAATGCGAGTTTTATAATAAAGAAGTCATATATGAGATAGACTATCACGACAATGGACTTGCCGCAAGACTATACGATATGAAACACGGGGATATTTGGTTAAGAGCAGACGATGAAATCAGTACTAGATTATAGCACATATGGCATTGCACTGGACACAACAACCACACCCAATGCAAGAGCAAGACTTAACACAGGATTCTTGTGCAACTATAACTGTGAGTTCTGTTATTACAAAGATAGGTTAGATCAGCGTGATAGTTTTGAAACTATTAAAGAACGTATAGATGACATATATGCCTATGGCATACGTGAAATAGATCTAAGCGGCGGCGAAAGTTCAATAGAACCTAACTGGCTTCCAATACTAGATTACTGTAGAGAAAAAGGTTTTGAGCATATCAGCTGCCTAAGTCACGGTGGTAAGTTTTGTAATATGGACTTCCTAAAACTGTCATACGAACACGGGCTTCGTGAAGTATTGTTCAGTCTACACGGCAGTAATGCAGAACTACACGACAGGATCACTGATCGTAAAAAGAGCTTTGAAAGAATACTACAAGCAATAGAAAACTGTCACGAGCTTGGAATAGTAGTTAGAGTAAACTGTACAGTGTATGACCTCAATCATCACACACTACCAAACGAGTATGCAGATCTTATACTAAAACTAAAGCCACTTGAAGTAAACTTTATCACACTAAACTACGACACAGACAATCAGGACTTTCGCACAAACGACTACGGTGCAGTAACAGACAGCATTAAAAAGTGTATTGATATAATTGATCCAGCAGTGAAATATATCAATGTAAGATACACGCCATACTGTTATATGGTAGGATATGAAAAGTACGTAGTTAATTATTATCAACATATCTATGATGTGTACGATTGGAATTTAGCAATATACAATCACGAAATAGATACAACCAAGCAATACACAGCAGTTGAGAAACTAAGACACAACTATGATGAAGCACGTAAGTTTAGACTTAATGCGTACTACAAAGGCAAAGAATGTTTAGACTGCAAGTACCTATTCATCTGTGACGGAGTTGAAAAACAATTAAAAGACACTCCTCTTAAACCTGTAGAAGGCGACAAGTTAAAAGATATTAATCATTATAGAGGAAACTATTTTGACTAAACTATCTATACTAATATTGACACACAATAGACCTGACCTATTTCAACGCTGTCTACACAGTGTACTATCACAACTTGACGATAGAATTGATGTTGAAATAATTGTAAACAATGATTCTAATGACATTAGAGAAATAAATGACAGCCGTGTAACCTACTACTATAAAAGTTTTGAACACCTAAGCAGTGTTTACGAATTCTTGTTACACAAAAGTCAAGGAGAATATGTTTACTTTCTAGAAGATGATGATTATCTTACAGCAGACTTTTTTAATAAAGTTCCTCTTGAAGGTAATCTTATTGTAGGCAACTATATGCCGTGTCACGACAAAGAAAATATGTTACAATATTCAATGATGTATCTAAACGAAGTACTAAGTGAAGAACGATTCCTTAAAAAACTTGATTACAGAAGATTACAATTAGGTCAACACATATTTAAACGTAAAACTATCATAGACTTTGACTTTCCAGATGATAGTCATATAGCAAATGATGTACTATTAGTATTACACGCAGCCCAAAATGCGCAGACAGTAAATACATATAATAGAGTATTTTATCACCAAACACAAGACGGCGGCGACAACATATCGTTCCCAGAGAGCACAGTAAATGAAGTATAGTAAACAACATCATATAGAGCAAGAGCCGGATCACCTAAACATCCATTGGGATAGTTTAACTATCTGCCAATTGAAGTGTAGTTATTGTTATGCACGTAATGAATACGGCAAAGAATGGGGTAAGCTCAGTAGTATAGAAACTATTGATGCAGTTATTGAATCACTTAGTCGCAGCGAACTAGGATTTAATCTTGGACTGTTAGGAGGCGAACCCACCCTTGGTCCACACTACTATTACATACTTGATAAGATATCAGCACTAGAAAAGAATAAGAAAATTTATGTTGTGACCAATGCTGAAAAAGACTTTACAGATCATCCTGACTATAGTGACAGGATAGCATTTTTGTTTTCCTGGCATCCAGCAGACTGTACAGACAGAGAGCGTTTCATTAACAATATGAAGTTGATGTTGAGTAGAGGATATCAATGTAAAGTGAATGTAATGTTGCATCACGACAAACGTTTGTGGCCAGACATAAAAGAAATGTTTGAAATATGCGCCGGCATTGAAGGACTAAAAGTACATCCACATTTTATATACGGCAGCAGCATCTCAGAACTATTTCATTACAGAGAAAACTTTTGGGAGTACTTCAGTTTCTTAGAAGACTATCAAGAAAAAGATCTTATGTATGATGACGATGTGTTCAATGACTATCAGATATTTCATCAAGGCCTAACAAACTTTGAAGGCTGGAGTTGTTTTAATAACAACTATGAAATTGATGTGCGTGGCAATGTTGTAAAGTTTTGTTTGGGCAAAGAGGAAGGTACTAGCTTGTTAAAGAATAAAGACTTCTTTAAAAATATACAAGAAACAGTTCCAATGATATGTCCACACAAGGCTTGTAACTGTGACGGTCTTTTAAAGCAGTACAAGGAAAAAGTATGATACACTTTAATCGCTTTATGAAAAACAAGTTGATATATTCGTATGACATAACTATGCGATGTAATCTACGCTGTTCATATTGCTATGCAACAGACATACTTGATAATAAAAAGTCAGGTGATGTAGCAGTTGCGGATAAAGTTGTGCAAGCATTTAAGGACTACAAAGAAAACTACCCCGGACACATAATTGAACTAGACTTATTAGGTGGCGATCCATTGGTTGCAGCAAACATATGGGACTTTATTGATGCTTATATGGAAACAGGTTTTGATCTTTGGATTATAACAAACCTAATGATGGGCAAGCGAACATTAACAAAGGCAAAAGAGTATCTAAACAAATATCCTAAACTAGGGATATGTGCTACTTGGCATTCTGAAATAGATGATGAAAAGTTTAAGGAAAACTTACTGTTCTTTAAAGATGCTACTAAGCCAATGTATAATCAAGTAGACGAAGTAACCTATAGAAACTTTGTAACTTCGTTTGTGTTGTTTAATGATAATCCTACGAAGTAACCTATAGAAACTTTGTAACTTCGTTTGTGTTGTTTAATGATAATCCTGATATGTATGAAAAAGCCAAGTGGGCAGTTGACAATGACATATCATATGGCATAACAATATTGTATGATGACCAAATGTTATACAGACGAGAAATGAAAGATATGTGGACTGAAGAAACCAAATGGGTTTGGAGGAACAGTTATAACTATACTCATACTAAATGGACTTGGGACGACGAGCCTATAACTTTAGATCAGTTTGAAGATATGAAACTATCACAAATCTCACATAACTATAACTTAGTCTGTTATCCAAATAACTGGCATATAAGATATGACGGAGAAACTTACAACAGTTGTAATTATTTGCCAAGAATACGTAAACACATTGATGATGGAATACATCCTAAAAAATTATACTGCAAAGATATGGACTGCAAATGTTCTGTAACGGCGTGTAAGGAAGTGTATAGCGAAAGATGATAGTAGAATGGGAAGCAGTTTTAGACTGCAATTACAAATGCCACTACTGCTCTAATGGCAGAAACGATCTGCTGGATAAACCTATACGTTACGAAAAAGATATGGATAAGATTCGTGCCTTTTTAGACAATATAAAAGAACAATGGCCTGATGAAGAAGTATTTGTATTTGGTGGAGAACCTTTACTGCATCCGCACATTGAAAAAATAGTAGAATACTTTAATAAGATTGATCTTAAATTTATATTACAAACTAACTTTGTTTTGACTAATAAAATTAGGCGTATGGAAAAAATGGGCTTAGATTTTATGGTGCAGGTTAGTTTACATCCATTAGAAGTAACCGATGAACAGACTTTGTATAATGATCTAAAAGAACTAGAACACAAAGTACGCCGTATAGATTGTATGTACATTGGCGAACCTAGTATGCAAATGTATAAAAACGTATTACCTTATATTAAAGATAAAAGCAAGTTGTTCTTAGCACCAGTTGCAGACTTTGAACTAGACAATGTTGTTAACGAATACTTGTATAAGTTTAATAAGATTAAAGATGATAGATTGTTATCTAAAGTTTATAATTTTGAACCGGGAAATAGAAGTTACGAATGGGAAAATATGATGCGAGGCAAAACCACAACCAAGGGTAAACCGTGTCTATATACAGGTAAGTATATACTATACGACCCTGCTTTGCAATCGTATACGTGCAATATGCGTGAGAACAATGAAATTTGTCCTCACGAACAATGTTTTTTAATGTAGAGGACTTATGACTTCAGAAGCTACACCACACGATTTTAGGCAGTTTGGCGAAATCAGACCTAAGAAAGAATATAGAGTTCTTCAGGAAGATGACGGCAGCTTTGTACCTGATTATCATATCACTTATCGTTTAAGCGACAAGTGTAATATGTCGTGCGAGTATTGTAGATGGTATGACGGAGACAACTACGACTTTGCACTAGAAACAATTGAAAAATTATATGAATTCTTTAAACACGAGAAGTTTAAAAGTGTTTTGTTTTACTTTCACGGTGGAGAACCAGGCATACATCCACACGTTATTCCGGTATTAGAAAAGTTAAAGGAACAAGAAAAAACTACAGGTATAAAAACTGTAATAGAGTTCCAAACAAATTTATCATATACCTGGCGTAGAGTAGAACAAATTATTAAATTAGTAGACAAGTTCAGTGTCAGCTATCATTTTATTGATTTATGTAAAAGTAAAGACGAAGTGCTACTAAAGAACTTTCATACTAATATGGCAAATATTATGGAGCAAGACTATCCACTTGAACGTCTAGATGTAATGCTAGAAAATGTTCCTGAAGATAGACTACAAGAGTTTTATAGTAATGTGTTAGGGTTTCTCAAGTATGACAAGATAAAGTACAGCGAAATGATACATAGTTTTTGTCACTACGAAAATAATCCTACGACAAAAAAGCAACACTTAGATTTTTACGACAAGTATAATAAAACTGAACAAGGTTATATGATTGACGGAGAGTATTATAATACAAATCAATTGTTTGAAAAAGGTGTAGACAGTCGCGGCAGCAAATGCGAAGCTGGTATAAACAATATTGTAGTTAATGCAGATGGCAATGTATTTCATTGTGGAGTAGAGTTTACATACTATAGATTAAAAACAGAGCCAGTAGATCCTATTACTAATGTACTTACTGATCCGCAGTATAGACAAAAGTTAAGTATTAAAAGAAAGATTGGTACTATATGTAAATGGGATTACTGTGGCGGCGACTTTTATATTCCGAGGGAGCCACAATGAGATTTTTAATTGCAGGAGCATTTAGTAAAAACATTCCTATAATGCGTTTCCTAAAAAAGTACAAAGACGATGCACACATTGTTTTATATGATGGCATAAACAAATGTGATTGGAACGGAGGACGTATTAATCGAGAAGTATTTTATAACGAAGCAGTTATGGAATATTATTATAGTCGTAATGTTTCAATAGCACTTACAATGAGCAATCATAATATAGACTTAACTGATCCAGTTGGTAATCATCTGTTAGAAAAGTTTCACAAGCCAGGCAATGCATTGATTATTGTTAATGATGATCTTCGAAAGTATGTAAGGGAAAACTATCCAAACTACGATTTAATACACAGTATTACTGGAATGGGACACTTAAATATTCCACTACAAGATGAAGACGTTGAATGGTTAAAGCAAAAGGAACAGGACTACGATTGGATTGTTCCTAGATTTGAACACGTATTTGACCCGAGAGCCGACGAACTTGATAAAACTAAATGGGAAGTAATGCTTAACGATACTTGTGTCTTTGGTTGCAAACACTTTGAAGAACATTTTAAAGCCATAGCCGATGCTAATACAGATCGTAAAGAATACGATGCAGACATTGAAGAGTGTTGGCTACCTAAGTTCGATCCTGATAGAGAAAGCAAATACAAGTGTATGGACATTGACATAAATCATATTAATATTCTAAAGGAACAAGGAGTTAAAAGTTTTAAAATAACAGGAAGAGAAATGACAGACCCTATGTTTGAACACGACTTGTTCTTGTATATTAATAGGGTCTTGTATGGAAATGACGAGGTAAGTTAAATGATTACAGGACCAAACGGATTTCTCTACAATCAATTGACTATGGAAGATTCGGATGACTTGTTATTTTTACTTGGTGCTCCTACTACGGATAACAAAGTTATGCTTGATGAGTATGTCCAGACAACAAAGGACATTATACGTAGCAATAGGCACAAGTATACAGTATTTGCAAGTACTGCTTGGACTGAGCAATCAGATGATTATTATAATAAGTCTAAAAAAGAATTAGAATTGTTTATCGAAGAGAACTGTTCAAAATATTTAATATTAAAAATTGCTGATATTATTTCAACAGACTTAGAGAAAGTAAAACAAATGAAAGCTGATAGAATGCAACAGCAAATACTTCAAAATGACTTATCAGAAATACCAATGAAAGGTCATTACTTAGATCTAAATATCTTTATTGCAGAAACACAACACGCCATTCGCAATAAAGACACAGGAGTACACAACTACAGCTTAGTTGAATTAACTTTATTGGAACTTAAAAGTTATGCAAATTAAATCAACAAACCCGTTCTTTGATAACTATGTTCTAGTCGAATATGAGTTCACCACTTTATGTAACAAGGATTGCTCCTACTGTTATAATATGGTTGATCACGAAGTGCGTTTTACTAATGACTTAGAAACAATACTAGACGATATGACTAGTATTTTAACAGTTGATAACCCATATATTATTCTTAATCTAATAGGCGGAGAAGTAATGGTACATCCGCACTACGAAAAGATTATTGAACACATTTATAATATAAAGAAACCTGAGACCAGGGTGCTTATGTATACACACGGAGATCACAAGCCTGAATGGTTTAAAAAGAAGATTGATCACGTAAAGAAGTTTGGGGATAAGTTTAAGTTACATTGCACTATACATTTTGAAGAATTAAACTTTGATCACTTCAAACAGAATATGCAGTATATGCACGATAACTTTCCTGCTGTAACATTATATATGCTAGTCGACGATATATTAATTAGTAATTTTAATTTAATACAAGAGTTATTAGATAATTGTAAAAACTTAAAACTCTTTGGGTTACCGTATGACGGATATAGACAATATGATTTAATAAAGCAGTTGAATAAATTTAAAGAACTAAACCAATGGGCCGATAGAATGGATAATACATTTACATTAGTAGAAGGTGAATTCCCTCAGTCAACTAAACTATTTGATATCTATAAAGAAAGCAAAGACTTTAACTTCTTTGGATCGCAATGTACACTAATGATATACCTAGTTGACAAAGACGGCAATATTAGAAAAGCCTGTGATGATGTTATTTTAGGAAACATTAGAGATAATAAAAAAGATATGTTTGACTTTAAAACAATTACGTGTCCAAATGTCCGTTGTATGGAAAGTCTAAGTAATTTGGATGTAACCGATGCAAACTAATAAAACTAACTCGATAGCAGTTGTAGGTGCAGGCACAACAGGATATCTAACAACCTTGTATCTTTGTAAGAACTATCCTGATCTAAATGTACGCTGGATATATCCTGAAAATAATAAACCTATTGGCGTCGGCGAAGCAACTGTACCCGAAGTAACAGAATTCCTAAAAGACTTAGACATTGACATAAAAGTAATTATTAATGAACTAAATGGTTCTCTTAAACTTGGAATTAGGTTTGAAGACTTTTATAAAAAAGGCACTGCTATATATCATCCATTTGGTATATCAGAAGAAGAAAGTTTTGATTTAAAATATTGTATGGAACACAAAATAGTTCCAGATGATATTTTAGAGTATGAAGAAATTGCAACACATTTTGATGTAAGAGAATTAATGTTATACTTAGACAATGTTATGAAAGATCTGCCTAACCTAACTATTGATAGAAGATATGTTGAGTCTGTAGATGAAATAGAAGAAGACTTTGTTGTTGACTGCACAGGGTTTAGTAGATCATTATACGATTATAAGTTTAAGAGCATTGCAGATAAAGTGCCAAACAATAGAGCATTAGTTTATAGAGGTCAGTACACTAACAAAGAAAAACAAAAAGTTCCGTATACAAATTGTGTAGGAGCCGACTATGGATGGATATGGGAAACACCGTTAAATAATACAATAGCATTTGGATATGTACACGATGATACTTATGATGTTAAAGATGAATTTATTAAACATCTAGAAAAACATTTTGACACAGTTGACGAATCATTAATACGTAGCGTTCCTATGATAACTGGTAGAAATACAGAGCATATGGTGCAAATTGGTAACAAGACAGTTGTTGCTATTGGCTTGAGCTCTTTCTTTATTGAACCATTAGAAAGTACAGGATTGTATCTAGTTGTATACGGAGTTAAAACTCTTAATAGTTATCTTCAAGGAGAATATACTATGGAGGATTATAATACTGTTTATAACAAAGAATTTGATGTAATACTAGACTTTATTGTAGCTCATTATAAATTTAGTAAAAGAGATAACAAATATTGGAATCAATACAAGGATATTGATATTGAGCTATACAAGGAGAATAACATATTTCCTAGAAGAAGCTGGGAATATCTTTTATCCGGCTTTGATCAAATTGAATACAAACCTAAAATGAATCCAATAACACATATAAAAGTAAGAAAAGGTAAACCGTTTTATGACAAAGTTTTTTGAAAAAATACCTTATGTTGAACAACACGGCAAGCCTGTAAAAGCTGGAGACGAATCGTACGACCTAGTATATTTTAGATGGCAGATATCAGATATATGTCAGTATGAGTGTTCTTATTGTACTGTTCAAAATGATGCAACAGTTAATTTTAAACGTTCTATAATTGATTTAGTATTAAAAAGACTAGAACGTTATGACGGTCCGTTTCAACTAGAAATGTTCGGCGGCGAGCCAACTACTCATCCTGATTTAATTTATGCTGTAGAACAGTTGACAAAAATGGAAAACTGTGTTAAAGTAGAGATACTAACAAATTTAAGAAGGAGTTTAACGTATTTTCATCAATTAGATATACCTGGCGGCAAAGTGTTTTTAACGCCATCGTATCACCCAGAATATCATAAGTGGGGCTACTTAGAAAAGTGTATTGCACTAGATAAAGACTATAAGCATACAAAACTAGTACCGTATATTATGTTAAGTGACAACACAGACTTTTGGGATCTTACTGAAGAAGTAATAAAAGGTCTAGAAGAAAACAATATTGTTCACGAAACTACAACACTAATGTCTACAGCAGACTATAAAGTTCAATATACAGA
>Ga0208434_1000206_pt1 | contig 32165 bp, 50 predicted proteins | sample 13_taG_FD_184086 | JGI IMG/M metagenome (GOLD analysis project Ga0208434, IMG submission 184086) | Marine viral communities from the Subarctic Pacific Ocean - 13_ETSP_OMZ_AT15268 metaG (SPAdes) (version 2) | ecosystem: Environmental > Aquatic > Marine > Oceanic | place: Pacific Ocean | collected... | reverse complement strand
CTTAAGATAAGGAGTCGCTAATTGCCTCCATCCTACGCCATCGTCTTTTGCATTGTCAATAGGACCTGCTAAATAGGCTCGGTGATTTGTCAATTTACCCTTGATACGGCCTACTTGAACTCTCTTTTTTGGTTTCAAGTCCTTCATAACATCGTTCAAGTCAGCATCCTGTAAGTCCTCATCAACGATTCCGATAGTCATAACCCTCTATTCATTGAAAGGGGTATAAAAAGGTTCACTTATTAACGACTAAGAATGCCGTAACATGAAGCCGTTAAGAATAATCCACCGACTACTAATGAAATAGCATCTAACCTCTCTAACCTTGACCGTTCTTCACTACGGAAAAATCTAAACATACCGTAGCCGAATGCACCAACACCAACCAAAGCACTTAGGACTACTACTCCTTCGCCATGTTTGAGAATTACTTGCTTCATAATTTTATGTAGTCTAAACGACTATCTAATCCTTAACAATTCCGCAATCTAAACATTTGTAGGTATAAGGGGCAATACCCTCAAAACGATGCACACACTTCTTATCTATTTGATACCTTAACTCCGCACATATTTTCAAAGTCAATACAAATTCCCTTGAATGAACATCTAAGTCTTTCAATGAAGTGTTTAATTCTTCATAACGCTTAACTAATTGCTCAACATCACAGGACTTCATGAAATAGGGTTGTCGGTCTATCTATTTAAGTCTTCAAGTGGTCACTTGTATTATACAAATACTCATGCTCTATAAAATCCTTAATTTTATCGGACAAAGCATCCTTAAAAGGAATGTCTTTTGCCGCCATATACTTATTCAAATATCCCCCTTCCTCTAATTGAATACAGTCCTTTCTAAAGTAATTTAACTTCTTTCGGAAACCATTAGTAGTTATCCGCCCCCAAGCACCATTAGAACCAAAATCATCATGAAGTGTTCCAATAATCCACTTTGCGGATTGAGGCTCGTCTAATGAGCGCAAAATATCCCATACAGCCGATAACTCCATCCCGTTTGAAGTTCCTCTTCGTTTCTTGCGATACTTTGTTTGACTATTGGGTGTTGCTTTTGAACCCATAAAAGAAATGTTCATTTGACCTTTTGCCCTACATTCTTTACCGCAATAGAATTTTTGGTCTTTCAAACGCTTCCTATTCTTAGCAAGGGGCGCATCACAGTAAATACAACATTCACGCATATTGCTTCATTAAAATGAACACATTATTAAAGGTTTTTGTATAAAATTGCACCAATACCCAAAAACAAACCATATTTCAACAATGAATAACTAACTCCTTCAGCATTTTTTGACTTCAAGACCCCAAGTGCTTCATCATAAGAATTAACTACTCCTGTTGAAACCATCTCTTCAATTTTAGAAAGCGTTTCACTAATTTCTTTTCCTTTGAGTCCTAATTCTTTGATTACTTTAGGGGCAAATCCCGATGGCCGATTCCCTGCTTTCTCTTTCTTTTCGTTAATTTCAGCCGTTATTTTGTCAATTTCCTCTAAGCGGGCTTGAAGTTCTTCATCTCCACCCCTTCTAATTCCCATTGTATCTCCTGTAACGACTTGAACCAATAACGGAAAGTTCTCATTGTTTCGCATGGCCGCAACCTTCATCGGTTTCTTCATTTCCCAAAAACGACCTAAATGATTGTCCGTAGTCCAAGCAATCTTTTGTAATTCCTTTTTACTGAACTCAAAAGGACCATTTGTATTATTGTAATTTTCTAATACAATTTTTCCTCCTTGCTTATCATGTCCGTAAAATGTATGATATTTGCCCTCTTCATTCCATACTGCTGTTTGAGGCTTTGCTATATCATGAAATAATAACGCCCAACCACCTAATTCTGTCCGATTAGGAATTGTAGTGAACTTGTTAAATGCTTCAATATAATGATTATACAAAGTGCCTTCGGGGTGATAATCTAATTTATGGTGATAGTCTTTCATATTCCTAAATTCGGGCATAAGTGTAGGTAAAATGCCCGATTCCATCAACAAAGTAAATCCATTAGGATAATATAATACCTTTCCTATCTCATCTCGCCTACGCTTGCTTGAAAGGTCATTCACTAATTCATGATTCCTCTTAATGGATTCCCATGTAGCATCATCTAATGCGAATTTGTATTTTACGGCAAAACGAATTGCCCTAATCATTCTCAAAGGGTCTTCTCTAAATCTCTCATCGGGATTCCCTACGGTCTTAACAAGCCGATGGGTTATATCCTTCTCGCCACCGAAGTAGTCTATAATGTTTCCGTCTAAATCCATACCCATTGAGTTAATAGTCAAATCCCTTCTTGCCGCATCCTCTTTGAATGTCTTTGCAGGTATAGCATCAATATCCGACCTATCCTTTCCATACATTTCTTTTCTAAATGTAGTAACTTCAATGACTTCTCCTACGGGCGGTTTAACAAGACTCGTTAATGCTCTCTTGGCTCTTTCACCTTCAGGACCGAAAATATATTTATAGCCTTCTAATCCATTTACTACATTTGCTACTTCTTCGGGTGTCGCACTTGTTCCTAAATCATAATCTTTGGGTTCAAGACCCATTAGCATATCTCGGACTACTCCACCTACAAATAATGTTTCATATCCCGCATCAGTTAATGCCTTAACAAGAATACTCGCTTCATCCTTTTCACTTGATTCGGCTTCTTTCATAAAATTCCTCCTTCAAAAATATGGGTTTTTACCCTCGCCGTATTTGTTTTCATAAAGACTTCTATATTTGCTTGCGGATAAGTTAGCCTTTATTGCCGACCATTGACCCGCATTCCCACCCTTAGTTCCTTTCAAAATGCTATTGCGGGCTTTTTGACGAAGGGAAGTATCTCTATATACTTTACTGTCGGGTGTGTCCGTGAAACGAGCATTAGAACCCGTTCCTTCAATGGCTTCAAAGGTTTCAGTCCGATATTTTGCCGTTTTTTCCGCAATTGACTTTGGTTGGTCGCTAAATTGCTTTCCCTTCTTAGAATCCTTGCGCTTCTTATCGCTTGTTTCTTTGTATTCTTTATCTGTTAATGATTCAATGGCTTTTGTAGGCAAAAATCGCTCACCTGTTTCACCCGAAGGTTTCCCCGACTTTGTTTTCCAATCCTCATCATTCCAATCATCTAATGATTTTTGAGCAGGGGACTTCGCTTCATATTCGGCTTTGTATTTAGACTTTACCTTAGTTAATGGTGTTCCACAATAAGAATTATTATGAGTTCTTTGGCCGTAGCCTGTAAAACTGTCTGTTTGATTACGGACATTACCACCAAAACGCTGTCCTCTCATACATAATTGTTTCCCTAATAATTTCTTGGGAATAGTCCAACCATTAAATGCCAAATCTGTAATGTATTCCTCATCATTCTTGTCTTTGCGATTATTCTTGAAAATTTTACTCATGTCTTTAGTTCGCCATTTGTTGCATTCGGGGCAAAATCCAACCCATTCAGTAGCCTCTTTGACTAAACGATTATTGCTCGCATCATCCTCACACGGCATACAGAATCCTATTCCATCAGTCCCATTAGCAATTCTTATACATGGCTTATTTGCACATAATGGTTGATTTTCAGCACCTAAGTTAATCGGCAAACATTCATAACAATATGAACCTTCTTGAACAACAGTCGTAGCAGGTTTTTCACATGACTTACACTTTCGTTCTTCGGCTGATTTGGCGTAATACTCTTTCACCCTAACACCCATACCGCAACACCCTTTAGCATTTTCATTCCAATTGTAATTAGCAATTTCATCTTTGACACCACATTTGAAACAAACTAATTCGGAAATCAATCGCCTTCTTTCTTCGGCTGATTTAGAAACATTGATTGAACCTTTTAATCCAAAACGAGATTTGTAATCACTAAATGAAGCACTTAGACTCGGCTTGTTCCAAAGAATCCAACGGGATAGCGAACCTGCCGTTGTAGGGTCTTTCCAATCCTCTTTAGTGCTTGTAGTAGTGCCGCCTCCATGACGCTCAAGGTATCGTTGCATACGCTCTTTATCACCATGCTTAGTGTAATCGCTCGCACCCCTTTGTCCGAAGTGCGTAGTCTTTATTTTCTTGCCTTCGGAATCTTCAAAAACAGCCATTAACTTCTTTTCGGAATTGCTTGAACGAGAAATTGTAACTGAATGTGGTTTAGAAGATTCAGCCTCCATTTCCTCGTTATAACCCTTGTATGAGTCTTCCTTAACGAATGGATTAGAAGGCCACTTCATCGGGTCATTAATCATATTCTTAAGCATTTCATAATCAAAACCAAGTCCACCACCCATAGTAGGTTCATAGTCCTCTTGGTCTTCTTCTTCGGGGTCAAGTTCATTTGTATAATAACTGTTTTCTTCTAAATTAGTCCAAAAAGACGATGTTTTGGTATCATACTTATTGTATAATTTTCTAAATGCTCTTACTTTTAAGTCTTTTGTATTACTAATTTCTAAAGGTAATACATTAGGCATACCGCTTCCAAACCAAGAAGCAATAGGCACAATAGTATTTTTTGTAATATCCGTGTCAAGAATTGAATATATTTGAGACATCATATTGCCATAATTGAAATCGGTTGGTGAACGCATCAATTGACTCGTAGTTAGACTATCTATGTTATTGTAAAATTGGATGTGCTGTCCCGATGATGGTTCTTCCCTTCTCCATTTGTAAGCAAGGTGTTCCCAAGCACTTGTATTAGGATAGTATTTTTTGAACATTTCAAGGGCTACATTATCGTCTAACTCATTTGGATTATTCATCAAAATTTTATGAGTCGCAGGGTGTTCCTCATTCATAGAATCGGAATCTGCTAAACAAGACTTCATGAATCTAATGTAATCCAATGCAGTTAGGCTTGTATGCTTTGAAAATAGAACAGGCAACCACTTAGCGAAAAGCATAGGTGCATATTGTTGCTTAAGCCATTGTTCCCTATCATTATTCCACATATTAATTCTTCGCTTGCTTAAATTAGCCGAATCCATTACAACGCTTTTTAACCAATACTTGAGAATTGGCCTGTATTCTAAAATTTTAGTTACGGAATCAACCGCCCCTAATGTGTTTATTTTTGTTGAAGTTCCATTACGCTGTTTTGTATCACCCATAAATCTCAATGTGCCGTCTTGATTAATACAAATGGCTATGAAGAACTTACAATTACCGTATTCATCAACATAGTAATAATTTGTAATTTTTCTCGTTTTCTTATAGGGGTCTTTCACCTTGTAAGTATAAGGGATTATCATATTTTGAAATCTTTCTATGCCGAAATCACTTGAAGCAACCTCCATTGATTCATCAAAATCTAATTCCAATTCGGGCGTTAAACAATTAAAGTATAGATATTGTAGTGCCTCATTTGTTGCCTGTTTTCGGCTTGTGAGGAATCCTAAATGTTTAAGTGAATATGTAATTAATCTGTTTCTAAATACTACTTCCTTGTCCTCATCGTTTCCGAAAAACGGTTGAACCATTTGCATTTGAGACAACGACAAAGCCCTACTCGCACCCGAAACCATTTCCATATTATCACCCTTGTTATACAATACAAGGTATGATGGACTTACCATGAACTTAGATTGTCCTTTCTTCACTTTCATTTTGAATGAATGAAAATCATACTTGATTAAGTAAAACCTTCCACCATTAAAGTCAAAATATCCTCTCAAATCCATAGTAGTATAATTCATATCCATAAATGGATATTCCACCTTCACATTTTCATTTATGGCGTAATCCAAATGTTGAGCATTTGTAGCCAAAACCTTCCTTGTTTGAAGATACCTGTATAATGCTAATTTGTCTTTGTTTTCTTCGTTTGCATCATTATATGACTTCCATGAAAGGTTGATTGACGGCTTATCGCCAAATGAACCTTCAGCATCAAAAATGGTTTCAAGACCTTCGGCTCTATTTCCAACAACGGAGAACTTCATTGGTTCAAAACCTTCAATAGCACTACTATGAGTTATTTCATTTACCGAATAATCATCCATTTCTTGAGTCGGTTGATATTCAGCCGCTTTAATCATATTACTACGCCTTAAGAAATAATAACCAATACCTGCTGAAATAAATGTTCCAATATAAGGGAAGAACTTATTAAATGACTTGCTCTCGGAAGGTATCTCCATAAGGGCTGAACCTACACATAATGTAGCCGTTGCTACAAGTATGGTGTCCTTGAGAATAGCCATGTTTATACTTAGGGCTTCTTGTTATCTAAAGATAGACTTAAGGGGACAATTCACGGCTCAACCACTTCCTTTCAATGAACTTCATATCGTCATTAGCGTCAGTCCATGTTGCATACCAATAAAAATCATAATTTGTAGTATTATTTGAAGTAAAATTAGTCAATGTAAGTGAATTGTTATCATATTCCCAACCTTTGACATAAATTAATGTGGTGTCCCAAACAATCGGTTGAGAAGAAGTATTATTTTCCGAACCTACTTCATAGACTAAAAATTGAACGGAAACATTGTAACCCTCAAGTTCATTTTGTTGATAACCGCAATCTAAATCATAAGAAATGGTTGCATGGGTTGAGTTCGTTTCAAGCATTATGTAGTAAAGATTGATTTCACACACTTCGGGAGGATATTCACATGAACCATCATCATCTGTCGCCATAGAATCATAATTAGTAGCATTACTGTCTATACAACCATAAATCTTTTCAGCCTCCATGTTTATAGAATGACTTATCCATTTTTCGTCTAATTTTTCGTCATTAAGCCTTAATATAACTTTCGGTTCATAAGAACCTTCACTTACAGAATCCCAAGTATGAAAAACATAATCCGCACCATCGGGGTCACTAATGACTCCACTTTCATAAGTCTTATGCTCATATTTGACGACATTATTTTCATATAATCTCCAAGTAATTTCAAATTGTTCGGAATCGCAATTTTCCTCCCCTTGAACTATGGCTACATCAGCACTAATCCTTACCTTTTCGGGGTCGGATTCTAATATGTATGCTTGCTCATTTATTAAATAAGCATTACAACCTTCGGGTTCAATATATTCAACGAAAATCACTTGACTTTGAGATAAATAGTATTCATCACCATGTTCGCAAGTCCCATCCTCACATTCAACCGTATGAAATTCCACCCTGTAAGTATATTCGCCACCTTCTAAATCAAAATATGTATGTTCAACATATATTTCATTAATGAAATCTTGATTTCCAAGCATTGTATTTTCTATCAGTTCTCCTTCATGAAATAATTCAATAATAAAATGACCACCAAAGAACTCAATATCGCAATAATTATAATCTATGAAGGTATAACCTACTAATAATTGATTCTCAAAAGAATAACTATTCTCATCATAACCCCACATAGGGTCGCAACCTTCGTCGCCCTCAACATTCACTTCAGTAGGCATTAAATCAATAATTCCTATGGCCTCCATTGAACCTCCTGTAATCAATAAGAAAATCGGAATCAAAGTTAGCCCTAATTTCTTGATATTATCGGCTTTTCTTTGTAAAGACTGAATAGTTCTATCCACTATATCTCCTTCAAGGGTTGTTTCAACCTTGACTTCTGTTGAATTTTCGCCACCATTTAGAACCGTATTTTCCGACACTTCTTGAGAAATACTTTGAACGGTTGTAATTAATTCAGCCGCTTCTTTCAATTGCTCAACCAAATTTTTCTCTTTGTTTTCCTCATTAGATAAATTGACGATTCCATCATCCATTAAATCATCAATAACGGCCTCTATTGAGCGACCCGTAGCCTCCGCAACAACCTTAGCCTTCTCACGGATTTCATCAATCGCTTCTTCCATTTGAACCATTCCTACGGGGTTTTTTCTTTAAGTCCTCAATCTCTTTTTTGAGAGAAGTGATTTCATCAACAAGAATAATAACTTGAGAAGATTCTAATGTGCTTTCGGTTTGACAAAGCGGGTTTCTTTGCATATCGGCCTCATGCTTGACTCTAATTTCATTCATAGCCCGTTCATGAGTCATTTGAGCCTCATAATCCGCAACCGCTTGTTGCTTGTCTTGATTCCATGTCTCAAGAATTTTAGTTACTATCAATAACGCAGGTCCTCCTATGATAGCAAGGATTGAAACATAATTTTCGGCTGATTCTAAATAAGTAGGGTCATAAGCAGTCAAAAGGAAAAAACCTACTGCAAGAAGAACCCAAGCATAGACAATTAAAAGTCCTGTTCTTTCCATCAACCATTCATTATTAGTGCGACTTCTTTTACCCATCAAATAACCCTATGAGTATTTGGTGTTCTTTACTATCTAAGGATTTAGAATCATTGTTTCTTTACAAAGGCTACTGCCGAAGCAATTTCTTCATCCGTAGCATCATCCACAGGAATAGTCTTTCCGTCTTGAAGAATTATAACCATCATGACTCATCCCATTCCTTAATCGCCTTAGAATTGCTCTCTATATCGCTCTCTTCTTGAAAAACAACGAGGGCTTCAGCGAATCCTTCCATGAACTCAATAACTTCTTTCTTACTCTCTTGCTCGGCTTCCCAAAGGTAATGAGATATACGATTCAATAAATTATTTTGAATGTAAAGACGCACACTAACGCCTACAAGAAGTAAAAATGTCGCTAACTCAATCATGGTATATCCCCACATAATAACGACTGCGTAGGACAAGTTATTAAATGTTATCAAAGGAAATGTAATCCAATCAATGCAGTAGTCCCCATAGCCTTTGCACCTACAAATGCGTTTGACTTTAATGAACCCGATAAACGAAGGCCAATCAAGACTACATCAATAGCCAATACTAAAGCAATATCTGTCGGAATTCCCATAATTTTTGTTTCGCTCATAATCAATCATCCTCTAAAGATTCGTTAAATTCTCGGCAGTCCACGCAAACAAGGTCGGAATGCTCATAATTGTTTTCTTCCTCACAGGAGGAACAAATTTCAACACCGCAATTTTCGCAAGAATCGTTGTTTTGGGCGCAATCACCGCAAATGTTTCCTCCGCAAGTGTTGGGGTCATATTGACAATATGTAGCATCATCAATAAATCTAATTTTCGGATTAACAGAATTAGTTCGTGGCAAGTAAAATTGATAATGAACATTTTCCTTTCCGCATGAATTACAGGTTTCATCAACCGAATCTTGAGTAATTCTCTTTTCATAAGGATATTTACTTGGCTTCCAATTTTTGAATGTTTCTTTGTAATCCCTACGGTGAACCGAGTCAATAGTCCATCCATCACCATGTTCATTTCTTACTGCATTAACGGGCATATCGGCCATAAATGAATCGGTGTGGCTATCACTATTAAAGGTTTCGGCCTCGTAGCCTAATCTTTTATTCAAATCAATCCTCGTTTTTGCGGAAAACATCATATCATTCCAAAGACGATTTCTTGAGTAATCCGCAATTTGATAATCGCCATCCCCATCTATGTAATTCTTATGACCGTTATTCCGATACAACATATTCATAAACATTTCAGTCATGTTTTCGGGAATGTAATCTTCGTTATATCTAATCCATTTACTGTTGCATAAATTATATGCCTCAATCGGTGTAGCCCCTAATTCTCTTGCCGCCATGTAAAGGGAATTATAGGCCATAGTTCCTAAATTGCTGAAAGTTATGAAATTTTGCCGCCCATATAATTCTTCTCTTTCATCAAAATACTTTGAAGTATCGGCTTCAAATGTTTCAGCATTCATTTTTTTGGTTTTGGTTTTCAAAGGAACTCCCTGTTGTCGCAAAACCTTGTTCAATTTTCTTACCTTTTGATTGTCATGGTTCATCGGTATTCCATCTTTTTTATGTGTGTAAATGTATGCCCCATCACGAACATTTTTGTTTGGGTTGAATCTCCCACCTTTACGGGTTGTGCGGGCTTCAAAAGTTTCGGAAGCATAAAAACCATACATTTTCGGCATTCTTCCTTCTTCGCCCTTAGTGATTTGGAATCCTTCTTTTTCATTGATAGCCCAAGAGCCAATTCTTTCTTGACCGCAAATCTTACATTTTACCCCTGCTTCAATGTAGGATAGTCCATCTTCCACTCCCATAAGTTCGGAATACTTCATTACCCAAGCATCCTCCCCATCATCATAACGGTGTTCGCATCCATTTTGGTCAATTTTCTTTTGCATCATAGGGTCATAGACCTTCTCTTCAAAAGTTTCAGCATTGTATTTATCACCGTATTCTTTTTTCGCTTCCGCTACGATTTCGGGTGCATCACGCTTTGCTCTCGCTATAATTTGCCTTTTGCATTCGGGCCACATCGTTTTTCGGAGGTATTCATCGGTATAGGGTTCTTCATAATCATAATCATTCCAACCATCATAATATCCATCACCCTCAAGAACAATTCTCATTTCTCTAAAATCGGATTCAAGAGGCCATGATTTATCACAACCTACTCGCACATTATCAACAAATCCTTTTTCCGTCATAGGATGCCCGTTTTCTAATCCCGCCCACATAATGTCGTGAAACCCGTCAGCAAGTTCATCAGCAACGGCTTTACCAACCTTTTTTCGTGTTTCCGCATCAATTTTGCGCCTTTTGAATTTTTCCGCATTGAAGGTTTCCGCCTCTCTAACTTCATCATAACAATCTCCACAAGAGTAAGCCTGTGTCCCATCAATCCCTACTTGAGATGGTAATTTTTCTAATTTTCTCGGAGTCCCGCAACCAATACAATACTTTTTTATTGGGTTGCTTTTGTTGTCAAAATCTTCAGCATTTTTACTTTGCTTTTTCTCTAATACTACTCCGCAAATGTTTTCTTTAGGTCTAATCCACTTTCCGCCCTTTCTTGCGAAATTTTCCCTTCCAAACAATGCTTCTTCACCACTATTATAGTGTGGGTCGGGAATACCTTTTGCACATACTGTATCTCCACCATATTTTTTACTCCATTCAGTAGTGCGCCACTTTTTACAGAACGGACAATAACCCGCCCATGTTGGCTTGCCTTGAGCCTCAAAGGATTCTGTATTAAACAATTCACTTTCAACAAAAGAGGTAAAATCATCATTGTTTGCATTTTGATTCATGGTTTCAGCAATAGCCATTGACTTTTCTTCAAATGTTTTTGCATCACCACCAATCAAAACCTTGTAAGCGTCATTTACAAAATCCTTATCATTTAGGTTTTGTTGAACGGCTTCCACAACCCATTCGGATTCAAAGGTTTCAGCATTCAAATCCTCCCGATTCCCACCGTGTAATAGATATGTGGTTTCGGGAATGTTATTGAAATTTTTATTAGAATGACAAAACGGACACATCAAATTGCCATCTTCATCTGTATGGTCTTTACGGATAACTACATGGCGACCCGCCATCGGACAATCCTTACAAAGAATGCCCTCCGATTCAAAGGTTTCAGCATTCATTCTGTTATTGACGGCTTCCATTTTATCAGCAATTGATTCACATTCTTCGCAAGGAGTTCTTGAACCGTAAATATCTCCATATCCACATTCCATACAGCGAACTTTGAAATCCGAACCTTGAGGCATTACATAAATATCGCAATCTCCGCAAATATCGGGAACTATTTCTTCGCCAATCATGCTCATATCCCCGTAAATATCTCCTTTACAAATAGGACAATTATCGGATTCAGCATTCAAAATAGGCACTTTAATTTTATTAGCAAGAATACCTACCACTACTGCCGATGAAGCCGCTAAACCGCCCCAATAGAGGTAAGGATTAGAAACCTTGAAGTCTTTGAGTAATAGATTTGTTCCACCAATCAAAACAATAGGCGTAGCAACACCTTGAGCAAAAGGTTTCCAAAAATATGACTCGCTCATACAAATTATTTCGTTGGCCTACTATCTAATAACTTTGATTCATCCAACCGTATTTCTTTTCCGCCGCTATTCTTTTTTCACTTTTCCAACCATGACACGGAACACCTCTTTTCTTAGAGGTATGATGGCGTGGTTTGTAGCCATTATTCTCACCGATATAGAAATAACGCTCACATTTAAGGCAATCCCATGTTTTTTCATTACATGATGTGCAAATAAAACCTTTACGGTCATTCCATTCAATATACCTTGAATTGGCCTCGTTTTTAAGGCAAATCACGCATATTTTTTGTCTATAAACCATTGAGGACACCTTTCGGGCTTGTATTTCCATTGAGGACCTTTGCCTTTATTCATGTAGCCCTTTCCGTTAATATAATAATTGCGATAACTCTTAACTACATCATCCCAATTGTCGCCACCGATTTTGTATTCGTCTTTCATGGCTTTAGGAGGAACTGTCAATTTGCCTCTCGGAATAACCCTCTCGCAAAGAATATCACATCGGATTAATACTGATTCGGATTTATGAGTCTTTCCTGTTCTAAATGTGTATTCATCACATAGAGCAAAACCAAGCGTCAATACCCAAGTAAAGTTCTCTTGATTCATAGAAACCCATTTAGTGCAAGGATGATTCTTATGTGTGGCCTTATACACCCAATCCCCTTCATAACCATTGACTCTTAATGCGGTTGATAACTGTTGAGCGCATTCTAAAATCATTTTGATACAATGCCTATCCGAATGGTCTTTAGCCGCCAATGTCGGATTCTTTCGGGTGATGAAATTATTCATATATATTTCCCCCGCACTTTCATAACAATTTTGGTTTCGCAAGGAGAGTCTTCACAGATAAAATACATTTTTCCATCCTCAAGCCTTCGCATATCAGTATTTTCTGTATTGCACAAGGGACAAATCCCCAACATTACTTTCAATTCACTATCCATGATTTGAACTGATGGCTACAAGTATTTAACCTTTTGGTTTCAAGACCCGATTTTCAATCCATTCAAACGCTTGACCGCCAAGAATTAAGAAACCCAAAACGAGTCCTACTAATACAAATGATGTAACCAAATTGGTTATGCACATGATAATTACTTATCACTTTTGCTATCTAATCCTACTGTTCCCATCGTGCCGCTTGATTGCGAATAACTTCTTCGGGAACACCATGAGAGTTCCTTTCAGCATAAAGAGGAATGTCCTCTTCCTTCCAATCAATCTTGACTATAACTACTTCAAAACCATGCTCTTTAGCCGATTCTTCATATCGCTCATATTCCCACTTCATAGTGTTAGTGTTGTCTATAATACAAATTGCTGAACCCTCATACTTCTTACACGCTTTCATGAAACGAGATGCAAAGTGAAAATTAAGGTCATGATATTCTTTCAATTTTTCGGGGCGGAAATTGTATTCTCCATTCTCCATAAAAATATCATCGGTTGAAAAGACTGCGGATTTTGTAGCATCCGTCGTTGAAAGTATTTCTTCAACCCTACTACTCTTTCCCGAACCCGAAAGTCCACGCATAATAAAACAAATCTTGTCTTTATTCATCGTCTTCACCTTTCTTTCCAAGTCCTTTACAATTAGTGCAAGGGCATTTTGGTTCAACATAGAAAATATCAGCCCAATTTCGGAATAACGATTCATAAACCAAATTACCAATAATAACTGCAAAAATAGAAATTACAATCCAAAAAGCATAAGCATCAACGGTGTTTTGAGGCAACATAAAATCACAATCCTTGAATATCCATTTTCTTATGTGGTGCGGAGAATTGAACCTTCAAACGATGGTCGTTCTCGCAACGCCAAACCATGACATTCTTCTCATAAGGATGAGAGGGGTGAAATTCTCCACCGACTAATTCAACACCTTCCGACATATTGTAGCAAATAGGACACCAATTAGATGTAAGGTATGTGTAATCCATAATCATTCCTCCATTATTACAATATCATCAACGATGATTTCATGTTCACTTTGAATCCATTCAGCAATATAAAAATATGTGTTTTCAGTCATGTTCGCAGTAATAATGTGAGCATTTAGTGATGCGTTCCAAATTGTATTCGGAATGTCAAGAATAACTTCTTTATACATACATCCCTCATCAACAGTCGTGACCTTTACTTTAGTAGCCATTTTCGCTCTCTCCAAACATAGCCAAGAAGTTATACTATATTAAATCATACTAAAGAACACTTGATTCCAACATAGTTCGTCTTTTCAATTATAGTAGCCATTTTTGCTTTGACTTCAAAAAGACTCCCTTCATAATAATTGAATTTTCTCCAATTACCTTCTTCATCCATACATTCAATTAGATATTTCATTTCATTCACCTTTATTTGCATCTTGAAACATTCGGCTCGGCACATAATGTTTTCTTGAATTGTTGTTTTCTAAATGAGCAAAACAAATGTCATTCTTTAACATTTTCCAACAAAAATATGAATTATTAAATGAAGCCGTGTTACCATCAAATGAAACCTTCTTATCCACTATCAATAATTGTAAATTATTACCAATACCTTGTTGCTCAAAAAAGAAATTGCCTACTTCTTGATAATTAAGTATAGGCAAACCCATAATCATAGCAAACGGTTTCCCTAATTCAAATAATCGCTTGAAAACATCTAACTTTTTAGTAAAGGGTGGATTTGAAATTATGCAATCATATTCTTCGGGTTCATAATCAAAGAAATCCTGTCCTTCCCAAATATGAGAGTAAATGACTTCAAGACCCTCTTCTTTTAACCGTAATACAAATTCACTATTTTCAGTATCAAACGGACACCACACTTTAGAACCTTTAGGAATATGAGGGATAATCGCATCCACTAAAATTGCAGGGGTATAGTATTCGTCTTTCTCATTCCAAGAAGACTGTCTTAACCAAGTGTGGTCTTCAACCATTAAAGCACCTTCTTCCAAACAAATATAGGCTCGGCAAAGACACCATCAATTTTACCTGCCTTAGAATTGGGTCTTTTAGCCATTCTCAAGCCCATAGTGCCTTGATATTCCGAACCCTCTAATGTCGCCATGTAATCAAACATAGGGTCGCAAATCTTGTTGATTCGGTGATTTGAATAAACATCGGAAATGTTGATAATCAAATGTCCTCCATTCTCTAAAGCATACCAAGCATTCTCAAGAGATTTGAATAAGAACTTTTCTAACCAATCCTCTAATTTCTTGAACTTCTTAAATGATTGATTGTCTTGTTTAGTGTATTTTTCAATGTTGAAATACGGTGGACTTGTAAATACAGTATCAAAGGATTCTTTTTCAAGACGAACTTCTTCAGCGCAACCTTGAATCATATTAAATGTTTTATCCTTAACACCATAAGCCTCTATTTGAGCCATGTAACCATCAAGAAGGGCTTCATTAGGGTCAATGCCTGTGTAATGTTCTGTTCTCTCGCATGAAGCAAAAGCAAGCAACCTGTCGCCCCATCCCGAAGAAAAATCAAGAACTCTTTTAGAATCAAACCTTTCAAAAATTGCTTTGGCTGATGCAGGGCTGAATTGAGCCGCTATGTATTTTCTTAATCCTATCGTTGAACGCAATTTTGACTCATTAATTTCTTTATGCTTTAGACTCCAAAGGGCATTAAACAATGTTAATCTAAACCTTTCCGTATGCCAAACCCTATACGGACTCGGAGAGTTCATAGAATCGCAAAGCCAACGGGTTTCTTGATGAAAATAATTACTCGCTCTCATCCCTGTCTTGTTAATGTCTATGTATTCCTCATTCTTAGGGGCTTTGAAATCATAACGAGAAGAAAAACGGCCTTCTTTAATCAAAGAAAGAGCATCTAATTTGCATAAGTCCTCAAAGGCTTTCATCATATCCGCTTCACTAATTTGAATCATCGGCATTCGGACATTATGTTCTTCTATTGCATCACTAAGCAATTGCTTGATTTCATCTTTTTCTAAGTCTTGATTTAGACTCTCCCAAAGACTTTCGCTAATCTCAAGCAAACCTTCGTCATTTATCAAATCCGAAGTGCCTACGCTTTGCGCCACCATGATGTAAAATATAACTACTTCGTATTTATACCTTAGCAACGAATTAAAGCAACCAAGTATTCTTTCAATTCCTCAAGAGAATGAACCTGCTTAAAATACCTTGAAGCACCGCCACTATCCTTATAACTATTTTCGGGATTATGTAGCCCCAATCCTTTTCCAAATACTTGATTGTTATTTTCAACCCGATTATCGGATTTTTTAGTCTTTACTGCCGTAGTAATTCCGCTTTGAGCATCTAATTTTTTAACAGGACAATCCCCCTTACCATTACCATGAATTAAAATTAAATTGGAAGGGAAACGGCCTTCGGGTGAAGGACCTGCGCCTCTTTCACCATTACGGTTTCTTGCACAATGTTCCATGCCTAATGGACTCTCAAATGTTTTACGGATTATGTCGGGGTCTGTATGGCTTATGCGGGATATTCCGATATTAATTCCTCCGCAACCATTTTCTAATATATTATTTGCTACTGTTCCTTTGAACGGTTTCCTAAATAATGTCGCATTAAAGGATTCTGTTTCAGTAATTACTTTGATTGAATCACGGACTTCCCATCCTATATCTTCAAGAATACAAGTATTCTTAAAAAAATCCTTAACTTTTCTCAAAACAATGATGTGCGAACCTTCTATGTATTCTTCAATAGAAGATGGGGATTCATTAAATTCATAATAACCATACTTCATATTAACACCTTATCAAAGATATCAAGTATTCTTTCAATTCATCCCTTGCATTAAAGGAAAAGAAAAACCTTGATGCGCCGCCGCTATCTCCGTATTGGTCGGGTGCATCAGCCGCTTGTAAATTATCCGACGAACCACTTAATTTGAAACCTGTTCTTTTTTTAACAGTTCTCACTACTTTTCCATTACCTTTTTTCATCCCACTTTGAATATCTAATTTTTTACAAGGGCAATTAGAATCTATATGTGTCGCCCCTGTGTCTTTGTAGGCTCTTGGTGCTTCTTGTTCGCCTCTATTCCAACCTCCGCAATAAACATCATCAGTAAAATTGGGGGAGTTAGAATTATTTATCACTAAACCATCCGATTTTCCTTCAATTACTTCTTCGCAGGTGCATTCTAAAACCAAATTAGCAGGGAAACGACCATCATTATTCATTTTTTCAATAGAGGCCATTTGCGCCTTCTTCATTTTTGCATCATTTTCCTTATTTGTCATGCCGTTTGAACCTGCAATATGACTTTTAGATAATCCCGAACCGTTGCGATTAGAAAATGTTGAGCCTTTGTAATTATCAATAGACCCGCCACCTTTAATTCGGGTTGCATCAATGTTAATCCCTCCACAACCATTTTCTAATACATTATTTGCTACTGTCCCCTTAAATGGTTTCCTAAATAATGTAGCGTGTAATGAACCTTTTTGTAAAATAACTTTGATTGAATCTCGGAGTTCCCAACCTTCATCTTCTAATTTAATAGAGGTGGATATAAAATTATTAACAGTCCGTATAACAACAATGTGTGCGCCATCCGTATATTCTTCAATGGCTAAAGGAGTCTGTTTTTCGTCATAATATCCGTATTTCATTCGGATTGTTCCCCCCAATGTTCAATTCTCGCCTTAGCAAGAGGAATATATTCGGGAGTCAATTCGCAACCAATAAATGTGCGATTATTCATTACTGTTGCGATACCTGTTGAACCGCTTCCCGTAAATGGGTCAAAAACAACAGTCTCTTCGTCTGTAAAGTCCTCAATTAGTGCTTTCATAATCGCAATAGGCTTTACTGTCGGATGGTTATTTTTGGTCATAGATGCCTCTTTGTTAGTGCGTGAATTAGTGGTTACTCCATTTTCAATTCTATTTTTCAATCCAAAATCATTATACTTCTTTTTATCCTCAAAATCACTTAAACCTGCATTCTTTTCCTTTTTGCTCGCTTTAGAAATGTAATAAAATTGAGAGTAATTAGTAGTGGCCTTTGAACCCTTTTTGCGAGCAATAATGATAGGCTCATAAGCAGGTTTTAACGCAGTTCCCCACCCCTCCCATTGTTTAGCAGGTTCGGTGGCCGTAGCAAAAACCTCTTCTTCTCTTGATTGAGATTTAGAACCTACTTGCTTTGCGAAATCCTCACCACCACTACGGGAATGCTTAATTTTACCTAAGTAATCACCTCTCGCCTCTTCCATATTTGAAAATGGTAAATTATACAATTTACATAACTTATTAAAATCCTTATTTGTAGGGATGCTTCTTCCCTCTTCCCAATTAAAAACGCAACCTGTCAATTTACCGTTTTTTGAAAGAAAATGAGAACCTACTTCTTTTTGAGTTAAACCTTGCTCAAGCCTCCAATTCTTAAACCATTTGCCGAACCATGAAATACTTTTGCCGCCTTTCTTATCAATGGCCTTTGAAATGTTATGTGATTTGGGAAACCCTGTCCCATAACACCAAGAAATAATATCAATAATTTCAAAACCTGCTCTTTCAATCGCATGAGCAATCCTATGTTGAGTCCTTGTCGCCGCAAAAACGGCTAAGAAACCATTTGGTTTCAAGACCCTGTGGACTGCTCGCCATGTTCTCGGATTATAGGCAACACCTGTGTTATCCCAACCTTTACCCATGAACCCGATTTCATACGGCGGGTCGGTGATACAATTATCCACCGAATTTGCATCCATCATACCCATACGGGCAACACAATCACCTGCAAGTATTCTATATGGGGGCATAATAAATCAATTATTCCACTTAGTATTTATATGTTATACCCTTTCAATATCGGGCTTGAACGAAACGCTCATCTTTGGGAATAAAGAACGGCCTTCCCCAATAAGGCTCATCCATTTCTTCACCATTCAAATGTGCCTTTAGGTTTTCACCCATCACTTTCATTTGCTTTTCAAGAAATTCCACTTGCCTATCTGTGTGATAATAAGAAGTCTTTGAATGTAGCCTCCCATCCCAAAATGTGTATTCTTTGACGGCATAGTAATATCCATGAGAATTGGTGTAATCATAATAAGTCATTCCCGAATAACGATAATCGCCATTATGCTTTACAGGCCATAATTCAAAAGTATCTCCACCCTCGCCTGTCATATTCTTAGGGACTCTTCCATCAATAGTAATGAAAATGTCGGGCATATTATCTAATTCTTCATCACCGTCAAGTGAATACCATTGACCCTTAATTTTCCGTGAACTGACTCTTCGCCACTTTGCACCGTCTTTGACAACCATTTCAAATCAACCCTTGCTGAATCATGTATTCGTCAATGACTCCTTGAACGAGCCTTCGGGAAATGGGGTGTGAACCGCCAACAGACCAACGGGCATTTTTCAACGGGCGATACCCTCTATATTTTTTGCCCTGCTTCCAATCATAGATAGTGCAAATGATTCCATCAATTTTGACAATCCATTCTTTGCGGATTTTCCCATCACCATTTCCACCATCAATGGTCGGCTTTCCAAAGACCTTCTTCAAAGTAGCATAATCGGCTCGGATATGTCCTTGACCGTGAGTATTGTTTTCAAAGGCTTCGCTATATGGGAGTCCTTTAACAATTCCCTTTTCTTCGGTGAACCAATTGTCTTTCAACAATTGTTGAATGGTCGGATAATAGTATTCTTTGTCAAGGCTTCGGCGTAGGCGGTTGAAAGGCCACATATTCTTAACCAATAAGCAATACTACTTAAACATTTAGATGAACTTTGACAATACTTCAAGTCTATTCAACCAATTTTTTGATTCCATATCATCATACTTTAAGTGATAAACGGGATAATCCCACTTCTTATTTGCTTGAGTAACATGGTCTATGCCTGTATTGTAATATGACTGTGGCTTAACTTGTATTCCTCCGACAATTTCTTTAGAACTTTTATTTTTGACTACAATATCCACGCAATACTTCTTATCCAATTCATCATCAGCGATTTTTAACTCAAAACGCCATAAATCCTTTGATAAATCCTTAATTGCTTGTTCCTCCATGCCCTGCCCTTGTAAAGTATTCCTTCCAAATAACAATTTAACCCATGTGAGAACCGTATTGAAATCCCAATTTTCTTTGTCGCCTTTTTTCTTCAAAATCTCTTGCGCTTTAGGCTCATTTTGCGCTTCAAAAATAGATTGAGCAACCATTTCAATAGTTCCCTTTGACTTCAAACCGCATTCGCAATCTTCATGATAATGCCTATCCACTTCCGACCACATTTGCTCATTGAACTTTATTTCGGGGTGTTTGTCTTTCAATTTGTTTAGGCTTATTGAATATCTCGCACCCGTAAGACTATGCAAACGACCCTTTAATTCACTAATTGGATTCAAAGGTCCGCCTGTGGATTCTCCATACTTCTTGAAGTAAGGAATGTCAAGATTAAGACTCAATATACATCACCATTGGACTTGATTTTTTCATCCTCATATGGTGAAGCAACCCTACGGTATAACTCCAATTTAGCACATTCAAGCATACCAATTAATTCATTGATATTATGATAATTAAGACCTTTAGATTTTAACAAATCCGAAAGCATTTTTGAGATGGTGTAATTCAACAAACCTGCTAAGTTATCATCATCGGACAAATAGCCCAATTCTTCAACCAATACATCAATGTATGGGTCTAAACCTTCTCTTGTTTCGGCAGGTATATAGGGCATCAATGTCTTTATTATGATACAACCTATCTAAACCTTCATGAGTATGAAAACCAAACATAGCCCATGATAGTAAAAGGAAATAAGAATAATGTAACCAATACTTTGAAAAGAAACATTTTCATTTGCTCTAACATATCCATAATTTCATTTTCCGTTTCATGTTTCATCCATTTTCACCAACAGGTATTCCCATCCCTATGTGTGTTATTTATTTTTGACTATCTATACATTCTAAACATTTATTCCAATTAGTGCCGAGATTAGCGCAAACGAGTATCGGAAACGATTTACAGACACGGCAACGAAAAAGTGCAACGCCACCAAATTGTTTTAATGCCGATACATCAGTTACCATTTAATTCATCCCCTTTGTTTCCGCATCCAAAATTTGTTTTATTCTAAGTCGGAGTCCTTCTTCAACGCAATTCCTACAAACATAAATGTTCTTCGGCATTTCATCAAGACTGTATTCTTTCAAGTAATCATTTTCTCCGCATAGTTCGCAACCGCTACTTCCCATATTTTCATCTCCTTTGTTCTTGAAGCAATTTCAATCCATCACCAATGCAGGTGTCGCAGACATAAATGCTTCCAAATGTCTTATGTGCTTCTGTAAATCGGTGTTTGGTGTCTAAATAGTGTTCGTCAGCAAATGCCGTTCCGCAAAATTCGCAATCATCCATTTTCTCATCTCCGTTAAACAGTCCGAATAGGTATTCATACTTAAATGCTTTTATCATTCATGGCTATGACCGCAACCGCAATCCTCTTTAACGAATCGCCCTTTGAAATCATCCCACTTGTCCGAAAACCATTCATAAGTAGGAGAACTAAGGTAAAGGGTTGCATCAATATATTGAATGCGGCAAGTAACCCATGTGAACAGGTTGTGAGATTTGCGCTCGCAACAGGCGCAAGCGATACCCTCAATTTCACACCCCATAAATTCTTTGAGGAATGGCGTTTCATCGTAGTCAATAAATTCGGGTTTGAATAGTCCCATGTTTCCTATACAGGAGATTCCCCTATTTAACTATTTTCTTTAACAAAAACGAATATAGGTTCAAATTTATATCCACTTCCCATTAACTTACTCAATCTCATTTTGTAGGTCTTAACTAATTTATATCCATTTTCCGTAGCAAGACGGACTACATCATCCTCTAATTCGGGATATGTCTTTACATTCGCTACATTGATAATAAAATAACCATCGGACTTTAGATATTTTCTTGTATTAACAATCAACGGCAACAAAAATCCATCTCTCCATTCTTCTTTAGTATTGAATTTGATAAATGATTGCGTTTCTTCATAATCATATTCTTCTGTATTGAAATACGGTGGAGAAGAGAATGCTAAATCAAAGGATTCTTCTTCAAATTCTGTCTCTTCAAACGGATTTTGAATCAATTTAATACTTTTTGGGTGTTTATTCTGTAAATACTCGTTGAGCCGTGTCAATCCGTCAAAGGTTTTCTTGCATGGGTCTGTTCCTGTATAACTTTTCACTTTATCGGAAGCAAATGCACCAAACAACCTGCCTCCATATCCGCATGAAAAATCTAAAACAGAACCTTCACCCGCATAAGTATCATAAATATACTTGGCTATTGTCGGCCTAAAATTAGATACTCTATGTGTTCCATGAGTCCATGACAACGCTTTTCTCATCCCTGCATGACTCATATTATCTCCCATAGATATTCTTTTATTGATTGCTTTCTTTAATAATTCATCATCATTGAAACAATCCAAAGGTGATTTGAAATTACGGCACTTTACTTCAAAAATATGCGGCATAAAATTATTAACCAAATTTAATCCATTCATTACTTGCTTCAAATGGTCTTCTTCAAGAATAATTCGGCTTGAGTCAAAATCAAATAAATTATTTACTACTCTTAACATTTGCTTTTCATCCATGTCAAAGTAGGGAAATCCATGACTTTTGTAAAAATCATAGACTTTTTGCTTATATTCTTCTAATTCTTGGGAACTGAAGGCTTTCCAAACCTTCTTATTGACAAATAATGGATTCTTCATTGACTTCACCTTCATGTATTATCAGCAAAACACTTAATTCTTGTTTGCTTATTCATAACATTGTAAATAGACAAATAACCTTTCTTTGGTTTATATCCTAACATATTCATGAAATCTGTCTCTCCTTGAAATGTGCTTGATACTACAAGAGGTATTCCTTTATACCATTCAACAGCGTGAGCGTGAGTATGCCCTGTAACGAATAAATCGGGCGGAGTATTGATAACCATTTGGTCTTCTTCTTCGGGACTCAAAGCGTTTCTTTCACCCCACATTGGCGCAAGGTGTCGCTTCTCCAACATTAATTTCATGGCTTCTTGAGGTCTTTCATAAGTTACATTTTCCACTCTCGGAACTATGTCGTCAATTCCTTTTCCATGATAGGAAAGAACATCAATTCCCGATAAATTAATTCTCGCAGGGTTGCCTACATGAATTGTTGAATTGAACTTTTGCTGAACTCCCGGCTCTAACATTGGTTGAGGTTCGGCGGGTCGGACTGCATCATGATTACCCGGAAGTAAAACAGGGGTTATGTGGTCGGGCAATTCATCCAATTTACGAGCGCAAAATTCATATTGGTCAAAAGAGTTCTGTATAGAAAGGTTTTCTTCATGACCGGGATAAATACCGATTCCATCCACTACATCTCCACTTAATACAAACCATTTAATGTTTTCAGCCGTTGGGTCTTTGCTATTCATCCAATTAATCATACTGTCCCATTCGTCTTCAAGGAACTCTTTACTCCCCATGTGTAGGTCGGATGCAAAGGCAATTGAAACAGGGTCAATACCTTGTTTATTTACATTTTTAGGTAAAATTTCGGGTCGGACTACTCTATCCACCCAAAACATCTTTCCATCATCACCAAACCTGCCCGATATTCCTAATACTTCATCATTAAAAATTGTAGCACACGCAGGGTCGTCTTTGCGAACAAAAACAGACATAGTATCAGTCATGTCCTCAAGAACAACCATTTTCCCTCCACTTTTAGTTCTTCTCGCTTCCATAACAATTCCTACTAAATTGTAGGTTTTGTTGCGTTTTTTCTCTTTTTGCACTTGCTTCAGCGTTCCCGAAGCCTTGAAACCTGCTTGAGTCCTCAAGATTTTGAGAACTGTTTGATAACGATTGAAAAACAAATTAACTATGTCGGCAAATTTACCTTTTTGGTTGGTTTGTCCCGATTGAAGGCCAATAGAATAATCGTCGGAAAAATCCGAAGCCTTCTCCAACCATGCTTTAGTATCGCCAATATCAAAATAAGGCGAGCGTATGGTGTTCAAAAAATCACCTCATTGAGCATTGTCTATGTCTTCTTGAAGGTATTCGGTGGCTAACTTGGCTTCATCAAGGTTTGTATTTCCTGTGATAACACATTTGCCCGAAGAGAAAACAAGGGCTACTGAATTAAGCCCTCTTCCAACCCGATATATTAGTCCCGGAAATTGTTCGGGCTCCCATTCTGTGCGTGTAAAATCCAATGAAAATGTAAGACTCGCAAGGTTCAATTCTTTGCCTACATTATGAGTTATTACGACATTACCAATGTTATATTCATAGTCCATAATCATATCATGTCCGTTTGCTACTAAAAGTTCATGGACTTGCTTTAATCCATTTTCAATATCTTCCACCGTCTTTGCACCCGTAACGACACTTCTTCCACTACGGAATAATAAAACACACACTTTGGGGTCTTCTAATCGGTATGACATACCCGGAAATCTGTCGGGTTCAAATTCAACGCCTGTTTCATCGGAAAATTGGTGTAGGTCAAGATATTCTGCGATTCTTGCTGTTGCGAGGAAATTAACAACCTTCATACCTTTAGATAGTAGCAACCTGTATTTATACCTTCACACCTTGTTTGAATAATGCTCTCGGTTAGGAGAATCACAATGAGGGCATCTTGGGTGCATAAATGGATATGGATTTTCGCAAACATGACAACGAATCAATCCTTGAATCCTCAACATTTCAGCATCATAAGGATTATGATTATTTCTATCCTTATCCTTCGCTTTTTGAGACTCTTTATAGTCTTTTCTTTTCCTATCGGGTCTTTCAGTCATTTGTTTCACCACTTCTTTCTTACTCGGTTATGCAAATCATTAGATAATTCTTCCAAACAAGGATAACAATAATAATGTTTTTGATATTTAATCAAACCGCCATCCTTTACTGAATGAATAAATCCATCGGGACTAATTCTTGAGGAATACATAGCAACCTCTCCGCAAACCTCGCAAGAGGCTACAAAGTTAATCTTCTTCATATAATTTCACCATTTCATTTCAATTTCTTTATGAACGAAAAACCTTTCATAAAAAGCATAGCAAGGAATTAACCAAACGGTCATAGCAATTTGAAATTTCCATCCCAAATCATTAACATAAGTATTCCACCAATCATCTGTAAATAACATGAACCAAACGAGAACCATTGGTTGTAGCACTATGAATCCGAAAATAGGTCGGAATACATCTTTAGTATTTATCTCCATACTCATTCCTCTTCTTGAAAACAGTCGCAAACGGTTTCGGGTGCAATAATTGATTCGCAAATATCACATTCAATAATTTCCATATTCATTCCTCTTCTTTGGGGGCTTCGCCTTCGGCAAACCATGAACGCATATTTGCTATCGGAGTCTTAACTGAAATCTCGCTTTCGCAGGGATTACATCGGAATAATGCACACGCAAAACCGTGTGATTCCCATTGTTTAACTAAAGAAGCAGACCAACCGCAATTAGCGCAATTCAAAATAACACCTTCTTCAATTCCATTCCGTGACGGTCAATTGCTGAATAAAAACCCCTCATTTTTGCATCATTATACACTTGAAGCGTCTTGTAGCAATCATCAATACAATAACCTACTACTACTTCATAATAGCCTTGACTCCAAAGAGTAGGGGCATACTTCGCTTCTAATAACTTTCCTTCTTCTTTTCCTATGTGATAATGAATCAATTCCGAAAGCCTGTATCGCTCTCCGCTTTCATCCATAATGTGCTTTTCAATATCATAGTGATTGATTCCTTCAAAAGAAACATTCAAGTATTCTTTAATAATCGGTATGTCAAATTTTGCACCATTTTTAGTGATGAGTAAATGTTCCTCATCCCAAATTAAATGTTCAAGGAATTGAAAGAAATGACTCAATGGGCGATTGTTCCAAATAAAATCGGGTTCATTGTTGATTCTATTTCGGAAAATTGATTCCTCAATTAATTCATCCCTCGCATCACTAAATGTGTAAATCTCATTATCTTCGCTCACTACGCAAATGCAAGAGATTTCCCAACCTTTAGGGTTGTCAAAAGACAATTCCGATATATCAACATTCTTCGTTTCAATATCTAAAAAATACTTCATCTAATCACCTCAAACATTAGCAATATACTCTTTCTTTTGATTGGCTTTCCGAACCATGAAAAGACCCTTCTCCGCCATACACATTGGGTGCATCAATTCAACACGGATAAAGTTAGAAGGTAGGTGGGTGTCTTTGAAATTATTGAATACATGGTCGGGATGAATCGTCATTGTAAGGAGAACTGTTTCGCCCTCTTGCATTTCATGACCACACCTTTGACAATCGCCCTTTGCATAAGGCATCATCAAATCCTCTCTCTTAGTAGGGTGAACATTTTCAATTGTTCCTAATTTCTTTTCCCATTCAACAGACCAAACGATTTCTTGCATAACTTATCCTACTCCTTAACAGGTATAAAAAGGTTATCTAAACGGATAGTAAGGACTTGTCCCGCTATCGTTTCCGAAAGGGTCGTCATTATTATCATCGGAGTCGGGATTTACATGACTTTTATTCAAAAATTGCTCAAAAATCTGTGAATAACTCTTGAACGGATTTTCACTTAACTTTTGCAGTCTTTTGAATGCTAAATAGAACTTTAAGACTAATTCTTCGTCGCTAATCCCTAACTCTTCGCCAACCTTTTGACGAAATGAACGGTATTCCTTAAGGAATAGGTGTATATCCATAACAAACCATAGGGTTTCTATGTATTTATACCTTCACAAGAATGTAATTTCATGCAATTGCTGTAATTTCTCATTAATCCTTGCCCTTCCCGCCTTTCGGGAATTCTCAATTTGATATATTCTTGAAGCCACCTGTCGCAATTCAAAATCCGAATTAGAATCTATTACATCTCTCGCATCCGTCAAAATTTGACGCAAAGGCTGTTGTAAATACTGCGGAACGCCTAATGATATGATGTTTGCCTTAACCTCAGTATAAAAATCGCCTTCACCTATTTGTTGTCTGCCTCTTGGAGTGAAAAAATTAACTGCTACTTGGTTTAATTGAATATATAGAGATACCCTGTAACCGTCGCCCAAATCCTCATTCCAACCATAATTCTCTTGAACAGGATTTAATTTTTCAATCAATTCCTTATAGATACCTTGATTATTTGATGTTTGAGGGAAGAGCAGGTTAGAATACAACAAACCGATTTCATCAATAGCATTTTGCTTGTAAAGGTGCTTGACTATTTTTTCCCAATGGGCGGTCATAGCATCAATCCCGTTTTGGAACTTATTCATATCCAATGTTTCTATTTGTTCTCTTTGCACTTCTAAATCGGTTTTTGTCGTGGTCTTGAATCCAAACACATAATCTCCAAAATCTTTACCTAATTTACTTAAATCCTTCGTCGTGAAATCGGGGATTTTAGCAACACTTACAAAATCTGTGTTTTGCTTAGTCATTTCCTCAATTTCTCCTGTGAAATAATAACTTTTATGATTATATGACGACAATTCAGTTATTCCCATAGTCTTTATTTGAGGATTTTTAGCAACGAGAGCATTAGCCATAGCCACCTGTTCTAATGCTGATGCAACCGTTGAAAGGTTATTATCATAATAGGTCTGTTGAGCCGACACCAAATAATTAGAAACGGCTTGTAGTGGATTCGTCTTAAACATAGGGTGTAATTTTGTAGTTCCTATGGGCTGACCGTAATAATCCGTTTTAATAAGGGAATTGCGAAAGAAACCCACTAAATTGTATTTAGAGTCTTCCCATGATTGGGTTGAACTCAAAACACTATCAACACGCCAAAAATTACGAACATCGTAGCCGTAATCTTCAAGCCCAATACTCTTTAATACCATATTAAATTTCTCACACCATTCAGTAAATGCTTCATAAGCAGGGTTAGCAACATATCCACTTATTGAGTAGTCATACATGGTTTTTTGGTTGCATGAAGCAGTATCGCTTATATCTTCAAACAATTTCTTGGTATATTCATTGAGTTCTCGCAATTTCGGTTCAATTGTTTTTGTTGATGAGAGAATATCAAAAAGTGTTAATTCGGCTGATATTTGATTCAAAGTCTTAACGGCATCAACGATACCATTACATTCCAAGAAATTAATGCCACTAACCTCTCCGCTAAGGTCGCCACTAACTCCACCATACATACTGCGAATTGTTAATTTTACGCTCGGCATTTTAGCAAAATAACTTTGAGGTTTTCCGTCAAGAGTGCCTTGATTTAGGGTCGTATATTCGTCAAGATAATCCCTATATTTAATCCTGTCTTCTTGATTAAGAACATACATAAAATTATCGGGTGCTATCAAAGACCTACTGTTGATTGCTCGGCTCATAACCATAGATTATCGCTACGGCTATTTAACCTTTTGCATTCATTCTTCTTCGGTTGTAGCCGCAATTTGAACGGCCACATTCTTTGTTGCGATTTGATAAACGCCATCAATAGTAAGACATTGAACCTTAACTCTCTTGTCTGTTTTTCCAAGAACAATACCTGCAACAGAACAATTCTTTCGCAAATCAAAGGAAACCGCATCTCCGATATTTACCTCTTGAAGTGAAGAATCTTCTCTTTGTTGGAGAATACCTTCAATTACAGCAAGAAGTGTTTCTAATTCAGTAGTAGGCTTCGTCTTTAGCGTAGTAGCATCAGTCATACTAATTACTTGTCCGAAACCCTATTTATACTTTCACTTATTCTTCCTCATCCGTAGGAAAAGACGGTTCTTCAACAAGCATCCAATTCCATTCATTCTTCATTCTTCCTCGCCGCCATGATTTAACAAAATCTGTCTTGCTTCATCAACAGTTCCTTCGGTAAAATTATTGTCTGTCAAAATTTGATGATACTTCGCCATTTGTTTATTTGTCAATTTTGGCCTTCTTCGTTGTCTAAACATTTCAGCCGTTGGCGCATTGAAACGCTTTTTTGTATGGCCGCATGATTCATCACCACAGGACTCATCATTACATTTACCTGCCTCTTCACGCCTCACGGCATTGATTACAGTTCCTTCGGAATCATATTCGGTGCAATCCCTACAAAGACCCTTAAATCGGGCTTCATCATCACATTGGGGGCAAACATACATTTTCATTTAATCACCTTTAATTTTTGCTTCTCGCAATTTCTTTTTCTTTTCCCAACGGTCTTCACATTGTTTGCATACCCAACAAAGTGTGCGCCCATTAGCAAAGCCTTTTGAAACCCTGTCGCAAGTAGGATGCTGACATACCCATGTCATTCGTCTTCACCTAAACCTTCAAGGTTTGCTTTGTCTTTTGATAACTTCTTCTGTAATTCCGAAAGAGATTCTTCATTATCTGTAATAACTTCTATCGGGATTTCCCAACGAGGCTCAAGAGTTAATTTCATGTCGCAAGTTCCAAAGGTCTTATCTCCCCAAACAACGAACCTACGGAGAGGAACAAATATGGGCGAGGTAATTTTTGAAAGTAACCTACGCATAACAATTCCTTCTATTTCGGAGTATTTATAGGTTCTCATTCCTCTTCATCAATGTTGGCTTGACAATCTTCGCAATTTGATGATTTATCGCTATAATCGTCTTTTTCGCAACCGCAATCATCATGATACAAACAATCACTACAAGCATCTTCATCATCATAGTCTAATTCGCAATAACAACCTTCACATTCTTTCTTCGGTATGCAATCATCGGAACAATAATTTTCGCCATTATGGTCAATAATACATTGATAATGTGTTGATGTTCCGCAAGCCCTACAATCTTCAAAATCATGTTCAGCACCGAGATTTGAAGAACCCCTGCAATAAGAACATTCGCAGTATTGACCTCCAATTGGTTCACCGTCAATAAATACCCAACAATCATCCGATTCTAAACTCACTTGACGCTTAACCAATCGGGCATCCGAAGGGACATAAGACTTCAAAGAATCGGGGTCGCAAAGAGAAACAGGAATGCAACCAATAATCCCTGCATCAACGGAGAGGCCGTCAAAATCACCATCTCCGCCTGTGCCTATGACTACGCAGGTTTCACCTTTGTATTGAAATTCTTCTCCATCAGTCCTCATAATTTTACAAAAATCATCCCATTCACTATCGGGAATGACATAGCAAGGGTCACCCAAGTAATAATTGCTCACACTTGTTGCCCCCTTACAATAACTTGAGGGGTGAAGTCGGGGAACAATGGCTTCAACAAACCTTTAGCATTTTCAATGTCTTTCAACAAAGGTTCGTTTAGCATGATTACACCATGCCAAGTCCACGCCAATTCATAGCCAACAATGAATGCTTCTCCATCCGAGCCGTATTCTTGAAAGTTAGCATATTGACCGCTTCCTCCCGATGCAGGGTTCTCATAACCAAAAGAAATTGTTTGGGGTAATCCCTGTTCTTCTCGGTTTTTATTTCTGTATGTAAATCGTTCATACTTTTCATAACAAAAATCAACAAATGAACCATCTTCGGGGTCATATTCGTCAAAGTGTTCGGGTGTCATAACTACTGCTACGCATAATTGGGTTGGGTCGCTCATTCTAATTCCGCCTGTATTATTCGGATTGAATACTCATACTTAAGCATTACTCTTGTCTATCAGCGAGCCAATCACGGAATTCGTTTTGCATCTCATCATGAGTTCCTGTATTGATGTAGCAAATAGCCTCCATCCTTGCAGGGATAGAACCAAAGTATTCATCAACATAAAATGAGGGCATAATAATTGTAGCAAAACCAACCTTCACTTTAGGGGCTGTTCTCCGAATCAATGTGAATTCTGTCGCAGGGTATGTTTTTGCATACTCAATGTTGCTTGCCTTCATTTTGTAAAATCCATTTTCTTTTGTTGTTTCTAAAATTGTTTTGTATAATTCTTCTGTCATAATTTTCACCTCATTCAATAATCCATTCTTCATAAATGTATTCTTCTGTTTCAATTCTTATCTTCAATTCATCCATATTTCTCACCCTTTATTAACTATTCAATTGCGATTGTAAAATGAGGGCAAATCTCATCACCCTTTTCTCTTTTAGTAATACACATGAACCATAATTTGTTTCCCATTCTTGAATCTGTTAATTCATAGAGGTTTTTGCCTCCGCATTTAGGGCAAGCATTCCGAACATCATAAGAAACCCCATACATAGTAGGAGGTGTGTTTTTCTCGGACATGATTCAAACCTGTTCTCAACGAGTATATCAATGTTTTCAAAACCAAAGCCTTTCAATGTATGGATGATTGCCTCCATCCTTACTGCAAAAGGGGCATAATCCTGTTTTCTTGTCAATCGCTTTTGGAGGATATTTTACTCCACACTTAACACATTTAATATCATTCATCAAAAAGACCTGCCGAACCGATACCATAACACATCAAAAATAACATAAATAAAATAACATATTTCATAACAATCATTCCTTTTGAACTAATTTATATGATAATCCACAGTTATTACAAACCAATGTTTTCTTATCAACATCACACCTGCGAACACAAGGTCCTCCTACACTACGGTATTCCTCATTCGCCATCTAAATCATTCCGCCAAACCTTCAAGAATTGTTTAATGTTGCCAATATACAAGAATTCATCTTCGTCTTCATCATCTTTGACCGTAATTGTTCCATTAGGATAGGAGTTCAAAAATAGAATTACATTATCTGTAAAGAAGTCTAAATCATCCACTTCTTTGAAAATTGTATAATTTGCTTTATCAGCATTAAAGTATTCTATTTTCTTACTTAATTCATTTTCCTCTTGATAAATATAATCCTCATCAACGCTATACCCCTCTTTACAAAAGAACTCAATAATTGTTTCTTCCGTAATAGGGTGTCCTTCATTCGCTTGAATACCAACAAACATCATTTGCTCACTATCACTACTTTGTATTAGCGAGTATTTATAGGTTCTTATTACTCATCCATTCGCAGGTCTTTCCATATCCGCCTTCTTTAATGTGAAATGAACGAGTCCAATTCCCATACAATTCTAAATCATAAGACGAGCCAATATCTAATAAAGTATTATTTTGTTTTTCTCGCCAAAGTTCCGTAATCAAATAATTAGAGATAGGTCCGCAAGCAAATAAGAAAATTGCATTTTCATTAGCCAAATAGACTTCTTTAATTTCATCCAAAATATCTAAGTCATTTAACCAAGCATTAGTTCCTACTTTGAAATGTCTTTCAACCTCAAAATCTAATTTTGTAATATCGGCTTCTTTATGGCCTACAAAATA
>Ga0208434_1000204_pt1 | contig 32231 bp, 42 predicted proteins | sample 13_taG_FD_184086 | JGI IMG/M metagenome (GOLD analysis project Ga0208434, IMG submission 184086) | Marine viral communities from the Subarctic Pacific Ocean - 13_ETSP_OMZ_AT15268 metaG (SPAdes) (version 2) | ecosystem: Environmental > Aquatic > Marine > Oceanic | place: Pacific Ocean | collected... | reverse complement strand
TGCCTGTAATGTAAGTGAGTCCTGTAAAAAGATACCTGTTGGTACAGTCACAGAGTTGGTGGCACTTAGCAATCCCTTACCTGCTGAAATTAAGTCCATATCCCCAAAGGCAGACAAAGAAATGTCTCCACCTGCATTGACCTCAAACAGGTTATCCATCGAGGCTCTTAGTACTGTAGAGGTAACCTCTATCGCACCATTTATATCAGCATTGAGACTACCTAATGATACTGAGGACTCGCCTGTAATACTCGTTGTACTCTTACCGCTAACTGTATCTGTTACATCGCCCTCAACTACTCGTTCACTCCCACCTGTAGTCTCTCGGCTTTTATTGATCACAACTTCTTCTCGATGACCTGAGCGAGTCAGTATTCTACCCTCGGTCACAAGGTTTATTGAACCATCTGGCATAATCTCAATATGAGCGCCACTTGAGTGATGAATCTGTACTCTCTCTGCACCCTCAGTATCGTCAAACTCTAGCATGTGACCTGTCTTAGTCCGCAGTATGGTCACCTCTCCATAATCACCCTCAAATGAGGTAGCAGGTACTCCATAAGCACCTTTTAGCCCACCATAGTCAGAACCATCATAGTCACCTCTAGCGTGAGCTGGGGCAGTACTAGGTTCTTTTTGAAAGTCAGAGCTTTGCTCTATTGGTGAACCATCACTAAAGTGACCATCTTTAACCATGTCAAAGTAACCACCAGCATAAATAGGATATGCAGGTAAGCCCTCTTCACACTCAATCCATACCAAAGACCCAATAGGCGGTACTGAGAAGAAACCACAATCTCGCCCACCATAGAATGGGTAACAAGGCATACACCAAGGACTTTTACTTACACCATAAAGCTCTGTATTCTCAACCTTGATACGACCTCTACGCTCTGGGTCTTGGTTTTCTACCACGACTGCTCTGCGCTTACCATAGAAGCGACCATAATACCTTTGTTCATATTCTTGCTGGTCTATCATTACATTCCTGTCTCAAACCGAACCATTGTAGGCGAGATCATTGCCATTGTTAATTCTCTATTCCGCAGTTCAGAAGACTTTTCACTTAAGGTTTTTGATTCCTCATCAACAAGAGCGTCTAATGCTTGTTTATTAATTTGAAAAGCAGGTACTTCCGCACCTGCCGCAACCCTAGTAGTGTTAGTAGGCTTCTTACTATTAGATCTCTTCTTTGCTGAAGTGGAGTATTTATCGACCATTCTTTGTGAAGCCTTTTTACACTGAATACTTGTATGGAATCCATTAGAGTCAATTGTATGCTCCTCTGAGAACACATAGTAAAAACCATTGATCTTTTTATGTAAGTCTACAATTTCAATAATAGTTCCAACTCTCATAGTCCAGTCACCTGCCTTAAGGTCTATACTTAACTTAGTCCTAGTTATCCTACGACTTGGCCTACCTACCCCACTGGATTGAGCTTTGGGTTTGAATGATGAATTAGGGTTATCGCTTTCACCACTAGCTGTATCTGATACTTTACCCTCGTTAGATTTATTTCCATTCGCTTTAGTAGGGTCTACTCGTACTAAGGCTATAGCGGAAACTTCACCAAAGCTTCTTGAAGCGACTCTTAGGCTATTATTTTCAAATGACCTATTTTTGAATTGGAGTAGCTTTGCTTCGTATTCTTCAAGTAACTTTCTGAACTTTGGTCTAAGCTTTCTTCTGTCTCCCTTGTAGTTCAAAAGATCAGATCTTATTCTCAAAGTCTCTACGATCTCATCTGTAGTTTCTTCACCCTCTGGTGTGTCAATGCTACCCACTGGTACAGACTCTACTGTAGTACTTGTAAGCTTATCGCTCTTAGTGGCTGCTGTTTTTTTAGGCAAGGGCTTACTTTCTACAGCTCTATTCAAATCTGAATATACTCTTACGGAAACCTCATTATTCTCGTCTAAACCTGTACTTAGTAAAACTACAGGCTTGCTTCGATTTTTTACTGCTTGGTTATACTCAAATATATTTAACTTTTTATCTTCATAAGCTAGATTTTTAGGTAGGGTCACAACCCTCTCTATGAGCATTGCCCAGCTATCAACTTCCATAGAATCATAATGATGTCCTATACTAGCCTCTACAGCACTAACCTTATATCCCTTTTCTGGTTTCCAAACTTGCTCTGCGTTACTAATAGCTTGGGCAACGCTTCCAATACTATTTTCATCAATAACACCGCCTCGTTTTCTAGGGTCTTTGACTTTTTTAGTAGAGAATACCCACTTCCCCCAAGCCCTATTCCTATCAGTACCTATAATCAATTCTTTTGTTTGATTATTTGTATCTACATAAGGGATTAAGCCCTCAATCGCATACCGCAAAGTATTACCCTCTACTACACTTAGCCCTTTAGGTTTTTGATTAATTCTCACAACTGTATTCGGAGATACACCTTTTTTAATAGGGTGCTTTGTCTCAACATCTAACTTAGCTATATTCGAGGTAGGGTAACCATAAGTCATTTTTACTGGCGTAGCCTTGCCTTGCTTTACAAGTTCATACTTGAATGGGGTTGATAGCTTTATCTCGCCTACCTCTGGGTCAAAGTAAAAGTCTACATCATTCTTTACAGTATCTTTATATATTGCTTGTCCTAAATTGCCACCTGCTGCAATCAAAGGTGGCCCACCTTTATCATCTAAGAAATAATTATATTCTTCGTCTAATAACTCTTTTTTATTAACACTTATGTTTACCAAAGAAGCTATTTGATCAATTGCTAACTTTCCCTCAGCATTTGAGAAGACCTCTGCTGTGCTTGTAGCAAATAACCTTGCACCCATAATTCCTGTTACCTGGAGTAAAGCAGTTCCCTCATCAAATGATATGTCACGCTCTGTGACTCTGAACGGACCCCATTGGGTATGGTTGCTACTGTAGCCCCACTTAACAAAGAACTCTGCCCCAATAATGAACTCATTTATTGAACGCCCAGAGTCTTTTTTATTGTCCCTAAAGTCAGGAACGTATAAAACAAAATCTACCTTTGGGTACTTCTTTTTCTCGTTAGATAAACTAATGCTTTTCAAGCCCTTATGGATAGGGTTCAACCTATCATTCTTTGGGCCTTTACGGAGATCTTTTTTAAGAGTAATCCATACATAAGGGTCAAGGTTAGTCTCTCCCACTAAAGAGTGAAAAGGAAGACTCTGGTTTCTTTCTTTCATCATCTGCACTTGAGGCTTTAACCTTGCAGGCTCATACCTGTTGCTAGTTTTTTGCTTAGTGCGTCTTTTTCTTTTTGGGGTACGCTTCTTCTCTTTTGATATGGTTGTTTTTTTTCTAACTTGTGGTGTTGTACCCATAACAAGACTCCTTAGTAAGCATTAACCTCTGAGTTAGGTGGAATAACAACTTGGTCACCCTCTTTTAGGTTATTAGCGTCTAGCAATGGATTATAGTCAGCAATAAACCACCATAGTCGAGCATCTTTGTAATACTTGAGAGCTAAGTTATGCATATTCTCTCCTTGCCTAATAGTATGACTAATTAGCTCTAACTGAGAGGAATAACTGGTAGGGCGCAAAAGTGTAGTGACTATCTCTCTCTCAGGTGCAGACTCTATATCCCTTGCTTCTTCTTTGTACTCATAATAAACCACAAAGCCATACTCTTTATATCTGCTTTTTCTAGTAATGATACTCATACTACTGCCCACTTATAAGATTTAAATTAATAACATCATCAACTAAAGATTGGCTTATGACTGTAAAAGTAATTGAAGCCCTTAAGTGAATGGGGGTCATATCTTGTTTAGCGTACTGCTCAACAGTAAGGTCTACACTGTTTACAACCCCAATAAAAACTCCATAGTCCATAAGGTTCAACATGTATTTATGAGGACTTACTTGGCCGTAATACTCAGGTTTGTTTATTGACTTAGGTAGGGTAAGCTTTCTTAAACTGTGTAGCTGTTTCTCTAAACCATTATGGTTAAACATAAATAGCTCAAAACTAATCTCAGTTGGCTCTACCATACCAAACTGCGCCAAAGGCAGTACTTGGCCTTGTGCTTGAGAGAAGTGGTGCAGTACCGATCTCTTTTCACTAATCGTAGTAGGGTTAAATTGAAATTCTAAAACATGAGTGCCATCAAGAGAACTTATTTCCCCTTTCGATGGAGTGTCTGTACCTCGGTCAGTAATCATTTTTATTTATCCTCTATCGCCCTGTACCTGCTGTATTATAATTTAACCCCTTACCTGACTGACGTTTAGTTTTCTCAGCAAGTCTTTTTGGATCATTAGCAACAACCGTTTGATTCTTAATATGAATAGTTGTTGAATTGTCATTTACTGGGGTACTCGGCATATATGTAGTAGCCATCGCACTCGGTGGCCTAACCATCGGTTGAGCAGTTGCCCCTGTACCAATGTATGGCCTTAAATATGTACCGCCCCCACCTAAAGGACTTGCGGTAACTAGATTAGTACCTGTCATCGAAGCTGTTGGCTGTGTTGTCAAAGGTGTTGTTAAGTCTAAAGGCTTAGGCTTGACTTTAGAGAAAGCTGAGTACAACAGATATATTGCATACAAAGCTGTATATAAAGGCCACCATGCGGCAGCCATAACAATAGCTGACTTTATGTTAGCAAGAGTTAAAAGCCTAACCCCTTGTATAATCATTTGAAAGCCATTTACGAGTTGAGGAACAAAAGCGAGTATTGTACCAAACAGCATTGTCATATTACCTGTAGAAGAAGCCAATTCGTTCCCTGTGATCTCTCCAAACATAGTCATCATTCCACCTAATGACGCTATAGCCATACCAACGCCTTGAAACCCATTTATCATTTGCATTTGAGTCTTGCCATGTTTTTTTGCGGCTACTCCTGCTTGGACTAATGTCTGCTGATACTTTTGGGTCTGACCAGTTAGTTCGTAGTATTTAAGTTTTAATCTATCTAAATAAGAAATGTTTACTTTATTTACATTGATAGTTTGACTTGTAATTTTTTGCATAGCTTGCTGACTTTTAACGAAGCTATGAACCCCTTGACCTAAACTTATAAACTTGTTTTTCAGACCCATTAAGGTCATTGCAAACATTTTCCAAGCACCCGACAGTAAGAAGCCAGAGATAATCACACCTAGAACAGTGCCAATACCCTTTAAGACCGAAGTCATAAAAGAACCCTCATCTGATACAAAGCCAAATAAGGTAGCTATTGCTCTCACAGGCATAAGTAGTAAGTCTAAAGTATAGTATAAAGTATCAAAAACCGCTCCCAAAGTAAGCATTATTGGCTGAATGGCACTCTCACCAATAACAGCGATCCCCTTAGCTAGATTCTTAATATGATCTGTTATTCTAGCAATCGTACTAACGGTTTCCTTACTGCCCTCAAGCTCCATCTTTACTAAAGATCTACGACCCTCTGCACCTAGTTCCTTATTTATTCTCTGCAAGTGATCAAAGAAGTCTCTTGATTGCCTTTTCTTTAGATAGAACTGAGATTGGCTTAGTTTTGCTGTTCCCATTTCATGGGCTAAAATCTCTTGATCAATCTTACGTTTTTGATCTCTAAATCTGTAGAAGTCATTAGTCAATTCCTCTAAAGACTTTTTACCACTAAGAGAAGAAAAAGCTAACTGAATAATCCCACCTGTAGCCCTAGCTACATCACCAATCTTCTCTAAGACTATCTTGAAGCCCTCTCCAATACCCTCTGCTCCAGAGAAGTATCTCATTAAGGCCACCACAGAGATACCCAAGATACCTAATGCACCAATCATCTGCATCATGACTGTTAAGGTAGGTACTAAGAACATACTACCAAAGGCTCTCATTGTAGCACCGAACCCTGTAGCAGCGCCTTTTGTATTTTTTAAAGAATGTGTCAAAGCAATACTAAAGGTGGCCATCGCTGTTAAGGTAAACCCTAAAGTTGTGCCTACACCTGTTAAGAACTGCATCATACGGCCAATAAAAGAGATAGACGAAGCTAAGCTATCATTGTTCTTCATTAGCTTATTTGTAGCAGTCAAAGTCTCTTTATATGTATCTAAGATCGCATTAGCGTATATGTCATGCTGGAAGATTGTATTAGATAAAGCATCCTCTGCTGAGTTCACTAACTCTATTCGCTTCTCTAAGGTCTTAAGAGCTTCTGCTTGTGACTTGGCAAGCTCTCCATTGTTTTTAGATATGGTTGCCACTAACTCTTGGAAAACTTTCCCCGCATCGCCAACTTTCTTACCAGATTGCTCAGCTAATTTCACTATAGCCTGGAGCATAAATTGAGCAGACTGAGTACCAAAAGCTTGTTTAGCAATCGCATCAGCTTCTGCCCCTTGTGCTTCTTTTAAGACAGCGTAACGACTAACCAAAGTCTCCATAAGTTGAGATATACTTTTCTGCTCAAACTTACCTGTTTTCTTATCAAAGTTCATTAGCTGGTTCTTAACAAAAGCATCCCTAGCTACACTTACATTACTAAACTGTTGCCCTAATCTTTTTTGAATCTGAGACTTACTCATAGATTGGACACCAAAGAATTGCAGTAAAGACTCACGCTTCATACTAAAGCGACCCTCTACTTTCATGCCCTTTAGTTGTCTTAGTTGCCCTTTGCTAACAACCCCGACTAACCCAAGTATAGACCTTGAGAATTGATCAACCTGTTGGGCAGACTCCGCTCCTCCCAACCCCATTCCTCTTGTAGCAGCAGCTAAACCCATTAACTCAGCTTCCCGACTAACACCTGTAGTCTCTGCGAATCTTGAATAACTTGCCCTTAGACTACCAAGTACTTGCTGTAAGTCTCTAAAGCCAATCTTGGTTTTCTGAGAGGTCTTCAATAACATATTTAAGTTGTCATCTACTTCCTCTACAGAACCACCCAAAGTACCAAGAGTCAAAGTAGCTATATCCACCGCTTGTCCTAAATCAAGCTGTCCACCCGAAGCTGTAGCTAACTGCAAAGTTCCATTTAACATCTTCATGGCCTCTGCACCAGTACGGCCACTTTGTACTAAAGCAGTAAAAGCATTAGCTACTTGCTTTTTTGTAAACTCAGTCGTCATGGCAAGGTCATCTATACGATTCTTGAACATATCGAACTCTTGAAACCTTGCCCTAAACATAGGGTCAGTTGCGCTTTCACCTGCTAACCCCATTGTTACCCTAAGTTGAGTCATTGCAGTCTCAGACTCGATGAACCTCTTAGTCATATTATCGAATAAGTTGTTTATCCGAACATTGGTATTTAGTAACCAAGTACTTAACTGTACAAGACCTGCCTGTATATTCGCTAAACCCTGTTGACTTGTTTTAGTCTGCTTTTGGTGCTTTGTTTGGCTTTGAGAAGATCTATTAAAAGACTTTGTGAGATTCTCAATTGCAGTAGTTACGCCCCTAATCTGATTAGAGGCTTGTCTAGTACCTGCTATTTGGAGATTAATTGCTGCGGTTAAGTTTTGTATTGACATAACTATCTCCTGGCTCGGCTGGCTTCTCGCTCTTTGTCTATTATTTCTTCATATAACTCTAAGTATAAAGCTCTCTGTCTCGTTGGTAAACTAAGTATATCACATCTAGTCCAATGCCACCGCTCTGCAATAGCAACTACTGTACGAATTAACGAAGTTTGCGTTTTCTCCGCCCATTTGTCCCAACGCTTGATCGCTTCTGGGTCTTTCGTTGACCCAAATTGGAAAAACCCACCGTATTCACCTCTGAGTCAAACTCATGACCGCAAGCATCACAGCACATCTCAATCTTAGTCTCTACACCAACCATATTCTCTACTATGGCATCAGCTAAAGCACCTCGATCTCTTACGCTTAATCTTCTTACCTCATCGCTGCTAGGAATACTATCTCTGCCATCTACGCTTCTTAAGCCTATAGCAATAAGATTTGTTCCCATCTCATTCTCAGGTAGCGATGCTAAACGTTCCTGAGCAACCCCCTTTGGGAATCCCCAACGAACCCTTTTGTTATACTGTTGAGTATCTTGGTTATAAAAACCTCTTGGTAAATCAACAGTAATCTCTACTGGCTCATTCTCATCCCACTCATATACATCTAACTCTTTTAGGTTGACCAGTTTGTCTACCTCAGAATCGCATGATGGGCAGTTCACATTCATAAGCAACTCAGAGTCGCCACTAATAGTCCTAATGCACATAATAAGAAAGTCTCTGTCCGCTACATACATGTTACGAACATACTTCTCATCAATTAAACCCAAAGGGTCACGCTTCTGCTCAAGTACTCCCTCAATAGATTGAATACAGCGTCTAAGAAGAAGAGTGATTGCCTTTGCGCCATTATTGCGAACTTTGCGAGATGAGAGGTTTTCTTCATCAATACCAGTCATCTCATCAATGACTATATTGCGGTATCGAATACCATCAATCTCAAGTCCAATAGGTAGAGCTACTCTATCGTTATCAGTAATCATATTATTATCCTGTGTTATTAAAGTTGTTGGAAACTATTTATAGGGTATATCTTTAAGGTGAGCTTTAATTAAGCGAGTAGGTTTGTCTCTTGAATGCCATGATGTTGAAGCACTAGAGTGCTGATTACAACGTCATTTGAGGTAGCGTCAAAGTCACCAATGGTGTACTCGCTAGGCCATGCATCTTTAAGGATGTATGACTTAACCTGTTGAGCTTGTTTATTGAACAAAGTGATCTTAATGTCACGCCTATAAGACTGTGCGCCAATGTCAGCAAGGCCACTAGAGGTAACTCCATCGCCACCACCGCTAACAACGTCACAAACATCTTTCATCCAAGTGTTAAAAGCATCATCGCTAGAGATACCACGCTCTAAGGTCACAGAGTCATAAGACATCATACCTGCTAACTTCTCCATGCGATCCGCCATGTTACCCTCACGATACTCAACTACCTCTACAGAGGATTGCATACCTGTGACTTTTTGGAATGAGGCTCTAGCAGCGAAGTAGTTTTCACCTTGTCCAATGATCTCTACAGAGAACTTAAACCCTCTATATACGTCTTTTGTTAAACTTGCCATTATCTATCTCCTTAGCCTGCTTGTACTTGGCTGAACTTGAAAACAATGAACTCAGCAGGGCGAAGTAGGGCTACACCAATCTCGCCAATTAGGATTCCTTGTTTGATATAATCTGCGGTATTGTTCGATGAATCAATCTTTACGAAGAAAGCTTCCTGGATAGAGTTACCTGCAAGCTCTCCAGCTTCAAAACGCTTAGTTAAGAATGATTCAATCTGTGAGGTAAGGCTTGCCCAAAGAACAGGACCATTGTTACGGAACAAGCTATCTTCGCCAATGCTCTTAACTCGCTTCTCGATGAAGTTCATCATTCTGCGAACATTGATGTAACGGAAGTCTAAGGTACTGCTAAGAGTACGAGCGCCTAGTACATTTACTGACACACCGCCTTGCGCACGATCTACTACTCGCAAGCAGTTAACACCCATAACATTAAGTGGACCATGCTGTGCTTCGCTAACTTCTACCTCTAATTTGCGAATGCCCTCTAAGCGACCAAAGTCACCAAAGCCAGCAGGAGCTGAGCTTACACCACCAGTAGGCGCACCAATAGCATCTACTCGGCTGTAAAGACCTGCAATCGCACCACTTGGTGGGATAGTAATAGACCCTGCTCCCTTTTTAACAGTAATATGTGGATAGTAAAGTGCGCCCCAGTATGAATCTAAACCAAGATCTTCCTTTACATATTTCCCAATAGAACCTGTGCCTGTAGCATCTGCTGTTTTACCACTTGGTGCATCTAAGATCGCAAACATATCCATGCGACCCTCAACGTACTTAAGCATTTTAATGTGGGTAATGTTAGAGCTAGCTGCTGGGAAGATGCCTGTAGCACTGATTGATGTAGGAACACAAAGTAGGTTCACAGCATCTTTAGCATCAAGTGTATCAAGCGCATTTTGTAAATCAGTAGCAATTGCAAAACCAGTTAGCTCATTTTCACCATTAGTATCAAGACCAAGTTCGTTCCCTATTACGCTTGAAGCAATCTCTTTTTCGACCGATAAAAGAGAAGAACCTACTTTTAGGTCTTGAACCTTAACATACTCAGAACCGACTTGTTCATCATTAATAACAGTCTCAAAGTAGAGGTCGCTGTCAGGGTCTACTGATAAACGACTATAAGATTCTACTTCAACGTCATCATATAAAACAGAAAGATCATAAGCTATGACCTTTACGTCTGCACCGCTACCAACTGCGACAGTGCTAGCAGAAGTAAAAGTAAGAGTGCGAATAATAGCACCACTACTATCAAGACCACTCTCTATTTTAGACACCTTAAGGTATGTGTCATTAGTATTATCATCTATTTTTACAATGTCACCAACATTGATACCATTCGCACTTGATACCTTTATATCAAGGTCACCTGCAGTTAAAGCGTCTGAGCTTGTTGTTTCCACCCCAACCTCACTCAACTTTACTTCAATTTTTCTACCTTTTGCTCCATGACTATCAGAGCCACGATAGCCAGCAAAAAACTTAAGGAGTCCTGTAGGTGTGCCATGATTATTATTAATAGTAGTGTTTGCTGGTGTAGCGTTAGGGCTTGCACCGCCAACTTGAGAGCTACTTACCGCACGAACGATATAGCAGCCTGCACCACCATTCTCAAAGAATGATCGAACACTGTAAAAGATAGATTCGCCATCTACAGCTTTATCGCCAAAGATACGCTGAAAAGCTGCAAAACTATCAATGAAAATTGCCTTATCACTTGGGCCACGTAAAGTTGCACCAACAAACGAAGCAATACTAGTAGAAACACCTTGTGGTGCTAGTTCGGGAGTTAAAATCTCCTCGATATAAACGTCTGGCCTAGTGTAAGCCATAATTCACCTCACTTTTTAGGAAGAAACCAATAACTTTGGTCATCAAATGCTATCACACGATTCTTTGTCTTATTCGCTTCTTCTGCATTAATAGCAGACTTGGGTGCATTATATACATATTTTGTGCGACTTGTACTTGTAGGTTCAATAATTTTAGGAATAGTTTTCACTAAATTAGATTCTATTCTAACCTCATTTACACCTTTTTGGTAGTTATCATTATCGGTGTCCTCTATGTCAGCCTTAATTGAGTAAACCCAAGTCTTCTCATAAATGACTGTATCAATGTTCACTGAGTCCGATACTGTGAATGACTGTCTGAATACATGGTAAGCTCCACCCTCAACCTCGATGGTATCTCTAGGTAAGAAGCGAGACTCTATCCACCTAGTAAGCTCTCTGTCCTCAACCGCACTTAAAGAGAATGATTTTACTTCATAACTAATGTCATAAAACTCAGCCATTCTACGTTTAATAAATGTAGGTGGACTTGTTGTGTAATCTACATCAACTACCCTATCAGCATCTGAGTCATACATATCTACATCAGGACTCATGCCATTGAAGACAACTGAGATACTAGGATAACGCTCATCTGGAGATTCTTCTATGTCAGGATAATCTAAGAATACAGGTACAGGGTTAATTCGCTCATTGCGATCTTTTAAAGCCTTACCAGCAAACTTTCTTACAAAGGCATCCTCAAGCTTCCAAAATGCAATAGCCATTATATATTACCCTGTTCTACATCGTCAGCTTGACCCTTTAAGAAAGCATCAATAGCGAAAGCCATACCTATTTGACTATTCTCTAACCACTTCTGCACAATCCTACCATGATGACCATTATCAAAAAATGGCAAACAGGTATCATCTAAACCTTGTAGTACACCACGCTTAGAAGACTTAGAGCGATACACATAACCATCATGGTATACTCTTGGGGTCTTGCCCATTCTATTGTGGTAATTTATCTGCTTAACTCGGTTACGCTTAGGTACAATCTCAACACCCAGCTTATCTTTACTACCACTTACAGAGTAGCGATAACCATGCTCCACAATTCTTGTTAGTGGGTCAGGTATTTGTTTATGTGGCTTATGATTGTGGCCATTAGGTTGAGACTCAAAAGCCTTTGTACCTATTAGCCCCTGTAAGCCATTTTGAAGCTGTTCTATTAACTTTGGTATACGATGTTCGAGTCTAGCCTTAAACATTGGTCTAAGCTTATTTAAGAGCTGACTATTTGTTATATTCATTTGTCTCTTAACACGACCAAACTCTTTATAACTTACATTAACCTTTACACCAAAGTAAGTACCTGAGATTCTCATCGAAAATGGAGTCTTCTTACTAGGCATAATCAGTCTCCTTTTCTCCAAGCTTCTCTCTTAGTATAAGATACACTAAAAGTGGCTCTGTTCCAATTCGACCAGTTAGCGCACTTTGAGTGATTCTCCATACCCTGTTATCAAAGACAATTAGATCACTTGTAGTAAGCATCTTATTTACAGGTGTAGAGTTACCAAAGTATTCCTTAAGAAACGATACTGGGATAGTAATCTCTGCCTCTCTTTGTGAGGATTCACCTATGCGCCCTAATGATTCTTCTTCGGGCATTCTTGCTACCGAAGCCTTTATCTCAAAAGGTGCTTCATACAGCTTCTTGCGCTGGCGATAAATACCACCTGTTGCACTTGGGATATACTTAACAATTTGCACAATCTCACCATAGTTATGGTGTTGACGCTCTAAAGCCTTTTGCGCCACCTTGATTGCCTTAATGCTCATTGTACCACTACACTCGCTGTCTCACTATAAGAGACAAGATCATTCGAGTTGTATATCGCTAATCGGTAGTACCAAGTTCCTTGCCCTGGAGTATCGTTGAACCGATTATCATGGTTGTCACTTGAGGCATATACGCCAAAAGTTGTTGGAAACTGCTGAGAGGTACTTCTTTGAAGCTCATAGTAATTGAAGTACTCATCATAAACGATACCCCAAGTTACACTGACCACTCCATTTGCCACCGACAAAGCAAAACCCTCTGGTACAGGGATAGGCTTGTCATATACATAAGGCATTCGCCTACCTGTTCTAAGAGATCTTCTTGACATAGTGTATTGCTGAATCTCAGCACCCTCGTCACCTCTATCTCTCAATCTCGCTAGAGCCTCTAAATACTCATTCTCTAGCTTCTCCGCTAGACGTAACCAAAACTTTGGTCCATCTAGTGGCATCTGTTGTCTCTGCACTGTCAGTTGCGGTACAGTGACAATTTGGTCGGGTACATTTGGGAAGTCCTCTACATCACCTGTAGCTCCCTCTGCACCCCGAACATAACACATATTCACAGTACCTCTAAGCTCAGCTAAGTACTCATACTTTACTGGCAAGGTCTGTATGCTATATCCACTATCTAAGTCTAGGTTCATTCGACCTAAACCACTCTCAATACTATCAATGTAGTAAGAGTCTAAATATAAAGGCCGACCATCTTCTCTCGATGTATGACTAACATTATCATGCACTCTAGCTCTTATTCTTCTAATGAGTGAGTTTGTATCAGCCATAATCAGCCCCCATATTATATTTAAATCGCTCGGCCTAAACTAATTAGCCATTCCGCCAAAGGCGCAGGGAAAGTGTAAACCTCACCTGACTTAATCTCATATCGCATATTATTATACTGACCTCTTACAGAAGCAGTAGCCTTAATCTTGATATTTTTAACTGGTGCGGTCTTCGCCTCTACAACCTTTGGAATCTCAGCTTTAGCAACTACAGGTTCTGCTTTGGGTACGTCTACCTTTGGCTTCTCTACATTTGCTGTGGCAACCACTACAGAAGCGATCTCTTTAGCTGCTTGTTTTACTTCGTCTGTGCTTTTCTTCTTCTTTGACATTATTCGCCCCTTAAATAGTTATTCTACTTGGAATTAAGCAGAAGTGATGGTTACTGCGTATTCTGGCTTAAGAACATCAACACCAAAGATTGAGTACCAAGCTAGACCATGAGTACGACCAAAGTCTTCTACACCGTTGTCACGAAGCTCAACTGGTAGGCTGTCTGCAATGTATAGGCATTGATCACCAAACACGCAAGCTTTGTAAGCTTTAACATTATTTGCAATACCATTAGTATCATCACCAATAAGGCTTGCATCGTAACCTGGAGCCGAAGAAGCCGCTGCACCATTAGGCGCATGAGTAGTAACGATGAAGATAACGTCTTCCCAACGACCAATTTCACCATTGAATAGGTTACGAGTACCAACGTATTGGTGAGCATTGATCCAATCAGGATCACGCTTTAGATAACTTGCTTGGTGTGGGTGTAGGAAACAAACATAATAATCACCAAAGAACTTAGGTGCATTATTAGTTTGTAGAATCTCTACTGCGTTACGGATTGATTCAATGTCAAAAGTCTCATTTGCATTGATAAGGCTGTCTGCCACTTGACCTGTTATATTTCCATCGGTAGTGAAATTATGTCCTGCTGGAAGATTACCAGCAGTAATCGCATTAGCTACACCATTGAATAAAGCATCACGAAGTGCAATGTCACGAGTAACTGCATAGTCACGACCAAGTAGAGTTGCTGACTCAGCCATAACGTCATCCCATGAAAGACGAAGTAGCTTTTCAGAAACTTTGATAGCGTTACCCCATTCAGCAACTGTGATGGATTTTTGAGTAGCTGCCATTGTTTGAGCAGCGAGACTATCGCTTTCATCTAACTTATTGTTGGTAGCTGAACGTAAGATGTCATCATAGATAGTAAACTTAACAACTTCGCCTGGAGAAGCTAGTAGTTCTTGTCTACGAACAGCAAACTCTTCAAAGCGCATAATGCCTTGAGCATTATGCAAGATGTCTAAGCTGAATACGTCTAATAGGGCTTCGGGTAATTTAACAATGTCACCGCTGGTGTTTACACCTGAGATTTTATTATACACTGATGGCATAATTGACTCCTAACTAATAAATATAAAGTAAATGTTTATCTGCGAACTGCATCCATAGCTTGCGCCATGAGTTTTTGACGATACGCACTGTATTCGTCACGACTCATCTTAGAGATACGATAGCGATCAGCATTTGCAACTTGAGGTTGACTAGCTTCGGGTGACATAGGTCTAGGAACATCCTGTGCCTTTTCACTACGAAGTCGGTCTTCAAGCTCTTGTCTTACTGACTGCTCTCTCTCTTTGAGCATTGAAATAGAAGCATCAATCTCCTCTGGAGTATTGCCACTTACCATTTCAGGAAATAGTAAACCGCTCTTTTCAATTTGCTTTTGCTTATAAGATTTGACCTCGCTTTGACGAACTCTCGCCTCAGCCTGTTGAGACACTGTCTCTAACTGCTTCTTTAGTAGGTCATTCTGCTCTGCAAGCAAATCGATCTGCTTGTTTACTTTTTCAATGTCGCTCATACTTGAGTCCTGTATTGTAGAAAGTTTTTCTTTCGCTAGTTTTAAATCCTCTAGCACCTTATCTCGCTCGGCTTGAACTGATTCGGCTTGGGCTTTATTCTTCTCAATGGATTTATAAAGCTTATCCTTTTCCTCACGCCTTACCTTATTGAGCATTTCATCAAGTTGCGCCTTAGTGAAAACTTCCTCAGTAGTTTTCGGTGCTTCTTTGCTCTCGGTAGATTGGGTAGATTGTGTACTCGCTTGACTTTCTTCTATGTTCGCTGGCTTGGTATCTGTCATGTCACTCATTTGTCTATATGCCCTTATTGTTAGTAGCTAGGTGCGATTGGAGTTAATTAGCGTAAGATGTCAACTTTTGGCGCTCTACGAGCATGTTGACCAGGAGCGTTTTCCATCATAACTTGGCGACCATCTTGGACTTTAGCCTTGTTAGGTTGGTTACGCATATCGAAGTATTGGCTCATTCCACGATCTTTAGTAGATGCGTCTTGGCCAGGTCGATTCATTGGTTGTGCATTGTGAGTTTTGTACATTGGCATGATTAATCTCCAATCAATGTATTTGAAAAATAAAGTTATCCAATAGGGATTATCTATTATATCATACAGATTATCAAACTAAAATCAGACAACTAGTGGTTCTAAGCTACACATACAATTAGGGTGTGGCAAGTCGGGGACACTAGAATCTGAATACAAACCACTTAATGAGCCACTGAAATCATTAGGTAAAATACCTGAAACATCCGCACCTGTGCTTACGGATAAGACCTCACATATCTCAGTCCCACCATAGTCCTTGTGGCTTGCGCTAAGTCTCCAGTAGAACAGGTTTATACCGATTGATCTCATGACCTCAATAGTAGCTGATTGCATAGCTCTGTTTTGCTCTGTCCTGTTTATCCTAGTAATAGACTTAGCCACACAAGACTTGTTTGAGCCTTTGGGGTCTACTAAAGATTTCTTAAGGCTTGGTCTTTTCTCTATTCGCTTTAGTAAGCCTGAGTCAATAAGTTTGGTTAACTCTGCTTCCATCTTAGCACCAACCCCACCTAACCTTTGAGCTGTATTCATACCACTCTTACCTGTGGGTTGGTTATAGACCTGCAAAGCCTTGCGCCTAGCAATCTGATTGATAGTAGACATAGGTAATCGATCTCTATTGGGTAAAGATCTTCTTACACCAATAAGGTAGGTCTTCACAGAACCCTCAAGGTTTTCCAAGATCTGATCTCTTGCACCTCTTACAGTACCTCTTACTACTTGCTCCAACTCTCTTGCTAAAGCAGTCTTATCAGGCGGTCTTAGCTCCCCAGTAGTTCTGTTACGCTTACTATCATACCTACCAAAGACAGCATCTGCTCTCTTGATGCCATCAAGCATCAAAGTCCTTACCTTGCCATCTTGGGTTGGTAACCTATTCAAGATACGCCTTTTAGCATCTGCTATCTCATAGTTGCGCTCACCTTTCTTCACCGAAGCAGGTTGAGCTTGGACAGTCATAGTTCCACCACTGGCTGTCCTTACTGTATGCGTACTTGATAGTAAACCCTTGCCCTTAATAGATTGGGCTTTGAACTTCTTCCTAGCCATTCATTGCTTCCGTTGTCTTTGTATTAGAAATCGACTCACCAACTGAGTCGGGATTCGGCCTCTTTGGGTTAGGATTACCGCTTCGCTCTTTGGGTGGCTCTAAGGATTCAAACTTAGGCATCTCCACCTCGGGTGCTTCTGCTTCTTCCATGAACTTTTGCCCAATAGAGAACTCTAACTCTGCGAGTTGTTCTCTTTCTTCCTCGATGTCCTCTTTGATCTTTTCAATCTCACGCTGCGACATACCCATTTTTTGCATCTCGAAACGCTTAGATGATAAACCAATGTCAAGTCGCTTAGTGGCTCGATCAAGCTCAATACTCTCATCTCTCGGTAGAGGGCTTGGGAATATAATCTCATTGCGATACTTGTTATTCTCGTTAAGTAAATCGAAAGCCCTACCAAAGTCATTATTGGCTAGTGCTGTAATCTTCATGATCAAGCGATTGATTAGCCTCAAGCCAGCACCATAAGTCTGTACCTTAACTTGCCTAGACTCTAACATTGGCATATACCTCATCGATACGGATGCTCCTGTCTCTCGGTTATTTATGTTACTCGTCAACGCAATCTCTGGTACACCACCAATCTCATGCATAGCTTTCTTGATTCTATCCAAGTAATCCATGCTTGGGCTTAGCTCACCATTCAATGCTAGGTTCTCTACCTCTGCATTCTCAGGTAAGCCCCACATACGATTAGCACCACGCTCTAACTGAGTGAGCTTAGCACCCTTAACAATAGTTACAGGTGAACCATGATAATTAATAACATCACTTATATCAGTAGCTTTCTCATTGTACTCACGCTGTAAGGAGATTACATCGCTAAGGTCAGAACGGCCATAGAACTCTCCAGCTATTGGGTAGTTCGGGATATGTACGATTGGTATTTCACCTAGTGGGTTCTTCTTTTCACGCTCACCACCATTCGGTGAATACTCAATTACCTTGTTAGCGTACCAACGCTCTCCATACCATTCCACATTGTTAGAGGGCATATCTCCAAATCGATTAGTTGATGAAGCGTCACCATTCTTAAATCTTGGGAATAAAACTAAGACAGAATTAACCTTTTTACGGTCAACGCCATGTGGTCCACCAAATGAGGGGAATACATACTGACTAGGTAATACATCTACCCTAGCATAAGGACTCTCGATGGGGTCACTATCTTCCCAAGACACTCTCACAAAGACATCACCTGTAATCGAACCCATCTGCGCCATCTCAAAGGCCACTAACTCTTTACGGTTTTTGTCCCAAGTATTCTCAAGCATAAGACGAACAAACTCTCTATCCTCATCTTCTTTGCTTGCTGTGGCAGGGTCATCAGGAATTGTTACTGTAAAACCATTCTTCATTAGAAAGTTTACACTAGCATCTACAAACCTGCGGCAATAATTCATTGTCACAAAAGGCTCATTAACATCTCTAGTATGGTCCCAATGCTTACCCCTATAGAATCTCATAAACTCTCTATATCGTCTAAGACGCTCTGAGTGTTCTAGTTCTGTCGAGGTGACTAACTGATACACGTTTGAATCTGAACTACCATAAGGAGTTCCAGCAATAATTCCTCTGCTACTAAGCGCCATATTTCACCTCAATCCCACTTTCTGTGAACAATAGTCTCTCTGTCCTTGCGTATGCCTGTACGAGCTTTTGGTGCGCTCATTTTAATCTGTATTGAAGATTTTAGCCACTCTCCTACACACTTTGGAGTCTGATCAAGTAAATCACCTTTAGAGATTGCTTTTTTTACGAGTCGCTCACTTAGCCCACTCAACTCACTTATTTGCTCTATTGTCAACAGATTACCATCCATCAAACTTTCTCCTTGATCGACCACCCCTAATTTGGGCTGAGTAACGTCTTCGGGTATCTCCAACTGCATTACCCATAAATGGGTTATCCGCAGTCTCAGCAGAGATCATCTTTCGGTTTACTAAATAACATAAAAGCATCAAAGAGTCGCTATAGTCATCGTGTCCACCAGAACCTGTTTTCTTCTTACCACTGGTAGGAGCATGGACATCCATGTACTTCCCTCTCCAGTCTTTTTGGAGATCATACATCTCTCTCACAAACTTTTGCCAACGCTTGTACCCTCTGGAGTGATCACTGCCTGGGTAAGTAAGCCTTTGCGTCTTAATCTCTTGATACAGGATTGTATAGCCCTCATGCTTAGTCCTTTGACTAAATACAAAGGGCTTTACGTCAATACCATGATCATATAGGTCTGCTTTCAAGCGATCAAAAATTGGGTCACCTCGACCTGTCGCATCGACTATAATTGAGCCTATCTTGTAATTCCCTAAGAACTGTAAGATCTGTGGGTACTGTGTCTCATGATCATCGCCTTGTATCTCTAACCAATTCACAATATGAGTATGGTATCTATCCTCACCTGCAAACATAATCGGATTCTCCCACCATACCTTAGCCACTGTCACAACAGTTGAGTCATTGCTGCGCCCAATGTCTATCGAGGCCACCATATTCTCGGTCATGTTATCATTATAATAATGACTCTCATTCCTCTTGAAGTGAACGTACTTCCCTTTTTTCTTTACCCTAAGCTTGTCAGTCTTTTTAATAGCACAAGCATCTAAGATCTCTGGAGCAATAAAGTGACCTCTCTCCAACATCCAATGAAGCCTGTAGCTCATTCGGAACTCATCAGACTCATACCCTAGACGCTCAATCTCTTTTTCTATATAAGCACCATATCTTGGGTTGTATCTCGCTGGGTGTTCATAATCATACTGAAAGTGGCTAGGTAGCTCATTCCTACCTAGTGATGCGGTCTTCTTTCTATTCCGCTCACAAGCATCAAAGAACTCATTCTTCTGTTGATTAGGTGTACCAATCTTAATCATAGTCGCATTCGTACTTGCGCCCATTGGGTGTATACTCTTACGGATTTTGTAGTTAGATATATCCTGAGTTTCCTCACAAATTATTAAGTGATAGGTTTTACCCTCGATGTTAGCTTGTGGGCCTGCACTATTCGCATCGACAAAACTGCCATTAGGTAACCTAAGAACTTTACGACCACCCTGTAGGTCAATACCAAGCTCTGGGTCTTTTAGCACCTGCATCATTGTCTCAGATTGCATACGATTCGCCATGCGACTATGCATCACACCTGCTAACTCATAGTTGGGTGCAAAGATACCTACCCAAAGTCCTCGCTTAAACTTGTTAATCCTATCGTCTTCTCTAATACCTGGTGTCTTTGCCAAAGTCGGCAAGATTACACTTAAGCCCACAACCACTACTGATACCGATTCGGTCTTACCACTCTGCCTCGCAAATAAGGCAGTGATCTCATCACCATCTTCCAAGATTACAGATTGACAAATACGTCTAGCGAACTCCTCTTGGTATGGGTAAAGCTGAATACCTGTTGCTTCTAAGCAGAACTGGAAACACTTCTCTGATATATCTAAAAGTTCTTCCCTAGATAGAATATGTTTGGGTGCTTTTGGTTTCCTACCCCTTGTCTTTTTCTGTATCTCCAAAACGATTACTTCTTTCTTTTTCTCATCTGCTCTTTGGCTTTTTTGTATAACTCTTTATCTGCTGTCTTACTAGTCTTACCACCCTGCACAAAACTCAATACCCTAGCACGACTCCATGCTGCTTGACTTGCACCTGGTATGTGACCTGTTGCCCAAGCTCTTGCACCACGCTCGTGAACAGTCCTAAGAATGGGTAATGGGTAACCAGTGGACTTTGCTACTGCCTTTAAGTAAGGCTCTTTACCCTTGCCAACCGTATTATCTTCGATCTTCTTCTTAAGACCACTCTTTTTAGCTTGGGTTGTGTACTTAGATGGCTTAGTCTTTGCTTTCGCATCACCTTTCATAGGTGAATAACTAGGCTTACCCTTAGATGAGGCTTTAGCCCTTTTCCTAATTTGAGCTTCACGCTCTTTCTTCTCTTTAGCCGAAAGGCCAGCAGTGTACTTCTTAGGAACTTTAGACTTAGATTTAGACTTACTTGGTTTTCTAGCCATAACATTCACCCTTGATCTTATATATATACTTAGTCTTATATATATATACTATATAAGGCACGACTCCAAAAAGGAACGACAACTAACATGACAACTAAAGAACAATTTATCACGCAGCTCCAAAATGAGCAGACCCCCTATCAAGAGTTTCCAAAAACTTTTTCAGAGCATTCAGACGAAAATGTGGACCACCCAAACCACTATAGACCTGGTATTTATGAAGCTATAAACGTAATTAATGCTTGGAAGTTAAACTTCTCGTTGGGCAATGCAGTAAAATACATTTGCAGAGCAGGACACAAAGACCCAAATAGAGAAATCGAAGACCTTAAGAAAGCTCTGTTCTATATCCAAAGCGAAATAGAGCGTATCGAAGCTCAAAGATAATCCTCATATACACCATAAAGATCATCTAGCTGCTCCATAACATCTTCTAGGTCTTCACCCACTACCCAGTTAGACCAATACCCACCAAGATCTAACCTAGCAAACACTCCCTCTACCCTAGTCGCAGAAGTCATAGGCTTGATAAAGTCTTCATGTAACTCAATCGCATCCTCAATGGCCTTTAAATGCTCCTCAGATAGCACTTTACCAACTTTAGGTAACTCTAGGCTTAAATCTAGCTCTCTATCCGTTAGAGCTAGTTCTCCGCCTGCATGTGTAACCTTTACACCATCGGCCACTTTCTTCTCTATATTCATTTGTAGTAACCTTTAGATTTACCCTTTGGCTTAGGTTTAGATTTACCCTTGCCTTTACCCTTTGAAGCCATAGTGGCTCTCACAGCCCTACCTTGTCGCTCTGCTTCCTCTTTAGTTTTGTATATTTTGCCTGTTTTACCCCAACGGTAGCCACCTTTAACTTTGTTAACTGGCATTATCGGTTATCTCCACTCCCAGAGATCACGCCTCTGTTCTTGCGACTTGATAATTTTTCAACATTCTTCAAGGCTACAAAGTCTAAAGCTAGATTCAACTCAAGACTAAGGTTAGCTAAATACCAAAGTACATCACCAAGCTCTTTAGCTAAAGCTGTTCTGTCCTCTGCGCTTACAACGCCACCCTTGTCACGAATGATCTTTTTAATCTTGTCCGCTACTTCTCCAGCTTCCCCTGTTAGACCTAGCGCACAATAAACCAACCCTTGATCTTTAGGATAAAGTGCTGTTTCTCTCGCTTTACTTTGATAGTTATTTAATTCCATCTAGTATACCTCTTGTTACTTGCAGCTCGATAACCTCAATGGCCATCTCATTTAACTGAATCTCTATGTCTTTCATACCCATGTCAAGCTCAACATCTCTAACCCTAATCTCCATAAGCATTGGTAAACCCTTACGCTTCTTAGTGTCAGGCAAAGACATGGCGTAATCTTCGCCATGTAGTACAGCTTGGTAAAGTAAAGCACCAAATACCCAAAGCATGACTAATGCTAAACCTTTAAACACACTACTTAGCATTTTTAATGTCCGTTAATATATCTTTCATAAAGTTTATCGTAACTGCCATGCTTTTTAATGAGATTTGATTCTCTTTCACCAACTCTAAGATCTTCTCTTGCTGAGATTCAACCTTATGAATCCTAGTCTCATTAGTCTCTAACTCTCTTTTTAACAAAGCAATGTCTACTGACAACGAGTTTACCCATATCATTGCAGGCAATAAACCTGCGCTTAAAATCTTAAATACCAAGTCTGTATTAATGTTCATCACTGCGCTCCAAGCCTATTTCGTTATTATCGTATTATACCCTAGACAACATTTTCTGAAAAGATCAGAAATAAGTCTTGCTATACCAAAAATCAGGTGATAATTACAAACCACCTATCTTGTGTATGCACAAAGGAATATAACATGAAAAAACAAACACCCTGGGACATTGCTCTCATTACACCCAACTACCTTGAAGCTAAAAACGAGGTCGAAATCTGGATTGATCGTGGCTATGGTATTCAATACTCAAAAAATAAAAAACAAGTACAAATCAAAAAAGGCGGACCAAAACAAGCACTCTATATCGTAAGAAAGAGAGTAAAGTCATGAAAGAAGTCATTATCACCGACACTAGAGATCCAAGACCATACCACTGGGTCAGTATCTACCACTCTAATGATGAGCGTAAAGAAATTATTGGACACTTCGATTGTTTCTACGAAGCTACAAGATTCATCAAAGAGAATAACTTTGCTATCGCATACCTTGACGATGATCGAGAAAACAAAGGTCAATTTTGGGGCGTAAGGGTCTTCCAATGACACCCATCACTATCACCTTGCAAGGTACTCCAGTGCCCAAAGCAAGACCAAGATTCGGAAATGGCAGAGCTTATACACCCAAGCGCACCAAAGATTATGAGAATGCACTCAAAGCTCTCATCAAAGAACAAAACATACAAGGTGCAATTGAGGTTACACTTAATGCTGTATTCCCTAGACCTCAAAGACTCATGCCCAAAAAACACCCCAACGGCCTCATACTTCATACTAAAAGACCTGACCTAGATAACATCATCAAAGCTGTCCTAGATGCACTAAACAAAACACTACAAGACGATGCCCAAGTATGCATCATTCACGCTTACAAGTATTACGCTGAAAGAGATGGCTCTGCAAGGACAGAAGTCACTATCAAAAAAGCAGATACACAAAAGGAATTACCATGAATACTACAAACCTATGCTGGATTATTATGCTGAACATTCTCAGCCCAAATGCTTCATCCACATACCAAAACAAGATCTCTAAGTCTCTACCAAGTAGAATGAAAGTATGCACTCAGGTCGCTAAAGAAGCCATCAACCAAAACATTGACCCAATCCTCGCTGTCAGTATCGCATACCATGAATCACGATTCTCAAACCCAACATCATCAAAAGGTGCTAAAGGTCCATTAGGTGTTCTACCTCAATACCACTGCCCAAAAACAGGTAAATGCGACTACACCCAAGCTGGTATAACTGCTCTGAAAAAATGGCTTACGATAAATAAAAAACGCAGCATATGTAAAGCACTCGCACAATACAATAGAGGCTTCAAGGGTAAATGCAAAAAAGGAAGATCTGAATACAAGTATGCTCAAAGAGTCCTAGATACATACTTCGAACTTAAATACTATAACCAAGAAGCCTGCTTCTCAGACCAATATGCTGATTAATTAATAAAAAATTATTTTTTATCTGAATGGTTGACTTACGGTAGTTAGGTATATATAAAGGTTATCAAGATTAATCATTAATCTTAATTTAGACCTTTAACTCTCTGGAGTACATACTATGCTAAGCGCACATATCATCCATATTGCCCAAGAACTAAAAGATAAAGGATTTACCGAGGATCAAATCTTCCCAGTGATCGAAAAAGGTAACCTTATCGCTGCCTTTACCCCTGTCGCCGATGCACTGGGTATCAAGATCTCAGAAATTGACGAAGCTACCATTGAAGTCAGAGTAAAAAGAAACTCAAGATGGAATAGCACCACTGCAGGTAATACCCTTGCTGGTCTAGCTTATGGCTACAGTGCCACAACAATGTGGATTACTGAAACAAAAGGTACTGTTCACTTTTACTTCCACAACCCTCTTTCTCACTAAACAAATACCCCCATATCTGTAACACGTTACAAGGAACAAACCATGAACCAACTAAATGATGAACAATTCGCCATTAACCCACTCTCTCTCAATGACTACATCAACCAAGCTTACATCAAGTTCCTGAAAGATGTTGAAGCAAGCATCAAAGAAATGTGGCCAAGGTACATCTCTACCCTCAATGTAGAACTCATCTCCGATACCGCAACACTTACATTCAACACATACACAAACGCTGATCTCTCCATCTCAATCGAACTACAGCTCTTACAAAAAGACGCATACCACACATGCCTGGTACTCAACATCGATTGCCCCATCAGCGACAAAAGAATCGACAACTGGATTGAAAACAATAAAAACCTATCACCTGATAGCATCGCTGCCACTATCCTCTGCTACTGCTAAGAAAGAAATAATACATGTCTCTCCCATTCAAAAACGAAAAAGAACGTACCCTCTTCCTGGAGATCAGAAAAACTCTCACACAAGAAGATAAAGCCATATGGCTCGCCCAATCCGAAAACATACCAAACTCACAGTACATCAAAGCATATAAAGACTTCGCACTAGAATCTCATAAATACCGATGGTACATGCAATACATAGAAGCTGGATTCGATAACATCGACCCCATCACCAACATTAAAGGCTATAAAGAAGCAAACCTACTCAAAAAAATACAACTCCTCATCAAATCATACCAAGACTTCCAAGAGACTGCGGACCAATACCAAGACTTCCTAGACTCTAAATGGTAAACAACCTAAGAATAGTTTCCAATAACTCTCAGCAGATAAGTTCACAGCAGCACAATAGCTAACCCTTGTTCTTAAACTCCCTCCGATACCAAGCATCATATGCCCGACAATGCGCCTTGTTACGCAACCTCCATAAACGCATCTGCTCCAAATGCCTAACCTTACGCTCCCCCTCACTCAAATCACTCCTGGGAGGATTACGGTAACCACGCTGGTCACTCACCCCCCTACACCACTGCCGCAACGTATACATACCATACCCCCTACTGGTATTATCGTTCCACCAACCCTCACATAACATCACCTCATATACCTCACCCACTGTCATACCACTACGCTTTAACTCCAATGCCCTACCCTCCGCTTGATCTCTATTCATTATATCTCTCTCTATCTCCCTCATCTCTCTTTGTCTCTCTATCTCTCTTTGTCTCTTTGTCTCTCTTTGTCTCTCTTTGTCTCTCATCTCTCTTTGTCTCTCTATCTCTCTCATCTCCCTCATCTCTCTTTGTCTCTACAGGTTCTCTCCCACATTATACTAGTACTACTCAAATGTTAACCCTCAGTGTATAGACCTAACATAACCCAAGAAAATTACCCTAGTGTATATACTGGACATAACACCCTAAAATTATACCCTAGTGTATTAGGTGGACATAACCACAGAAAAATACTCATTAGTGTAAAGGTTGCTTGCGACCCCTATGCTCCGCTCCCCTTTGGGGGATCTGAACAGCAAAAAATCATTATTTTGCAGTTTAAAGCCACGTTTCCGCAGCCACCTATCCGAAGTTATCAAGTTAACTCAGAACGTTAAGCACAAAGCAAAATAAGCACTTTTAGACACCTATTATAGCGTAGGCGTAACGTGTGTACGTGTGTACATGTTTTTAGATCATGCTTAGCTTAAATAAAATTAGGCTCATTGTACTTTTTTTAAAAAAGGTACTTGCAATCTATAGATAGTTAGTTTAAATCTGATTACTAGCTAGAATTATTCTAAGCTATTCATGTTGTTATAAAGCTCTTTAGAGAGCAGAAAAGAGAAAAGAATGTCAAAGAAACAACTTATAAAAGAGATCTTGAAAACTATGAATGCTTTTGAAAAAGCTAGTAATGAGTTTTTACTATCAATCTTAACCGAAAAAGAACTAAAAGCAATCCTCAAAAATCGCAGATAAGACCTAAAACACTGGCAACTTTTCGGAGTAAAAAATGACTTTAATAAAACAATTTGAGATCTTTGATGATCAAGTATTAATCGCCCGATCACCTCTATTTGGTGACTCACTTAATAACCGTAAGACTAACCCGAATCATTCTATCCTTGTCCTAAGTGCTCATTATGTAGAGTTTACAATCTTGCCGTTATGGCTTGAAAGTCACAAAGGAAATGGGCTTCTAACTGAGATCATGAGAAGCTCTTGTGCTTCAGATTGTCGCTTTCTAGTTAAGTCTCTAAAGAAAAAGAAATACAAGGAGCATAAGTTAATGTGTAATCAAACTAGAGCACTAAACAACATGATTAAGCGAGTGGTAAGATTTAAAGAGGATCCAAGCTTAAACATGAGTCTTGATACTTCAAAGATTTCTATTCAATCACGTTTAACAAGCTTTGGAGATATAAGCAGACTAAACGAAAAAGGCCTTGATCATATCGAAAATATTATTGATTCAAGCTCTTATCATCTAGCTTACAGCGCGGGTTTTCGTGATTCAAAAATGAGTCGATTTGGTGGCAAAGTTCAAGCCTCGGTCGGTTACTTGGATGAAGCCCTTGACGCTTATAACCTCGGATTTTTACCCTACGGACTCTCTAAGCAAGATAACCTTAAATTTAGGTTGATGACAGGCGAGGCGGCCTATGCGTGCCCTTATGATACCGAGACTATAAAAGGTTGCTCAACTTGTGAAATACGATGCAACGGCCAAAGAGCTATAAGCTTTAAAGGATAAAATTATGTTTACTATCGATGAATTAATTTTAGGCTTTGGCCTTGCGCTAGCTTTTACGATTTGCGTTCTCAATGGAGGTCTTTAAATGACTAAATACTTTTTAGTGATCGCTTTATTAGTGATTGAGCCTTGGCTAGCTGTAATCTTTTTAATTTCTTGGTTTTTATAATCAATCATCTAGTCTCTTGAGACTAAGAAAGCTTTAAACAAATGCATGATTTTCAATTTTTTGAATACAAATATGATGCTGACATTTTGAAATATAAATCAAAAGATCTAAATCTTTTACTATCTCTAGTAGATCAAAAGATCTTTGACGAAAAAATAGCAAACAACTTTTTTAAGTTGTGGCTCGATCAAGAGTTGACACATGAGTTTTTCACTTCAGTTTTAGAGACTGTAATATTTTTGTATGAATTAATTTTTGATGGTCAATATACAATAGAAAATGATTTTGATTATGACACTTACCCTTTTGCCTTTGCTCTTATAGTGGAAGCGATGAACCACAGTCAAAACATTAAACAAGCAAAAATTGAGATCTTTAATGAGACTATAAAAAACTTAATCGATGCATCAAAAGAGTGGGGATAGAGAAATAGCATAAATAAACATTAAAGCCCAGCGCTAACACCTGATAACACAAAATGCTAAGTCTATGAAATCATAGACTTTTTTATTTTTTAAAAATTATACTGAACAAAAGTTCATACTCAGATTAGCTTGTAAGCACGTTTTAAGACTTCTTTAATACTTCGGTATAGGTCGATTTTAAGGTGCTTTAAATCGCAAAATATGGATTCTTGCTTATAGGTCAAAACTACTGAACAAGTAATCATGTTTTAAATTAGTTTTAAGCTTATTTAAAAGCTATCTATAGCAAAGTATATGTAAAGCCTTAAAGATGGCTTACAGGTTAATATATGGCCTTATTTGGCTATATAACCAGTATTGCTTAAGGTGTGGCTTAAGCAATGCTTTAAACATCAAAGCACATAGATTTTTCATTTTTCATAATTATGATTTCTGATTTCATTTTTCATAATTATTTAATAACGTCTGTTATACCAAACTACTATACAAGCGTTCAGTACTGATCAAGTGTTCAGTACTATACAAGCGTTCAGTACTGATCAAGTGTTCAGTACTATACAAGCGTTCAGTACTGATCAAGTGTTCAGTACTATACAAGCGTTCAGTACTATACAAGCGTTCAGTACTATACAAGCGTTCAGTACTGATCAAGTGTTCAGTACTATACAAGCGTTCAGTACTGATCAAGTGTTCAGTACTATACAAGCGTTCAGTACTATACAAGCGTTCAGTGTTTTATTGATCTATGCTTAATTTGGCCATTTTAAAAAAGCAGCCCTTGCTCTACCTAACTATGGTGTGAATGTCTTAAATGAGGTATCTAAAATGCTCTGTATCGCATTTTTTCAACCCTAGCCTTTAGCCCTTGTGAAGCTTGAAGCTTAAAAATGCGTTAAATCGCAAAATATGAACGATTTCCCAGTCTACGATTTTGCTATTTAAGACAAGTAAGCTAAAAACTAAGGTCTATATATAGACCAAGCTAGAAAGCGCTTTACAGAGCAAATAAAAGCTACTCATGTTTTCAGTGTTTATTTGCGCTCTAATGGCCTTTACTTCTCTTGTGTACCTTGCGCTAGGTTGCTGCTAAAGAGTCGCTTAAACGTTAAAATATGAGCTGATTTATAAAAAGTTAAAGATTTCAGGGCTTTAGCTGCAAACAGGTCTTGGTTTAGCGGGTTTATTCTCAGATAAGCTCTTATTTCGCCTTTAAATCGACTTTTACACTCAATATGTATAATGTCATACGTTTTATAGGTAAAGTCGATTTAAGAGCTATTATATGGCCTAATTTGGCTATGTTTACCCTGTTTAGGGTTTCTTTTATGCATGCATGCGCATCATGCGCATGATCCTTTAGTTCGCAGGCGCTGCGCACGCCCAGGCGCTGCGCCTGCGCAGGCGCACACACACGTTGTTTATTGCAAAATCCTCTTATAAAATTTTTCGGGGGCTAGTCATTCAACCCCAAGAGCTAACACCTAGTAGCGCACAACCACCAAGACCCAGATACTGTTTATTGCAAAATCCCCTAGTAAAATATTTCGGGGGCTTCCTCATCCCCTAGAGCTTACTCGTCATCAATCCCCTTAGCTGTATATGTATACTGAGAGTCTTATGACTTCCTTTGGGCGCTTGCGCCTTATTCATCATCATCGCCACCTTGTGGCCACCAGGTTAATCTTATGGCTACTATGCGCTGCACTCATCAACCTCCTCTGTCTTAATGTCATGATGATTGCCCTTATGCGATATTGCGCTCACTTTCCTGTTGCACTCATCATCGCCATCATGTATTTACTCCCAGCAGTAAGACTAGATTCTATTATGTATTTACACTACGACTGCATTGGCTCATCGCCATCAGTCATCATCTATGATGTAGAGTAACTTGTATTAGACTGCCCAAATTGAGACATTGGGTCTTACTGCTTGGTTACCCCTTTTGGGAGAGGGGGGTGGCCTTTCCCTGCCGATTTTTCAGAGTGATTTGTGCAGAGTTGTTGGAAACTATTGATAGCCCTTAAGCCCCATCATCGCTGGGTTACAAGGGGGTGGTGTTTTTTGAAAAGTCCTCAGATTGAGCTGTGCGACACGATCATCATCTCAAAGGTGTAAGGGCTATTCGCAAGGGGTCAGGAACGAAGCCACAGCTCAATCTCACCAGCCCCTTGGGGTTGTTCGACCATAGGTAGGTGGAGGGGTGGCCTTATTTTTCGACTGCCCCAAATCCCACTGCGCTCAACCTCGACCCTCACATTTGTTCAGTGCCACGACCGCTCGGAATCCAGTGGCCAAAAGGTAGCAACGCTTCCACCTTTACCCCTACCCAATCATCACCACTAGGTGGGTGGGGTTTTTTTATAAATTATTTCCACCAAGGGGTTGACCCACGTTAAATAGGGTGGTAGTGTAGTTACATCAACAAGACCTTTGGGTCAGAAAAAGGAGAAAGAAAATGGCAAGCAAGTTTATCTCAGGCAATACAAACAAGTTCGCATGGAAGTTACGCAAGGCATACCCCAGCATGACATGGGGTGAATGCTTCAGAACTGCGCTTCTACTTGGTAACTGGACAGATAGAGTAGAGACTACGGAATCATCATCAGTATTCGGCACTTGGAATCTTCAATCACAGCACTCAGTTGCTGGTCACTTCTGGGCGCTTGGTAAATGCTACGATGAGCTAAAAGATAATGGTCGATCATTCATCTTCAAGAAGATCTCAAAAATCCTTTACGGCCTATGCGAGAATGGTATTCAAGTAACTTGGGCTGAAGTCCTCAACCAAAGTGGCTGGGCTGAGGGAATCCGTAAAGAGTTCATTGAGTGCTTTATCTCAGGCATCGACTCTGTTGACACTACTAATCGCATGATGAATCTTCAAGCGCAAATTGGCTATGACAAAACTTCAATCATCCGCAATCCACGATGGACACTATAATGACACTACCAAATCATCAACATACTCTTTGGATTAAACTCCCACTTTGGGTTACCAGCACTCTCACTGATATATGGGCTGAGGTCGCCACTGTGCGCTCCACCAACAACGTAGACCTGTTGGCTATTCCCCTTAACTGCTACGGCTCATCATCAGGTCGTAAAATCTATAATGCGCTTAGAGCAACTAAGCGAAGATTATTTGAGAGTGACCCCACCATCATCGAAAGCATTGATAATGGTATTGCCTGGGCTAGGGGTATTCACTGTGGCCACCCACTCCCCACCATCGATGTCAATTATGAGACTGCTAAAATGTTAATGGAGACTGAGAGTCCGTTACTGCGCAACATCACCATCTTTAGATGCATTCATCGTGATAGCCTGCTCATCGAGATAGTCGAAGCTCACCAAGTCGCTAAGGGCTTGCCCCCTACCCTGTATTTAAAAATCATCATCGATGCGCTAGCTGCTAGCATTCAATACATCACCACTCGCAACTAAAAGTTTTTGGAAACTATACATAGACTGGAGACACATATGACATTCCCTGTACCGCCTCAATACCGCCAACTCATCTTCCAAGACCTCGCAATCACTGAGAACCAAGAGAGACTATGGGGTTACTTAGATAGAGATGGTGATGGCACTTTCGCAGCACCAAAACATATCCACATTTATGACTATAAGCTCTCACAAGAGGAACTCGATGAATGCAACTATGAGTCTGTTCCTGAGCAACCCGACTCTGGCTTTGAACTATATGCGCTTTACACTCCTACCAGTGAGGGACAGCAATACTATGGATGGGGGCTTAGCTCTCAGTTCGCAGTTGCTCATACCCTATATCAAGCAATCCGCACCGACCATTGGTCATCAGAACTAGGCTTCATCCCTGAGATTACATACCAAGAGGCACTCATCTTTAGCGCAACAGATTGCATACCCACAGAAATTATGCGCTTTGAGAACAAAGAAGAAATGAATGAGTACATCGATGGTGCTACAGATAAACCGATTGCCCCCTTGGTCGATGATGTTTGGGTGTGCGAGTATGCACCAAACCAATTCATCTGGGCTGAACTCTTTGAGAAAGTTGTGGAACTGCTACTCCCTCATCTGCCCGAATCCCATAAGGTACACTAATGAGAGAAGTAGACTTAGGTCGTGATGAGCGCAAGGCCATCGAAGACCTTATTGCCCAGGTGACTAGGACTGATTTCTCAAGTTGGTCGCTCGCAGCATACACTGAGCATGAGGATACTGAGGTGTATGTTATTCTGTCTCATGACTTAGAAGAACGACTCATCATCACTAGAACATATAATAATGATGATGAGGACACCTGGTCGATTCAGTAGCTCCCAGCACCACAAATCACCCCAATTTACTGAACCCCATGTTTAGGTGTCACCACCTATCTTGCTTTTTATTCTACCCACAGGGATTCTTTAACTCGATGTGGAGAAATAGGGC
>Ga0208434_1000202_pt1 | contig 32290 bp, 53 predicted proteins | sample 13_taG_FD_184086 | JGI IMG/M metagenome (GOLD analysis project Ga0208434, IMG submission 184086) | Marine viral communities from the Subarctic Pacific Ocean - 13_ETSP_OMZ_AT15268 metaG (SPAdes) (version 2) | ecosystem: Environmental > Aquatic > Marine > Oceanic | place: Pacific Ocean | collected... | reverse complement strand
GATTTTTCACGATCAAGTAGCGCCACAAGAATAGCAAAAAACGGATTAATAACAACTGTTGCTGCAAATGTACCTAGACTTGAATACCCTTTAATTGATGGGGAAGTTGTAGGTTGTCCTAGTCTTATTTTAGAGAATAGTGCTACTAACCTTGTAACTTATTCAGAAGATTTTAGTCAGTTATCACCACAATCAAATGTTACAATTTCTTTAAATCAAGTAATATCACCAGACGGTACTTTAAATGCTTCTTCTTTTATTGATAATTCTGCAAGTGGAGTTCATAGAGGGTATCAAGTTTATTTATCAAGTGTTTCAAGTGGTCAATTAGTTTCTCATAGTATATTTGCAAAAGCTAAAGAACATAAATGGTTTCAATTATCAACTGGAGGAAATACAAATGACCAATGGGCAAATTTTGATTTAGAAAATGGTGTAATAGGTAATTCATCATCATCAGCTAATCCAATTATAGAAAACTATGGAAATGGATGGTATAGGTGTATTTTATTTGCTACAACATCAGCAACTAATGCTTATTTAGCTGGATTAATAACATTAACAAATAATTTAGACACAACATTAAGAAGTCCATCTTATAGTGGTAGTAATGGGGGTGTTTATGTATTTGGATTACAACTAGAACAAGGCTCATATCCAACAAGCTATATCCCAACTAACGGAAGTGCAGTTACTCGTTCAGCAGAAACTTGTAACGGAGCGGGAAATTCAGATACGTTTAACGATTCAGAAGGTGTATTGATGGTTGAAATGAGTGCTTTAGCTGATGATTTAACAAATAGAGGAATTACAATAAGCGATGGTAGTGTAAACAATAGAGTAACAATGTTTTACACAAATGTAAGTAATGCCATACAAGTTAAGGTTGTTGTAGGAGGTTCAAGTTCTTTAAATACTTTTATTACTATACCTAGTATATCTTTATACAATAAATTTGCACTTAAATACAAACAGAATGACTTTAGTTTGTTTGTTAATGGATTTGAATTAATAACAGATACAAGTGGTAATACTTTTTCTAATGGTACTTTAACAGAATTAGCATTTGATAGAGGGGATGGAGCAGAAGATTTCTACGGAAAAGCAAAACAAATACAATACTACAATTCAGCATTAACAGATAGCGAACTAGAAAAAATCAGTTCTTGGACATCTTTTACAGAAATGGCACAAGGACAACAATATTCAATAAAATAAATATGGCAAATACTTTAAAATTTGGAAACGGTAATTGGGCAACAAAAGAAGGCTCAACTCTTGCGTATAACGACCAAAATGGAAACTTTAAACCTCTGCCATTTGATTTTAGTAGAGCATCAAAGGCTACTGTTATAAATAAAGATGGTTTAATTGAAGAGGTAGGTAGTGGAGAACCAAGAATAGATTATAAGGATGACAGTAAAGGTGCTTTGTTGTTAGAGCCGAGTAGGAGTAATGTTATATCTTATAGTGAAGATTTTAGTAATTCTTATTGGAACACAAATTCAAATACATCAAGAAGTTTAAGTTCTAATTTATCTCCCGAAGGGACTGCTAATGCTTATAGAGTTGAGGCGGTATCGGGTACTCAAGTTGGATATGTTGGCGTAACAACAATAGGAACTACAATAACGCATTCTGTATATGTTAGGAGAGTAAGTGGAAGCACTACATTTAATATGGTTGATGTAAATAATTCAGCTACACAAGTTGATATTACAAATGAATGGAAAAGGTTTTCAGTAACCGCTGTAGCCACATCTACTAATTTAAGAAGTTATTTAAGATTAAATCAAGTTGGCGATGTGGTTGAAATTTTTGGATTTCAAGCCGAACAAGGAAGCTACCCTACATCTTACATACCAACACAAGGTAGTGCAGTAACGAGGTTGCAAGATGACTTTACTTGTAATTTACCAGATTCAGATTCTTTTAATTCCTCAAGTGGATTTTCTGTGATTACAAAATTTGGTATCGGTCAAGCTAATGGCTCAACTTCTGTTCCTTTCCTTGTATTTAATGATGATACTTCTGCTACTTATATTGGATTCGGCTCTAATACAACGAATTTAAGATGTAGATTAAATTTAAGTGGCACTTCATATTTGAACACACAAAATGCTCCAAGAACACAAGAAAACAGTTTATTTGTGTCTTGTGATTCTAGTGGTTGGTCTCAAGGAGCAAATGGCTCTGTTGGTAATACTGGAACTAATAATGCGTCTGTATTTGACAGATTATCACATATAACTGTTAATGTTACCGAGGTTTATGGAATAATAAAAATAAAAGAAATATTAATTTACAACACAAGACTAACAGACCAAGAATTAATCGCATTAACACAAGTGTAACAATTACATCTATAATAACAACAAGAGTAAATAATAAAATAAATAAGTAATGAGAATAGCAAAATACGAATTTGATTCAAGAGAACAAGCACAAAGTAAAATTGATGCTCTTGGAACTGCAACTGATGAAGATGGAAACGAATATCCAACTCACAAAAGTACTATTGTACAACTAGGAAATATTGTTCTTGAACAAGGAGAATATGACGAAGAAGGAGAAGAAGTAACTGCTCCAGTATTATCAGAGGGTTGGCATATTGACGTATGTTGGGATGATTCAGATATTACAGATGAAGACGGAGAAATTGATCATCCTTACGGTTGGAAAACTTATGCAGTTGATATTGAAGGAGAGGGCAAACATTCTTTCTACGGATTAAGTTACAATTCACATAAATTTTAATTAAGTAAATTCGCTATAAATATACCCTGATATGTTAAAAGAGATAATAGATAGCATTGCACAAGATAAGAAAGACCACGTACTATTAGGTATGTTCATAGGTTATCCTTTAATATCTTTAGGGTTTATGATCGACCAAATATTTAGCGTTGATTTTGCGCTAGTGTTTGGGGGTATTATGGGAATTATCTTAGTAGGTTTAAAAGAGTTAATTCACGATTGGTATCATAACAAGGGTAATCCTGAATTGGCTGACTTTCTTTATAGTGCGTTTCCGATATTGTTTCCTTTAATGACTTATTTTATTTAATATGCCTGATTTAACAAATAAAGAACTTTTAAACGCTATCGCTAAAAAACAACTGCAAACTGCTGCGCAACTATCTAGTTTTATAAATAAACAAGAGGGTATAAACGAAAAACTTTTAGGCTATTTAGAGAACAATGACAAAACAAATCAAGTTGGCGTTGTACAAAAACAACAAGAATTAAATATCAGAGTTGAAACTTTAGAAACGCATAAAAAAATAATTGTAGGGGTTTCAGCTGCATTATTTAGTTTTTTTGCCTGGATAATATCACTTATTAAATAACTAAATTTTATAAATAAATATTTTCGTATATTTACACAAAATTAATAATATTAAAAATTACATAAATGGCTACAACCGGAATATTTAACGGAACTAACTTACTATTAAAACTGGATGGTACTATTATAGGACACAGTACAAGTTGTTCAATGTCTTTGTCTATGGACACACCAGAGGCAACAACAAAAGATTCAAACGGATTTTCAGAATATATTGCCGGTGTTAAAGGCGGAGAAATATCTTTTGAGGGTTTAGTCGATTATAGCGATTCATTAAACGGAGTTGAACTATTTGATTCTCTTTTAGCTAGAACAACTTTAACTTGTGTTTTTGGAACTGCCGAAAGTGGAGACGCAATTTATACCGCAGATGGTTTTTTATCTAGTATTGAGATGAGCGGAGAAATGGAGTCTGCCGTTACTTATAGCGGATCAATTACAATTTCAGGAGCAATTACAAAATCAACTAACTAATAATAATTAGTTTTTATTATATAGGCCGCCGTCAATATTTGGCGACGGCTTTTTTTTATATTAATTTTAAACCTTAAAAAATGACAAACAAAAAAAGAGGTTACATTGACATCAAAGTTGGTAACAAAAACAGAACTCTACATTTCTCAATGAACTTTTGGAGTGAATTTACCGAGCAATTAGGAATAAGTTTAGCCGATATAGGCGGAGCGTTTCAAGACGGAATATCAATTAAAGGATTGAGGGCCTTAGTTTATTCTGCAATTTTAGCAAACGACCAGGAAAACGGTAACGAAATAGATTATAATTTATTTACTGTTGGCGCTTGGTTGGATGAATTAGACGCCGAAAAAATTAATGAAATTGTTGAGGTAATGTTACAATCTAAAATTTTAGGTAATAGTTTAAATGGCGAAACTGAAACCAAGGGAAAGCGTCAGCCGTCAAAGAAACAATAAATTTTGAAAGTTTAACTGATCACTACATTGGATTAGTTGGAATTAAGCCTGACGATTTTTGGCGGCAAACTTGGAGGGAAAATGCTTTAATCGCCCAACACTATCATAACAATATCAATTTAAATTGGGAGCAAACTCGTTACATTGCCGTAATGATTCACAATGTGCAATGTGAGAAAAAATCTCAGATGTTAAAGCCTGAGGATTTATTTCAGTTACCGAGCGATATTCAAAGAAAAAAGAAAAGGGCAGAGCCTAAATCTACTAAAGAGCAAATGGATTCTTTTTTAGAAAAATATAACTCAATGACTAATAAAAAGACGTTAAAATAAAAGCGTCTTTTTTTTTGTATTTTTGTTTTATATAAAATATTTATGTCAGATCAAACATTAAGAGTTAAAATTGTCGGGGACGCTAAAAAGTTAGTAGATGCTTTTTCAGAAGTAGAGAGAAAAGCCTCTGTTTTTGGAAAAGCTATGAAAAGCACCGGTAAAAAACTTTCATTAAGTTTAACTCTACCTTTAGCGGTTGCCGGTGGCGCAGCAGTTAAATTTGCAAGTGATTTTCAGGAATCAATGAACAAAGTAGATGTTGCCTTTGGTAAATCTAAAAAAGAGGTTAAAGACTTTGCAAAAACTACTTTAAAGCAATTCGGTATTGCGGAGGGTAGCGCTTTAGATATGGCCGCCTTGTTTGGCGATATGGCTACCTCAATGGGATTAAATCAAAACGCCGCTGCTGATATGAGTACGTCTTTAGTTGGTTTAGCCGGAGATTTAGCATCATTTAAAAATATAGGAATTGACCAAGCGACAACTGCATTAGCGGGAGTTTTTACCGGGGAAACCGAATCTTTAAAAAGGTTAGGTATTGTTATGACTCAGGCAAATTTAGAGAGTTTTGCAATGGAAAGAGGTATGAACGCCAATATAAAAACAATGACACAAGCGCAAAAAGTTGCGTTGCGTTATAAGTTTATAATGGAGTCAACTTCAAACGCTCAGGGCGATTTTGGTAGAACAAGCGGAGGCGCTGCAAACCAAATGAGAATATTTCAAGAGTCTTTAAAAGAATTATCAGCGAAGTTTGGGCAAGTTATACTACCGGTATTTACTAAATTAGTGTCATTTGCAAACGGATTGTTACAAAAATTTTCAGAATTAAGCCCAACAACAAAAAAATTAATAGTGGTTTTTGCGGGTATCGCTGCGGCTTTAGGCCCAGTTCTTTATATTTTAGGTACATTAGTTACTTTAGCACCGGCTATTGGAACGGCTTTAACTGTTATGATGGGCCCGATTGGTTTAATTATTGCCGGATTAACTGCAATTTCAGTTGTAATTTATAAAAATTGGGCGGGTATAAAATCCGCTTTGGTAAAAATAGGAAACTATTTTATTGACTTATACAATAACTCATTGCCTATTCAATTAGCGGTAAATTCATTAATAGCTAATTTTAAAAATATGTTAGCCGTTGGAAAGTTTGTTTTTTCTACTTTCTCAACAATAATAAAAACATTTGCAAATAATTTTATAACACTATTTAAAGGGATTGGCGACGTTATTATAGGCGTTTTTACCTTTGACAAAGATAAAATCATTCAAGGGTTTACAGACTTAGCAAATGGCTTAAAAAACAATGTTACCGCTGCATTTGATGCGATTAAAACAGACGCCACAACTTTAGGTAGTTCTGTTGTAGATAATTTTAATGAAGCGTTGCAACAAAAAACAATCGCAAAAATTGTTGTTCCGGTTGAAATGGCGGTTAGTGGTGGCGGAACTGATACTGCAACAGATGTTGGCGGTGGAGGTGGTGTTGCAACAAGACCAATGGCAACCTCCGCAGTAGAAGGAATTAGCGGTGCGGGAATACAGACACCTATTAGCGATATGGTTGCGGCAGACAATGAAAGATTGCCGACAGTCTTAGGAGAACAACAAGCTATTTTTATGGGTTTTAAAATGTCTTTTAAAACGGCTATGGATTCAGTAAGAAGAATAAGTGGCGCAGTAAGTCAATCATTTTCTCAAATAGGTAATTCTATTGCTAACGCTTTTGGTGGAGCGCAATCAGCAATGGGTGCTTTTTTAGGTACTTTAGCAAAAGACGCTTTAAAAATTGTCGGACATAATTTATCAATATCAATGTCAAACTCAATTACCGGAGCAACTCAATCAGCTAAATCTTTTGGCCCGGCTGCAGCTTTTGTTTTACCGGCATTAATAGCGGGAGCAACTGCATTAATATCAGGCGCTTTTTCAGGTATTCAAGGCGGAGGCGGAGGTCGTAGAGCAATGGGATCGTCTGTTGGTGGTTATACCGGAGGTAATTCAGGAGGTGGATTTACTGCCTTTGCAAATGGTGGAATTATAAGCGGCCCAACAATGGGATTGGTTGGCGAATATCCAGGAGCAAGACAAAATCCGGAAGTTATAGCGCCACTAAATAAATTACAATCTATTATTGGTAAATCTAGTAATAGTGGAAATATAAACGTAACGGGAGAGGTTAGAGTTGACGGACAAGATTTATTGATTGCAATAGAAAGAGCAAACGAAACTGCGGGAAGGGTTTACTAAAATAAAACAATGGCATACGGCGTAAAATACAGATTAGAATTTTCCGATGTTTTAGGATATGGAAAAAAAGTTGAAATATTAAAAAAAGATTATACCGGCGAGATACTTCCGATGATTGGAGGCGCAAATCCGGTTTCAATATCTTGGCAATCAACAAATGATTTTTACAATCCAATTATAGGCTCAAAATGTCAGTTAAATTTATTTGTTACCGATGACGTTTCTTATGATGATTTTTACAAGTTTGATGAAAGAGAATACAAAGTAGTTGTTTACTACAATCAAACACAAGGCGGTTTATACTCTGATAGAGTTACAAATGACGGAGGTAATATTGAATCCATTGAGTGCGTAGATAATTCTATTGATCTAACATTAACAACCTCAACAAGCTTTAGGCGTAGTGTTTTAGATGATGGCGGTTTTTTTGAATCAATAGATTGTATTACCGAAAAAATAACTGATTATGATGTTGGTTGGGCAGAATATTGGTCAGGGTTTTTAGTTGTAGATAGGTATAAAGAGAAAATGATTTCAACGCCTTTTGCGGTTAGTTTTAACGCTTTTGATGGTTTGGGTACGCTAAACAATTTTAATAGCGTAATAGGTTACAACAACAATAATGCGCCAGTAAATAAAACAAATCTTGAACGTATTTCTGAAATACTGCAAAATTTAGATTTAGATTTAGACATTTACATTGCCTCTGATATAAAATACAGAACATTTGGGCCGGTAACAACTAGCAATTTTGAAGAAATTACAACTCTAGATGTTGGTTTTGATGAACTGACCGGAGAGTATGGTTTGTTAAATGCAAAACAACAACTTGAACTATTACTAAAACAATTTAATTTAAGAATATACCAATCTTATAATAAATGGTATATCGTAGAGGTAACAAATATATTTGACTATTACGTCAAAGATATGATTTACAATGAAGTTCAATCCGGAACAACTCCTACTGCAATAAGAAATAAAATTACAACACAATTAGAAAATACTTCAAAAGAATATTTAGACTTTAGAAAGTTTAACTATCTAGGTGCTACTATTGGAACAGAAAGAAAACAAGTTCTTTATAGTAATAAAAGCGATTTAAAAGAAACCGGAAACAGTTTGTCAAGGGAGTTTTTGCAACCGGCATCTGAAATTCATATTATTGGGAGTTATCTAAAGACTAAAAACGCCTTTTATAATTCAGGTTTTGAATATGGTAAATATGGCTTTGATGTTATAGAGGATTCTGCAACGTCGCCAGGTTTTACATTTACAAATCCTGGTAGTGGGTTTTTTCCTGATGGCACAAGAAACTATAATACAACTAGCGGAAGCGGTACTGGTATGATAGTAAGGGCAACTATTAGCGGCGGAAGTGTTCAATCTTTTACTATTGTAAATAATGGACAAAATTATTTAGTTGGCGATATTATAAACATTCCTTTTGATGATACTTTTGGAGTTAATGCAACTTTTGAAATAACTTCTATTCCATACTATTCAGAAATAGCAACTGATGAAATATCTTTTAAAGGTAGGCGTTCAATGAAATTAACAGACATTGCACCGACTACCGGATTTACACAAATGTTTTCTTTTGAAAGTGGTTTTTTTAATCCACAAGAGGTAAAATATGCAGACTTTACTTGTAAATTAAAATACTACATAAGTGTTTTAAATTCACAAACAATAAATATTTCAAACTCGTTTAGTTATTCAATAAATACAGTTTTAGGAAGTACCGGTTATTTTTGGGATGCTGCAAATGGCAAGTTTTCATCAACCTATGCCGGTGTTAATACAATCACAACAACAACTACAAATAAATGGATTGATTTAAATATTGCTTTAAATGATACTGATTTAAATGTTGGATCGGCTACAACTGCAACAATAAAATTCACGATTTACAATACACAATGTTCTGATGCTGATTATGATACAACGTATTATGATAATATGCAGATATTGCAAAAGAAAACGTCAGCAGACCAATCAGACCAAACCTTTATTTCTAAACTTACTAATGTAGGCGTAAATACTAATATCAAAAAAGTTAATAGAATACCTGACCAAAAAGCCGGGTATTTTAGAACTAGAGAGGCGAATCCTACGGGAACTTTTAAACCAAATAGCATTGATTTAATGACTGTTTTAGGTAGAAATATAGCAAACGATTACAGAAATTTTGTAACAAGATACACCGGAACTTTTAGAAACTTAAAAAGAGAGCCGATGTCTATTCACAACAAACTATGGTGCTACTTTTCAGCTAATGAGTTTGATCCACAAACTACAATAATTGATGGTCTTAGTTATAACGTAAAAAATGCAGAGTTTAAAGTTGTATCACATTTACCAAACAATGATGATGATACGCCAACAACTAATATAATAAATTAAACTTTTTTCTTTTGTTTTGTTTGTCAGCCGTCGTTTAACAACTTTGTTACTCGGCGGTTTTTTTTAAAATAATTTTTTTATTTAAAAGTTTTTTTTTATTTTTGCGTAACAAAATAAATAGAAAATATGTTTGAAAACAACTTTAAGGCCGAAATGAAACGGCTAAATCTAAAGCGTTATGATGTTTGTAAGTTGCTAAATTGCACAATGCCAACATTAAAATCACGTTTACAAAATCCGAAATCCTTTACAATTAATGAAGTGGCAATATTACAAGGCGCTGATTTTAATTTAAACGGAATAGAATTAACCTTAAATTTTTAAATTTTATGAAAACAATAAACATTAAAGGAAAAGAGTACATTACAGTTAATGAGCGATTAATTTATTTTAGAAATAAAGATGAATTTAAAGGCTATGGAATTAAAGAGGATATTGTTAGTATTGATGATACTGAGGGTATTTTTAAAGTAACAATCTACGATTCTAACGGAGAGCCAATTGTATCGGCACACGCACAAGAATACAGAGATTCAAGTTTCATAAATAAAACGTCTTTTGTAGAGAATGGATTTACATCCGCTTTAGGTAGGGCGTTGGGTTATTTAGGTATCGGAATAGATACCTCCATAGCATCGGCAAATGAAGTTCAAAACGCCGTTACAAATCAAAAGTCTGACAATAAAAAATGGCTAACTGAATCACAATTAAACGCAACCTTAAAAGCTACAAAAGACCAGGCTGAAAAGGTTTTAAATACGTTTAAAATGAAAAAAGATTACAGACAACAAATAGTAAATAAATTTAATTTAAAATAGTAAAACAATGAGTAAAGAAACAATCTACTGCGGAGGTGGTAAGCAAGTAAAGGGAGAATACGGAACTTTTAGAGCCGTAACAATTAATTTGTCAAATCTACCGGCAGAACATATTTTTGAATATGAAGGTAAAAAATATGTAAAGCTAAATATCAGCGATAAAAAAGAGGCTGACCAATACGGAAAAGATGTTTCTGTTTCTGTTAATACGTGGAAACCGGAGGCACAAACTGAGCAAAAAGCACAAGCGGCAGCGCCAGTAAATGATTTACCTTTTTAGGTAATTGACAAGCAAAAATCAATAAGCGGTTTCAAATTGGAATCGCTTTTTTTTATAAATTATTTTTTTAATTGAAAGTATTTTTTTAATTTAGGCAAATATTAACATTCAAAATCTTAAATTATGGAAAACGATTTAATTAAATTTTTGACAATGCAAGTTGAGGCATTGCGGAAACAAAACGAAAAACTACAACAAATTGTAAAAGAACAAACAGATTATATCTGTGATAATAGACTGTAAAAATATGAATAAATCAAATACATATATTGGTTTGCTAAGCTATTTGCTTTTATCATCAATAGCCGCCACAATAATTTTTTTTATAACATTAATAATTAAATAAACAATGGAAACAAAACAAAAAGAAGTAAAAGCGTTATTTGACACAAACGAAGATTATCATTCATCGCCTGGAATAAGCGCATCAGGTTTAAAATCAATATTTAAAAAATCAGTATATCATTTTTTAAATCAAAAGCCTTTTGAATCCTCTGCAATGGCGTTGGGTACTGCGGTACATTGCGCAATGCTAGAGCCTGAATTGTACTATAAAGACTTTCACGTAATGCCAAAGATTGACAGACGTACAAAAGCCGGAAAAGAGCAATTTGCAACAGAGCAAGAAAAAGCGGAAGGAAAATCCTTAGTTGCATTTGACGACCACCAAAAAATAACTGCGATTCTTAACAACTTTAGGAATCACGATTTAGCACAAAAATACTGCAAAGGCGAAATTGAATTGTCTCATTATTTAGAACACGAGGGTTTGCAAGTTAGAGTAAGGCCTGACTGTTTAAATAGAGTTGAGAACTTTATTAGTGACGTTAAAACGTGCCAAGATAATGCACCTATGGCGTTTAAAAGAGACGTTTACAAATATGGGTATCACTTACAATGCGCATTTTATTCTGATATGTTAGGAATACCGGCAGAAAATTTTAGATTTATAGCGGTTGAAACTAACTATCCTTTTTCGGTAGAGGTTTACGGATTAAGTGAGGAAATGATTGACCAAGGTCGTAGAGGTTGGAAAAGAGCCTTTGGCGATTGGAAAATATATAAGCAAACGGGTATTGTTTCAGGGTATAACTGGAATGAATTTTCTGAGGACGGAAGTTTAATTTTATAAAATATAGTATGATTAAAGATCAAGAAATGTTTGAATTAGGTTTTAAAAAAATAAAAACTTATAAAAAAAAACAAATTGGAATTAGCTCATATTGTTGGCACAAAAATGGTTTATTCCTTACAATTGAAAAAAATTATGGATCTGATAACTTTAGTTATTTTTTGCCTACTTTAAGAATACATAATAGAATTATTTATTTTTACAAAGTAAAAAATTTAAAAAAATTATTAAAAATTTTAAAAATTAATTAAAAAAAAGTCCTAGAAATAGGCACAAATAAAAATGATAAAAGAAATAAAAGAAAAACATCAAGATGTCTTACACGATTTAATTGCTATTTATAGTGAAACAATAATAATACATTTTTTATCAGAAAGTATTATTCACAAAGAATCAAGATTAGAAGAACATTTAAAAGATTAAAAATAAAAAAATAAAATTAAGTAAATATGATTGAAAATTTAGAGTTATTAAGAAACTTAATTATAAGAAATTTAAAGTTTGATCCTACTTCAAAAAGTAGAATTAGAGATGTTGTCGATGTTAAAAAAATATTTTGTTTAATTGCTTTTTACGAGGTTAAAGGTTTTCGTTATGCAAAGGTTGGTAGTTTTTTAGGTATGAATCACGCAACAGTTGTGCATCACGTTAGAACGGCAAAAGATTTGTTAAAGTATGATCCACACTTTAAAGAAATGTATAATAAAATCGAGGGCATTTTTTTTATGGCGAATCAAGAGGTTGTTATTTCTGATATTGAAAGTGAAATGAATATTCTTTTAATAAAGTTAAAAAGGCTGAGACAGAAAAGAAACGATTATTTAGATAAAAAAGAAAAACAAAAGTTGTTGGCAGAATTTAAGGCTGATGATATAATTACAACAAAAACATTAACAGAAAATAAAAATCCTTTATTATGGACGAATTAAAAATAAAAATTGAAAAATCAAAAAAGCATCATTACAACGTAACAATCTATAAAGGCAAAAAAATGTTTTTTTCAGAATTAGAACGCTCTGAGATTAGGCACATTATAGAAATTTTAGACAACGCAATTTAATGGCTAGAGCAAATCCATATCAAAAGTATTTAAAGGGCGAGGATTTACTACAAAGGGCCGTAATTAATTATATTCAGATGCAATATCCTGATGCAATTTTTACGCATCCAATGAATGAGGGTAAAAGGTCGCCTTTTGAACAATACAAATTAAAATATCTTGGCACTAAGCCAGGTATTCCTGATTTACTTATTTTTACGCCAAACTCAAAAAAAAGCGGTTTAGCGATAGAATTAAAATATAAGTATAACAAACCTACACCAAAGCAAAAAGAATGGCTTAAATGGCTAAAAAAATGTAATTGGGAGGCTATTTGGTTAAATAACTTTGAAGATTGTAAAGAAGCTATTGATAATTACTTTAAAAATTAAAAAAAATGCAATATAAAACTATCTACTTTGACGCTGAAAAACAAAAAGTGCGTTATACCCAAAGTTCAACAACAGATAAAATAACTAATTATAGTTATATCGGAAAATCAACACGAGTTGAGTTTGATCTATTAATTGAGTTGCTTTGGTATAAGTACGAGGATAGCGAAATTCCGATAGAAGATTTTAAAAAAATCTTTAATGAACTAAGAAAATTTTGCGATTCATTAAAATATCAGCTAAATTTGTAAAAATATTTTTTCAAAATGGAAAACAAGAAAAACTATTATGCCGTTATACCGGCAGAGGTACGATACGCTAAAAATTTAAAGGCTAACGAAAAATTAATGTACGGCGAATTAACCGCCTTGGCAAATGAAAAAGGGTATTGTTACGCCTCAAATGAGTATTTTGCACAACTTTATGAGGTGTCAAAATCTACTGTTTCACGATGGGTTTCTAATTTAGAAAGAAACAAATTTCTAAAAATAAAAATGATTTATGAAAAGGGTACAAAGAACATAAAAGAGAGAAGAATTTACATTTCTACCCTATTGACGAAAAGCGCAATACCTATTGACGAAAAAATCAATACCCCTATTGACGAAAAGCGCAAGGTTATATATAAATATAATAATATTAATAATATAAAAAAGAATAATGTACGAAATGTAAAAGCGCCTATATTTACTGAGATTACTGAAAAGGCGTTTCCACATTTCATAAGCCTTTTTCCTTTAAATTATAGACCGAAAACAAAAGCACAAAAAAATAAATGGTTGGAGTGCTTAGATAAAATTCAGCGAATTGATAAATATAATTTACGTGATGTTTACAACGTGGCAAAAGATTTAAGAGATGACCAATTTTGGGCCAAAAACTTTTTAAGTATTCTTAAATTAAGAAACACAGATAAAAACGGCATTAAGTACATTGATAGGTTTATGGATGATTACCGCTCTAAAACTAAACCAATAGGTTACAACAAAATAAAAGGTATTATTGAATACTTTATTTATACCTCCCCGGCAACTGGACAAAAAGAACTAGGAGCAAAAACAAAAGGCGGAGAGTTATACGAATTTAATATAAAACAAACATTGCAAACAAACGAGTTCCAGGAACTAAAAAAATACGTTCAAGATGGCAACAAGTAAAAGCCTATCTAAATGGCGTGAATCTGATTTGTTTGATTGGTTATCAAAAAACTATTATAGTTTGTTAGTTGATACTAGCGATAATTTTTCAAAATCTGATTGTTACGATATTGAAACAAAAAACAGAATCGAATTAAAATGCAGAGCAACGCATTATGACAAACTAATAATTGAAAAACCTAAATACCAATATCTAATAAAAGAATCAAAAAAGTTTGGCGATGTTCCAATTTACATAAATAGCACACCAAAAGGAATTTTTTTATTTGAGTTAAAGGATCTAAAATTAAAATGGTTTGAAAAACCTCTGCCAAAAACAACAGACTTTGAAAACAACAATTTAACAAACAAAGAAGTAGCGACAATAAATATTAATAAATCAAAACAATTAAAGTGATGGAAGAAACATTAAAAGAAATAGAGAAATATTTAGAGGTAACATATCCGGATGATTGGTTTTTACCTGGTAAATTAGATATTTTAAGACTTAAATTTTTATCAGAGTTAAAACAACAAAAGATTGACGATTTAAAAAAACAAATATCAAAATTAGATAAATTAAAATAATTTTTTTAATTTAGCGAAAACAAATAATATTTTTTATGAAAACAAGATTAAGAACTAACAATGAAAAAACATCTTTTAGATTAGATGTTATTAAAAATGGAGAATTACAAAAGTTTTATTTTAATGATGAAACAAAGGCTAAAATTTTTCAAAAAAATATAACAAAAATCTAAAACAAAAAGGGCGCATGCGCCCTTTAAAAAAAAACAAACAAAACTTAATGAAAACATTTCAAGACTTCAATATTGATGTCGGCAACAAAACGACCGGCAAAATTAAAACACAATGCCCAAAGTGTAGCCATACAAGAAAAAACAAACGTGATAAATGTTTGTCAGTAGATTTAGACAAAGGCCTATGGAATTGCCACAACTGCGGTTGGGGAGGAACTACAAAATTTGAGAAAAAGCAAGAATATATTGTTCCTCAAAAAATCAAATTAAATATTTCGGAGCCAGTTATTGAATGGTTTAAAGGTAGAGGCATTACAGAGCCAACTTTAAAACATTGGAAAGTAGGGCAATCAATGGAGTATTTTCCGCAAGTAAACGCAAAGCGTAGGGCCGTAAACTTTAACTACTACCGAGAAAATGAACTTGTAAACGTAAAATATAGAGATTCGCAAAAGAATTTTAAAATGGTTTCAGGTGCGGAACTTATATTTTATGGCGTTGACAATATTAAAGAAATGGACAAAATTTATATTGTTGAGGGAGAAATGGATGCTTTGACTTTACACGAGGCCGGTATTTATTCCGTTTGTTCTGTTCCAAATGGTGCTTCTAAAGGAAGCCAAAGGCTTGAATATTTAGACAACTGTTGGCAGTACTTTAAAGATAAAAAAGAAATAATACTTTGCACAGATAATGACAATCCGGGAATTGAACTAAGAAAAGAACTCGCTAGAAGGTTTGGAGCATATCGTTGCAAATACGTTGATTTTGGCGATTATAACGACGCTAACGAGATTTTAATATCTAAGGGAGCAGAAACACTAAGGAATGTTATCAAAGGCGCTAAGAACTTTCCTTTGGAGGGCGTTTTAAATGTTGATGATATTTGGCAATCGGTTTTAAATTACAATGAGGCTGGAGTTAAAAACTATTCAATAGGTTTGCCAAACTCAGATACATATTTTAAAATGTCTTTGGGAGAGTGGTCAGTTGTTACCGGAATACCAAATTCAGGTAAATCTGATGTTATGGATCAAATATTTTGCAACCTTGCAACTACCTACGATATGAGATGCGCAATCTTTGCTCCTGAGTCATTTCCATACGAGGGCCACATAAAAAGAATTGCAAATAAATTAAATGAAACTAATTGCGATAGCAACCAATTAAACAACACAAAAGATTTTATTGAAGACCATTTTTTTTGGGTAAAAATAGATTTAGAAAATTTAACTTTAAAAGCAATATTAAACCATTTTAAAGAGTTAGTATTTCAAAAAGGAATTAATGTTTGTGTTATAGATCCCTGGAATATGCTCGACCATTCAGCGCAAAGAGACCATTCTTATATTGGAAAAGTATTATCAGAAATTACGCAATTTTGTCAGCAAACTAATACACATTTGTTTTTAGTAGCGCACCCTAGAAAAATAGAAAGCGAAAACGGAAACTATAAAAAGCCAACTCTGTATGATATAAGCGGCTCGGCTGATTTTTTTAATAAAGCGTACAACGGATTGATAGTTTACAGATGCATTGGACAACGTACTAAATTTGATTCTGATATTGTAAAAATGTATGTTGAAAAAGTTAAACGAAAAGAAAACGGCCAACTAGGCGATTTTGATATTGCTCCTGATTTTAAAAACGGCGGTGTTTATAGGGATGTTGATTTAAATACAAAAAGGTTTGAGGTTGTAACCGATGATAATGTACCATTTTAAAAATAAAACAAATGAAAAAAATTAAAATTTTAAATTTATACGCTTGTTTAGGCGGAAATCGTTACAAATGGGATGAGGTAACAGAGGTTGAAGTTACTGCTGTGGAATGGGATAAAGAACTTGCAAACCTATACCAAGAACGTTTCCCAAATGATAAAGTAATAGTAGCAGATGCACACCAATACTTATTAGACCATTACAAAGAGTTTGATTTTATCTGGAGTTCCCCACCTTGTCCAACGCATAGCCGCGCAAGATATTGGAATTCATCTAATTATGATACAAAAACAAAACCGATTTTTCCAGATATGAAATTATATGAGGAAATTTTATTTTTAAAACATTATTTTAAAGGTAAATTTGTTGTTGAAAATGTAATTCCATACTACGAACCACTTATTATTGCGCAAAAAAAAGGTAGGCATTTATATTGGACAAATTTTAATTTACCTAATAATTTAAACGATAGGCGTTTTAAAATAAGTTCAGCAAAAAATGAGTTTAATGGTTTATGTAAATTTCACGAATATGATTTTAATAAATACAAAGGTGATCAACCATTAAAAAAAATAGCAAGAAACCTGGTAGATTATGAAGCTGGCAAAACTATTTTAGAAACTGCATTAGGAATTATTACAAAACAAAACGTTAAACAAACAACTCTTTTTTAATGCCTAAAAAGAAAAAAATAAACATTCCGCAAACTGATCAACACAGAAAAGCAATGCAATGGTGTATAAAAAACAATGTTACAGTTGGCGTTCTACCTACAAAAAAAGGTTTAAAAGTTGAAATTAACGAAAATGGCGACAAAAAAATATCGCCAAAAATATACACACAAGAGGAAGCACAAAAAAAAGTTATTGAATTATATTTGTATATTTACAAAAAATACTGGCAAGTATGAACATAAACTTCAACACAACTATTTTTGCTTTATTCGGCATTTGCTTTGGCGCTAATTATTGGAACTCTAATATGGATGACGATTTTGGCGAAACAGATTTAACCGGAGAAACAGAACATTGTTTGCAATTCTTTATTGCGGTAGTTGGAATTTCTTTTGTTTGGTTTACACAAGATAAATAACAAATAAAACAAAATAGATATGGAAACAGTAATAACGATAATAGGCATATTAATCTTTTTAGGAGGTGCTTATTTTATGGGAAATTTGATAATAGGTACTTTTGATGAACACATTATAGAAAGGATAATGTCTAGTCTTGTTGGAGTTTTATGTTGGATTGTTATTGTTTCAATATTTATTATTTGTAAATTTATTCAATCAGGAGTGTATTATTTAATGAATTAAAAACAAATAAGATATGGAGAACATTAGATTAGAAGCTACAAGAGGAGATGACCAAAAGTTAGTTTTAAATGCTAAAACAATGAATGAATTAGTTGAAAAAATAATTGATTGGCAACTATGGGAAAACCAGGCTTTAGATCATTACAAAAAGAAAGGTATTTTAGAAAAAGAAAAAACAAGCGGTTGGTATTACTTTAAAAAATAAGTAATTTGAAAAAAAAAGTAAACATTGCATCTGTAAAAGAAAATCCGGACAATCCAAGATTCATAAAAGATTCTAAATTTAAAAAATTAGTCAAGTCAATTAAGGCGTTTCCTGAGATGTTAGAGAAACGGCCAATAGTAGTTGATGAGAATATGGTTGTTCTTGGCGGAAATATGCGTTTAAAGGCTTGTAAGTCTGCCGGGTTGTTTGAGGTTTGGATTGATATTGCACAAGGTTGGACAGAGCAACAAAAGCAAGAGTTCATTGTTAAAGACAATGTTGGCTTTGGAGAGTGGGATTGGGATATACTAGCAAATGAATGGGATGTTCAAAAGTTGGTTGAATGGGGGGTTGATTTACCCGTTTATGATGTTCCTATTGATGACGACCAAGACGACAAAAACGATACAGACAAAGAAGTTTGCGAATTGTGTGGAAAATAAATTTGCACAATTAAAAGAAAAATTATAATTTAGCAGAGGATTTAAACTGCCAAGTAAAAAATCCTTTTTCATAAAATTTAAGTTTGTACCTCTCAGAAATGGGAGGTTTTTTTTAAAATTTTTTTTGTTTTTTCTTTTGTAATTAAAAAAAATCTTTTACTTTTGCGTAGAACCTTTGGATAAGGTGCGTTTTAATGCACTTTATACGTTGTTGGGTTTAGTACGGGTTATTAACAGACAAAATTAAATAAAATGGAGACAAAAAAAACATACAAATACAAAGTAAAAGAAACAGGTAATGAATTTGAAGCAGTTTTAGTTAAAGGTAAAGATAGATGTTATTTGTATTTAGACAAAAATCAAAAAAAACCTATTGCTTCTTGGGATTTAGAAATGTACGATGATTTTAATTTTTACTACATATTAGAGCCTTTTACAAATCCAGACAAAATTACAGAGCCAACAAAAGAGGATATACTTGATTATTTGAAAATTACAGTTTAGCATTAAACCCAACACTAAGATAAAAACACGTTTTAATGTGTTTTATTAACTGTTGCATCACGTTTTAATGTGGGGTTTAGTTTTTTAATTTTTAATTAAATTCTTATGTATTTATATTTTTTTAACTTTGCGTTATGGCAACAAAAACCGACATATTAAAAAATAATCTTTTAGACGCATTAGAAAAATCACTTGGAGTAGTCACAAGTGCTTGTAAAATAGTTAAATGTAATAGATCAACCTTTTATAAGTATTACAACAATGACCAGGATTTTAAAGCGTCTGTTGATGAATTGCAAAACTTAACTTTAGACTTTGCTGAAACGCAACTGCATAAGCAAATACAAGACGGAAACACAACTGCAACAATATTCTATTTAAAAACCAAAGGCAAAAAACGTGGTTATGTAGAACGTAAAGAGGTAGAGATGACCGCAGAGGTTAGCACGAGCAAATTATCAAACGAAGCAAGAAAAAAAATTGACGACATTCTAAACGATGAATATTAACGAAATAATTAAACAAAAATGTGAGGATTCGCTTTTGTTTTTTACTCGTTATATTTTCAAAGAGAATACCGGAAATAAATTCGAAGTAGCAGAGTTTCATAAAACATTAGCCAACACATTACATAAAGTACATAACGGCGAAATAAAGCGCCTTATAATTAATATACCTCCAAGGTATGGTAAAACTGAAATAGCCGTTAAAATGTTTATTGCCTGGACACTTGCTAAAAATCCAATGGCAAAGTTTATTCATTTATCTTATTCTGATTCGTTGGCGCTTGATAATAGCTCAATGACAAAAGAATATATTAATTCAGACGCTTACCAAAGTATTTGGAATTTACAACTTAAAAAGGATTCACAATCACAAAAAAAATGGTACACAACGCAAGGCGGTGGAGTTTATGCAACATCTTCAGGGGGTGCAATTACGGGTTTTGGTGCGGGTACTGGTGGAGCAATTATAATTGATGATCCATTGAAACCTGATGACGCTTTGTCTGATGTTAGGCGGTCGTTTATAAACAATCGATACAATACAACTATTCGGTCAAGGGTTAATGATAGAGACGTTCCTATTATTGTTATTATGCAAAGACTACACGAGGAAGATTTGAGCGGTTATTTATTAGATGGCGGTAGTGGAGAGCAATGGCATCATTTAAAGTTATCAGCATTAGATGACGATAACAAAGCGTTATGGCCCGAAAAACATTCTTTTGAGGAACTTGAAGCAATACGCCAAGCCGATAGATATACTTTTAGTGGTCAGTATTTACAAATCCCGTCGCCTCCTGAAGGTGGAGAGTGGCGAAAAGATTGGTTTAATATTATACACAGAGCCGAGTTACCGAGCGATATATCTTTTGAAATGTACATTGATGGCGCTTATACCAAAGACACAAGAAACGATCCGACGGGAATACAAATAAGCGGTAAAAGTGGCGACAATCTTTACATATTTAAAAGCATTGACAAGTACTTGGAAATGCCTGAACTAAAAAACTTTGTTACTTCTTTTGTGCAATCTTGTGGCGTTCCAATATCGCAAATATTAGTCGAGCCTAAAGCATCCGGAAAATCGCTTGTGCAGCTACTAAGGCGTGAAACTAGATACAATGTATCAGAAATAAAAACAAACTTTGTCAGGTACTCTAAAATCGAACGTGCGAGAGCATCCTCGCCATTTATTGAAGGCGGTAGAGTTTTTCTAGTTAAAGATAATTGGAATGATGCGTTTTTACAACAAGTTAGCACGTTTCCAAACGCTAAACACGATGAGCATATTGACGTAACATCATACGCTATTGAAAGGAATTTAATTAACAACTTTTTTGTAGTTTAAAAACAATTTTAAATTTTGTATTTTTACGAAAATTTTATATTACTTTAAAATATGGCATCTTTCCTTGACAGATTTAAATTTTCAAAAAAAAATCAAAACACAAACGAACAATATAACAGAGCCATTTATAACTGGCTAGGTAATTCTGTTCATTGGAATAAAGAAAATGATGATTCTTATATTACGCAAGGGTATCAAAAAAACGCAACAATATACTCTTTGATAAATTTAATTACAAAGGCGGCAACAACAATTCCGTTTCAAATTTATGAAAAGACAAATGAAAACGATTATAAAAGATATAAGGCTTTAACTTCGGGAATGATGGATGCAGCGTCTATACAAAAGGCGTCTTTATTGCAAAAAAACGCATTGGTTGAGTTACAAGATACTGAATTACATAAAATATTAGAGCGCCCAAATCCGGCACAATCTTACAACGCCTGGATAACTGAATTGATTGCTTTTGGTAAATTAACCGGGAATAGATACATTTACGGAATTGGCCCTGATACTGGAGCAAATGTTGGCAAATTTACTGAGTTGTATGTTATGCCTTCGCAAGTGATGGAGATTATATCAAATGGTATAATGGAGCCAGTATCTAAATATAAATTAGAATATAACGGAACAAAATTTATTGACGCATCTGAAATCTGCCACATTAAAGACTTCAATCCTTACTATGATGGTACTGGATCACATTTGTACGGACAATCGCCATTGAGAGCGGGTTTGCGTTCTTTAACAACCAATAACGAAGCGGTACAAACGGGAGTAAAATATTTACAAAACCAAACTGCAAGAGGTTTATTAACTTCTGAGATGGGCGATATTAACGAGGTACAAGCGCAACAATTAAAAGATAAATTTAAACGTCAGCACCAAGGATCGGACAATGCCGGAGATATTATAATAACTCCAAATAAAATGTCTTGGGTTAATTTTGGACTAAATGCGTCTGATATTTCTTTGATAGCACAATACAACGCCTCAGTAAAAGATTTATGTAATATTTACAATGTACCGGTGCAATTACTAAACAATACTGATTCATCTTCATATAACAATATGAAAGAGTTTAAAAAGGCATTGTATCAAAACGCAGTTATCCCGGAACTTATTAAAATTAAAGACGAATTAAATAGATGGTTAGCGCCTAAATATGGCGACAAACTTTGTATTGAGTTTGATTTTTCTGTAATTCCTGAAATGCAAGAGGAAACTGAAAAGGTGGTTGATCAACTATCTAAAGCGTGGTGGATTACGCCAAATGAAAAGCGTTCTGCAATGAATTACGGAAAAGATGAGGATAATACTCAATTAGACGATTATTTTATTCCGGCTAATTTAATTCCAACAAATCCAAGCGATATTGATTTACCTATTGAGTCAATAGATGTAGACGTAAACAAGTTTTTAAGTCAAAAAAAAAACGAAATAATTAAGGCCGAAACGTATAATAATTATCCTCAATCTGCAACTAACAACGCCAAAAGGATGATTGAATGGCGAGAAAAATATGGTCGTGATGTTGTTACTGCCGGAACTGAGGTTGGTTGGCGTAGAGCATCGCAACTTGCAAACAGAGAAAACATTTCATTGGATGTTGTTAAAAGAATGGCGCAATTTAATCGCCACAGAGATAACGCAAAGATAGATCCTAAATATAAGGGAGAGCCTTGGAAGGACAACGGCTACGTTGCCTGGAACTTATGGGGTGGAACTGCCGGGGTTGATTGGGCAATTAGAGAAGTAAACAAATTAAAAGACGACTAATTGAGGTTAGACAAAGATAAATGGCAAAAGGCTTTTGAAAAGGAATTAGACAAGGCCGAAAAAAGGCAATCCTCTAAAGTAAGGCGATACTATAAAAACCAATACTATAAAGGAACAGAATCTTTTTTGTCTAGTGGCCAAACATCTTTTCAACTTTTATTTAGTACAAGCGAATTACTTAAAATTTATCGTGATTTATATTCTGATATTGGTTTACAATTTGCTAAATGGTATGCAAGAAATTTTGATAAATACATAAAAAAGGGAGTTAATCCGAATCAATACGTTGATGAATGGCAAAATTCTTTTGCGTCTTATGGCTCTGCCGTAGGTGCTGAAAGGGTTACTTTAGTAAGTGGAACGGCAAAGGCAACACTTGTAAAAGTTACGCAAAATTTAATGACTGATTTAGACTTTCAAAATTTAGGTATTGCCGAAAAGACTAGGATTTTAAGAAGCCAATTCAATAAGTATTCGGCGTTTCAAGCGGAGCGATTAGTTAGAACAGAGGCGACAAGTGCTGCAAACTTTGCAACTTTAAAATCTGCAAACACAATATTTCCGGCGGAAGATTTACAAAAAGAATGGATTTCTGCGACAGACGAAAGAACAAGGCCAACACATAGGGCCGTAAATGGTGTTGTTGTAAATCAAACTGATTTTTTTACTGTTGGCGATAGCTTAATGATGTACCCTGGCGATCCTAGAGGATCGGCTAAAGAAGTAATTAATTGTCGTTGTTCAATCGCCTATTTTCCTAAAGAAACCGCACAAGCGACCGGAGAAATTACTGACATTGGTTTTGGCGTTTCATTTGGTACAAATCAAAAAATTTAAAAATCGTATATTTACAAAAATTTTTCTATATGAACACAATTCTTTATAAAGCGGCTCCAGTTGGAGAGTTAATTGATGCGGACGAAAAAGCCGGAATCATAAAAGGTTACGGATCATTTTTTGGAAACAAAGATTCTGATTCTGATATAATTATGAAAGGCGCTTACAAAAAGACAATCGCCGAGAATGGCTCTAGGGTTAAATATTTATATCAACACGATATGAATCAGCCAATCGGTAAAATGACCGAACTTTATGAGGATGACAAAGGTTTAGTTTTTGTTGCAGAGATTGCTAAAACGCAACTAGGAAAAGATGTTGTTGAACTAATGAAAAGCGGAGTAATAACCGAAAATAGTGTCGGTATATTACCAATCCAAAAGCAAAACAAGGGAGATTATAGGGAAATCAACGAGGTTAAACTATATGAAATTAGCGCCGTTACATTGGCAGCTAATGACCAAGCTAAAATATTAGATGTAAAAGGAAACGTCGATTTAGAAAAAGTTTCTAAGCGATACGATAGCCTTTCTAAACTATTGCGCAAAGGCGACATTTCAGACGAAATGGGTTACGCTATTGAGGCAGAAGTATTAAAATTAAAATCATTATTTATTGAGTTCACGAAGCCGACAGAAATTATCACTTCGCCGAATGTTGAAGTAAAAAGCAATGATTCCGAAGTGTATAATTATTTATTAAATTCATTAAATTCATAAAAAATGAACGAAGAACTAAAAGGTCAATTAGACGGAATAAGCAAGTCTATTGACGCAAAGATTGAAAAATCTAATTCAGACGTTGTAAACAATGTCGTAGAAAAAGCTAACGAGATTGTAAAATCAGAAGTTAGCGGAATGGCTACTAAATTAAACGAGCGTTTAGACGCTATGGAAGTAGCAAACAAAAAACAATTCAATAGCCAAAAGAAAGTAACTTTTAAAAGTGCTTTACAAGAGGCGTTGGATAATGGAGCGGTAGAAGGAATTGCAAAAGGTAATTCTAGAAGCGCATCATTTGAATTAAAAGCAGATATGACTATTGGCGCTGATTTTACTGGAGAGGTAATTCCGGCGGACAGAGTACCAGGTTATAAATTTGATCCTACAAGACCAGTCCACGTAAGACAATTACTTGCTACCGGATCAACTCAATCTGATGTTGTAAGATATGTAAAAGAATCAGGATATTCTAATGGCGCTGCTGCAACTGCTGAAGGTGCAACTTTAGGACAGTCTGACTTTGATATGACTGCGGCTGATGCTAACGTAAGAAAAATCGGAACTTACTTCCGTATTTCTGAGGAAATGTTAGCTGATACGCCACAATTAACGTCGTACCTTTCTGCAAGAGCGCCTGAGAAACTTTTAGAGGTTGAAGATGCCCAAATATTAAACGGAAGTGGAAGCGGTGCTAATTTAAGCGGAATCATTACTGATGCGGCTGACTTTGATACTTCTGCGAGTGGTGCATTTTATCAGTCTGTTGAGTCTGCAAATGAGTTTGACGTTATCGTTGCTGCATTAAATCAATTATCATTATTGAATTATAGCGCTGACTGTATTATGTTAAATCCTACTGACTTTAACAAAATCTTATTGTTAAAAGATTCAACTAACAAATACTTGAAAGACCAAGTTTATAACGGATTGCAACCTTCTTTTTCAGGTGTTAAAGTAATTCAAAATACTGCTATCGCTGCCGGAACTTTCTTAATTGGAAACTTTGGTGTTGGTACTCAGTTATGGGTTAGACAAGGTGTTAATGTTGAGTTCTTTAGAGAGGATGGAACTAACGTAAGAGATGGTTTTGTAACTGTTAGAGTAAGCGAAAGAGTTGCTTTAACTAACTACTTACCAAATGCGTTTGTTAATGGATCTTTTGCTACTGCAATCGCAGCTTTAGAGACTCCATAATAACTAAAATAATATATTTTAAAGGGCCTAGATTAATTTCTAGGTCTTTTTTTTGCGTTAAAAACTAAAAATATTTTTTTAATTAAATAATTTTTTTTAATTTAGCCAAACAAAACAAATATTATGAAACCTAAATTACAACTTCCAAATTACACAAAGCAAGATAAAGAAAATTCAAGAAGAATGAGTATTTTTAGAAAGTATGAGAAGCTAATGAAAGCTGCAAGAAGTGCTAAAGAAGATTATTTAGATTGTAAAGGTAAAAATACTTTTAATTTAGATGAGGAAAATAGAGGAGCTTTAGCTAGATTAATAGTAATATTTAAAGCAGATGCTTTAGAAAATTGGAATAATGCAGAAGCATTGAGAAAGAAGTGTCCTTTTTTGAATGAAATGATTAGGTTAAAAAAATAACAATTTAAACAAAAACAAAATGAAAAAACTACAAACATTAGTATTGATTTTAGCGCCTAGCTATTTCATCGTCAGATTATTAACCGGATTAATTTTTAACGTATAATGAGCAAGACACCAAAACACTACGACAATGGCGCCAACTATGACGTTATAGATATTGCAAACGATTACAATTTGTCCTTTGCTAGAGGAAACGCCGTTAAATACATTGTAAGGGCGGGAGTAAAAAAACAAGACACAGAGATTGAGGATTTAGAAAAGGCGATTGTTTGCCTGGAGAGAGAAATTAATTACCTAGAAAAAAATAAGTTATGTGTATAGTTGATCACGAATTAAACGAGCATTTAGATTCTTTAGAGGAAAAGAGCGAATGTATGGAGTGCGGAGTCGATGTCCAACTTGGAAAACATTATTGTTGTTTTAGTTGTTTGAACGCATCTAATAGGTAACGTGAAAGTGTATGATTAGTAGCGTGTTAAATAACTAAAGATAATAGAAATGACAGAACAAGAAAGAAACTTAATTAGAGATGCAATGATGTTTGCAGTAAAAGATATAACTGGTAGAGTAATGCGTGAAGCTACTGTACAAAGTATGATAGATGACTTTAAAAAAGCTATTAATTATACACATTGTTGTGAGGAGTTGTGTGATAAATGCAACAAAGAAAATCATCTACAAAAATTAACAGACCAAGCACAAGATTTAGGTTTAGGGTATGATTAGCACAATTACTTACAACGAACACGTATATAAATTGAAAATAAAACGGATTAATAACTAAAAAAAATAAACAAGATGCCAACATTAGTAAGAAAGTACGATTTACACGAATTAGCACACAAAGAAAGTAAAAACGAAATACTGTTAGATGCTAAATTAAATACAGAATTGCACATAATAGCAAAAAGTGATAGAACTATTATTAGACTGCCTTTTGGCAACAAGTTTGATTTAGTAGATGGAATGATAATTATACACGAAAAGTAGTTTTATTTTTTGTTTATATACGATGTTAGCAAATCGTTTTAATGTCTGCTAACGTAATAGAATATGAATTTTAAAAATTATACGATGATAAAAAAAATGAACAAAGGCTTATTGTTTGCCTTGCTTGTATTGATAATGACGCTATTAATATGGATAGAACCAAAGGCAACACCATTGATAATTATACCTATTTGTTTTACTTGGATATATGCAAACGAAAAGCACTTTTAGTATAATTTTTATTATTTATATTCTGTGTTATGTGCTTTTTTAATTGCACCATAACGTAGTTGTATAACAGTAGTAACGGAAATTAATAACTAAAATTATAAAAAATGAACGAATTTAAAGACGTTAATAAAAAAATAATAAAAGCTGGAGATGTAATATACAACTCTTTTAATAACCCTAATTATGAAAAAATAATTGAAATAAATAAACTACTTTGCTTTGAAGATGGGTCTATTTTAGATGATAGGTATCAAACAGAAAAATTTTGGAAAATAAGCAATAGGTAGTTATTACTGTTATACATTGTTGTGAAATCGTTTTAATGTTTTACAACACTAAGATATGAAGCGTTTTAATGCTTTATATCGACTGTTGCCCAACGTTTTAATGTTGGGTTTTTTTTATTTTGCTATCTTTACAGATATGGATAGCAGTCAAATTGGATGTTTAGCTGAATATAAGTTTGCAACTACCGCAATGGAACAAGGCTTTTATGTTTCTTTTCCTTTATTACATACTTCAAGATATGATTGCATTATTGAAACGCCTAAAGGGTTGTTTAAAGTACAAATAAAGTCAGTTAATAATCACAAAAATAGAACAAGAGTTTTTTTAAGAGATACAAAGAAAAAATCATACAGTAAAAAAGACGTAGATTTTTTTGCTATTTATTACAGAGATAAGGACGGATTCTTTATTTTAAAAAATGACGGCAAACGAAAATCATTTGAATTAACATCGCCTAAATATTTAAAATTTTTTAATAACTTTGCAGAACTTTAAATGTTTTCAATTTTGTTTTCCAACGAAAAGGCGTCGCAAACTAATGTGGCGCTTTTTTTTTATCTTTACAAAAATATTCATAATATGAAACTAAAAATCAAACAATCCATTTTAAAAGGAGACAAGCGTTATAATGAAGGCGATGTTATAGATTTAGACGCAAATACTGCTGAGAACTGGATTAAAAAAGGTTTAGGATCTAAAATATCTAAAAAGAAAGAGAAGCAAACCTTTGAGACTAAAGAACTAAAGGTTGAATATAAAGAAATCAAATCAGATGAGACAAATTAAAATCAACGCAACAACCGGGAATGAAATATTAACGGCCCAAAATGTTAAAGACTACGCACGTATTGATACAAGCGCAGATGATAATTTAATTACTGCAATGATTTCTCAGGCTCGTATATGGTGCGAAAATTATATTTCAAGAGATATTGTTCCAAAAAATAGAACTTACTACCTGGACACAACCAATGGTTTGTTTGATTTACCTTTTGGCCCAATTGCTAGTATTTCGGAAATAACTATTGACGGAACGACTACAACTGATTATGAAATACTTGGTTTGGATAATGAAACGATTGAACTAGATGGCGGATCTGCCGAGAGAGTTAAAATAACTTATGTAACAGTAGGAATAAACGATGCTTTAGTAAAACAAGCGATGTTGCAACTTATATCGACGTATTACGATAATAGGGCGGATTTTACAACTGGGCAAAACGATGTCGCAGAAATACCAACATCAACAAGAAATATTTTAACGTCTTATAAAACTATGTTTATTTAATGGATGCCGGAAAACTAGATTCTAAAATAACAATAAAGCGATTAATTAAGTCGCCTGATGAATTTGGCGGGTTTACTTCTACTTTGTCAGAGGTTGCAACTGTATGGTGCAATTTAAAGCAGATTAGCGGAGATATAAGCGACAAACTAGGTAAAAGAACGCAAGACATTCAGATTGAAATAATGATGCGTAAAAATACCGCAGATTTAATTCAGTTAGGAGATATATTTACATTAGAGGGCGGTACAAAGAATTATCGTATAAATGAAAAGTATGAGTTTGATTTAGATTTTTATACTAAATTATTAGCAACAAAATCTGAATAGAATGGATATAAAAATAAATCAGTCAGATTTGGCCCAACTTAAAAAAAAGTTAGACAATTTAAGAACATTTGATAAAACAACGCTTTCAAATGAACTTGGAAAGACTGGTGCTGATATTTCAAGAATTTCAAAAAAGGCTGCGCCGTCTGATTATGGTACATTAAGGCAATCAATAAGGTATCAAAAACAAGGCAAAACCGTTGAAGTTATAGCCGGAGCAAAATATTCGCCTTATGTAGAATTTGGAACGGGTGCTTTTGTAACTTTTGACGATATGCTAGAACTTGGAATACCAAAGAGTTATGCGGCACAATTTAAAGGCTCAAAGCCAGGTTATATGAAACCTCAGCCATTTTTCTTTGGCTCTGCTAGAATAGGTCTAAAAAAATTATTAACTCGTTTAGATGGCGAAATTAAAAAAGCAATAAAATAATATGTTAGAGGCGATTCACTATGTAAGGAAATCAATTATTGCAAAATTAAACGGCAATGTTTTAATTAACAATGTCGCCGTACCGGTTTACAATCGTATTCCGACGGATGCAACCTATCCATTAATTAGAGTTTATTCAGTTTCAACAGACGAAACAGACCAAAACCAACAATCTTTTAACACCGAAACAATAACACGAATAGAATGTATTTCAAAATTTTATTCAGATGACGGCGGACAATTAGATACAAATTTAATGGTGTCGCAATGCTTACAAAAACTCAGAACTAGGTCTGCAAACTATATTGATTTAGCGCCAAACGGATTTAATGTTTATACAAGTCAAAACAACGGCGTAACTTATTTAGAGGATGATTTATCAGATTCAACTTATTTTAGAGGAATAATTGAATTGTCAAATAAAATTCAGCAAACTGTTCCGGTAATTGTTTCATATACTGATCCCTTACAAAGCGAGTTGCAACTAGAATACAGAAACCAATATACAGATAGAATTGTAGCAGACGGTGGACAATATGAATCCATTGAATGTGCAACAGACGTATTATACAACCAATAAAATAATAAAAAAATGGCTAAAATAACCTATTCAGCAAAATTTGACAATGTAACCTCAGATTTACCGGCAATAAACAAAGTGACTGCTGCTGATATGAACGAAGTAAAAGAATCAGTAAATGCTTTGTATGATTCGCAAGGTGGTTGGGTTGATTATGAAGACTCAGCAACAACTACAACGCCAATAAATTTGACTGCAAATGTTTGGACAGATTTAACAAATGACAAGGCCGGAAACGGAACAGTAACAACATACAAGCCTAGTTTTGTAAGTGGCGAATTATGGGATTCGGCGTCTAACTCGTTAGATTTTTCTGAACTTGGAGCGGGTAGAGTTATAATTGTTAGAAACGATTTCGATATAACCGCCGGAGCATCTAATACAAGACTTGACGCACGTTTATATTTTCCTGATACCGGTAAAAGTGTTGAATTTATGCACGATAATATTGCAAGTAATAATGATTTAGTAAGGTATTCAAGAACTACTCAATTATTTACGCATACAGATATTTTAACAAGTGGTTGCAAAATTCAAGTTAAAGTTGATAAATCAGGAGCAACGGCAACAGTAGAGAATTTTTTAATTACAGTTATATCACATTTTTAAAACAAAACAATGCGACAAATAAACAAAATTATCATTCATTGTAGCGCTACGCCGGAAGGTAGAAAAACAAGCGCTGAGGAAATAAAGAGCTGGCATTTAGAAAGAGGCTTTTCTGATATTGGTTATCATTATATTGTCCATTTAGACGGCTCAATTTCCTATGGTAGAAACATTGATAAAATTGGCGCACATTCAAGAGGGCAAAATAAAATGTCGATAGGCGTTTGCTATATTGGAGGTTTAGACGAATGTTTAGATCCTAAAGATACAAGAACGCCACAACAAAAAGAAAGTCTTTTAATCTTGCTAAAAACACTAAAAAAATTACACTCTAAAGCGGTTATTTACGGCCACAGAGATTTTAGCGAAAAGGCTTGTCCGAGTTTTAATGCGTTTGATGAATATAAATACATTGAGTAATGGCAAAGAAAAAATTTAAAGACACAAAAGTTGGTCAATTTATCTTAAAAAAAATACCTGGTTTTGTTGGCGATATACTTCCGGAAAAAGGAGTTTTAGGAGTTGTTAAAAATTTAATTGATAACGAGCCTAGCATTTCTCCTGAACAAAAAAAAGAATTAAAAGACGAATTAATAGAGTTTTACAAACTAGAAGTTGCGGACAGAGATTCAGCTAGAAAACGAGAGGTTGAAAAGGCTAAATCAGGAGGCTTTGACTTTATGTTTAATTTAACCGGTGTTATTGGCTTAGGCGCTTTTGCTTTTATTATTTATGCTATTGTATATTTACAAATACCGGAATCTAACAAAGAAGTTTGGATTCATTTGATTGGAATTTGTGAAGGAATTGTATTATCTATTTTTGGATATTTCTTTGGCTCTGCGGTTAGAAAAAACAACTAACTAATAAAGTGTTTTAATTTTTGTATTTTTGTTTTTAAATTACAAAAATATGTCGTTAGCGGATAAAGCAAGTCTTTTACTTATACCAACCGGTTACAAATCACAAAAAGTTTATTCTATTTTTCCTACTGATGGAGTTGGAGATTTTGATTTTTCACGATCAAGTAGCGCCACAAGAATAGCAAAAAACGGATTAATAACAACTGTTGCTGCAAATGTACCTAGACTTGAATACCCTTTAATTGATGGGGAAGTTGTAGGTTGTCCTAGTTTATTATTAGAGCCACAGAGGAGCAATATAATAACTTATTCAGAATCTTTTAATGAGTCTGTTTGGTCAAAATTAAACACAACAATATCTTCAAATACAACAATATCTCCAGATGGAAGTTTAAATGCAGATAGTTTGTTTGAAACTACTACAAATTTATACCACGATTGTTTACAAAATCGTCTCGTTTCTTCTGGTGTTACATATACTTTTTCTTGCTTTGTAAAATCAAACGGAAGAGATAGTTGTTATTTATATACTAATATTGGAAGTGGTAAAGCTATTAAATTTAATTTAGCTAATGGAACAATAATTGCTGCAGTAATTGGCACTGATGATGGCTCTAAAATTACATATTTTGGTAATGGTTGGTATCGTATTGAAATGCAAGTAACTGCAACTTCAACTGCATCTCAACAGTTTGCAATAAGTATATCAGATAATAATTCTGAAACAATATCTGCTTATGTTGGCGACCCATCTAAAGGGATTATAATTTACGGAGCACAATTAGAAGCTGGTTCTTATTCAACAAGCTATATCCCAACTAACGGAAGTGCAGTTACTCGTTCAGCAGAAACTGCTTA
>Ga0208434_1000201_pt1 | contig 32292 bp, 43 predicted proteins | sample 13_taG_FD_184086 | JGI IMG/M metagenome (GOLD analysis project Ga0208434, IMG submission 184086) | Marine viral communities from the Subarctic Pacific Ocean - 13_ETSP_OMZ_AT15268 metaG (SPAdes) (version 2) | ecosystem: Environmental > Aquatic > Marine > Oceanic | place: Pacific Ocean | collected... | reverse complement strand
CCAATGTAAGGGCTTATCTGGGTGGTGCTGTTGGTTCCCTAGGTATGACTGGTGTGATACAGCAGCTAGTGCGTGGGGAAAGTATTCTAAGCAACCGGTGCAAACTGGATAGGTCTTACGTTCTTGTGCGTCTTCTGGAAAAAGTTCTGTCATAGCTTTGGTGCGGGCGAGGGAGCGTTTACTTGCGGCTCCCCCGCCTTGCGTTTTGGGGTTATTAGTTAGGACAAGGGTTGGCGGTTAGAACGGGGCTTCAACTAGCTCTGGCTCTGGGGTTGGCTCAGATGTGTCAAAGTCTTCTGCACCACTATTACCAGCATCCTCGGTGTCTGGCTCCTTGGAGGCTACTCCTAGGTATCCGTCGAGGTAGTCTTGTAGGAGGTTGTCGTAGTAATCTGCGCGAGCGGCAGCTTCGTCGGACAAGGTGTTGCTAACTACAGAGAAGAGAGGTTTCTTGAACTTCACAGCCCCCTTCTTCTCGTCTGTTGCTTCCTTGATAGAAACAACTGTGTCGCTGTATAGACCGCTGTCACCACCGAGGCTATCAACAAACTCAATCCAAGCGGTGAGGGCAGCACCCTTAACTTGGAAGTTGATTAGCTCGTAGTCGTCTGAGCCTGTCTTAGCCATGGCGTAGATGGACTTAGTGAACTTGGCTCCTTGGGTAGCCTTAACGTCCGACCATGCACCAGTTGCTACGATGCCGTCCTTGTTGCGAACGGTAAGCTTGTCACCTACGGCACGAACTTCGTTAGACCAGATGCCAGTCTGCTTGGCTTCTAGGAAACCTTTGACTGTGTTGAGTTGATCCAGGACGATGAAAGCTGTAGAGATGGGCAGGTGCTTCTCTGTGCTTGCTTCTTTGTCCCAGTATTTCCAGTCGCCAGACTGCGTGTCCCACTCTAGGTATTTAGCGGCAGGGTTGGATGAACCACCCCCGGTTGATGTATTTCTTGTTCTACTCATATTATTGTATTGGTTGATGATGTTAGTTAAGGTTCTATGGGCTTGGCTTAGGTATGTCAACGGTTATTTTGATTTATTTTTCCTTTGATTGGCTGTGCGAACCTTGTGACAGGCCACACATACAACTTCTTGCTTGCCGTAGATCATATCCCTGAAGTGTGGAGTTAAGGTTTCTAGGGTTTGAACATCGGTAAGTGGCGTGATGCCATCTACGTGGTCAATCTCATAGACAATCTTAGCTCGCTTCTCTAGGGTTCCATCCAGCTTCTTGCGCCTCTCCTTCTCTGTTATCCCCATCTCCTTGCCACAGTCTACGCAGACCACGACGAAGCGTTCTCTACCTGTGGCTGGGTTGATGCCGCGTGTGCGGACGGATTGGATGAAGGTCTTGCGGGAAGAGTTGCGCCAACAAGGACGAAGGGCAGACTTAACCATCGTCCGGAACTTACCCTCCGTCATACCAAGGACTGGATTAATTTCACCCCTAGCCATGTTGTGATAACTCCTCTGGTGTTGGCTCGTAGGGAGGTTCTGGAACGTCAAGCTGCGCTAGCATATCGGTAGTATCTTTACCCATACGTTCGTGCGCTCCGATGAGGAGCTTACGGTGTTCCTTGAACTCTGGAGAGTTGGGATGGTTTAAGCAAAAATACATTGCTCGCCCCATTACGTCCAGGGCTTCAAGCATTGTGTCTGCGTATTGTCGTGCTTCGTCTAGGTCTGTTGTCATAGTTCTGTTAGTAATTAGATTAGTCTTTGTGATAGAGTGGTAAATGCCTTGGCTGCAGTCTGAGGAACTACTCCGTTTCCCAGCAACCTAAGTCTGTCCACCCTGCCGGAAGACCCATTAGGTGCTCGACCCAGTTGGGGTTGAGCTTGCCCTGTAACTCTTGGCTCTTCCCATTCGTATTGGGGTTCACCTGGTCTTGCTGGCCATCGAGTAATACTGCTGTTCCAAGCGGTGGAGTATTCCTCTTGAACTGACTCGGACACGGAGTGTTGTGTGACTCGTTGACTGTTATTGTAGGCCAGTTCTGTGGATGCACCTGCTCCCGAAGGTTGGCTGGTTGCGTCCGTCCCTTGCGGGTTGTCTCGAACTGTCGTTGAAGTGCCTCTGGACTCCGCTGACCCATATGATCCATCGTGTTCGGTGTCGCCCAGTTCTTCTTCCCCTCGTGAGTCTCCACCGCATCCCGCAGCTTCGCCCCATACCAAGGACTGTTCGGATCTTGGCTGTGCTTGCTTCGGTATACTCCGTCCACTATCTCGGTTGGATAACTCCCCCCTGTCGTGTCGAAGACTGTCGCCGTTGGCCAAGCCAAGGATGAAGACTCGCTTTCTCTGGTGAGGTGCGCCGACTTCTTCCGCTGAGAATATTCCTGCCGTTGCTCTGTAACCCAATCCTTCCAATTCTCTGAGGACATATTGGAGAACTGACTCTCCGTCTGCTGTCTTGGCTGAGATGATTCCTGCAACGTTTTCAAGGAAAACAATTCTAGGTTGGCACTCTCTGATTCCGTCTGCGATGTAGGGGAAGAGGTGTCTGGGGTCTTCAGTTGCTTGACGCTTTCCAGCAGCTGAGAATGGCTGACACGGGAATCCTCCAGAGAGGATGTCCACTTGTCCACGAAACTCTCCGTATGGGAAGGTCTTAACGTCCGTGAACACAGGTGCTGCATCCAGCTTTCCCGCTTCCATCTTTGCAACCAAGTTCGCGACAGGGAATCCTTCCCTCTCCACGTAAGCGATTTCTCGCAGATTTGGGAGAACGCTTCTGAGTCCAAGCCCAATTCCTTCATATCCGGAACATAGGCTGAGGTGTGTAATTGTTTTGGTAGTATCCACATTGTATCTTTCTGTTTGTTTTAGTTTATTTTAGTTCTGTTATCTGAGTAATGGTGATTGAGACGTTTGTCTTCTTCAACTTGTATCCTTTAGTCTTGCTGCCAGTAGTCAAGCATTTAATTGCTTCCTCCTCGGTGTGTGCTGTTTTAATTGCAGAGCAAGGTGAGGGCATGTCGAGACGGGTGTAGGTTATCTTGTAGCAGGGCATTAATGAAAACGTCCTATGTGGTTCTTAAAGATGAACTTACCCTTTACGTCTCTTGCACCTTCTCTCTGCTTAGCGATGTTATACTTCAATGAAACGTAAGACCCATGCTCTGCGTCTGATCTCCTAGCCTCATCAACATCCTTGCCGTCAGGCCACAGAAGTAAGATGATGTCGGAGTCATTCTCAATGTCACCGGAATCCTTGAGGTCATACAAGGTAAGACCAGACTCACGCTTGGCTCCCTCACGATTGACTTGTGCTAGCAGGAAGACAGGAACATCCAACTCCATTGCCATCAGTTTCACTTGGTGTGACACCTCGGCTATGCCGTCGTTCTTTTTCATCTTACGATCCCAAGGCACAAGCTGGAGGTAGTCTATGACAATCCACTCAATCTTGTGCTTGCGCTTATACATCCGAGCCTTGGCACGAAGTTCATCCACACTCTTCACGTAGTGATTGGTGAAGATGGGAGCCTCGGCCATCTTGTCCGTTGCTTCCCAGACACGCTTCTGGTGTTCTGGTTTCATCATCCCGTCTTGCAATCGCTTGAGAGGGACGGCAGCACAGGTTTGAATCATACGGTTAGCCAGAGACTTTGCTTGCATCTCAAATGAGAAGTAGAGACCGGGCGTGTTGTGGGTGACAGCATTCTGCAACACAATGTTGAGGGCGAGGGCAGTCTTACCACAGGAGGTGGGTGCTGCAATGACCATCACCTCTCCGTTGGCTACACCACCACAGCTAAGTTTCTCATCTACTTGTGCTATGCGCGTGGGCATGGCAGAGACCTCATAGGTTCCACTCACCATGGCCTTGTAGTCCTCTCTAAGGGCTTCTGCGGCACTTCTGATACTCCCGTCCCCCTTGCCGTCGTCAACGTCTTGTAGGGACTGTAGAGCGGCTTCTAGCTTGGATGTCACGGAGTCTGCCTCTTCCTCCCCTTCCTCTGCTTCCTCAATGGCGAGCCGGCAATGACGGATGGTCTGGCGAAGCTTGGACTTCTCCTTCACTATGTTGGCGGCATACGTGGCGTGGGTTGAGGTCTCACAGGCTTCTTGGATTGTGTAGATGGTGCTGATACCACCAACTTCCTTCTCGTCGCCATTGGAGCGCAACTGCTCTAGTAGTGTGATGTCGGACAACTCCAACCCCTTCCCCACAATCTCCCCGATGGTCGAGAAGATCGTAGAGTTGCGGGTGACGTAGAAGTCAGAGGGCTGAATGACCTGCGACACTTCGTCATAGACGGAGCCATCTTCAGATAGAAGACAAGACGCAAGGACAACAGTCTCCGACTCAAGTGAGTGCGGCTGGGTGTTCTTAGAGCTGGGCATACTAGATGTCTTCGCGTTCTTCTTGATCCATCACGAACTCGCAGGCTTCACTCAAGCAATCGTCTCCGTATGGGTAGGTAACGAGGGTCTGCCCGTGCTTGTTGTATAGGACAACAGCCTCCGGCATCATGTCTGTGTCATACTCAAACTCAGCGTCTATGAAGTTTTCTGTCATCCACGAGAGGATTTGATTCCCCGTGCGACCCTTGGGCTTCATGTGGAAACCCGGAATCCAGTATTCATCTCCGTCACATAGGGAGCCAACGTAGTCACCACGAAGCGTGGTCGTCCTGCGACAACTTGTAGACGTTGAACGATTGTGTCCCCGTCCATTCTGTTGGCGGGGCCGTAAGGGTAGGTTGCTGTTCTAATAATCATGTTTATGTTTTGGTTTATGGTTTGGTTTATAGTGAAACTTTCTTCATCTCCTCTAGGGCATCATAGCCTCGCATAAGTTTCTTAGCGTAGCTTTCTTCCTTTAGCTCAGGCAGAAATTGGTCGTGTTCCTTGGTCATTTCCTGAAGGAAGCCATAGCGGTGGGAGGTGCGAACGCTAACTGCTGCCCACTTGTTGGCTATATACTGGCCATAGTATAGGGCTTGGGAGGCAGTGTTGTCGCACTTCCTAGAGGTGTAGAAGTTGTTTGCAGCTTTGTCTCTGAAGTCTTGCTCCAGCTGTGTGCGTTCGTGCCTTGGTGTTCTGTGTGTGTCTTTTTTGTTCATGTTTATGTTTGGTTTATGGTTTATTATTAAATGCCACGCATTTGCATGATGGCGGCAACGGCTTTGTTCCTGGCCGTCCTCTTCCTTTGGTTCTGCAAACGGAGAAAATTGCTGGCACTGGCAACATCTGGATCAACTTGACCGCCACACATGTCCTCCCACATTTCCTTGCGAGCGACCCTCTGCTCGAAAGTCAGGACTGTAGGATCGACCCACCGATTCTTGTATTTTGATGTGCTAGCTTTTTGTTTTTCTGATCTCATGTTTATGTTTGGTTTGGTTTGGTTTATAGGCTCGGAATGGTCTTGACCACCTCCGAGATAAGTTCGTTTTCTAAAAGCTCTGGTGGCATCGGTGCCCTCCAGATAGAGGCGAGCATGAGGCACTTCTTATATGCGTCAAGACTAAAACCTTCGGATTCGTAAATTTCTTTTGCTGATGCAACTGGTGCATTAAAGACTCCCGTCTTTTCGTAGTAGGCGGCAACTAACTTCTCAGCCTTAGCAATTCCAATCCCCTTCATCCCCTCAATGTTGTCGGTTGAATCTCCCATGAGTAACTGAACCAACCAATGGTGGTCTGCCTCATCCTGTGTCACCTCACGAGGCCAGTCATCCTTGTTCCAGTTGTAGTGCCATCCGGGGACACCAAGTAAGTCTTTGTCTATGCTGCAAAGGATTGGGTTTTTAACCCTTCCGTTCGTGAGCATGATACCAAGTAGATCATCCGCCTCCAGTTGGTCGTGCTTGCACCAGCGAGAAGCATTCAACTCCTTGAGCTTGTCCATCAATGGGGCATAGAGAGGTGGCTTCTCACGTCTCCCGGCTTTGTAGTCTGGATACAAAACCTTGCGGAAGTTGTTGCGTCCCGACACCACCAGGTAATACTTCTGTGCGCGGCAAGCAGAGACTACACTTTGTATGGTGAACTCCACCATCTCGACAAGGCTCTTGAGACCCGTGCCGGTTGACTCAGCCTTAGCCGCATGAGAGTAAGAGATCAGTTCAAGATCAATGAGGGCAGTTTTAGTTTCTGTTTTTAAGTTCATGTTTACGTTTGGGTTATTGGAGTTAGGAGGAGGGTTGACTCATTGCCTCCAACTTGCTGACTTCTACCAGTATGTCGAGCAGCTCTTCATATTCTAAACCGCCAATGCTTTGATTTTCACAAGCCGCGTTTACGTCTTGATTAATTTGACTTATGATTATGCTTTTTATTTTATCTGATGTTTTCATATGTATTTATGTATTGGTTGATGTGTAGTGGATAACGTAAAATTTAGGTGAAGGTATTTGGATGGTCAAGAAGAATCGTCCTAGTTTCTAAAGAAACTTTGTTTTCTCTTATGCTGCAACTTGGCCTCAATCAAATCGGTGTAGCTCTTGGCGTTCGGACATGGTTCACCCATTACGAATGAACCACATCCTGCTGTCTTGTCTCAAATCGTATGAGTCTGACGCCCTTTCATGTCGCCCCGCTTGGCCGTGGTAAGTGCTGTATAAGCTACGGGACGGTGTTCACGCTCCGTTAAGAGCCACCTGTTACGCTAGGTCGGTATCTCGTTCAAACCTAGCAACCACTAGAACCTAGAAGCTACGCTTCGGGTTCCGTTTGCAGACTTGGGCTAACCTGTGAGGCCGCTTGCTCCGCTAGACTGTATGGGTATAAAAAAACCCCTCCTACATGTCAAGCTGTAGGAAGGGTTTAAAGTTGCTTGTAAAAACAAGCGGGGAAAGTTAAACTGATCCGCCTTGACACGGTAGCATTGCTGCTATGATTGAATGTATTAAATAAGTTTCTTAAACTTGTCAAGCATTATAACACACTACCTTGCGCTCGCGTCACCATAGCTCCCTTTGAGCCGTAAAGGGGCTATATTACCGCTTTCATGTATAGCGAGACACCTGCCGGGTGCAATGAGCGTAAAGCCGCTGACAGCGAACTCAGGCGCATCTATTTCGGTAACGTGGTAGGCGGATTGCATCTGCTCTTCTGACAGGTGCGGGTTGTCCTTTCGGTATTGCTGTATGGTTTTCATCTTCTGTTTGTTATTCCTTTTCTGGTTTTGTAGTATTGAGACCTGGTCATTCCCACTTGCTCGCAAGCATCCTTGACCTCTAGCCCCTTTGCCTTGAGCTTATCGACGGCCTTGACCATCTTGTGAGGGTCGAGACCTAGGGTCTTCAGGTGTGGCGTGCCGGGCTTTACGGTGATCTCCTCCTCGTATGCTGGTGGAACCTTGTCCTTGATGCTCTCCATGTATCGGACTGCGCTTGAAATCATGCTTCCCGTCATTATCGCTTTGCCCTTTCTATTGATTGGTAAAATGCGTTTTCGCTTATGCCCACCTTGGCCATCGCTTGAGCCTTTGAAATGCCCTTGCGTTCGGCCATGGCAAGCACCTGTTCCGCTTGCTGATCGTAAACCTTGCGCTGCGCGTCTCGTTCCCCAAACTTCTGCCTTGGCTTGTAGTATCCAAATGCAACGGCGTTGCGTCTGATAGAGTCTGCGCTCAATGGATAGCCAGCGGCAACGTGTTGCCATGACTCTCCCTCGTTTACCCGCTTAGCCGCCGCTTTGGCTATGCGCTTGCGATCTTCTTTTGTATGGCGAACAAACACGGCCTTGCGTTGCTCTCCCTTGCTCTGTCCTGCTGTGCTTTCCTTTAGTAGCCTGTGGTATGCGTCCCGGGCTGCTCCCGATGATAAGAAGCTCATGCAGCTTGATGCTTGGCTTTGATGTCCTGCTGTGTCTAGTATATTATGATTCATTTGTTTAATTGGTTTGCGTATTGAATGAGAGAATGTGAAACGTCCGGTGGCAAGTCTAATTGCCTGACTGCATATGTCACAGCAGTTTCGGGTGTTCCCTGGTGAGAGGCTAGCGTGTTTCTGATTAGGATTTTTGCTAGGTTGAGGCGTTCGGTAATGTCTTGCATTTGCTGTTTACATGAATGAGTTGTTGCGCTTGTCCAAAAGACCTAAAATGACGGTTCGATGGTCCGAGAGGCTGTCTTCGTGATTCTTTATCACTTTGGCCAGTATCTCAATGTTGCTTTCTGCCCGGTTCAAGTCGTGACTTAGAAAGCCCAGCGCAAGGGCCGAGGCTGCAATGTATGATATAATAATTATTTTCATGGTTTGTCGTTGGGTTAGAGTTGCAACCTGTAGAGGCCATAAATGGCGCATATGATTGCTGTGAGCGTGCTTGCAACCGTGCAGATTGCTAGGATTTGATTGTCTGTCAGTCTTTTCATGGCTTGTGTTTACTTATAAAAGATATGCTTTCCGATAGTGCAAGTCTTTTTCAGTGAGCTTGCCCAGTATGGATTGCAGTAGTCTGCGTGGTAGTGATCCGCCCCGCCTGTATAATTAGTTGGCTTCCCGTTTACAATGGCCAAGGCCTCGTTGAATCGTGGGTGCCGCTTTGCTTTGGCTAGCAACTGTTCAATTTTACCGCTGTTCCAACAGCTAAATTGTTTCCGTTGCAAGCAAACTTGCCTGGTCGTAAGCTTGCGCTTTGCCGCCCGGTTTCGTATAACTTCATTGACGGCTTCCATTGAGCCGGTTGAATACTCACCGCCCGCTTCCAGGATCAAGGTTGCTGCGACTATTTCAGACGCATTGACGGACAGGTTTGAGACTAAGCCCATTGCAAGGGCTAATAATAGTTGTTTCGTTTTCATGGTTTGTTTATTGGTTTGATGGTTATTTTTTAGCGAGACGTTTTAAAGTGCATAGTATCACTTATTCCCCTCAATTCTATCGCCATTTCGTGCAGTCTCTTAGAGAAACGATCGTTAGTCGGCTGCTTTGATGCTTCCATCAAATTGACAAGAATATCTTGGAACCTTTCCCTCTCATTTCGCTCTGCAATGCCTTCGGGTGATTTGCGGAAGCGTTCGCAACGCTCTAAGTATTTATTGAACTCTGTTTTCATGGTTTGTTTATTGGTTTGAATGCCGTTTAATGGCGTTTGAATGCCCCTTGAGGGCGTTTTGTTTGTTTTTAGGTGTCTTCACCTACCTCGAAACCCCGCGCCCCTTATAGGGAACGCAGGGCGCAAGGGTGATTTGCTTTGATTTGCTAGGTTTTAAGCTTCAATTGTAGATTCAGGGAAGCAAAAGGTATATCCTTTGTCTGTGCCGCCGTAAACCATTTTTGAGATGTCCCATTCAAGCTTGTGCTTTCTCACTAATTCTTTTACGGCCTCAAATGCAACTGCCGCGTCGCTTAAAGCGTAATCATAGGGAACGGTAGCTGTAAGCTTTCCGACTGTTGCTTTGATGCGTGTGCCGCGTGTGTCTGTTGCTGCTAGGTATTTTGTTTCTATTGCTTTCATGTTTATTATTTAGTTTATGGTTTTTTAGTTTTTGGCATTTGTGCCGGTTGTCTTTTCTCTTTGTCTTTTATCAATTGCAAGGGTAAAGTTTACGCTAAAAGCTTTTCGAGTAAAGCTGCGTCGCTTGCATTAAATGAATTGTCACTTGATTGCGCCCTGTTGGGCGTGCGCCTTGTCTTATATCCCGCTTGCTTAAGCTGGTATAAAGTGCCGTCTAATTGGCTTAGATGCACCGTTGCACTTCCGATTGTTTCAACGAGCGTCTTGTAAGCACTCAGGCCGGCGTTGCTGTTTACGTAGAAAGTAGCACTCAGGCCGTCTGTCTTGTATGTGAGGTCGATCATTTTGTTTTTTCTTTGTTTATGGTTAATTGAAAGATGCGGTCACTTTTACCAGTAAACCCGTGTTTGACGTTACCAAGTCTTTATTAACGCGTAAACCGTCTTTCGTAACGTGCAGCACGTCTTTGTTTTTTGGCGTTACTTTAATATGCTTATAAGCAGTTGAAAAGTAAACATTGTATCCTTCTTTAAAACGGGCGTTCGCCCATTCTAGGGTAGTATTTGCTTTGTTTTTCATAGTGTGGTCGCGCTAGTGCGCTCTGTGTGGTTGTGTGGTTGTGTGGTTGTGTTTTAATTAATGCCAAAAAATGAATTATCTTTAAAGCCATCAGTCTCAAAAACGTTTACTTTGAAGTGCTCTGAAACCTCCACTCGCTCTCCACTAGGTAAAAATAGGCGGTAGCCCGAAGCTGTTTTTTGATATGGAGGGTTCACTGTGTTGAATGCGGAGAAAAACTCTTTATTGATAGCGAACCGCAATTCAGTGCGATAGGTTTCTTTTACTTTTTTCTGAGCTAAGATGTCGATTGGTTTGATCATAGTGTGTAGTGTGTGTGGTTGTGTGTGGTTGTGTGAGTTGCGCCCCTTTCGGGGCTGTGATTGATTAGACTAGGCAAGAAACCCAGTCTTTCCAGTTGTCGGAGCTTTCGCTGTAGGAGTGTAGGGTGTATGCTTCGGCAAGAATTTCCTCGCGGCTGAAGTCTGAAGGGATGACGGTGAAATGGCCGCTTTCGGTGGTAATTTCAATGCGTCCTTCGAGGTCTCGTGTGATTTGGCTTTTCATAATATTTATTGATTTGTGTGGTTTAATTTCGCTTAGCTGATTTGCTTGCGATACAAACGATTTACACGAGTGCATTATTGCACGTCAACATCTTTTTTCATAAATCTTTGCTTTTTCTTTATACCATAGAATCACCGCTGCACGGTCTTGCTTTATAAGCTGGTCGCATAACCTTGTCGCAAGATGCTAGCCACATAACATGGTCGCATAACCTGGTCACAAGATGGATCACGCAATACCGGTCGCAAGATGCTAGCCACATAACCTGGTCGCAAGATGCATCCCCCCAACAAAGAATAAAAGAGGTCCACGCGAGCCGGCGATTGCCAAGCTGTTGAACTGACAAGCCGGTGAACTGACAAGCTGCACGCTGCCAAGCGGCGCAACCGGTAGACAGACCGGCAGACAAACCCGCGAGACAAACCCGCGAGACAAACAAGGGGGAGGGGATCAGAAAAGCAAGCAAAGATCTAGTTACTGTATATATCCCAAGCCCTCTAAAAAAATATATTCTTGTGAAGTCCTTTATATGTTAAGTCCCTTATACATTAGGAGCTTATGCGTAGACACAGCTTCGCCCCATGGGCTGATATCAACGAGTTACGAAAGAAGCGATCAAAGATCACTAGGAGTGCGAGGTAGTTAAGTCAATATACACTATATCGTTGATAATATTTTATGGCTAGCTTGCATGGCGTCATCAGGGCTATCCAACCTCTAAGCATTAGGGACACCGTTCGTCAGAACACTGTTCGTTTACGTCCGTTAGGACTCCTCTATGCCTACCCGTATTTTTACAACTCAAAGTGGGGGACTATAGGACTTGGGCTTATACGCTTGCTCCGATGGTTGTTCTGTGTCTACGTATATAGTCTAGCAGGAATCGTGCCAATTTGACCGTTTCTTTGTTATGTTATGGTAATAAAGGGTTTAGGGGATTTGGGGTATATTGGGTGTGACAGAATATGGGACATGGTGTCACAGTTGGTGTGACAGGGTGTCACGTTGTGTCACAGTTGGGGGGTTGACAAGGTGGGGAAAGTGTGATATGGATTGGATTATGTCAACTAAAGGCTCACAACCAAGGCAACTGAATCGGGACGACGAGAGGTTGGGTAAGAACTGGTCTCAAATTAAATGGTCTGGTAAGACCAAGGGGACGGAGGGTAAGAAGGGTTTTGTTAAAACTCGTATAGTGTATGGGGAAGGAACGAATAAATGAGTAAGACAGAGCAACCTGCCGAGGCTACCACCCGTAGGTTCTATGCTTCCTTTATGGAGTGGTATATGACCCACCATGCAAATGAAGCGTTACCAGCTAGATTTGGAAAGATTAACAACAAGGATTTGTTCACTGAACGTATGACGGAGTGGGCGAAAGAGATAACAACACACGATGAGTGAAGAAAACCAACAAACTTTAGCTAACCTATCAAACTCCATCTCTGAGTCTGTCAATGCCTTTGTAAAGGCTTGGGAGCCTAGTGGTAGTGGTAGACCCCCTTTGACTGTCTGTAACCCTGCTAAGGCTCAAGAGGTCTTAATGCTCCTGGCGGTTGGGACAAGTGGTAAGAAGATACTAGAACTTACTGGTTGTGCTACGAGCACGGTGTATAGGTTGAAGTCTGACTGGTGCGACCACATTGGTGACTGGAAGGAAGAGGGAGGTAAGATTAGTGGTGGCATCTATATGGACACCTCGGAGGGTCTAAGTGACACTATGGAGCGTATTGCTAGGGCAGAGGCAGAGGAAGACTGGAAGGCCGTTGAAGCCCTCTCTAAGGCTCTACAAGCGAAGAACAAGATTCTTGAGGTAAGTCATAGGCAAAGCATGACGGCACGTGGTGAGGCTTCTCAGATCACAAGGGAAGAGAAGGTTATTACTGACGCTGACATAGAAGACACAGCTTCAGCAGCTAGAGAACGGTTGAAGCAAATGAGGGCTACGGCCATTGATGCGGAGGTAGTTTCCGGTGAGTCGTAGTTGGTTGGTAAAGAAGGTGGAATGGTGGAAGCACTTGAAGTGGCGCAAGCGCTCCCAGCACCGCAGAGAAAGACAACACGTTAAGCAAAAGATATTGAAGTAATGGCTGAGTTAGAATGGCAACCCCACCCGATCGTCGAACGTCCTACAGACGAAGAGATACTCTTACTTGCGAATGGGTCTCAAGCAGACAAGGAGCTACTAAAGCAATGGCACAAGCAGTATCACAAGCGTATTGAGGCATCAGAGGAAGACCCCCTGAACTCCGGGTTTACCCTAGAGCCTTGGCAACACGCAGAACGTAGCCTTGGTGAACACTCGACCACTATGATCTATGGTGGCAATCGTAGTTCAAAGACAGAATTTAGTTCTAGGGCTGTGGTCAAAGCAGCGTTGTCCAACCCTAACTCTGAGATTGTGTGCTTTGCTCAAGATGCTGATGCGTCTGTGCGTATACAACAACGAGCCGTATTCCGCTACCTACCACCAGAGTTCAAGAAGAAGTCGAAGTCGGAGATGGAGTATTTGAACTTCACACACAAGAACGGGTTTACTGGTGCATCCTTCATTCTACCGAATGGCTCAACTGTTTACTTCCACACCTACTCTCAGTTCATAGCCAACCGTGGTAAGTTTGAGGGTCTAGAACTAGGGAGTAAGACACCAAAGTGGCACAACCTTGGTCTGTGGCTTGATGAATACCTAGAGGACGGGGACTTGGTTGAAACCATGCGCTTCCGCTTGGCTACACGTAACTCTAAGTTGCTCATTAGCTTCACCCCTATTGATGGTCATACACCCTTCGTAGCCTCATATCTAAAGGATGCGGAGACATTGCAGACGCGAAAGGCAGAGCTACTAAACAACGAGGACGTTCCCTTTGTCCAAGTCAATCACAAGAAGGACGCTGGTATTGTCTACTTCCATAGTGCCTTGAACCCCTTCGGTGGCTATGACCGCATTAGGAAAGAGCTACAACATAGCCCAAGGGAGCAGATACTTACCCGTGCCTACGGCATCCCGGTCAAGTCAATGACCACCTTGTTCCCGTTATTTAGCACAAATGTCCACGTTTGCTCAGAACTACCCGACCTAAGCCCAGAAACACACACCATCTACCAAGTGGTTGACCCTGCTGGTGCAAGGAACTATGTGTCCATATGGGCAGCAGTAGACCAACATGGCTATGTGACTGTGCTACGAGAGTGGCCTGATGAGCAGACACATGGACGTTGGGCAGAGTTCGGTGATCCCAAATGGAAGTTTGGCCCTGCTTCTAAGAAGATTGGGCATGACGTGAAGGGGTATGTTGAGTTATTTGACGAAGTAGAGGAAGAACTAGACGTTGGTGTATTTGAGCGTATAGGAGACTCTCGTTTCTTTGCTAGTGAGAATGACGACAACGTTGACCTATTTGACCAGTTCGCAGACCACGACATGCACTTTGTTCCGTCAGATGGCAGGAACGAGAACATGGGACTAGCCGCACTAGACGAGTGGTTCAAGTATAACCCCAATGCCGAGATAGACGCAGCCAACAGACCAATCATACAAATACACGAGTCCTGTGGCAACCTAATATACTCCATCTTGAACTACGGAGCGCAGGGCAAGAAGGACGAACCACTCAAGGACTTTATCGATGCCCTCCGTTATTTGCGTATGGCAAACCACGGCGAAGGCCCAGAACACTACGACTCTCAATCTATAGGAGTTATCAGACGAACTACAGGAGGATACTAAATTATGAAACCAAAAGAACTAGCAGAACAACTAGGTAAGACCGCAATGCACATTGGGCGTGTGCGTAAGGAAGTGTGTAATGAGTCCGACATGGATGGCAAAGACATCCTACCCTCTGGGGTCAAGAAGATACTAGCTTTCTTTGAGAAAGAGATGGAGGCTATTGAGACGGCTACGGTGGACATTGTGAAGGTTCAAGTGCTACCACTTAAAACAGCCAATCCTCGCTTCATATTTGCCAAGGATTTGGAGAGAAAGGTTAAGGTGAGGGTAGGGGTGCCTAAGAATCGCAAGCCCGTTCTAGACAATCCTCGCACCATCCACAAGGCAGAGCGTGGTTCAGAGGACGGAGAGTTCTTTTACAAGTGGATTAAGTAGATATGGTCGATACACGACAGGAAGACGTAAATTCTGGGTTTGTATCTAGGCATTCCGCATATTGGTCTAAGATCGAATGCGTAAAGAAAGAACTATCAGGATCAGTAGAACCAATGACATCAAATCAGTTGTGCGATGCTCTAGGTGTGAACGACAATCACATCTATCCCATTTTATCTAAAATGAGAAAAAGCTTGAGCGCAAGGTAATATGATACAATGACGACAATGGCACAATCATACTCCGACCGTTCGGATGAACCCGAAATCTATTTCTCGGAGGACTTCGATTTTGACAATTTTAAGCAGACGTATAATGACGACGTCGATGATTTACGTGCATACGTAGACCGATGCGAAAAGAACCGAGACGTCATTAACTGCGCGTGGGAAGGCAAGTCCTCTGACCTTAAGAAGGGTGAGGGCGCATTCCCACATGAAGGAGCAAGTGACACTGAGGTGTTCTTGGTAAAGCAGAAGATTCGTAACAACGACGCTCTACGCACCAACGCCCTACGCAAGTCCACCATCCGGGCATACCCACGTGAGTCCTCTGACGTAGATCGTTCAACAGAGGTGTCCGTGTTCCTACGTTGGCTACGAGACAATGGTATCCCCAACTTCCAACAAGAGATGGAGCTATCTGGTTACTATGGTGACGAGACGGGGCTGATGGTTACATACTGCGGCTGGCGGGCTAAGAAGCAAAGCTACCTCAAGCTCTTTGACATTGACCAGATTGCTGAGACTCTACCAGAGCTAGCAGAGATTTGGATGGACGAAGACCGAGTCGATGAAGCCATGGAGCTTTTCAACAGTGTAGAAGGTTGGGAACTTAACGAAGCACGAGTCAAGAAGGCTCTACGACAACTGCGTAAGTCTGGTGTAGCAGAGATACCTGTCACGGTAAAGGAGAACTCTGAAGCAGACGTTCGGACGCTTATGCCAGATGCAGACGTTATCCTACCTGCTTATACGGTAAACTACCAAGACGCACCACGTATCCACATTCGGATGCTAATGTCGGCACAAGAGATATTGAATCGTGTTAGCTCTGAGGGCTGGGACGAAGAGTGGGCTAACTACGTCATCGAAAACCACCGTGGTATTGACCAAAGCAAGTTCTACAACCCCAACAGCGTTCAGAGCTACCGCCGCATTGGTCGTATTGCTCGTATTACCAACGAACGAGCTAGGGATACAATCGAAGTTGCCCTAACATTTGAACGTCTCATAGACGACTCTGACAACGCAGAAGGCATTTACCTAACTGTGTGGTGTCCAGAAATGACAGAACAGGACGGAACACCCAATGTAGCCAAGCGTGTGCTACTAAGTGGTCGTAAGAACTACCCTGTCGTCATTACCAAGACCTCACTAGGTAAGACACTATACGATGGTATCACGCTTCCAGAGCTACTACGTGCGCCACAGAAGAACCAAAAGACCCTACGTGACAGTTACATGGACGAGTCTGGTTGGAGCATCAGCCCAACTATCTGGGCACCAGCAGGTGTAGATGCTTCCGGCATGGGGCCTGGTGCTGTGATTAGTGGGCCTACGGGACGTAAGCCAGAGTATATTGATCGACCATCTAGCTTTGCACCTAACCTCAACCTAGAGAAGTTACTAGTAGATGAGGCGAATCAGATTGCAGGGCAAGACCCCAACGACCCTCTAAGTGTCCAGCTACAACAGCACAACATTGGTCAATACCTATCACACGTCCAGAACGTGCTGAAGATGACCTACGAGACATGGAAGCTAGACGGCCCAGAAGAACTATTCCTACGTGTCACAGGTAATCCAGAGCCAGTTCAGTTCACCAAGAAGGAGGACGAGGGCGAGATGGATATAACGGTGAGCTTTAACTCCACCTACGATGATCCAGAGAAGGTTGAGAAGATGTTGGCAGGTCTATACCAAGTCTTACAAAACGACCAAGGTGGTCGTGTAAACTCTGAGGCTATTACGGATATGGCACTATCTGCCCTTGATCCTACACTAGCCGACCTAGTTCTTATGCCAACCGAGCAGGGTTCTGCTAAGATTGTCAATGAGACAACCAACGACATTGCTAAGATGGCTGCCGGTATACCAGTTGGCGCACCACAGAATGCAGGTCAAGCCAGACTTCAGATTGTTCAAGACTACAAGCAGTCACAGACGGGTGCTATGGAGTTACAGTCTAAGCCACAATTCCAATTCCTACTTGCCGAGTATGAGAAACAACTAACCTTCCAACTCCAGCAACTACAGAACGCTGAGATCGGCAAGGTTGGAGCGCAACCCGCCCAGATGGGTGGCACAGTAACACAAGGCATGAATGAGTAAGGAAACTAAGAAGACAATAGCAGACGTAATTAAACTACTTCGGGACAACCCGGAGTATGGTCGTGCGTTCTACGAATACTTTGAGGATAAGCGAGACGAGTTAATCTCTGCACAGTTCACTAGAACTGATCCAGGCTTCGATAAGAAGTGTCACATATCTGCACAGTTCGTTCAGAATCAAATACTTGACGAGTTTCAACTAAAGAGTTTGAGCCGTAGGGATTAGGATTTATCATGAGCGCAAGGTAGTGTGCTATACTACGATTACGACCCCCACCTTGGTCGGTTAATCATTAGGTAGATATATGACACAAATAGCAGAAACGGATAACCTTGAGTCCGAACAAGATCAAGAGACGCTAAAGCCCCTTACAATCGAAGAAGCGCGAGCTAATCGAGAGAAGGCTAAAGCAGGTGAAGCAACAGAGCCAGAAGCCCCAGAAGCCGAGGACGCGTCAGAAGAGGTGGTCGAAGAGACTGCTGAAGACAATCCAGAGGTAGAAGAGGTCGAAGACGAAGAAGAGTCACCAGACAATGTTCTTTCTAAGTTGGAAGATGAGTTTGACCTAGACGACCTAAGCGAAGAGCAGATGGAAGCCTTAACCGAAAAGTTGGAGATTGGTAGCCGCAAGGCATTTGCCAAGCAACGGCTGGAGATTAAGGAACTAAAAGCTCAAGTTGATGCCGAACGGTTAGAGAAAGAGGAAGCCCTAAAACTTCGTCAACTAACCCCAAGCGTCGAGGAACTAGATACTAGCATACAGCAAGCCGAGACAAACGCAGAGTATTGGAACGATCAGTTAATTCTGAACCAAGACACTGAGTATGACGAGGCTTCTGGTAAAGACATTAAAGGAGTCAGAGACGAGAGCGGTAAGTTCTACCCTGCACAAGAAGTATTAAACTTCGTGAAAGCAGAGCGTAAGAAGGTTACTGATCTACGTCAAAAGCGATCAGAAGCAGAGAAGGAGTCGGCAAGTGCCGGTGATGTCGAAGCTAAGATTGACACCTTCAAGGCAGAGCTAGGAATCGAAGGGGAGGCTGAAGAACGCTACGATGCGTTAATCAAGTCTCCTAAGTTCAAGTTAGTCAAGTCACTCATTCCCGAATACGGGGTGGAACTAGCAGAGTTGCTGGCACAGGCAAGTCTATACGATGGTAAGAGTAAGAAGAAGAAAGTCATACTCAAGCGTAAGGCTCCTAAGTCAACACCAAATGCAGTCCCATCTTCTCCCAATGGGCGTGGCAATGCCAAGAGCGGCAGAGCCAGTGAACTAAGTAAGATAGTTAGCGGAGGTGGTTATACACCTCAAGAAAAGCTAAATGCTATGCGTGAACTAAGAACCCTTAATAACCGATAACTAACAATTCAAAGAAAGATATAAATTATGGCATATACAGATACAAATGTAACTGGTAATCGCGAAGACCTCAAGCAACTTGCTACCGTCATCGCTGCAACTCAAGCTCCCGTTTGTGGATTGCTTCCTACCCGTCAAATCAGCAACAAGCGTCCCGTCGTATTGATGGACTCTCTTGCAGCTCCTGTGGCTACTGGTCACATCGAAGGCACTGCAACTGACACTGGTGTTGACAAGTTCGCCGCTGTTGGTGAATACACAGGTCAAGCACAACGTCTCGTTCGTGAGTGGCAAGTAACTAAAGAACAAGAAGCCCACAACTCTGCTGTTGTTGCAGACAAAGCTGGTGCTTCCGAGAAGGCTCTTAAAGAGCTTATGCGCGACAAAGAAACAGTTGTTTGTGGTGACCAAGGCAAGACTGCCGACGTTCCTGGTGCAACTGCTGGTGTAACTGCTGGTCTTGGTGACATCACCGATGCTTCCAACACCGACTTCGCCGCTGCTTACCGCACACCTGCCGCTTCTATTTATAGCGGCACTAAAGCTGACTTTGACGATGCTGCATTCAATGCAGTTCTTGCTTCAATGTTCGGTCAAGGTGGTGAGTTCCTCGACCTACACTTGGTTGCTGGCACAGGACTACGCTCTCACATCGTTGAGCAGTTCACACGCACTGCTGGTGCAGCTAGCCAAATCGACTACAACATGAATGGCACTGCTGTCATTCCTTACACTGTTGAAATGTATGACTCCGACTTCGGAACGGTCAAGATCATCAACGGTAACCCTGCATGTATGCCTTCGGTTGACCGTGGCTACGTAATCGATCCTCGCTATCTTGAGTGGGGCGAACTGTATGGTGAAGGCTCCGAGGAGTATGAAGGTCGTGGCGTAGGCTCCAAGGGTGCTTGTGACCTATACGGAACTACTCTCTCTCAAGGCCCCAATGGTCTTGGTAAGATCGAGTTCTCTGACGAAGCCTAATCGTTTAGATTAGCGACTATCTGCGAGGGCGGTGTTAAGCAGCACTGACTTGACATCGCCCTCTTTTTAGTCCAATACCTGAATAATGGCAATTAAGAAGAAACCCCTAACCCCGAAGGAAAAGCTCGACGCTCTTCCTCCAATGGAGAAGCTCGCTCTCATCCGAGGCATACAGGCCAATGACGAGCGAACATTACAATATTATTACCGCAACTTCGTAGACCCCGCAACTCTCCGCAAGGGTAAGTCTATGGATCAATTCCACTATATGCTGGCGCGCAAGGAGTGCGAGGCAGTGGATGGTATGGGCGGTAATACAGACTTTGATAAATACATCTTTGATAAATCTTTTCAACAAGCATCATTAGCATAATATGGCACAAGGCACACGCACATGGACTGAACTAACTGGTTTAACCGCAGCCCGCTGTGGTTGTGCTTTATCTGGTGATGACGCCACACAGGTTGGATTCCTTCTTAACTCGGCGGCAAGGCAACTGTATCTTGAGAATCCCTGGTGGGAACGGTTTCTAGTCTTAGAGCCAAGGACAGTAGAGCGTGGTTATGTAAGCTATTCGGAAGATAGCTTTAATGTGTATGGTGCTGGAACAAGTGAAGCCAATGGGCTGTATCAACGAAATGGCTTGTCGGGAAGCGCGCCAAAATACACGCTTTATGAGTCGGACGGTGTGACGGAGAAATATAGCCTATTTACAGGCGAAGCTGGCGTCGAAGGATGGAGCCTAGAGAAGACGAACGAAGACCCTATTTACACGAATTCAGCCACTAGCTCCACTCCCCCGGAGGATGGATGGGTGGCTGATGCTGGCGAAGACCCAGCACCAAGAGTGCAAGCCCTGTCAGAGATAGGGGAATACATTGGACACTGGAATGGTAAGAAATGGTCTGGTGCTAACCCAACGATGGGAACGGCTTACCCAGATCAGAATGGCATACGTGTAACTGACTCAAGTCAGGACATTGTGTATATGGCATTCAAGAAGTCTTTCGACACTACATACGGAGACGGCACAGGTGGCACAACATCAGATGTCCCTGCCGAGTGGTTTGAGTTTATGGCGTATAGCGCAGCACGTAGTTTCATGCAGTCACAAAGACAAAGTGACAGTTACCAACCAATTGCTATTAGCGAGGTGGAGCGTGTGAGGGAGCAAGCGTTGCTCAAGATCAACAGACAAGGAATTTACAAGACGATAGCACAACGCTTTCGGACTTATTACAATCAAGACGTAAGCATACACTAATATGGGCTTTGGAAGATTACGATTTCGCAGAAGTTTTGGACAGGTTAAATCACAGTTTCGTGGTGCGCGTCCTAAGTTCTATCCATTGTTTACCGGCTTACTTGACACCTATGCTGGTGCATCAGCTGCTTACAGCCTACGCCGACTGTCGAAGATTGCGTCCTCTGTTGTTCGTGTAAGACGAGCAAGCGACAATGCAGAGAAAGACTTTACTGCGGATGACATTACCGATAGCTCAATGGTAAATTGGGTGAATGGACAGATCGTCCCACCTCTGGACATTCGTGAGTTGGACTCCAATGGTGAGCGCACAGGTGACCTAGTAGAAGCCGCCGCCGCCTACAGCCTCCGTAACCTTAGTGCAAGCTACACAGGTAGCGTAGTGGAAGTAAGGCGTTCTAGTGACGACGCAGAGGATTCCTTTACTGCGGCTGAGGTTGCTGATGGGACGCTAGTTACTTGGGTAGGTGCTGGTAACGACGGCTTCGTAAAAAACTGGTATGACCAATCAGGCAACAACAACCACGCAACTCAAGGGACAGACGCAAGTCAGCCTAAGATTGTTGATAGTGGGTCTTTGGTTTCTGGTGGGTTGGACTTTGATGGGGTTGATGATAGCCTAGCATTATCTGGCAGTGGTCTTGATATATTTAAGGATGTTGGATACGGTCAAGTGTTTGCCGTGGCTACTTCTAATGAAACTGGATTAGCATTTGGCGCCATATTTAGGCTAAAAACTAATACTGGCCCTACCAGATACTCGATCGGTGAATCAAATGCAACCAATGGAAGCTATCGCATCGGAGGACGCAGACTGGATTCTGATTCTTTTGATAGCACCACGGCAAGCACTCCTCACGGAGCTACGCAGAAGGTTGTCACTGGATTCTTGAACTATGCAGATGGCGAGGCTTACATTTACCAGAATGGTGTAAACATCGGAACCGATTTAAGTTTTCAAACGGCTGGCAATACTTCAAATACATCATCGTTTGGTGGAGATGTAGGTGGGGGAGCAGGGGGGGCAGCATTCGACGGCACTATCCAAGAAATCATCATCTACAACTCCGACCAATCGGACAACCGAACAGCCATAGAAGCTAACATCGGAGACCACTACGACATCGACCTCCCATCTGGAGTAGACACAGGGTATGACCAAGTGGACGGCTTTGTGGAGACTTGGTATGACCAGTCAGGAAACGGCAATGATGCTGTTCAGCAGGTGTCTGGAAGTCAGCCTAAGATTGTTGATGCTGGTGTGCTTGTTAGTGGTGGGTTGGACTTTGATGGGGTTAATGATGGACTATCCATAAGTGGACAAGTGCTAACATCCTCTTTGTTCTATGCTACCTCCGTGATGAATCACGCTACAGGGACATCAACGTTTGGGGGGGAGAGCGTATTTGGGCAATATCAAGTAGGCACATCAGGTAGATTTCACTTAACTGCAAATAGCTCAAATCAGTATTCCTTCTTTGCAAATGCGACTGATTCAATTGTTGGGCTTAACACAGGAGCAATCGGAACTGCTCAAACGCTAATCTCTGTCAATGGCGATGGAAGCAATGCTGAAATCTGGCGAGACGGAACTAGCAAAGCTACGGACACTTACTCTGGATTTACTCCAGCAAATGTTAATTTTACTATTGGTATTGATGCGTCAGGAGACCGTAAGTTTAACGGCAAGATTGCCGAGGTCATCATCTACCCCTCCGACGAGTCAGCCAACCGTGAAGCCATCGAAACTAACATTAACAATCAATACGACATCTACTAATGCCCTATCTAATCTACCCAACCGAGAAAGACGCTTGTGACCGTGCCGACGAAGAAGGCAAGGAAATCGGCTACGCTTACTGGACGGAAGGCAAAGGCACACGCTGGTTGACTAAGCCAGTCCCTACTGCTGACGGCGAGTGGGCATTGGATGTTTCGGAGTATGACCTAGACGAGATAGAAGAAGCTACCGTGGTAGACACGTATTTACCCGTCGAACAACCAGGCGATCTATAAACCCCAACCCAAAGTAATTATGTATAACCAGAACAAAAGAATGTGCCTCAAAGGTAAGTCCAAAGGTATGTACGGCAAAAGCAACACCAAGGGCAATCGTCCCACCAAAGGCAAACGTAAATACTAATCAAAACCATGCCAGCCAAGAAGAAAAAAACAGCCCAACAGAAGTATGGAGATGGAACAACTTACCGTAGTAAGGGTAAGACCATTAAACGTATTAGTAGCCCCGGCACAAAGCGTGGTAATGCGTATTGCGCTAGAACTGTAAGCCAAAAGCGCACACCCAAGGTAAGGGTTCGCCGTAAGGCTTGGGGTTGCAGTGGTAAGAGATCAATCAAGAAGTAAAGATATGGAAGACATCATCTACAAATCAACAATTGGAACAGGAGGATTTATCGCCACCATTGAACTAGCACCAGTAAATGAAGTATTAGGATTTGTAGTAGGTCTTGCCACTTTTGTCTATATGACCGCATCGGCGATCAAAGTAATCAAAGAACTAAGAAACAAATAATATGACACCAGAACTAATAGCAATGCTCGGAGGAGGCGTAAGTGGTTTCGTAATGAAGCTCATTGGCGCACAAATGGAAAACCAAGCTCGTCAGTTCGAGCGTATGATTGGTAAGCAACAAGGGGCAGATGCGTCTGCTGATGCAGCGGCTAAGCGTGAGGGTGGTGTATTAGTTCGTAGGTTCCTGGTGATATCCACCGTCTTTGCCATTATAGTAGCCCCATTCGTCTTTGCGTGGACAGACGTAGGGGTAAGCGTAGGTAGAGAGACAAACGGCTTTCTAGGGCTATTCAAGGGCTTTAAATGGGACACCATACAAGGCTTCGTCATCCTTCCAGAAATTAGGCAAACTGCCTTAGCCATCGTAGGCTTCTACTTTGGTTCTTCTCAAATCAAATAAAGATATGGCCAAGGACGCTTGTTACAGAAAAGTAAAGTCTAGGTATAAGGTCTTTCCTTCTGCCTACGCTAGTGGTGCAATTGCTAAATGCCGGAAGGCGGCAGCTAAGAAGCGGGGTAAAAGAAAGAGTGGTGGAAAGTAATGGCAGCCGTTCGGAAGACAAAGGCAGGAGCCGCCCTGAAAAGATGGTTCAAGGAAGGATGGGTAGATGTCCGTTCGGGGAAGCCCTGCGGAAGACGGAAGGGCGAAAAGCGAGGAACACCATACTGTCGGCCATCAAAGCGTGTGAGCAAAAAGACACCTGCTACTGCAAGCGAAATTTCATCCAGTCAAAAAAGATCACGCATAGCACAAAAGAAAAAGCTAGGTCAACCAGCGGGTAAACCTCGTCGGGTCAAAGCAATTAAGCGCAAGCGATAACACAGGAATTATATATGGCAACAGCAGAAACTACAGTAACAGGAAGATATTTAGACCTAAAGGGCAACGCTATATCTAGTGCTTACCTAACCTTTCGTCTACTAGATGTAGGGGCAGATGATGATGTTACACCAGAAGAGGTGTTTGCTCGTAACCCTAGTAGTGTTCAAACGGACAGTAGTGGGGACTTTAGTGTTGTCCTATGGAACAACGGTTCCTCTGATATTGATAGTGTGTATGAGGTGAAGTTTCCTGACAACCGCACAAAGCAGTTTATCATACCTGTGGGTAGTGCCGGTGGAACAATTGATTTAGCTACGCTCTTAGCTTTACACCAACCAGCAGGGTCTGGTCAGCAAAGTGTGATACAAGGAAACTTAAACGACTTTGCCGCTGATCCAGAGAACAGCGATGATTTTTCTGCCTCAAACTGGCGGAGTGGTTTAAACGTAGAGGACGGGGCAGATGTAACTGATACAACTAATGTTACAGCAGCAGGAGCATTGATGGACTCCGAATTGACGAATGAAACTGCTGTTAAGGCAATAGATCAAGGGCTTGCTACTACAGATGATGTAGAATTCAACAATCTTGCAATTGGTCAATCAGCAAGCAGTGTAGTTTACAGCATTGACCTGGGAACTAATACTGGCTTTAAAGGCATTGGTGCAGGGTCACAAGACTTCGGGTATTACGTTGGTAATACTAGCGTCTGGAATGCGCCAGCTGCTGGAGGAATGTATATAGCGCAACCTCTCGAACTCAACACGGACTTAGCCATAACCGAAGGTGGAACAGGGGCGTCAACGGCTAGTGCAGCACGAACTAACTTGGGTTTTATTACGGCTACAGCCACCCTCGACTTTCCGTCTATATCGTCAAATAGTAGTGAAGAACTTACCATTACTGTAACTGGTGCAGCAACGGGGGATGTTGTCATACTAGGCGCACCTTCCGCAATTGAGTCTGGATTGACCTGGTGTGGCTATGTATCTGCCGCAGACACAGTGACAGTTCGACTACATAAATCTTCTGGTGGTTCAGTGAACCCTGCGTCTGCAACTTGGAAAGTTACAGTAATTAACTAATCATAATGTCATACAAACCTACACACGCTAACGGAACCTTTACTAAATTTGGTGCACCCGAAATTGAGAAACTATACAATGACCGGTATAAGATTGTTGTTCGGTGCAACGTAAAGGGTGTAGATAGTAAGTGGCACTACTCCAACATTAACAACTTCTGGAAGGACTTTGGTTCCCTATATGACTCTCCTCTACAAGTTGATGGTTCAGATGTAGGTTGGGAGCCAGCGACAGGTGAGACGTATCCTAATATGCGTCTAGTTGAGGTGTCACAGAACTACCCAAGAACACCAAATGATGGTGCGCCAGTTCTGGAGTTTACCTACGAGACTTTGACTGGTTCGTATGTGCAGGATGCTGACGATAAAGTAGACCACGAACTTAATGGTTTACGCCGTGTTACACGCACCGTCATAGCCACAGAGGACGCAAGTTACGCTAAGGTAGTAGGAACGGCCACAATTGCCCATACAGGGCGTGGCTATAGTTCTGAGACCCTAACCCTAGCTAGTGAAGAAGAAGTGCCTAAGAGGCAGAATGTGGGTGGCTTTACACGCATACAAGAAACTTGGGTGGCAAGTGGAACATTGTCTGAAACAACAGACAACGTAGGCTCGCAGCAGTCTAAGGTTATTGAGACAATTGGTGCTGATCCTGCAACTCCATCTGGCTACTCATTGGCTAGTAAGCGAGAGAGTAACTTTGAAGGACTTCAGACGAATCGGTTTACATTTCTTAAAGATAATGTGGTTCTATCCGAATCAGAGGACAATGTAGGTAGTCAAGCGGCAATAGTCCAAGAAGTATTTAATGGAACGCCAGCTACTCCCAGTGGATACTCTGTTGCATCCAAACAAGAATCGGATGTCGATGGGATTCCTACGAATAGGTTTACTTTTCTCAAGGACAATGTAGTATTATCCGAATCTGAGGACAAGGTAGGTAGCCAAGAGGCAATCGTCAAAGAGGTGTTCAATGGAACTCCAGACACTCCTACCGGATATAGTATCGCAAGCAAACGGGAAAGCGATGTAGACGGTATCCCAACCAAACGATTTACGTTCCTCAAGGACAACGTAATTCTTTCCGAATCAGAGGACGAGGTCGGCTCGCAAAATGCAATAGTTCAAGAGGTGTTCAACGGAACCCCAGCAACTCCGAGCGGATACAGTGTTGCCAATAAGCAGGAAAGCGATGTTGATGGGATTCCGACCAAACGGTTTACATTTCTCAAGGATGACGTAAAGCTATCTGCTTCTGAAGATGAGGTGGGTTCGCAAAATGCAATTACGGAACAATGGTTTAATCCCGGAGCATCACGGGACACTAAGGCGGGTTACTCGCTAGCCCGTAAGGAAGAGTCAGACGTTGATGGCATACCAACCGAGCGTTATACATTCCTCAAGCCTAGCATTCTGTCACTCAAGCAAGAGCTTAGTGGTGGCTCAAAGCGAGTATCAGTTCAAGCTTTTGGACTAGATGTAGCTGATGTTATATCGGCACTTAGTGAAGTAACAGCCGACCACGTTCTATTGTCCCAGAGTGAAAGTGATTATGCTGGCATAAAGACCACTACATTTGAGTTTCGACTTGATGAGTCTTTTACTGAGGACTACGAGTTAAATGGGTTGCAAAGAATCTCGTTGGTTGAACTGAGCGTCAGCAACTTTACCGCACAGACAATTGGCTCTGTCTCATCTTCAGCACCTACAAGTGGTCTGTATCTTGGCACACAGAAGATAGACAACGGTGGCTCTATTAAAACAAGAGAGTCTGTTTGGCTGGAGGCTGGAACACTAAGCGTATCAACCAAGAACTTGGCTGAGGGTGTTTTAGAGGTCACGACGGTCTTTTTAGTTACAGAAGGAACAACTGTTGGCCCAGTCACATCACGAAGCACAAGTAACTTTGAAGGGTTAAAGACAATTTCTGTAGACACGCTACAAGACAAAAACGGCAACAGTTTAATTGGCGAGGGATCAAACTTAGTTCATCGGTATGAGAAGAAGGTTGATTTTACCTATCCTGGTGTAGTTGGCATACGACAAGATGAGATTGATTCAAATGTCGGGATTGATCCTATGTTAATGAACTTCAACCTAGACCCACCCGTTCAAGCCAAAGTCACTGGAACCGTGTCGGTCATCTTTCAAAATTCTTCAACTATAACAGCAGCAGATGAGATTTATGATGACGGAACTGGCGCAGCAGATGGCTATTGGAACCCAACTCAATGGGCAAAAACCTACGTTTCCGGGATTGGCTGGAAGTATTCGGCATTCGTAGAGTCTCAAGGTTTGCGCGGTTATAGGGTAAATACTGATGTGTCTGGAATTACAGAGATTGCGCCAACCGCCACAGATAAATCATTCGCGAGCAATGGTGTAGTTGTCTTTCAGTATGGGGGAACAACCGCAGCAATTGAAGCTAGCAATTCTACAACTAGTGGATCACTTTACGCTAGGGTTGTTGGTTTCTCCGACGCGAGCGGATTAAAGTTTACCGTGTCGGGCAAGAGGCTATACGCAACGACCCCCTTCGTGTTGGAGGCGACTGGCGGGCCAGATGACCCTAGCGGAAACCATTATGTTCTAGACATTGATATACGCCCTGCATTTGAAGACATTAATGGCAACATCTATTTCAAGAAAACAATTGTAACTGCAACTGTATAATGCCAAACTACGACGAGTCAGAACAAGAACGCAAAGACAGGCGTGCATCAAGCAAAACTAGGCGCAATGAGCGCAAGTTTAATCGTGCGCTAAAGGACGATTACAAATCCAAGTTGGCTAGCGTATTTACGACCGCAGAACGCAGGAAGATCAAGGCAGAGTATAGCGCAGCAAAGGATCGTGGTGGAATCTATGATGTATCTACCGATACATATCGGAAGTATGATAATAACCAAGATGACCAGAACTCCGACATTAATAGGGCTGGAATTGATAAGATTGGCTCCAGCAACATACCAGCTAGTGGTGGTGGTGGTGGTGGTGACATAGAATTCAACGGTTCTGTCCTCATCTGCATTGATGGTTCCCCTTACTACATAGACATTCCCTACGACTCCGACACTGGCCCTTACGCACCAAGTGGGGGAGCTAACTTTCCAATAAGCGCACCATAGTAATGCCAACTGCAACTCCATTTACAGCACTAGGAAGAGGCAACGGTTTTGCATCATTTTGCACAATACCAATCAGCCAATTAGAAAATCCAGAAGCGTGGGAAGAATACGACCTATGCCCAGAGGAGTTCACACTTGAGGAGGTTATGAATTGGGCGTGGAATGGGCACGATTACACTAATACATCTCTTAGCATCGAGGAGGATCATTACGGAACCACTTATACCAGATACAGAAAATGGTATCTTAATTATTCAGAGGCAAATCAGGCGTGGGGTGGAAATTTACCTGACGTTGGTCAGGGTTTGTATCTTGGTGTTAAGTTGGAAAACGGAGCCGTAATTTATAGTTCAGGTCGCAATACGCAGCCATACGAAAGGGTTTGTAGAGCTAGACCTGACTTGCGTTTTTTTGAAATAGAATCAGATGATACAGGAATTATCGGTAGCTTCACTCGGTTCATCCGCACCAGAATTGTTTATGATTCAAATAACAACAATTACAGGTTTTTAGTTCGGGCTGGAGGTGGTCGCATAGCTAATGAAAGCCAGATTGTGGCAGATGGTCTTACAGTTGAAAATACTATAACATTTGAGATTCCGATAACATCAAGCAAACACATTAGCGTCCCAATGGCAAGCAGTGAAGACGCATTAGATAGTGAATACATATTTACTAGTGCAGTCAAAGGGCAAATAGACTTTTACACTTACTCCTAACCTTGACTTAACCGAATAATTGCCCTACACATACAGACGCAAAAGAAAAAGAAACAACAAAAAGAAAAAGGAGCGAAGCGAGTTTTTCCTTCCCTTCTACTAATCAATTATAACGACCACCCCAATTTACTGTCAAGCCTTAAATTTTATATACAACACAGACAAGAAAGACACACAACACTATGACTGACGCAGAATTACTAGAAGAAGAACGCAAGAAGAAAGAAGCAGCGGCGATGGGAGAGGTTCAACCTCAGAAGCCAATAACCTTCCGAGACTACAACGTTCCCGAATCACCAAGGGCTAGTGGACTCTCTGTGTTCACTCGAAGCGGTGAGGTTAAGCCGGGCGTTGACGTAAGTGCTATTGTGCCAGCACCAGAAACTTTACCTGAACCAAGTGAGGTTAACACGGCGTTGAACCAAGAGGTGCAAGTTGGCTCTCCTAGCGTTGATGAAATTCCCTCCATGAATGCCTCAGCACGTGGCGTAACTCGACGGGACGTGTCAGCCCCCGACCAAGTTGTTCCTGCGGGTCGTTTTGGTGGTCAGTCAGAAGCAAGACTGTCGGACGTTGGTTTAAGTCCAGTTCAAGGTCGTGGTCGAATTACCCCGTCATCTGTAGCCGCACAAGCCGCCACAGGAGCTTCGGCATCCGAAGTAACCCCAAGTGTCACCCCAACAATCGAAAGCCCTTCAGGGAACGCACAGGGGCAAGTAGCAGCAGTTCCGCAGGGTGAGGCTGGCTCACCTCAAGCTTTCTTTGCCAACATTCGTAACCAGCGTGAACTCACGCCAGAGGAAATCGCACGAGGAGAAGCAAGGGCTGCTGAAATGGGAACAACCTTTGACCCCAATGTAGGGTTTTCACGTAAGGCATTTGAAGACTTCCAAGCCGCACAAGCAGGAGCAACTGCTCCATCAGGTGGATTAACTACCGTAGGTGGCGCACCTTTATCTGAGTTCCTTGGTGGTCAGGCAATGCCAGAACGCGGATTTACGCAACCTGAACGTCCTATGGCTGGTCGTGGTGTAACTTTGACACCAGGACAAATGGACGAACTAAGTGCCGAACGTGAGGCTAGACTTGAAGCTAGACGACCCGGCGATCAAGCAGTGAGCGACCGTGACCGTAGAGCCGCTAGAGGTGAAGGTATTAGTGTGGCAGATAGAACTGCTATGGCTAAGGCAAATGCTCGTGGTGCAAGCCCTAGTGAGATTGCTCGTGGCAACAAGATTGCAGATGAACTTGGCGTTGACTTGAAAACGGGTCAGCCACTAGAAACAGAAGCAGAAGACACTAGAACCCCAGAGCAAATTGAGTCTGACCGCCTAGCAATTGAAGCACAAGAACTTCAGAACGAACGCTCTCGTCAAATCATTGCTGAAGCTAACGAACCTGATGCCACCCCATTTGCCAAGAAACGTGGTGAGTGGGAAGAGCGGGCACAAGCATTGCGTGAAGACGGCATGAGCGAAAAAGAGATTAGTGCTAGGCGCAGGGCTTTCTTAGCTGGCGATACATTTGATCCTTTGTTGTTTGACGAGGGAGATTCGACCGTGGAGACGCAAGGCGAGGACTCGACTCTACCCGCCTCGACAGCTAAAACGCATCAAGAATCAAATGCCGCAGCTAAAAAGGCGGGCAAATCAGAGTATACCTTTGAGGGTAAAAAATACAAAGTTCAATAATGGCTGAGTTTACACCAATCCCGGTAGAGGAAGAAAATTCTTTTACACCTATTCCCGTACTTGACAATGATGTTGAAGCTAAGGATGATTTTATACCCATCCCCGTTGACGCAGAAGAAGAACCTACCGCTGGTGAAATTGTTGCTGGTGTTGGAACTGAAATTGGCGTTGGTGTTGGTGGTCAACTAGCTGGTGCGGCTATTGGAACCGCCATCTTACCCGGTCTAGGCACAGCTATTGGTTATGGCATTGGGTCTCTTGGTTCTGGTATTGCTGGTTCTATTGCCGCACAAAAGATCGAGGGACAAGAAGACATCTCGTGGGGTCGTGCTATTGCGGCGGGTCTTATCAACTTAGTTCCTGGTGGTGCAGCTAAGGGCATCAAGGGAGCCGCAACACTAGGTAAGGTGGCAGCCAGAGAAGCAACTAAGGGTGCGGCTATGGGAGCTACAGAAGCCACCAGTAGGGCTATTATAGATGAGGGTAGACTGCCTACACAAGAAGAGCTAACCCAATATGGTGGGGCTGGTGCATTGTTTGGTGGTGCGCTTGGAACTGTAGCTAGTAAGGTTGGAAGTAAGTTTGCTGGTAAGTCGGCGAGTGAGATAGACGAAGCCATTGCTAAGGGTGAGATTGATTACAAAGACTTGGAGTTTGTGGCTAAACAAGGACAGGTTAAGAAACCTACTGCGACACCTAAAGACACCCCAGAGGCTACCACCGCCCCTAAGACACCCGAAGTAGAGTTTACTGAAAGTGGAATACCTTACAAGGCTGAAGGCACTTATGTTAGGTTTGGTGAATTACCTGAAGGCCCATCTAAAAATCACTTAACAGGAAAAGATGAAAAAGGACACTCGGTATATCTAGCATATAGAGACGAGAAAACGGGTAAATACATCCTACAACCCAACGCTACAGATGAAACAGCATCAGGTGAAATCATTGAAACGCTCGACTCGCTCATAACTGGTGACAGAAAAATATACGAAATCAGCGGAGAACGTATTGGGGATGGGTTTGACGGTGAACCTATTCTAAACACAGCCAACAGTAAACAGATTAAGGAGGTAGACCCTTCCGACATTGTTTTAAGTAGTGACCTCACTCGGAACATTAAAGGCGAAAAGCTGGATGTAGACGCATCTTATGATGCAACTAGAGCGACAAAAGATGTTCCAGAGGGGGCTGAAATAAATGACTACTCATATAAAAAGACTGACGATGGAGATTACGAAATCTACGAGAACGGAGAAAGTAGAGGAATTATTGTTGGTAATGAACAAGCCGCTAAGAACACCGTCAATAAACTGATTAGCGATGATATTGATATAGCTAAGGTTAAGGCTCGCCGCGCTGCTAAAAAAGACCCCGCCCCTAATACACCCGAAGTTGCACCCAGCCCTACACTAGAAGGAATCATACGCCCAGACATTGAACAAATTACAGCAAGGGTTCAGTCGGAAAATGCAGCGGCAGAGTTAGTAAAGGCAAGGTCTATTGCCGCCAAGGAACAAGGAACATTGGGAGCCATCTTAGCTAGCATCGTGCCATCTAAGTATGTTGGAGCCAAGGCTAATCAAGCCACCATTGACTTCAAGCGTTCTATTACTGAAGCCGAAGAACTGGGTTCACGGATAGCCGACAAGGTTAAGCGCGAGGTTGGTGAAAACGCAGACCTCAATGCTACAATTAACAAGGTGATTGATGGTGATGCTTCGG
>Ga0208434_1000200_pt1 | contig 32306 bp, 34 predicted proteins | sample 13_taG_FD_184086 | JGI IMG/M metagenome (GOLD analysis project Ga0208434, IMG submission 184086) | Marine viral communities from the Subarctic Pacific Ocean - 13_ETSP_OMZ_AT15268 metaG (SPAdes) (version 2) | ecosystem: Environmental > Aquatic > Marine > Oceanic | place: Pacific Ocean | collected... | reverse complement strand
AATTGTTTTACTCATAATTGTAATTTTAATTGTTTTAATTGTTTATACCTGGAAGATACGAAAAATATTTGATATATCCTAATTTATTTTGAATTATTTTTAAAATATTTTTTTGGTTAATCATATAATTTAAATCTTACTGACGCAAGATACGAAAAATATTTGATATATCCAAATTTATTTTGATTTATTTTTAATAATCTTCAAAACATTCGTAATCTCCAACATAATAGCTGGTATAAGTTTTATCATCTACCCATATCTTAGTATCATCTACTGTAAGATATAATAAGCCTGTAAATCTATCTACACCTCCACCTGTAATTTCTCCACAGATAAGGTCATCTTTGCTACAAGCAGTCAGCAATAATGCTGAGGTTAATACTATTTTTATTAAGTTTTTCATATTTTAAGTAATTTATATCTGGAAGATACGAAAAATATTTGAATTATCCAAATTATTTAAGATATATTTTAAAGAAAAGTTATAAACCTCAGAAGAAACTGCTTTAGTGCTGTCTGCTGTCACTGCTTTAGTGCTGCCCTGGGCCTAGTGTCAAATTTTAAAAATAGAAGATTTACCTGAACCAATAGGAGTTTAACCTAAAGTTTGGGATATTATACTCATAGTTCCAATCTCAGAGTGTTCTTAATGTAGTTTAATTGTGCATATTACTGACCGCTTACGAATATAAATATACAGAATAAATAAAAACGTTAAGTATTAGAGTAATTTATAATGATTCTAAATAAGAAAGTTTATGGCATATAAAAAGGGGAAGAGCCGTATAAGTTTGTAAACAGTCAGTATGGCGTGCAACCCCTTTTTTAAAAACAAGGTTAGAGGTAATAATATGAAAGGTATCTTCCCTCTATAAATTTATATATATTTTAGGTAGTGGTTAGGATTATACCAAATAAAGTAGGAGAATATAAGAGAGTATATGGCTGAAAAAACAATTGAGTATAAGATACTGATAGATGATGCTAAATCAGCACAAACCCTAGCTGAGTTAGAACAGAGCGCAGAACAACTGAACGCAGAGTTAAAAGAATTAGACCCTCGTTCAGATGATTTTAAGAAGTTGGCTAAAGCTGCGCAACAAGTAGATGCTGAAGTTGAATCAATTGGTAACTCAATTGAAGGAATTAAGTTTGAAGATAAGATACAGGCGTGGGATGGAGCTACAAAGATACTTGCAGGTTCAGTAGCAACAGTAGTTGGTTCGTTTGGTTTACTTGGTATAGAATCAGAACGTTTACAATTCTTAGAAACTCAAGCAACTAATGCAATTGCATTCGCTATTGGATTAAAAGATTTATCAGAAGGTTTAGGTCAAGTAGCTACTGCATTTAAGAAATCAGGTATTGCTGCTAAACTATTCGGTTCAGTTACCAAGAAAGCTCTCATTGCCACAGGTATTGGTGCACTTATAGTTGCATTAGGTACTGTTATTGCATATTGGGATGATATCATTGCTTTAGTTCAAGGTACTACTGATTCGATAGAGGACCAGACAAAAGCAGTTAACGCTCAGATAAGTGATTCAGAACTTGCTGTTGAACTTTTAAGAATGGAATATGAAAATGTTCAGTTAAGAGGAGAAGCAGGAGTAGTTGTAACAGAAGAGATAAAGAAACAGTTATTACTACAACAAGAACAAAACACTTTATTATTAGAAGCATTACAGTTAGAGTTAGAAAGAACTAAAGAAGAAAACGCTAGTGTAAGTACTTGGGAAAAGATTAAGATTGGATTTGCAGGAGTATTGGGTAATTCAATGCAAATCAAACAAATTATATCTGCAACAAATGAAGAATCTGAAGAAACAGATGCATTACAAAATCAAATAAACGAATCTAAGAAAAGAGCATTAGCATTAGATAAGCAGTTATTGTTAATCGAACAAGATATTACCAAGGAAAAAGATTTACAAGCTTTCCAAACAAGAGAAACCCAAACACTCGCATCTGAGTTAACTCCTGTTGGTTTACAAGATTTCCAAATGGAAAAACTAAAATCAGATGCAGATTTCACAGAATTACTTAACATTCAGAAAAGAAAATCTGATGATGCATATTCTCAAGCAGTTATAGATAACCAAATGAAATTAGATGCAGCTCGTTCTAATTCATTAGATAATATGATTGCACTTGCAGGAGCAGAATCAAAAGTAGGTAGAGCTCTCTTAATTACTAAACAAGTTCTTGCTGCTAAAGAACTGATAATGGAAGCTAAGAAAACAATTACCTTTGCTTCACTTAAAGCATCAGAAGCAACAGTAGCTACGGCAACAGGTGCTGCAAAAACAGCAGCAATTGGTTTTCCTGCTAACATACCTTTATTAATAGCATACGCAGTACAAGCGGCTGGTATAATCGCAGCGGTAGTATCGGCAGTAAGAGGAGCTAAGAAAGCTAGTAAAGGTGTAGGAGGTTCAGCAGATATGCCATCAGCACCATCAGCAGGTGGAGCAGGAGCACCACCATCAACTGCTAATGTACAGAATGCAGATTCAATACAACAAATAGATGCACAACCTTGTATTGAAGCTTACGTTGTAAGTGGTACTGTAAGAAGTGCTGAGGAAGCAGATGCTAGAATTCGTAACAGAAGAAGTATAGCAGGTTAACCAACACATACATTCATATATAAACTATTGTATATACAATAGGATTACTTATGAACAAATCCCCTAAGATTATTAAGCTAGACATTGAGGAATTTGATTTAGAATCAGGTGTGGATATGATATCCCTTGTTGAAGCACCAGCTATCGAACTTCCGTTCATGTACTTCAAGCAACAATTCGAATCGTATTCGGACTATCCCAAACAAGCTCAAAAGAATGCACAAGCAGCTCTTAACTACGCAGATGAAAATGGTTGGGGTTCTTGTGGTACCCCGGTGGGCAAGCAGCGTGCCAATCAATTAGCTAAAGGAGAAGCAATCTCTGAAGAAACTATTGCAAGAATGGCAGCATTTGAAAGACATAGAAAGAACTCTAATAAGAAATTAGGTGATGGATGTGGTAGATTGATGTGGTTAGCTTGGGGTGGTGATGAAGGAGTTGAATGGGCACAACGTAAGTTAGAACAAATCAGAAAAGAAAAACAATCTACAAAAGAGTTATCAAAAGAAGAAACAGAACTTAGAATAGAAGCTATCATGGATTTGGTAGAATATATTGATGGTTTACCTGTATATACTACAATAGAAGAAGCAGAAGCAGTTGCAAGTGAGATAGGATGTGAAGGATACCACGAACACGAGATGGAAGATGGTATCATCTTATACATGCCTTGTGAAGGACACGATGAAGCAATTGATAATTTGTTAGAAGATGTAGAAGATATTTACAAATCTCGTAAGAAGAAAAAGAATTATATACAGAATCTTCCAGAAGATAGACAACAGAAGATTATTGATAAATTACTAGAGGTAGGAGAATCTAGGGAAAGTTTAGAGAAACAAGGCTGGGTAATTGAAGAGATGAGCGAAGATGGACAAGAGGAGTTTGCCATCACATCAAGACCCAACCTCTCTTCACTTGAAGATTATGGTAAATTTCAAATAAGATATCAGTATAAAGGCCCACAAGATTCTAAGAACAGAAAGTTCTGTGGCCAGATGTTAAGAGCAAATCTTATCTTTAGAAAAGAAGATATAAACAGATTAACTGTAACAGGCGAGAACGAAGAGTTCGGTATATACGATATATTCACATATAAGGGTTCGTATGGTTGTAGACACCATTGGCAACGATTGAGAATGTTTAAAGATGATGGTAAGGATGTAGTACAGACTGAACAATCAGAAGATGCAGCAACCTCTGTAAATGCCAAACCTACAATGAACAGAAACCCTAATGGTGAAGATGTGGCTCAAACATCAAACACCATTACATCAAACTTTGCAGAAGCAAGTAAAGAAAAACAATTGCTTGCAGGACCTCTTATGGTTCCTAATAAACTAATATACAGATACGATGATACAAATGGTGAGTACTATGTGTACTTTTCAGAAGATACAATCGAAAAGATTGCGTACAAGTATTTAGAAAACGGATACCAAGGAGAAGTAAACTATGACCATTCAGAAGAAGAGAAGCTAAAAGATATAACTTTAGTAGAATCTTGGATTGTGAATGATTCAGATAAAGATAAATCATATTCATTGACTGGAGAAAAGTACGATAAAGGTACTTGGTTCGGTATAATGAAAGTAAGAAATAAAGAAGTTTGGGAAGATTATGTTAAGAGTGGAAAAGTAAAGGGGTTCTCAGTAGAGGGCTTTTTTGCTGATTATATGATTAACGCATCTAAACAAAGGTTCTTTTACCGAACAACGGATGGTGGAACAGAGATTGTTATCGATGAGAAATCCTATGTTGTTCACATTTTAGAAGATGGAGAACGAAAGGCTATTATACCTGACGGAGAATATAAGTTAACTAATGGTAATACGTTGGTAGTTGTTGACTCAAAGGCTAAGATAGGTTCGTTCGAATCACAGATTAACTAACCAAAAAGGAGTTTATTATGAAAAACGCACTAAAAGAATTAGTGAAAAAGCATTTCAACCTAGTTGAAGCTTCTCCCGAAGTAGTAGAAGATGTTAAAGTTGAAGAAAAACTTTCAGAGGAAGTAGTGGAAGCTACAACTGAAGAAGTTGTTGAAGAAACTTTATCAGAAGAAACTACTGAAGAAACTTTTGGCGAAATCAAAACTGCTGATGGCGAGCTTACCCTCAAATATGAAGGGGATGAGTTAGCTGAAGCACTTGCGATATTCGTTATTACAGAGGATGGAGACATCCCTGCACCAGATGGTACTCACGCATTAGAGGGTGATATATCAATCTCAACGGAAGGAGGTGTAATTACCTCTATCGTTGATGCAGAAGTTGAAGCAGAAAGCGAAGAAGAAATGAGTGAAGAAGCTGAATTATCAGAAGAAGAAAAATCTGATATTTCTGAACTACACGAAGCTATCATCCAAATGATTGGAGGAGAGTTTAAAGAGCAATTCACCGCTCTTAAAGAAGAATTATTAGGTGAAATCAACACAGTTAAAGAGGCATTTAACGCTGCACCTGCAACTGAAAAAACTATTACTAACAACAAAAAATCTTACGGAAGAAACAATTCAGTAGATGTGAGCTATAATCCAAGCGATTCTAACAAAAAAGCTCAATTCGAAAGATTGGTTAAAGGACGTAAGAAAAACTAAAAAGGAGAATTATTATGGCAGGATTTAATGTATCTGCACTTGATGCTTTCAATAACGAACTTGCAGGGGAATTCCTTGTAAAGTCGGTTATTGCTGGTTCAACGGCAGAGTATGTAACTGTAAAAGAAGGAATAAAGTACAAAGAGCCTTTAAACCTTCAAGAAATTGACTTGGTAATCCAAGACGGAGCAGGATGTGTAACAACACCATCTGGTTCTGTAACTTACACACAAAGAGATATCGAAGTGTGTCAGAGAAGTTCATTTGATGGACTATGTTTAAGAGATTTAGATAGCAAGTATATCGGACTATTAGGACCAGCAGGTTCTTACCCTGAGACTTATGCTTTTGCTGAAGAATATGCTTCACAACTTGTAGCTAACTTCCAAAAGAAAAATGACCAATTTATCTGGACTGCAACTACTGCAGCTGGAGATTGTACAGATGGTCTTAACACACTACTAGCATCAGGTTCATCTGCAGATAGTGCAACATTTGTTTCACAATCAGCACCAACATCTGATAATCTACTTGAACAAATCGATGAGCAATTAGAAAATCTTTCAGTAGATGTACAAGATAGAGATGACTTAACAGTATTTATGTCAATCGCTAACTTTAGAAAATACATCGTTGCTTTAAGAAAAGCTAACAACTATTTCTATGACCCTAACACAGTAGAGAACAGAGGTTCACTAATGTCAGCTAAACACCCATTCGCTAACTTAACAATAGTTGGTACAGTAGGATTAGCAGGTTCTGATAGAATCGTAACAGGTCCAGCGAGACAAATCGTAATTGGAACTGACTTGGTATCTGATTTGGATAACTTCCAAATGTGGTATGATATCAATGGTGACCAACTTAAGCACAGAATTGTAACTAAGTTAGGTGTACAAGTAGCATATCCAGAATTTTGGGTGACTAACAACTTATAATAACTGATTAAATAACTAAAGAAAGGATATAAATTATGTCATGTGATATTACAGCAGGATTTTCTCTCGGATGTAGAGACAACGCAGGTGGAATCAAAACATTGTATATCTTGTCTGGCTCATTACCTGAATCAGGTGTAACAGAGACTTCAGGTCAAGTTACAGATTTAAATGGTAGTGGAATATTTTATCAGTTTGACTTGACAAGAGGAACTTCCGATTTTACAGAAACCATTAATGGTTCAACTGAGAATGGAACAGTTTTCTACGAGTCAACAGTAAATGCTGTTTTTCTTAAGATGCAGTCTGCATTAAGAAACCAAATGAAAGTATTAGCACAAAATCCAGACCTAAAGATGATTGTTGAAACAAACAACGCGGGTACGGAGGGTGATAAATTCTTTTATCTTGGTAAAACTTATGGAGCTCAACTTAACGGAGGACAGGGTCAAACAGGAACTGCAATTGGAGATGCAAATGGATATACATTAACCTTTACGGCACAAGAGCCAGAACCAGCGATACCAGTATCGGGTTCTGATTTGAATGCAGTATTGACAGGTATTACCATTGACCAATAACAATTATTAGGAACATGGGGGTAGTAATACCCCCTTATTCCTTTTATATAGGAGATATATGATAACTTTAAAAGCAAATCAACAGAATACTATAACTTACCAAAAAGAAACCGATACACCTCTTGTAACGAGTTCTTATGAAGATGGTAAAGTTTTCAATATAGTAATCTATCCTACCTTATCTAATAATACAGGCTCAGCCTCTATTACAAAAGTACCAACTACTAGCGAGGATAACCCTCGTTGGGAAGTTTTAAATTTTGATATATCTTCTTCTTCTGATTACTTTAGTGAAAAATTAGGAGCAGAAAACGGAACAACTTATAATTTAGAAATATATTATGGTTATCCCTTTACAGGTTCTGCCGCAATTGTGTGGGGAACAACAACAAGTACATTTGGAGCTACCTCAGCAATTTGGGCAACTCCAGATACATCAATACCAACTTACAACGATGTAACGAGTGGTGAACTAAAATACACAGATAGAGTATTTATTTCAGGTTCAGTCTCACCCATTGAGAAGAAATATATATCATCTAATGAGAACGCAGTATATACAGTATATCAAGGATAACAGATGAAAAAAGAATTAAATAAACATAAATTAATGATAATACCAAAGTATAGGGAAGAAATGTATCCTACATCAAAGGTATTTGAAGATGATAAAGGAAAGATAGTATATTACGGAGAACGAAATGATTTTCCACATTATATTACAGAACTATACAATAAATCCTCAATCAATGCTACTGCAATTAACGCAATTACAGATGGTATAGTAGGTGGTGGTTTAACTACCGAAGATGAAACTGTATTAGAAAGAGCAAACCGAGATGGTGAATCATGGAATGATATCTTTAAGAAAGTAGCTTTAGATAGAGCACTCTTTGGAGGATACGCTCTTGAAGTTATCTGGTCTAACGATAGAACTAAAATTACTGATGTTTATCATATAGATTTTTCTTATATTAGAGCTCATAGAATGAATGAAAGAGGTATTATACCTGGCTATTTTGTTTCATCACAATTTGAGAACAAAGGAAGATTAAGAATATCTGATGATGATGTTGTTTATATACCAAAGTTTAGTAAGGTAGATAGAGAATCACCATCACAGATGTATTACTTTAATCCTTACAGACCAGGTATGAGATACTATCCACTACCTGATTATAACGCAGGATTAAACATTATAGCATTAGATGCGGAAATAGATAATTTCCATAAGAATAATATAAAGAATGGTTTAGCACCTTCTTTATCTATTACAACATTTACTAATGCAGATAACGAAGATAGAGATGTAATAGAAAGACAATTAAGAGATGCATATGCAGGAAGTGATAATGCTGGTTCTCTTATCTATATGGATGTGGCGAATAAAGATGAAGCCCCAGTCATTACCCCAATCCCACAAAATGGTGCTGATGGTTATTATACTACTGTCAATGATATGGTATTACAAAAGATACTTACAGCACATAGAATCGTTTCACCTATGTTGTTAGGTATTAGAACCGAAGGACAATTAGGAGGAAGAACAGAGTTATTAGAATCACAAGCTTTATTTGTAGCAAATGTAATTCAACCAAAACAATCTGATATTCTAACTACATTTGAAGAGATATTTAAGATAAACGGATATGAAGAACCAATTGGTATAGAATCAATAAGAATATTTGAAGATGGGGAAGAAGTAGATGTTACAACATCAATCGAAGCAGAGAGTGGAGATGATTCAGAATTAGAAAACGAAATAGAAAAAAAGGAGAACCAAAATGGAGAATACCCTATTAGTGAGTGAAGCTAAATTAAAAAGATTCACAGACATAAACAATGTATTAGATCCTGATTTACTTTCATCAGTAATTAGAGAAGCACAGATAATTCACATTACTCGTCTCTTAGGTTCTAAATTATACGATAAGATACTATCTGATGTAGATAGTGGTACGCTAACAGGCAACTACAAATCATTAGTAGATGAATATGTACAAGATGCTTTAATTTATTGGGCATACTACGAATCATTAGAATCAATTTATTTAAGACCAAGAAATGCTGGTTTAGTAAAACCAACAGGTGGTGAAAATAATATAGATGCAGATTTAGCATTATACGATAAGAAAAGACAATCAACAAAAAACAAAGCAGAATATTTTAGTGAAAGATTAGTAGACTATCTATGTTTCAATAATAATTTATTTCCAGAATATGGAACTGAAACAAATGATGATATTTGGCCTGATACAAACACTCAATTCAAATCACCAATCGTTTTTAGAAATGGTGTGAGAGATGGGATTGAAGGATTAGGTATAAAGGTTACTAACTCACGATACAACTATTTACCACAATAAGAGGATAAAACAATATGTCAAATTATAATTTAACAAATCAAGAAATAAGTTCATCATTTCAGCAAGTGATGCAGCATGACAAACCCACTGGTTTGATATATGATGGAACAGGTTCTTTAATTGAAAACTTATCAGTAACTTCTTCAGAAGCAACACACGCACTTACTGCATCTTATGCTGAGAATGCACAACAAATAGATACTGGTTCATTCGCAACTACTGGTTCTAATACCTTTACAGGAATTAATACATTTGATGCTCAAGTTATATTAAATGATTATGTATCATTAAATTCTACTTTAGAAACTTTTAGTTCTAATATAAATAACTTCGGTGGAAGAATACAAGGTGTTCAACATGGTTTTGATAATGGAACTTCAAATTTCACAGGTTCATTTAGTGGAGATGCTAGTGGTTTAACAAACGTAACTGCAAGTAATGGTGGTGTAACTTCTATCATTGCAGGAAACAATATTAACATTGACCAATCAACTGGTGATGTAACAATAAGTTCTACAACAACTGCTAGTGCAGATTGGAATAACCTTACAAACAAACCAGTTGGAATAGTTAGTGGTTCATCACAACTTACATCATCTTACGATACAAGATATCAACTAAGTGGTAGTGAAGCAGGTTTACCTTCAGGAGTAGTAAGTGGTTCATCACAGATAATCTTACAATCAACAACAGGTGATTTAAGTGGTAGTAGAATAGATGGTCAAGTATCATCAGCACTATCTGCATCTCATGCTGATTTTGCAACAACATCTTCATTCGCACTTAACTTCAATCCATCAGCAACCGCATCTTACGCATTATTCTCGGAAGAAGCAGAGAATGCAGAACACGCAGATGCAGTACAGTTTCCTGTAATTGCAAAAGAAACCTTAACTAAAGGTGATCCTGTATATGTTAGTGGATACAATAGTGGTGAATCAAAACCAGAAGTTTTAAAAGCAGATGCTAGTGATTCTTCTAAGATGCCAGTAGTTGGTTTAGCTATGGTAAATGCAAGTAACAATGACCATATCTTTATCGCAGTAGCTGGAAACTTTGCAGATGTAGATACTGATACTGGTTTAACATCACCATCAGTAGGAGATACTTTATATGTTGCTAGTGGAGGTGGATACACAAACGTTAAACCAACAGGTACAAACCTTATACAGAACATAGGTGTAATTGGTAGAGTACAACAAAACAATGGAGAGATAGTAGTATCTGCTATACAAAGAAGTAATGATTTACCAAACATACAAGAAGGATACGCATGGGTAGGAGATGGTAGTGGTGTACCACAAGCAGTAGCAACTTCATCATTCGCTGGTGGAGGAGGTACAATAGATACAGGTTCATTTGCAACAACAGGTTCTAATGTATTTGTAGGTGACCAAACTATTAGTGGTTCATTAATATTACAAGATAGTATAGAAGCAGGTGGAAACGTTGTAGCTCCTAACGGAGCAGTAGAAGCTGCAGAAGTTGCAGCTAGTAATGCATTCTTTGATAATATACAATCAAATGGAGCAGCTCAAGTAACGATACAAAAGGATACTGTTATTAGTGGTTCAACTACATTCCAAGATGTTAATCCAGCACCAGGCGCAACATTCTCAGTTAGAGCAGGTGGAGCATCGCCAGTTTTAGACATTAACAATAGCGCATTAGGAACTATAACAGGTACTGATTATGTATTAAATGGTAATGGTTTAATTAATGGTAATACAACACAAAATGGAGCTGGATTATTAAGTGGTTCATTTATTGTAAAAGATGCATCAGGTGCAGGACCACTAAATATATTTGATGTTAACAATTCAACCAATACTATAATTGGTGTATCTAATCCAGCTCTTGCAGGTATAACAGGTACAGAGGTTGTAATAAACACACAAAATGGTGATACTCTATTCGATGGTGGTTCATCATCTAAAGTAGAATCTAAACTTCCACTAATCGTTAGTTCATCTAATGGTACTAGTACTTTCAAAGATACACAAGCAGGTCCTGCTAATACATTCATAGTTAATGATGGTAGTAGTGATAGACTAACAGTAGTTAATTCAGCTTTAGCAGGAATAGTAGGAACAAATGTTACCGTACAAGGTAACATTGGAATTAGTGGAGAGATAGTAATGAGTTCTGCAGGACAAGTGATTGATATTCCTAACGGAACAGTTAATTCAAATGAACTTGTAGCTAACATTGCTGTGATAGAAGAAATAGAATCTGGAACTGGTACAATAAATCTTCTTAGTGAAACTCACTTCAAAAATGGTATCAGAACAGATGTAGGTACAATAGGTATTAGTAACAGTACAGCTTCAATTGATTTTAATGATACAACAATGCAAACGTTAACTTTACCATCATCAGGAGATACTCGTTTAGAGTTTTCAAACGCAAGTGATGGAAGAGTTACAAATCTATTAGTAAAAGCAACAGGAGTAGGTACAGTATCATTTGGTAGTAACATATTACAACCATCAGGAAGTAGTTATCAAGCAACCCCTGTAAATGGTGGTAGAGATATTTTAACATTTACAACTTTTGATAATTCAACAACATCAGAAGTTTATTTAATAAACGTAGTTAACTTAGTATAACATTATGCCAGGAATAGTTTTAAACCCAATAGCAAATTTTGCAGGTGGTGTAGGTCAACAACCACCCCCACCATACATACCAACTTATGATTCTATTTATGTTTGTGGTGATAGTTCATATCAAATAAGTGGTTCTCATTTAGGTAGTGTAACAATTAGTGGTCTTGGTAAAATGGATTTTAGTGGTTCTTTAGATACTACTTGGAATAACACAGTAAATCAACCACCACCAAATACGAATTATGTATTACAACTAGTTCGTTATTCTCAAGGAGCTAGAGGTACAATCATGATGGATAATAGAATTTTATCAGGATCTTCTACATTTAGAGAAACTCGTTTGATAGATAAAGCAACCGGAGCAACCTCTCAATCAATCATACATCCAGCATCAGGTGGAGATATAAGAGGTATGGTTACTGATACTCAAGAAGAATATGTATATTGTTTTGGTGAGTATAATATGCAAATAACAGGTTCTGATGCAACCTCTGGTGGAATTGCAAGATTCGAACAAGGTACATTAAATCCTGATATAGCATTTGAAGCACAAGTAGGAGATGGACCAACACACCCAGGTGGAGCTATATCAAACAAAAATATACTCGATGTTCATGTAAATCCAAATGGTAAGATTGGTGTAGCTCATAGTGGTACTGGTTGGAATAATACTAACAACAAATATAATAACCTTGTAATACTAAATCAAGATGGAACAGTAGATACTAACTTTGATTTCGGTTCATCAATATTTGGAAACCAATACTCAGACCCTATTCCTAACGGAGCAGTATTGGCTGTAACATGGGCTCCTTCAGGCTCAGCAGGAATATGGATAGTTGGTGGTAAGTTTGAAACATTTGCTGGTAATAGTAATTACAAAAGAATAATGGCATTTAATGAAGATGGTAGTATTAATACTTCTTGGACTACTAACTTCCAAGAGAATACTCCAGGTAATAACTTAAACTCAGATGTATATGATTTAAAATTAAATCCATCATTTCAATCTAACTACCTTCTTATATTAGGAGGATTTACTGCAAAAGGTGGTAATAGTGGTTGGGAAAGAGTAATGGCTGCACAAGCTAGTACAGGTTTCCCACAAATATCCTTAAATCAAACACCGAATGAAACTGCAACTATTGGAGTTATTAATGATGATATTCTTTATTGGTTGTATAGAGGAGAGTCAAACACAGATAGAAATAATGATACTGATAACGCTTTCTCTATGGGAGCAATAGATGTTTATTCATTTAACCATCCAGCTGATTGGGATATTGGAGATGGAATAAAAGATTCAACAGGTACTAATCCAGTCTACAATGGTACGGTATTTTTAGGTTAACCTATACTTATTAGTATAAACAATTTGTGCCAACAAATTTTATTACTCACAAGAACCCGTTATAGAAATATAATGGGTTTTTTCGTTTTTGTAAGTATTGTTATACTTATACTTAAACGATGAAAGGTATTTATGATAAACAAGTATATACAAGAGAACTATCCTGAGATTTTAAGAAAAGTTAAAGGAGTAACTCGAAATCACCATCTAACAGAAGATTTATTGCAAGATTGTATCTTAGCGTTCTTAGAAAAAGGACCTGATGTTACTACTAAGGTCTTAAACGATGATAGGGTACAGCATTACCTCGTTAGAATGGTCTATATTCAATTTAATTCTAAATCATCTCCATTCTATACTCAGTATAGAAAAGCCTCTCGTAAAACTCAAGATATTGATAATTACGATGTAGCAATGGAAGTAGAAGAAAAGAAGTTGGATGCTGGTAAACTTGTTGATGATATAAAAATCTACATCGGCAAACTTCCTTTATATGAGAAAACTATTTCACAGAGATTTTATTTTGATAATACATCTCAAAGAAGTATGAGTAAAGAATATGGAATTAATCGTATTCATATTGCTAAAGGAATAAATAATGTAACAAGTAACATAAAATTAAATTTTAACAAAAACGATTATAAAACAAAGTAAATTATGGAAATAGATATTGTTGGCTACGATGGAATGTACACAATTACAAAAGAAGGTGATGTATATTCATACAAAAACAAAAAGAAAAGAAAATTAAAACAACAGAAAGCAACTCAATCACCTAAAGGTTATTATCAAGTAAGATTGTTTGCACCACAAGGTGATAAAAGAGGAAGATTGCAATATGTTCATAGATTAGTCTATCAAGCGTTTATAGGTGATATACCAGAAGGTAAGCAGATAGACCATATTGATTCTGATACAACTAATAACAGAATAGAAAACTTACAAATTTTAACTCCAAGAGAGAATATGGATAAGTTTAATAAAAAGAAATTTGGACCTTCTATTAGAAACAGAAGAGATGAGTTTGTAAAATTATACGAAAAGTTAGGTAGTTATTATGCGGTAGCTGATGAAGTAGGTATAACATATCAAAGAGTATATAGAGTAATCAAAGATATTATACATTACAAAGATTTCGAAACAGGTAAGTATCTGACACGAAGATTTGATGGTTCGTATGATGATAAATACACTATGTATGATTTAAGAAAAAATAAAGATAAAGTAATATGAAATGGGGTTGTAAAATAAAATTAGGAACTTGGTTAGAACAATTTATAGATTGGATAACCTTTGGCAATGGTAAATACTACGCATACATTGTAGCAGTTAAATGGTTTGGTTACGAATCATGTGGTTGCGATGAAAGAAGAGATTGGCTAGATAACTTAACTTGTAAAAAATGAAAAAGAAATTAGAATATGTACAAGAAGTAAAAATACTTGCATTTATAGAATACTGTCAAGGAGCTTCGCATAGAGGTGATTGTAGATTAGATATGTACGAAATATACCAAATGTTTAAGAACGATGGTAGGAATAGTGGTGTATGTACTTGTTTAGATAACGATACAGCAAAGAAGGTAGATAACTTTATAACATCTTATACATTCTCAGATGAGATAAGATTTACAGAAAGGTTTCATAAGTTACTTCCTAATCTAGCTCTAATCAAAGAAGAAGCAAAGAAACCATTAGAAGAAAAATCTAATACTGATTTATCAGATGGTATGGATAAGTTTGTAAAAGCTAAATCTGTGCCTGTAAAACCAAGAAAGAAAAAAACAAGAACTAAAAAGAAATAAGAATGAGTAATATAAAATTATTAAAAGGAGATTGTATAAAGAAATTAAAAGAACTACAAGATAATTCAATAGATTCAGTAGTTACAGACCCACCATATGAAATTGGTTTTATGGGTAAAGGTTGGGATGATAGTGGTATAGCAAACAATCCTAAACTATGGAAAGAAGTTCTACGAGTTCTTAAACCAGGTGGTCATCTCCTTTCCTTTTCACATAGTAGAACATATCATAGACAAGCAGTAGCAGTAGAAGATGCAGGGTTTGAGATAAGAGACCAAATCATGTGGGTATATGGAAGTGGGTTTCCTAAATCACATAATGTGGGTAATTCTATTGATAAACTAAATGGTGCAGGTAATAGAGGACATGCAATCAGTAGTGGTAATAGATTTCACCCAACAACTGGAGAACCAAGACCAAATGGTGAAAAGTTAGATAAATACGAAGCCAGAACCGAACAAGGTAAAGGTTGGGAAGGATGGGGAACTGCTCTTAAACCTGCACACGAACCAATAGTAATGGCAAGGAAACCCTTTAAGGGAACAGTTGCAAAGAATGTATTAGAGTATGGGACAGGTGGTATTAACATAGATGAGTGTAGAGTAGGAAATGAAACTATACAAATAAACAAATTACAATACGAAGGAAAGGATTGGTATAAGGAAGGTAGTAAATGGGAAGGAGAAAAGGAGAGTTCAGTAGGTAGATTTCCAGCCAACATAATCTTTGATGAAGAAGCAGGTAAGATACTTGATGAACAGAGTGAATCAGCTTCTCGTTTCTTCTACTGTCCTAAAGCATCAAAGAAAGATAGGAATGATGGATTAGATATAGTAGAACAAAAGAATAACAGACCAATAGGAACTGCATTTACAAAAGATGATAATTTATTTGACCAGAAAGTAAATAACTTTCACCCAACAGTCAAACCAACTGATTTGATGGCATACTTGGTAAGATTAGTAACACCCAAAGGAGGAACAGTCCTTGACCCATTTATGGGTAGTGGTTCAACTGGTAAAGCATCTGTAAGAGAAGGAATGGATTTTATCGGTATAGAAAGAGAGAAAGAGTATATGAAGATAGCAAAGACAAGAATAGAACACGAAGAAGGGAAACATAAACATAGAGAGTTTTTCGAATAAGGAGTACAAATGAGACAAACTAAAAAGCAAAAACTTCTAAAGGCATTAGAAGATTCACATGGAGTAGTTACACAAGCGTGTAGGAAAGCTAATATATCTCGTGCTCATTATTATCGTTGGTGGAATGAAGATGATAAGTTTAGAAAAGAATGTGATGATATACAAGAACAAGCAGTTGATTTTGTAGAATCGCAATTGTTTAAACAAATCAAAGATGGTAACATCACAGGCCAAATCTTTTATTTAAAGACCAAAGGTAAGAATAGAGGATACATTGAGAAAACACAGATACAACAAGAAACAACAGGAAGTATAACATTTGATTTTAACTAAAGATGAGTAATAAAATATACAATGAAAGTTGCTTAACTACAATGCAACGATTAGAAGATAATACAATTGATTTAGTAATAACATCTCCACCATATGATAATATGAGAAAATATGGTGATGGTAAGAACTATCATCAAAGATTAAAAGATACAGGCTATTCTTTTGATTTTGAGAATATAGCAAAAGAACTTACAAGAACTATAAAAGAAGGTGGAGTTATTATGTGGAATGTTCAAGACCAAACAATAAAAGGTTCAAGGACAGGAAATAGTATGAGACAAGCACTTTACTTTATGGAAGAATGTGGGTTATTCATGCATGACCATTTGATATGGTATAAGACAGGAACTCCCTTTCCTTCTCCTTATCGTTATAGAAATGTATGGGAAAATATGTTTATCTTCTCAAAAGGAAAACCAAAACACTTTGACCCAGTCTTAAGGAAAAACAAAACCGGTGGTGATACTAGAAAAAGAAGAAGAGAAAGAAACCACAATGGTGAATTGGTAATGCAACAAAGAGAAATTAAGATTAAAGAATGGGGTATAGATGATAATGTATGGAAAATATCTAATCATTTTAAAAGAGGTGATAGAAAAAGAATAGAGAACCACCCAGCAATAATGCCAGAAGAAATGGTTAAAAGACATATACAGAGTTGGAGTAAGAAAGGTGATTTGGTTTATGACCCATTTAGTGGTAGTGGAACAACAAGTAAAGTTGCAATAGAAATGGGTAGAGATTATATTGGTAGTGAAATAAATACAGAATACTATAATGCTAGTTTAGATATAATCAAAGAAGTAGAGAGTAAGTTAAAATGGTATGAAGTATAAAGGATTTAAACCTTATGAATTTCAAAAACAAATAATAGATGATATCCTTACTAAAGATGATATGTTCTACACTATGGTATGTGGGCGCCAGATTGGTAAAACTTTACTTCTTATTAATATGCTACTATATTATGGTATTAATAAGCCTCGTACTACCTTATTGTGGGTATCTCCTTTTTACTCAATGGGTGTAAAGGTTCTATCTCAGATAATAGATGCCATTGAATTTACACCAATAGTAAAAGAAGCAAATAAGAGTGAGAAGATTATATCTTTGGTAAATGGTACAAGAATATACTTTCGTTCAGCAGAGAAGCCTGAAACTATACGAGGATTAAGTATTGATTATGCTTTCTTAGATGAAGCACAAGATATTAGTGATGATGCCTTTAACAAAGCTATCTTACCTACTTTAACTGCTAAAGGAAAGAAATGTTTGATAGCAGGTACACCTAAATCAAAGAATTGGTTTTATCAATACTTCCAAAGAGGAGAAGAACCTAACTACAATTCTTATACAGCCCCTTCTTCTATATCACCATTTGTATCAGAACAATTTTTAGAAGAACAAAAGCAATCTCTTCCACCTTCTATATACGAACAAGAGTTTGAAGCTAAATGGCAGAGTGGTGATGGTGAGGTATTCTCTAACATAGATGGCGTTTGTATTTTAGATGATTGGATATCTACAAGAGATAGAACCTATGGTGGTTTAGATATTGGAACAAAACAAGATTATTCTGTATTAACGATTTTAGATAGGAATGGTAGAACATTACATATCTGGCGAGAAAGAGGCTTAGAATACACGCAAATCGTTGATAAGGTGGTCTATCTATGCAATCAATACAAAACAGAATTACTTATAGAAGCTAACTCTATGGGAGATGTTGTATATGAGATGATAAGAAAGAAATATAGAAATGTAAAACCTTTCATTACTACTAACACATCTAAAGAAAATATAATAAGAAGATTGATATCTGATATACAAGATTCTGTATTAGAGCTACCTTCTCCTAATTTATTCCAACACTTATACAAAGAACTACAAATGTTTCAGTACAAGTATCTACCAAGCGGTAAGGTATCTTACGAAGCAATGAGTGGAGCGCATGATGATTGTGTAATGTCTTTAGCTATCTGCAATTGGAATAGAATAGAAAACCCTACAAGTAAAAAGATTCACATAGGTGGATTGAGGTAATATACCAAATTTAATTACAAAATATAATATCTTATAAGATAAACAATATGAGCAAGAAAAAATTAGTAACGGTAAAGATTCCAGAGGTTATAACGGTAGAGCAATACCAAAACTTTGGAACGTTAGACCATTTAACCCAAACACAAAGAATAATCAGAATAGTATCTGCTATCTCAGGCTATAAAGAAGAACAAGTGGGTAAATGGAAAGTTAACTATCTTTTTCAGATATACAAAGATTTACAAAGTAGAATAGCAGAGTTAGAGCCTGTGTTCTTACCAATCTTTGAATGGGAAGGAGTAACTTGGGGTTTCCAACCTTTACACAAGATGTCTGCTGGTGAGTATATTGATTTAGAAGCAAGGATGAAAGATGGTGTAGATAAAATCAATGAAGTGTTAGCTATCTTATACAGACCGATAACAGAACATAAGTTCGATGGGTTAGAGTGGAAAATAAAATCTAATTACAAATACGCATTAGGTAAGACAGAATCTTTGTTCAAGTATTATAAATTAGAAGATTACGATGTAGAAAAACGAGAGTGGAGAAAAGAACAATTCAAATCACTTCCAATCAATCTAGCATTAGGTGCTTACAATTTTTTTTTGTTCGTAGGTCTGAGATACTCAAAAGATTTAGAAATCTCTTTCCAGAAAATATACGAGACGATGACGGAGGAGGAGAAGAAGAAGCTAAATCAATTGCTGAGCACTACCAATGGTTCTTTACACTCTACCACCTCGCAAAAGATGGAGGAATCCTCAATCTTACAGGAGAAAAAAGAGTAAGTGATGTTAACTTCGTTACGATGTTAAACTATTTATCATTGGAAGAAGAGATAAACAAAGAAGAAAGAAGAGAACAAAAAAGGGTACAACAACAAAATAGTTGGAAATAAAAAATGATAAATTATCAAGAAATAGTAAATTTATTTGAATTAGCGGTAGGAGAGAATAAGTTCTACAAAGGGTTCGGACATGGTTCAATAGATAACTTAGATTCAGCAGTTAACAGAGGGTATCCTCTTTTCTTTATGAGGCCCTTATCATCACCTGGTCTAACAGGCCAAGATGGTAGAGTAAGAACTTTAACGTTTGAGTTTTATTCGTTAGATGTTCCTAAACTAGCAGATAACGATAGAAGAATATCTCTTTCAAATACAGAACAAGGTATATACGATGTTTATGGTTACATATTAGATGGGCCTGTTCAGTATGATTTCGATATGTCATTTATAAACATCGTACCTTTAATAGAAGCCTTTGGTGATAAAGCAGCAGGATGGGTAGCAACAATTAATTTAGAATCAACAGCAAGTGGAATAACTTACTGTGATATACCAACATAATGGAAAAAATAAACGGAGTACTTAAGGAATACGCAAGAGTCTTGGAAGAAGCATTGGTAGATGGTATCATCGAAAATGATTTAGTTCAAACAGGCGAGTTAGGTAGAAGCGTTCGTGTAAATTATGATGAGCAAAAAGAAATCTTTACTATTCGTATGGAAGATTACGGATATTACCAAGATAGTGGTGTAAGTGGTACAGAGGTAAGACAACCAAAGAACCCTGAATCTCTTTTTAACCCTGGCCAATTTCGTTCATCTGTTATTGGAGGTCCTCTTCCATTCCCTGTCAGAAAATCAATAGCAAAGAAAGGATTTAGACCAAGACCATTTATTAATACAGCAGTAGTAAGAACTTCTGCTAATTTAGAACAACCCCTTTTAGAAGCAGGTGCAGAAGATATAGATAACTTAATATTAGATATATTTAGAACCAACGGAGCAATAGTATAATGAATTCAGTAAATATAACCTTAGACCCAACCTATGTTAGTGTATCCAAGAACCCAATGGTATTTGTGGTTAGTGGTTCTAACATAGATGAATTTCAATATCAGTATGTGTTAGATGTAAGAACTTTTCCTGATAACACATTAAGAACAAGAATAAAACAATTTGCTAATCCATCAGGCGTAGCAGTATTTGATGTAGCTCATGTAGTAGATGAGTATATAACTCCACAAACAGATTATCTAACTATTACTGAGATTGATAATTTATTAGCTGATGGTGAGTATCAACAATTTAGAATAACAGCAGGAGAGGAGTATGGTACATCTCCTTCTTCATCAGTAACTCTTTATGATGGGAGTGGTGGTATAGGAGTACCTAACGTTACTGGCTCAAATGTAATCAATGGAGTTTATACTGCTTTCGCAGGAGCATTAGATATTACACCAGGCATATCAACTGGCGCTGGTGGAGGTTGGAACTTTGGTGATTACTTTGATATCAATTCTGGTCAGTATATGATGACCTCTTTACCTTCATCTACTTATAAAGCATCAGCCTTAAATCATAAGATGGGTAGAAATGATTACGCACTCTTACCAGTCTTTGATGCACAGACAGATATATCAAATAACAATACAGTTGTACAATTATATAATTCAAGTAATTCTATAATAGCATCTACAACATTAGGAAGAAGTTCTGCAGGAAGATATCTAAATTACTTACCTGTTGGTACACAAAATATGATTGATGGTGGGTTCTTTACACAAGCACAAGTAAATCAAGCAGCATGGATGAGAGTTAGGAATACTGCAACTACTGCAATAGATAAGTGTTATACAATAGAACCTTGTACAAACAATTACGAAAGAAGAAACTTTTTGTTTGTTAACAAATGGGGATTGTGGGAAAACTATGGTATGAACTTGCCAATAAGAAGAAATACAAACATTACAAGAGATGAGATAACGAAAACAAACATTCCTTGGTCATCTCTAACAGGCACGAACTCATATGATAGAAGAGGTAAGGAAGCTTACAACCAATCGTTTGATGATAGATACCAAATCACTACACCTTTTATAACAGGCGATGAAGCTCAGTTGGTAACAGAACTAATTGAATCACCACAAGTGTTTTTACAATATAATACTTTAGATATGGGATTAGGAGTTGAACTTTCTAAAACATTTATACCTGTTAACATTATGAACTCATCATATACTGCTAAAACAAATAACTTACAGAAAGCATTTCAATACAATATAGAATACAAATTATCTAACGATAGACCTAACAATTAAGATATGAGTGTTATAATAAGGGTAATATACGAAGATATAACTTACGATTTAGATATTGAATCCCAATCTCCTATTCGTTTAGATGTATCTGCTATTGAGAATACTGAAATCGGAGAGTTCTTCGGTGTTGGTTCTCAAAACTTTACATTGCCTGGCACTAAAACTAACAACTCATTCTTTAAACACGCTTATAACGTTGGAGCAGATGATGTACCAGCCTTTTCTAATACGATTGATGGTATGATAGTATCTAACTCTCAAACTATCTTAAAAGGGCAATTACAACTTATAGAGGTTATCAAAGATGAGAAGGGATATGTAAACTATAAGTGTACAATGACTGATGAGGTAGTACAGTTTAAAGATGCTATCCAAAACAAACTTATCAAAGATGCTGATTGGTCTCAATATACTCACACCTTAGATACAGGCTCTATTATAGATTCTTGGTCTAATAATTTATTAAATGGTGATGTTTTTTATCCTTTAGCAGATTATGGAATAGATGATCCAGAGAACCAAGGAAACTTTCCTATTTATGGTTTCTCAAATGGTGGTTCGGGTACTTACTTTGATAATCCCTTAACACCGATTAAACCTCAACAATTCTTACCTGCAGTTAGAGCTAAAGCAGTATTAGATTTAATTGCTGCTCAAGCAGGATTTTCAACTTCTGGTGATTTTATCAATAGTGGTAATTTTTCTAACTTAATGATTTTACCTAAAGGGCAAGAAGAAATGGGTATTGTTGTTAGTGGTTCAGAACAACCTACTGGTTATGCAATCAATGATTATAATCAAGTTCTATCAGCACAATCAGGTCCTGCAATTGGAGAGAAGTTAGCTGCTAATACTATTGTAGTAGATCCTGTTGGTAAATTTAATGTAAGTGGTTCTCAAGGATATGTGTATTATGAAGCAGATGGTGTTGGAACTTATGAAGCAGCTGCACAGATTGGATTCTTTAACCCAATGTCATTCTCACAAGGTGAAGTACAAGTAGATTTAAAATTAGTAAGAGGTAGTTTCCCCTTTTCCTCAACAGTAATTGCAACACAAACTAATTCATTCAAATCAACAGATGGTTTCCAAACATTTACAATGAATGTAGGTGGTTCTTGGAATTCTTCTACAAGTGAAGATGTATGGGTGTATGTAGATTATTATCAACTATCTGGTACTCCATCACTATACAATAATTTAAATTTAATCGGATTTAATTCTAAATTAGAAGTAACAGTAGCGCCTGCAAACTTTGTTGGAGCTACCGTTGATATGTCATTACAATTTCCTTCTGATTTAAAATCTATTGATATCTTGACTGGTTTAATAAAACAATTTAACTTAATTGTTTATCCTCACGAAACAGAAGATAGAACAATTGTGTTTGAACAGTTTGATAAATGGATTAGAGAAGGTGAGAAAAAAGATTGGACTGATAAATGGGATACAGCAGAGAGAGTAGCAATAAACCACACCGTAGATGAAGAACCTGCGGAATTGTTGTTTAGTAACGCAGATGATAATGATAGATTCTCAGTAGAAGCAAAAGAAAGTGAACCTTACTACCAATATGGTACTTTAAGAGTTCTTGCAGATAATAACGTATCACAAGGTAAACAAGAAATAAAAAACTCATTTGCTCCCGTAGTATTAGGTGGGCCTTTTATTTATGATTCTGAAAAAGCAGATGGTACTCCTACATACAATATTGATTTAGGTTCATCATTTGGTTTCCCACACTTATATAAGTTTGATAATAACGGATTAAAATCTTATAAGTTTAAACCAAGATTAGGATATAAAGTAAATAATAGTTTACCTTCTGGCTCTCAAATAGTAATTGGTAATGATGCATCTGATAAAACTATTCTTAGTGGATTTGATAGAGTTGGAACTATTGCTAATGTAAATGGTTTAGCAGCAAGAGATGGTGATGCTGATTTACATTTTAACAATACCTACTTTAAGTTTGTAGGACCTGGTCTAAACTTGGGTAATACTGAATCTAACTTTGATGTTTATTGGAAAACTTACATAGATTCTTTATATTGGGATGGTAACAGAAAAGTAACACTCGATATCTTATTCTCAGCTGATGAGTATAAGGATATAAAGTTAAATGATATTATCTTTATTAAAGACCAACAATATAGAATAAATAAAATTAGTGGATTAAACGTAGTAAAAGATGATGTAGTAACAGTAGAACTTATTCGTTTATTCCCAGCTTATTATCAGAATAACCCTGATTGTGATTTCTCTGTTAATGCTACTCAATTAGATTGTGATTTTACATTTGAAGCAATTGCAGGAGCTACACCAACACCTACTCCTTCTCCTACACCTATACTTGACCCATGTGTTCAATATTCAATTCGAAATAATTCTGATGGTACTGTTATAGTTAATTGGAATTGTTGTGAAGGTGGTGAACAAACAAATACAATGACTCAATCAGGTGGTGGTACTGGTAATGGTATGTTATTCTCAAGTAGAGCGTATCCAAGTATTACAGGAAGTACTACTGGTCCAACAGATAGATATATAGTTGATATATTAGATACCGTAACTATGGGTGTAAATGATGTGAGTCAGACTATAGCACAAGATTTAATAGTAAGCGGTTCAAATCCAGCTCCTAATAGTAAATTCTATTATTCATATATTGATACTGGTTCTTGTGATTGGACATGTGGTGAGTTTATATTAGATACAGGTATTGAAACTGAATTTCCAATTACTGCAATGTCTGGTTCAATTAAGATGTTTACTGATAATGGTGGAACTCAAGAACTCACAAAATTTAGAGTAGTTAATTCATTCTCTCATAGTTGTGATTTAGGACCTACACCTACACCAGTACCATCTCCTACTCCAACGCCAACGGCTACAGCAGGACCAGTAACACCTACTCCTACACCTGTACCAACAGCAACACCTCTACCAATATTCTCTTATACTGGTTTAGCTGATTACTCTAATTACCAAGGTGCTTGTAGTAGTTCTAATGAAGTAACGATTTACACAAGAGGAGAAATAACATCTGCATCAATTGCATATGAAGATTCAGCTGCAACAAATGTATTTGATTTCTACAAATTCTTTATTGATGAAGCAACAGGTATTGGATATGAGTTTGTAGACCCTAACACAACAGGTCAGATAATAGATTTATTAGATGATGCTTGTAACGTAGAAGTATTTAACTTATACATTGACTTTAACGAATATGATGCTTGTGCAGAATCAGTAACTAATATTGTTTATGCAGAGCCAGGTTCTACTTTATCTAATGGTACTATTCTTTACGAAGATATCAACTTAGAATATTCTTGGTATGGACAAACATCAACTGAAATTAAATTTATTGAGAGTGGTTCAGACCCAAGACAAATTTATTACAACACAGCAACAGGTGTATCTGCTAGTGGTACTGATGTATGTTTCACAGTTAACTCATTCGATGGATGGGATTCTACGGCAACTACTCCACCTCCAGCTTACTGTGGTGATACTGATGAAACATTCTTCTTACAAGATACTGCATCAATTGGAGATAATATCTTTACAGATGCTGATTTAACTGACCCAATCTTCACAGGCGAGAAGTTTGTTTACAACGATGATGCAAATGAATTATATGTAATGAGTGGTTCTACTGGTGGTGATGGTAGTGGATGGGTAATTGGAGAGATTACTTCTTCTTACTGTACACCAGCAACACCTACACCATCTCCAACACCAGCTCCTATTGTAACTCTATTCACAGCATCTTACGCATATAGTTCTTGGGATAACGCTTGTAACAACCCTGATGGTACAGGTTCATTATACCACGCACAGATTTGGAATGGTACAGCACCAGCAGGATATGAAGAATTTATTTACGAAGATGCATCGTTAACTAATATCTTTGATTTCTACATTTATGTTGTAGATACAACAACAGGTCTTGGTTATGAAATGGATGACCCGAATACAACAGGTAAGATATTCGCAACTCAATCACAAGTTTGTAATCCTAACACAGCAACAATTCACTACTCATTCAATGAGTATCAGGCTTGTGCAGGAACACTTACAACTACTAAGTTCATGGATCCAGGCAAGAATTGGGGTGATAGTGGTGTTGTTCTTTATGATAACTTTGATAGAACACAAGTATTCTCACCATTAGCAAATGAATTTGTTTCTACATCTTCATTAGATAGAAGTATCTACGAATATAGTGGTGGAGTTCTTGTTGATACAGGCGTAGATTGTTATACATCATCATTCTTTAGAGGTGAAGATTATACATCTACTTCTTCTCCACTACCAATTACTTGTGGTGATGATTCAGAAATATTCTATACTCAGAACGCACCTCAGATTGGTTCTGTAATTTATGAAGATGCAGCGTTTACTAATCCAATCTTTACAGGAAACAATTGGGTTTATAATGATTCTGCAGATGAACTATATCACATGAGTGGTAGTACTGGCGGAGATGGAAGTGGCTGGGTTATCGGTGAAATTACATCATCAGTATGTACACCACCTACTACACCAACACCTACACCGAATGTACAATCGTACACGATGCAGAGAGGATATGATGCAGCAACACAAACTTGTGGTACTAATTTTGGACAACAGACTGTTTATACGAACGGACCTATAACGACTGGTTCTATAATGTATGATTCTTCTGCTCTAACTAATAACGTTGATTTCTATGAGTATTACAGAGATATCAATACAGATATAGTATATGAATCAAGTACTCTGACTGGTGAGGTAATTGATGTGTTAGGAACAGGTATATGTGCTACCCCAACTCCTACACCATCTCCTACTCCAACGCCAACGCCTACTCCAACACCATCACCTACACCATCGCCAGGCCAATGGTACACTATTGAAGTTCGTTCTTGTCCTTCTTATGGTACTATAACTTATAGAAACTGGTTCGGTGATATAAATAATTTCTGTGGATATTGTTCTTATTACGAATCAAGTACAGATACTTGTTGGGAACCATTTAATTTAATAACATATAATTCATCTTATCCTCTGTTACCTTTAGGTGATATATATCCTAATTGTTCAACCTGTTTAGCAAATACATAATAATATGGCTTTAATATCATACGGAATACAACTTACATCAACATCGGCAAATGCCGGACCAGAATATAATGTCTTTTATTCTACTGATTGTGTAGGTTATACATTCGCTGGTATTGCTGATTTACCTAATACTTCTTCAATAGAGTATCTTGATATAGAAGAAACTTCTACTTGTATAAGATTGGTATCTCGTGGTGGTTGTCAAAATGGAGTTGTTAGTGGTTCATCACCATCAGCAGATGCTTATAACACTTATGAGTTAACGTTAACACAAAAGAATGGTGCAGGACCTGAGTTTATTGTATCAGAGAATACAGGTAGTGGATTATATAATACGTTTGATACAATTGAATTACCAGCGCAAGGTTCAACTGCAATAGTTAATCCTTCGCCAGAAGCACTTGCAATTAGATTACGTTCTAATGGTGTATGTACAACTACACAAGATATTATTATTAGTTCATCAGTAGCTCCTACTCCTACACCCACTCCTTCACCTTCACCTACACCAGGCCCTACACCAACCCCATCTCCTACGCCTGGTCCAACGCCAACACCGGCACCTAACTGTTTTACGTTCTATACAATTTATAGTTCTACTTTATCAGCAACAGATGCTTGTTGTAATCAGTTCCAAACGAAGCCTGTATTCTTAGATGCTTCATCACTTGCTACTGCAACTACTGTTTATGATAACGCTACTTGTACTGCGTTAAGAACTACACAAACGTATTATACACAGAATCTAAGTGATTACTATTTTTGGACTGGTGCTTCCTTAGTTGGACCTACAGGTTGTCCAGGTTGTCCGTAATTACCACAATATATAAACATATATAATATACTAAACAGTAGTATATGAGTAAAATATTTGTACAAATAGCAAACTACCGCGATCCAGAGGTAGTACCAACAATCAAAGATATATTAGAACAAGCAGATAAGCCAGAGAACTTAACCTTTGGTATTTGCAATCAATACCACGATGATGATGAATGGAGTTTAGATGAGTGGAGAGATGATGAAAGATTTACAATACAAGATATACCTTGGAATGAATCTAAAGGTTTGTGTTGGGCAAGAAGTGAAATACAAAAGATGTGGAAAGGTGAAGAATGGACTTTACAAATAGATTCACATCACAGATTCGCAGAAGGTTGGGATACACAACTTATAGAGATGGCAGAGAATCTACAAGATAAAAGAATTGAGAAACCTATTCTTACTTCTTACGCTGGTATGTATTCTCCTAAAGATAATAGAAAAATAAATCAAGAGCCTTTTAGAATGGTTGGTAAGAAGTTTACACCATCAGGTACTATTCTATTTTATCCTGAGTATATACACAATTACAAAGAACTTACAGAACCTTTACCTGCTAGATTTGTATCTGGCCATTTCTTTTTTACAATTGGTAAGCATTGTGAAGAATACAAGTATGACCCTAACTTATACTTTGCTGGTGATGAGATTTCTTTATCTATTCGTAGTTGGACATTAGGTTACGATATATTTCATCCACACAGAACCTTAGTATGGCATGAGTACACGAGAGAAGGTAGAGTTAAACATTGGGATGATTTTGTAAATAAGAATCAAGATAAGATAGAAAGTAAATGGCATGAGATGGATAAGGTTTCTAAAAAGAGATTAAGAAAGATGTTGAGAGAAGAAGATAATGATGCAGATGTTACTGGCTATGATTTAGGTGAAGTTAGAACTCATGAAGAGTACGAACAATGGGCAGGTATTGATTTTAAGAACCGTTTACTACACGAAGATACTATAAAGGGTATAGAACCTCCAACAACATCTAAACCTTCTTCAGAATGGATATCAGATAAAGAGTATGAGTATCATGTAGATTGGAGTAGTAGATGGAAAGAATTGAGAGAAGCTGTAGCTTGTGCTTGTAAGTTTGATTTTATAATGTTTGGTTTTGAGAGTAAAGATGGTGAAGTTCTTTATAGAGAAGATATACACGATAAAGATATTACCAATGGTCTAGCTCAGAAAAAAGGATTTAAGTTTATGGCAAAGAAAGAAGCTGATGTAGTAATCATATGGGCTCATCACGAAGAAGATGGTTGGAAAAATAAAGTAGAAATAAAGTTATGATACCAAAGATAATACACCAAAGTTATAAAGATTGGGATTCTAAGCCCCACTTCTTTAACAAATCACCTGAGTTGATAAAAGAGTTAATGCCTGATTGGGAATATAAGTTCTGGTCTGATGAAGATTTAGATTTGTTTATAAAAGAAACTTATCCTGATTCTTATGAGATGTGGCTGACTTTAACTCCAAAGATAAAAAGAATAGATGTAAGTAGATATTATTTACTACATCATTTCGGTGGAGTTTATTTAGATATGGATTTCCATCTTAGAAAGGATATAGGATACCTTTTAACAGGCGCAAAGATATTTTCTTATAAATCATACCAAGCAGTTGTAAAAGGTTGGGATTTCTTCGGTAATGCTTTTATGGCAAGTGAGAAAGAAGAAGATTTTTGGTTAGATTTAATTCAATGGATATATGAACAACCTAACTCAGATGGAGTACTACAACATACAGGCCCTATGGGTATAGGTAAGTTCTTAGTAAACAAACCTCAATACAATACTTGTATATTCTCGCATCATATATTTGATAACTCACAATGTGGTGATGGCATTGGTAAAGGAGAGTATGGAGTACATCACAGAACAGCTACTTGGCAAGGTAAAGGTTCTGAAAAATGATACATGGCACTCCACAGATATTTCATGAATCTCGTTCTATCTTTATTCATGTACCTAAATGCGCAGGAACATCTATTGAAAAAACTCTTGGTGGTTCTCAATATGGTGGACATTCTTTTGGAAGAAGTATAAGAGATAAGTTTCCTAAAGAATGGAAAAGATATTATAAGTTTGGAATTGTTAGAGACCCACTAACGAGATTTGGTTCTGCTTATTATTATATGAAAGAAAGAGGATTAAGCAAGGTGTTGGCTAATGATAAGATACTACTATCAAAAGATATTAACGATTACATTCAGAATTATTTTTTAAAGGACAATGTACTACATATGTGGAGACAAACTGATTTTGTTTGTGATGCTAATGAGCCTATTGTAGATATCTACAAGTATGAAGAGTTGGAAAAAGGGTGGAAGGAAATTCTAATGAAACTGAATCAGCATTATAAACCCTTACCCAAGATGAACAAGAGTAAGGATTATACTTTTAGTTATGATAATCAATCATTAGAAATATTATATAAGTACTACGATAGGGATTTTAAGTTGTTTGGGTACTAATACTTTACAGTTTTTAATTTACCTCTAGCTTTTCTAGCTCGTATTATCTTTTCTGCAGGTGGAGTTAAATAATCCCAAGAAAACTTTTGATAAGGCCCATTAGGTTTAAAAAGTAAATCAGCAATTTCTTTAAGATATCTTTGATACTGCTTTCTTTGTAATGAAGTTATATTTTTAACAGGAACTTTACTTCCATCTGGTATATGATTTGGAAAACATTCTTTTGGATATTTACTTTTTATCTTTTGTTTTCTTTCATTATATATTTTGTAATTATCATCAGTTAATAATTCTGATAATTCAATAACACTAGCTACGCCCATCTTCTTCTTTTTGTTTTATTACTTCTATTTGATTTAGACGGATAGCATCCATCTTCTGTTTTCTACGTTTAGTAGTAGGTTTTGTATATTCTCTTCTTTCGATAAGTTGTTCTCTTATCTCATACTCTGAGAACTTACGCTTAAATTGTTTGAGGGCTTTTTCTATTGGTTTCTTACCAACTTTAATTCGGAAGTTTATCATAACGTTTCTTTAGTTTATTATATACTGATTTTAACATCGGTATCCTAGCTCTACATTGATGAGATAACTTCCAATACTGTTCTTGTGATAAGTGTTGTTTAAACCACTTCATATCATCTGTACTAAGGTAATGCCACATTATATCAAGTATTTTTTAACATCCCAATTTTGTAATACTCTATCCCAAGATAAGTTTACTGATATTCCTTCTAAGTCTGTTTTCTTTTCTTCAAATGAACCTTTTAGAATTTCTTCTATCCATTGTTCAAATTGATTTCTATCATCATATAGGTAAGGATAATTCTCACCAACCATTTCTTCATAACATAATCCTTTCGGTAAAAGATAAGGAACGTTTACAGATAACCCATCAGTTGCACTCATACTCCAAGCAGAGTATTTCTTGAATGTTCCTATACCAAAGTGAGCTTTACTAATGTTTTGTAAATACTCATCTCTATCTACTGCTTTAGCAGATACTACATAAGGTTTATCTATCTGTGAGTTGGATGTATATACTTGAAACTTATATCCTTTATCCCACATAGTATCCATAAACTTAAAGAAGTATTCTCCGCCTGTGTATTCGTTTATTCTATGGTTAAATAAGAACGTAGGTATATCATTCTTTTCTTTGTAATCCTCAAATCCATTCATACCAAGATACCAAGGTTGTATAATCTTCTTTAACTTATCTATTATATCCTTATTGAATATCTCTCCGGCTCTCTCTAACACCTTATTCTTTACCCATTGAGAGTTAACACCACAAACTTCCATTTGTAGAATACCATTGATATTATCAACAAAAGAATTAAACTGATAACCACCATTATCTTTAATCTCCCACCAATGTGAGTAACCTATCACAGGCTGAAATGGTGTATATCTTCTATTGATTAAAACTTGATTAGTCCATTCGGGTAGATGAGACCATATTAAGTTTATAGTTTCCTCACCTAATATTCTTTTAAAGAACTTCTGTGGGAATTGTGTTCTCATTGTTTGTGGGAATGTAGATAAAGGACCCATATCTCTTAAATCTACATTTGGTAGAGAAGCTAAGGATGTTGGTATGTTACCACTTGGATAAGGTATTATAAATCTAACATCATATAACATAGAGTTAGATATAAACTCTCTCATTACTAATACAAACGAATCGGCATTGATATTCTTATCACTCCCAAAGTGTGTATAGTTAGGAATGATAAGAACTGTTTTAGTGTACTTGGGTGAATCCCAAAACTGATTACTCATAATTTAAAATTTTTCTTAAATCTTCAACTACATCTTTGGAAGTTCTTAATTGAGGGTCATCGTTTTTATCCATATAATAATCACCCTCATGTTCATACTTGTGAATAAGGTGTTTAATACCATTTTCAAAATTTAGAATCATTTGAACCAACTCCCCTCTATCTAATATTGAAAACCTTTCAAATATTTCTACACTCTTTTTTTGTTCTTTACTCATAATTTTAATTGTTTTACTCATAATTTAAAATGATTGGTTTGTGATAATCATCTTTTGGCCCTGTAACCAACTTAATCTAAATCTTAAATCTTTTACCTCTTCCATTTTAGTATCAATAACATCATTGGGTAGAGAATAATCTGCAGATTCGTTAAGTACATCAATCCCTCTCTCTAATCCTTTAATGAAACCAATAGTGTGAGTGATTTGGTTCTCTAAATAATCTACTAATTGTTTTTCCGTTTTACTGATTGTGTTTACCATAATTGTAATTTTAATTGTTTTAATTGTTTATACCTGGAAGATACGAAAAATATTTGATATATCCTAATTTATTTTGAATTATTTTTAAAATATTTTTTTGGTTAATCATATA
>Ga0208434_1000199_pt1 | contig 32309 bp, 20 predicted proteins | sample 13_taG_FD_184086 | JGI IMG/M metagenome (GOLD analysis project Ga0208434, IMG submission 184086) | Marine viral communities from the Subarctic Pacific Ocean - 13_ETSP_OMZ_AT15268 metaG (SPAdes) (version 2) | ecosystem: Environmental > Aquatic > Marine > Oceanic | place: Pacific Ocean | collected... | reverse complement strand
CGTACATCAGTTCTGAACCTTCAGTATTTGTATTTTGTTGTCTTAGTTCTAAAGTAGGAAAACCACTTGTACTATCGTCAGAAATTCTTACTACTGGGTCAGTACCAAATACATGTAATTTTGTTTGCGGGTCGTCCTCTCCGATACCAACATTGCCTGAACCATCTACAACAAACCTATCTCCACCTGCTTGACTGATTAGAAAAGCATTTTGTCCACCATTGTTGTAGATTCTTAGACCTTTACCATTTGCATTATAACTTGTAATATTTAAAGCATATTCAGTAGAGTTTGTTTTAATCATAGCTGTGCCATATTCAACACCACTAGTCGGCACTGTAATATCACTTATACTAAATAAATCTGCGTTTCCTGAACTTCCTTTAACAGCTAATTTACTTTCAGGATTACTAGTTCCAATACCAACCGAGCCTCCTGCTTTAAATCTTATAGCGGTTCCTGCTGTACCACCAACATCAAAAGATATATCTCTATAGGTACTTGCATTTCTATCGTATGAAGCAATATAGTTTGTATTTGCAACACCAAAATTAGTAACCCCTGGGCTAAATTCAAATCCTTCAGCACTACTATTTGAAATAGTTAGCTTACCATTAGGACTAGTAGTTCCAATACCCAATCGTTCAGCACTTGCATCCCAAAAGAACTTAGCTGTTGAGCCTGTGTCTTCGTAGAAGGAGATGTCTCCGCCCTCGGCAACAGAAAGACTTTTGCTATTATTGGTATATAAATCTATTCCTCTTGCTCCTGCTGTAGTTCCAGTCGCTAAAACTACATTGTTTGAACCATCTAAATATAAAACATTACGATTACTTGAGCCTGAATCAGTAAACTGAATATAACCATCAACAGTCAACCCATCCATTGTGGCTGTACCTGTTACGTCTATGCCTGTTGAGGTTGTGGCTATTTTAGCTAAATTATTATGATATAAGGTAACAGCACCATCACCCTGTGCAACTATTATATTTTCTGTATTTGCTGCATTAGATACTAATAAAGAATCAGTATTTAAAACCAAATTAGCAGCTGTATCTTTAATAAAGCTGTTAGTACCATCATGATAAATCTGTAAATCGCCGCCTGAAGCTGAGCCAATTTCTAATTTAACATTATCTCCTAATATTAAATCACCAGTCATCGTTCCGCCAGCTAAAGGTAATTTTGCAGCTATACTTGCATTTACAGTAGTACTAAAGTTAGCGTCATCGCCTAAAGCTGCTGCTAATTCATTTAATGTGTCCATTGCAGCGGGTGCGCTATCGACTAAAGCCGTTATTTCTTGTCGTACAAATGCAGTCGAAGCTACAGAAGTATCATTGTCTCCTGTACTCGCTGTTGCAACTGTTACTGTTTTTCCAGTCAAGTCTAAAGACGAAGCAAGTTTGCCCGCAGTTACATTGGCATCTAATATCTTTACTGTCGTTACAGCATCGTCTGCAAGAAAGCCCGTTGTTACTGTTGCCGCATTCATTGAACGTGTAACCAATACTTCTAGTGCCATTCCTGATGTAGGAACTGCATCTAAAGTCAAAGTACTTCCGCTATAAGTATATGAAGATTTTGGCTGATATACTCCATCAACAAAAACGAAAACATTATTTTCATTTTCAGTCGTCAAACTTGTGTCATAGGACGCGGTATTTGATGTAGTTGTGTTATACTGACCCAAGATAGCATCCGTTGGATTGTATGTTGAAACCGTTCCAGTGATTACCTCTAGATCTTCCCCATTTGGTAAATTTTCTGAAAGTGTAATTTGTGTACCACTGAAACTATATGTTGATTTTGGTTGGTATACTCCACCCACAAATACCCATGTATTGTTTTCTGACTGTGGGTTCTTACCTGTGTCATAAGTAGCAGTACTACCATTCCCAGTTGCTGTATATAAGTCTACGCTGGAAGTTGTGTCTCCACCGATTGCACCCCAGGCACTGTCTGCATATCCTTCAAATTCGTTAGTGCTAGAATTATATCTTAACATTCCATTTGCAGGTGAGCCACTTCTTTGTGCTGTAGTACCTGAAGGAACTTTAATTGAATCTGTGCCGCTTAGTGTTAAGTTCTGGAAAGTAGGACTTGTAGACGTTGCAACATCTTGTCCAATAGAAACTGCTCCATTTGATACAGTAACTCCAGTGCTTCCTGAAAGTCTGCCATCAAATGCGGAGTTTGCTCTCGCAGTAGTAAAGTATAAATTAGTTGAGCCTTCGCTTAGATCATCGGTGTCTGCTGCTGCGATACGGGCGTCTGCTCTTGCGTCTGTGTAATATAAGTTTGTGTTCTCTGTAATGTTTGCTGTTGTTAGAACAACTACTCCAGTTGCACTATTTACGGATTCTACACCGCCACCTACATCTGTCCAAGCTGAGCCACTGTATATTTCTGGCTTACTTGTAGTAGTATTAAATCTTAGTTGTCCTTGTGCGGCTGTTGGTCTTTGTGCCGTTGTACCTACTGGTATCTGTATAGACCCTGTAGTATTAATTATTAGATTACCAGTAAGAGTACCCCCCGCTAAAGGTAGTTTAGTAGCAATACTATTTGTTACAGTAGTGCTAAAACTTGCGTCATCTCCGATCGCTGCAGCTAATTCATTGAGTGTATTGAGTGCGCTTGGAGAACTATCTACAAGAGCAGCTATTTCTTGCTGTACAAAAGCTGTAGAAGCTACTGTAGTATCATTATCTCCTGTACTGGCTGTTGCAACAGTAATAGTAACTCCTGATAAATCGAGGGTGCTACTAAGCTTGGCTGCTGTTATTGCGCCATCTGCTATGTATAATCCTGGTACTGTTGTTTTTGCCATTTTTTATCCTATATATGTACTTGCTTTATTAATTACGCTTGAATCTTCTGTTATGGATAATTGAGTACATGCTAACTTATAATTATCTAAAGCAACTTTACATTGCTCTTGTAAATCAACTCCAGCCTTTTTAGTTTCTGTTAATCCATCTAATAAAACTACACCTGCATTATCAACAATATCATTTATATTTGTTATTGATTGTGTTTTTACATCTTCCCAATTTATCATAATATCTCCTAGTCTATGCTTAACCAAATATAAGCAGGGTGATAGTTAGCAACTTCATTGCCTCTACCCCATTCAGCAATTCCTGATGTCCAAGTTCTTGCATTATTACCACAACCCCCACCAAAGCCAAAGGCAGAATCTGCACCACCGTTACCCGTTGCATTGCCCTGGGTAGAACCTCCTTCATCCAGTGGACAGCCAATCCATGCTCCTGCACGACCCAGAGCAACATTACCTCCAATATTTGGATGTGAGTCTTCTACTGTTAATTGATGGCCTTTTACAGTTCCATTTTTATTGAAAGAACTTTGATTATTTGATGAAGTAGAATTTGTTGAACTTCCCATCCATTTATTTAACCCATAAGACTGCATTCTATCTTCTAGGCCGCCTAAATCTGTAAAGTCAGGACCTGCATAATTTGTCATATTATGGTATGTTACTCCAGTTCCCGTCATTGCAGGATCTGTACTGTCTGCTGTAATTCCTGAATTATTAGCTAATCCTCCACTAAATGCTCCATATAAAGTTTGTGTTGAGTTAAATTGCATAATTGGAGCAATTCTGTCCCCCATTTGCATCGCTAACCTAGTGAATCCAAAATATCTCCAAGGCATTCCATATTTAGAAAAATGACCGTTATTTAAGTCAAAATCCCCTGCGTTCCATGATGCATCATTAGTCCATAAACTTGAGCCTGCCGGCATATCAGAATGGTGAAAGAATTTTGCAGCCAATACCCAGTTTCTATTTTGCAACCAATTTGGTTTTATAAATGCTCTAAATCTTTTACTGTTATAATTTAACCAATATACACCCGGTCTATTTTCATATGTATTTGTAGTAGTTGTATTAATGTCTGAAGTTGCTGTATCAACAGTGTTTATTGCACTGACCCCAAACTCTTCTTTATTTGTTTTATGATTACCAATTTCATAATTACGTTTAGCAATTACTCTACCAGCATTTGAAACTCTGAACAATGGTTCGCCTGAATCCTGTGTTCCTTGCCAAACTACAAAATCATCAAATGCATTTTCAGAAGCAGTTACTGCTCCATCAGTATTAACTGTGATATGTGTTCCACCAGCTGATTTTAGATGATGCCAATATCTTTGAGAAGAACTATAACCATGTGAACCATAATTTATTGATTCAGCTATTGTAGTCCATTGTGACCCAGGAATTGTGTTATATGCTATAAAATTAGTAGTTGTTCCCATGTAGAGATTTCCACTGCTTGAAAAATGAGTATTTGCGGTATCACCAAAGAATGTACTACCATTTTGAGTCATTCTGATATGATAATTAGAGGCCGTACCAAGTCTAAATGTTTCATCTGACGCCAGCATTAACATGCTTCCCATTATAGTTGATGTTCCAGGCTTATCTAATACTATACCTCCGCGATTTGAACCAGAAGTTAATCGCATCGCCCATTCATTTCTAGTAGAAGTAAATTCAGCCAAACCATCAGAACCAATCTTTAGTCTTTCTACACCTGCAGTTCTAAATACCATAGGATGGCTTGTACTTGTATTAATAGATAAACCATTTACGCTATCAGGATATATGTAAGCTGCAACTGAATCATTAGCTGAATATAATCTAATTGCACCAGCTTTATTATTATCTGTTCCTTGTATAGCAAGTGTTGTAGCACCTGCACTTGGTTGAGCTATACTTGTTCGTTTAATTCCAACGTTTCCAGAAGCATCAATAACCATGTTATTATTATAAAAGCCTAATCTACTATTACTTTGGTCATCGTATAATACTGAACGGTTATTTGTAACATCTAAGAATACGGCACCATAATCGGTACCACTCATTAGGTCTGAGCCGGCTCCAAGATAATACAGCGAACTTGATACTCCATCATTCCCTGCAGCCTCGAATCTTATTCCATTTTGATTTGTTCCGCCTGCAAGACTAAGCTTGCCTGAAGTTGTATTTGATATGGTTAATGCATAACCTGGATTATCTGTTCCGATACCAACATGGCCATTTGCTTGTATTCTCATTCTTTCTACAAATGCAGAACCATCTGATGGTCGGCCACCAAATACTAAATCACCTTTGGGATTAGCTCCTGTTCCTGTCCTTACACTTGCAATAAAGTTTGTAAAATTATAGCCACCTTGGCCAAAACTTAAGCCTACAACATTTCCTGCGGTCGTGTTATCATTTGTTAATCTTAATGAGTATATATTAGCATCACCTAAAAAATCACTTGAAGCAAAACTTTTATCTAACTTAACACTACCACTGGCATTTAAAGAGGTTAAAGTTCCAACACTTGTAATATTAGGCTGTGCTGCTGTTCCTATTGTAGCGTCTACCGTCTTATTAAAGACAAATTTATCTCCTGAAGAAGCATACAATAAAGTAGCACTTGCTCCATCGATAGTAAGACCTGCACCATTCGCTGCGGCCGCATTCGCTGCACCACTTGCTAAAGTTAAATTTAAGTCGTCTACTGACATAGAAGTAGAGTTAATTATTGTTTGTGTTCCATCTACTTGTAAGTTGCCTGCAATAACAACTGTTCCAGTGTTATCTCCAACTCCTGCAGGGTCAATTGTAAAAGAAGCAGGTCCAGCTATGTAACCACCTACAGTTAAGTTACTTGTTAAGTTTACACTATTTGGTAGTCCTACTGTTACTGTTTGGCCAGACACGGAAGTATTTACTTCGTTTGTTGTTCCTGAAAATGTAAGAGTTTGACTTGTATTTACTGTACCTGTTCCACTATCTCCTGCTAAACCTGTCTCAAAGTCTTTTCCATCAACGTAATCTTTTACTGCCGCTGAAGTAGGTAAAGTAGTGTCATTGTCGTTTGAAGATATACCTTCTGATTCTGTTACAAATACTGCGTCAGCGATCTTATCTAAAGTTACTGCGTCATTTGCTATCTTTGCTGTAGTAACATTTGCATCAGCTATCTTTGCTGTAGTAACATTTGCATCTGCTATCTTCGCTGTTGTTACCGCACTACTTACTATCTTAGCACCTGTAACACTATCATCAGCCATAGAAGCTGTTACAACAGAACCTGCTGCTGGAGTATTTACAGTTGTAGAAGTTAACATTACAACTTCTATATTTGCTGTACCAGTTGGAGGTGCAGTGTTAAATGTTAGAGTAGTTCCACTTACACTATATGTTGTTTTTTGCTGGTATACACCATCTATGTATACTTGTGTATTGTTTTCATTTCCAGGATTATTAGAGAGTGTAAAAGCTGTTGTACTACCATTACCATCAAAGTTACTTATAAGTACACTTTCTCCACTATAGACATCTCCTATTACATATACAACTACATTATTTGTTCCAGATATTGGAGCAGTATCAAAAGTTATGTCTGTACCACTGATCGTATAAGCGTCTTGATTTTGGAATACACCATTAATAAATGCTATAATCTTTGACTCTGCACTTGGCGTACTAGAAAGTGTAAAAGTTGCTGTACTACCATCACCACTTGCTATATTAGTAGCAAAAGCATTTGCAGAAGCAGCTCCTCCTGTTGGAGTTTCAAAAGTAAGAGTACCACTTCCGTCTGTTGTAAGTACTTGACCATCTGTTCCGTCCGTAACGTCAAGCTCAGAGATACCTACAGCGTTTGCCGCAATTTCTGTAGATGTTACTGAGTTGGCTGATAAGCCTGAGATTGTTGCAGTGGAAGCACTTGTTATCCTTCCATCTGCATCTATTGTTATTACTGGTATGGCACTTGTAGACCCGTATGAACCTGCTGTTACTGCTGTTGAAGCTAATTCGGTAGGTCCGATTGACCCAGCTCCGACTGCTCCTATAGTAACTATTGATTCTGTTCCGCCTACATCTTTCTTAATAAATAACTTACCATCGTAGGTATTAAGTGCTATTTCACCTAATGCTAATGATGATGTGGAAGGTACTGCGTTCTGAGTCGCAGACCTTTTTAATTTAATCGTTTGTGCCATATTTATGGTATTCCTTTTCTATGCGTATATACGCGGAACTTAATTCTTAGGAGAATGTTCCCCCATCTATTGTGTTTGTCCAAGTAACTGTACTGTTTGCTCCGACTTGTAACATTTGTCCTACACTATTTGTAGAATCATATGTTCCAATTGTTAGTCTTTGATAACCTGAATTAGCTCCATTTGTATTACCAAATATTAAGTCACCAGTTGCTGTTTGTGTAATACCTTTGATTCTTAAAGCATCTGAACTTACTTCTAATGATTGTCCATCTACTTCTACATCAAGAGTATTACCGGTTTTGGTCATTGCTGCACCAGCAGTTATTTGACCAGCACCTGAGAATTGAGCAAAAGCAAGAGCTGTACTGCCGACTGTAATACTACCGTCTGTTGTTAGTACAAAACCACTATCAGCATTTACACTACCCTCTGTTACGAAAGTAAACATACCTGATGTTACTTCAGCGTTAGCATCAGCATCAGTAGCTCTTGTCATTGCTGAACCAGAACCGTTAAATACATATATACCGTTTTGTGAGCCAGTAGACTGATCTTTTACAAGTACTCTATCATCACTAGAAAGAGTTACTCCGTCAATTGCAGCTGGTGCAGTTGAAATCGAAATATTACCTGTAGTAGCAACTCTTACTGAATCTTTAAAGTCTAAACCAACTTTAACTGCATCTACATATTCTTTTGATACAAGAGAAGTAGCTCCAAATCCAGTTCTATCTTTATATCCTGAAGGTACTGTTACTGTGCCATTTCCATTGGGTGATAGTGTTAAATTACCATTTGAATTTGTTGTAGAGATGTCATTACCATTTACAGTAACATTATCTACTGCTAATGAAGTAACACCTGTAATATCTCCACTGCTGATACTTGCTGTACCGTCTGTGAGTGTTGTAGCAGTAATTGTAGTACCTGTTATAGCTGCTGCACTTGCACCGCCTATAACTGCACCATCAATAGTACCACCATTAATATCTACAGTAGTTACTGAACCACCATTAGATACTGTAGCACCTGCAAAGTTTATTGTGCCTGTGCCTGTTAAATTAGTAAATGTACCTGCTGTAGCAGAAGAACCGCCAATAACTGTACCATCAATAGTACCGCCATTAATGTCAAAGTTTGTACCTTCGATTTCTACAGAACCTGCTTCGAGCTTTGCTCCGAGTGTTATTTTCTCTGCTGAGTTAGTAGTATCGAAAGTTAAGTAAGAAGTTACTCCTTCTTTGATTTCAAATGCGTTTGCATTGTTATCTATAATTAGGATTTCTGTAGCTTGACTACTTGTGTCTATTGAACCACCTGTTAGATCTAAGTCTAAATCTGCTGCTGATACTATTTGAACATTACCTGAACCTGCAGTAATAGAGTTTGCCCCTATTGTAAGATTAGCTGTTTTTAATTGGTCTATCTTACTATTTGAGTCAACAATGATTGCTGAACTTGCAGTTAAAGTACCCGCTGTGTGGTCGAGCATATTTACAAATAACTCACCACCTATGATATCATTAGCGGAACCGTCACCTATAAATAACTTACTGGAATTAAAGGAATAGGCCAGTTCACCCGCAGCTAAGGCGCTACCAGGAGCCGCCGCGCTACTACTTCTTTTGATTTTAATTGTTTGTGCCATAATGTTTTCCTATTTGACTTCTAGAACTGTCCTCCGTCTAGATTGTCCATTGTATCCGTTGCTGCGGCAAGGGGTACGAATTCAAAGTTATTAGTTGAAGTTTCTCTATATACTTTTAGCTGATCATTATCAGTATCATACCATAGGTCACCTTCTCCTAATGAAGCCCCAGTAGGGGTTGTTGATTGTCTAAAAAATTGGTCTGCAAGATGGTTAATAGCTGCTTGAAGCGTACCACCCCCAAAAGACCCATGAGCATCTGCTGTTATTTCTGATGCAGAGGCTAATACTCCTGTAACCAGTGCTAGACTTGTTTGCACAGTTATAGGGTTGTCTGTTTGATTTACTGTAACATTGGTATTAGTTTCGTTTACTGTTACGAAAGTCGGCTCTTCATTAACCGTTACTGTAATAGCCATGTTATCTTGTTACTTCTGGAGTGACTGTTACATTACCCTGTAATAAACGAGTAACAACTCCAGTACTTGACTCAATTTCTAAGTCGTATACGTATATTCCTTCTTCAATAGAAGCTGTAGTACTTGCACTGCCTTGTAGACGTATTATACCTCCTGAAGCGTTAGCAATACTGCAAGTTACAGTAAGTAATACAGTTGAAGAATCGTGTGTACTTCTAACTTGCATTCTTGGAGTATATCCTGTCAAATCCATAGCCGAGCCACTTTCCTGTACTGTAACAGTTCTGTCTAATGTTGCTCCCTGTTCTAATGTGAAATTGTAGCTTCCTGCTGACATATCTTTTATACCTCCAATGTCTTAATTATACCAAATTTTATAACCTCTTGTCAAGAACTGTTTTTTGAACCTATGTAGCCTAAGCATCTGTTTCCTCATATGTTACAATTATATCTAATGAATTGTCAACATTTGATAATGCACTAAGGTAGTCAGTTGGATTCATAGTTAGAGTATTTGAATTACTTATATAACTAACTGTATCTCCTGAATTTACTACACCGCTATCAACTAAAGCTATAATAGATGAGGATGATGAATTGTAATACTTAAGTTTTAAATCAGTAACATCTTTTGTTCCTGTTATACTAAATCTTGATATTGTTGTTTCTTTGCCTGTAGGGCAAGTATAAATAGTTGTTTCTGTTGTTCCAACTCCTGTTGTTGCTGTTGTAATTTTGCTCATATTGTATCTACTCCTTGTACATCAAAAATTAAAAATGCGTATGCTATAGACCTTCCACTAACGCCTTGAGTATACTGCACTACATTATCTAGGGTTTCGTAGCCGTATTCGCCTTGCATATTATTATAAATTATTAACTGTGTAGTAGTTACTTCATACCACACCCCTAGAACTCCTTCAGTTCTAAACTCTTCTATTCTTTGTCCATAGTCGGATTGTTCTGCTTCTAATTGATAGTTTGTGTGAGTTACTGGGTACATTTTTGTTGCAATACCATTAGAGTCTAAATCTGATTGAAAACACCATTGTACTATGCAATATGGTTTATACCCTAAATTATGTGTAATTGTAGCTTTTGTACTACTAACAAATTCCTGTTCGATTTGAATACTTTGACCCGAACTATTGCCCACATTAGGTGGTACTCCTAGTAACCCTTCTCCATGGAATTTAAGAGGCAAGCTCCCGATCCCTACTCTACTATCAAATAGTAAATTCTCTCCGCCTGTTAAAACACCCGAACTATTTACAACATCGGTACCTGATTTAGATACAAAAAATCCTTGGTCACTTCCCGCTTTTCCTAATAATACTCGTCTTGCCATTATGCATGCCCCCTTAAAACTATATAGTTTATTGTTGTAGAAGTTGGAGTACTTGTTCCACTACCGAAATTCTGAAAATAACTAAAATTAACTCCATATATAGATGAAAAATCCGCATATGTTGCAGGAACTGTAAACTGTACTGCTGTAGTGCTTACTGAAGTTATTTCATAATATGGAGAATTTGTAATATTATCATCAGGATAAGTAATTACTACAGCATTAGGAATTGCTACAGTTGAAAAAGTGACCGTAGATGTACCTGCATTTGAACCAGTACGTGTTACAGTTGTACTACCTCTTGCAATAACCTGGGCATACCCTTTTTCACGACTGTCAAAGACTAATAAATCTTTATTTGCGACAACGCCTGAACTATTTATTACGTCTACTCCTACTTTTGAAATAAGTAATCCATGGTCATTACTATCAATTTTACCTAATAATACTCGTCTACTCATTTTACTAAATACCTCTCTAAAAAATAATTTGCTGTTGTTTCTATTTCAACTGCTTCAACACTTTCTGAAACTTGTTCTATACTATCAACTTTTATATATTTATAATTATCATTAAAAATATAATCTCCAATCTTAAGAGTGCCTACTGTTTTCCACTCTTCGAATGTCTTAATTTGTAAATTTTTATTAGCCTTTAGACTACTATTTATAATATAATAATTTCCCATAATTTTATTTGATTCACATACGGATAGAAATGCTTCGTAACTCAATGCAGACTCAATATTAAAAGCATGAATTTTGTCCCACTGCTGAAAAGATTTTACATACTTTTGCAAGGAATAAGGAATATTTATTAAAGAATTATGATGTATAAGTTTCATATGTCTCCTTATTCACCTTATGAATTTCATAAGTAGTGTCTAAATTAGTAGTGGTCTGAGACTCGTTCAAAGAGCCATCCTCATTTAAAACTGCAGGAATTTCTATGATAAAATCTGTATCATATACTTTTCTTACATATAATTGTCCATTGTTATTAAAAGTTTCCATTAAAAGAACTCCAAAAATAAATTACCTGTTCCGCCTGTAAGATCAGAACCCATATCCCAACTTGCAAAACTACCTCCTGAATTACTATAAGTTAAAGAAGATCTTGTTCTTGTTGCTAATAGAGTAGCAGAGTTGCTTGTTCCATTATATATTTTTAAAGTCGTCCAACCAGAGTTAGAGGTTACTCCACTTACATGAAAAAACGTATTTTGTGCAGAGCTTTCTTGGTCACTAAATCCCCATGTAGTTTGACCATTATATAAATCGCAAGAAGTATCAGTTGCAGTTCCATGACCTCCTCCTATATAAGTACTAAATCCTTGAGATAGAAATCCAAAAGCACTAAAACTTCCAAGAGCTAATCCTACTGACCAAAGAAGGGTTGCTGTTGTAGTTGTAACTGACCAAGTATCTGAGGTTCCTCCAACAGTTAAAGTAGTATTTACTGTAGCACCTGCAGTAGCACTTGAAGTCATCCTCAATCGTATTGTATCTCCAACTGAAATTGTTTGATTTGAAGAAGTATAGCTACCACTATTAACTTGCATTTCAGCAGAATTTCCACTTATAGAAGCTGTAACAGAAGTATTTATTCCTGCTATTGTTATTATATTAGTATACACTAAAGTATTTGCTGCTGCAGCTGGTTGGTCAATAAAAGTAAAAGAATTTGGAGTAGTATCTGCAGCTATAGTAGTTGCTGTAAAAGTATCTGAAACTCCTCCTATTGTTATTGTAGCATTAGTACTTGTTCCATGGCTCGCAGAAGTACTTAACTGTACTTGTACTACTTGATTATTTGTTAAAGTTTTATCCGCTGTTGTATAGGAGCCACTATTTCCAATTCTAAATCCTCCAGTATCCCCTGAGTAAGAAGCTGTTACTGTTGTAGCAATTCCTGTTATTGTAGCAGAAGCATAAGCTAAAGAACTTAGACTTTGATTTGTAAGATCTGTAAACGTAAATTGATCTGGAACTCCGTCAAGAGCTAACTGATTTACTGTAAATGTCATTGTATGTGACGCACCAAAAGTAGTACTTGTAGTATATGTTACAGTTGCTGTTCGTGCGCTTCCTGTAGTATTTGCTGTTGCGGTTAAATTAAAATTTCCGGCAGAAGAATTAGTAATAGAAGTACTTAACCACCCTCCCGAATTATTGCTTATACTTGTAGTTGTAGTTCCCCAATAGCTGCTATATGTATTATAGTTTCCTTGACCTCTCTGAACAGATACGCTATAAGTATAATTAAATCCTGCTGCAGGGTATCCTACAAAATTACCTATTCCTCCCACTGTTACAACTGGAGGTACAAATTTATCTACATTAATAGTACTACTAGTATTACCGTCTCCACCTAAAGAACGAGCATAGTAAGTTACTGTTGTATTTCTATTTTGACTAAAGTCTGTTCCATTCGCTGAGTAAGTAGAATTGTTGTTTGATACTTGTAAAGTACCTGAACCTAAAAATTGATGAGCTGCTGTTGCATCTACTGTTTGTGCAGTTGCCGTTGTATTCGTAATTTGCGTTGCTGTTATAGAACCTGGAGTAGTAACAGGAGTTTGACCTCTTGTTGTAATTGTCCAAGTATCTGTAACTCCGCCTACATTTACAGTAGTAGATGTATTAGTTGAAAAACTTCCGCTCGTATTCATTCGTAATCTTAAAGTTTGATTATTTGTAATAGTTCCCGAAGTTCCATAGCTTCCCCCATTTATACTAAATTCAGCACTATTTCCGCTAATAGATACACTGACGCCTGTGCTGATCCCTGTTATTGTTTCAGTATTTGAATATACTAAAGTACTTAATTCTAAGCTGTTTTGATTTGTAAAGTCATAAGAATCAACTGTTGTATCTTGTCCTGTACTTACTTGATATGTGTCACTCACTGTTCCAATAGTTAAAGTTCCTGATGTAGAGGTACCATTAGAAGAGCTGGATAGCACTCTTATTCTAAAATCATCTCCATTTACTGCTATAGTGCCATTTGTTGTATAGGCTCCTTGATTCTTACTTAATTGAGCTCCAGTTACTGAGACAAGTGCAAAATCTGAATTATCTAGTCCAGCTACTGTAATTTCAGCAGATTGAAAATATGTATTAAGAGCTGCATTAGTTTGAGGTCCTCCTAAATCAAAAGCAGTAGGAGTATTATCATAAGCAGGAGAAACATACCCGCCTTGAGCATTTACATCTGAGACAAAACTACCTTGTTTAGCCCAATACCATCTAGTAGTTCCTCTAGGTTGAGTAAAACTGCCTGAAGTTTGCCAACCGGAAGCTGCTATATTAGGTACAGGACTTACTGCAGTTGTTGCTATAAATTGAATTGTTGCTGTGTTACCTGTACCTGCTGTTGAAGTTACTGTCAAGTTGTCTACAGTAGAAGTTCTTGATACAAAAGTAACTGTGGGATCTGCTGGTGCAGAAACTGTGCCTCCACTACCTCCTCCTCCTCCTGAAGCAGTTCCTGTTAATAAAGAGTTTCCAAAAACAGTAGTATTATTTACCATTTTTCCATACTGACAAGGAATACCTAAAATGTCTACTTTTACAGTAACACTATCAGAAGTTGATAAACTTCTATCTTCTATAAAAGGGTATCCTGTGTTTTGTCCAGGTCTTGGGTCATCTGCATCTGCAATATTTATATATTGTAATTTTAATCTATTTCTATTACTGCCTGAACTTGCGAGACTGAACTCATAAAGACCTCCCCCTCCACCCGTAGGAAGGCCTGCCACTACTCTACCATAATAGTCTTCGCCAGAGGTAACTGATGCATACCCATAGTCAAATACTGCGGTTGCAAACTGTGTTCCATTTTCTGAAATTAAATATGCAGGAATATAATGATTGCCGTTTGCATCTGTAGTACTTTCAAAAGTTTTATAAGACCCTGAACCTAAAGAAGTAAAACTAGTATTGGAACGAATAATTCCTGCTCGATATATTTCTGAATTAAATAATAAGTCTCTATCATTGATAGTATCATCAATTATGTCATCTCCTGGCTTTGAAATTTTTAATACAAAATCAGACCCACTTTCTTTTCCTAGTAATACTCGTCTCGCCATTATGAACCGTCCGAAATTATAATTTGTTGTGTAAAAGCATTTATATCTATGCCGCCAGTGCTTATTGTTGTAGAACTACTGGTAGTATTGAAGTTCATAGTTGTTCCAGTTAAAGTTATTCTTCCTCCACTAATATTTGTGTTTCCAAATCCTACAATATTACTTACTCCTAGCTCGCCTTCAATATAACTTGTGCTAATTCCCAAACCGCTGGGAGTAATAGACACATTGCTCCCTGTAGGAGTAAAGCTTGTACCATTAATTGTTAAAGTTCCAAAAGTAGGCGTCCCGGATAAACTCCCATATGCTCCATCGAATAAAGAAGGTGCTCCACTTAAACTACCATATGCTCCATCAAAAGTTGAAACACTTGTACCAGAACTAAATTGAATTGAATCAGCTTTTATTGCAACTGTTCCTGCACTTGCATCAAACTTAATAAAACTTGCGCTGTCTCCTGCATGAAAATCACCTGTAGTGTCCATATAGAAACCTGCATCTGTATCAGTAAAACTTGTCTTATTTTGTGAAAAGAATTTACCTCCACTAGAAAGTTTCATGTTGCTTCCAACATTTAGATTGTTTGTTAATGTAGTATCTGCTGTTAATTTAGATGCAGATAGTGTTCCGTCTACAATCACAGAGCCATTGAATGTTTCTACAACTAAAGAACTATAGTCACTTGTTCCTACAGAAGAAGATGAAGTTGTTGCACTTCCTGTATATACTCTTGTACCTGCTTTATCTGCGCTATTATCTGTTACGGTTATTCTATCATTTGGTCTTATTGTGCCATCAGACGCTGCTGCAATTACTGCTGCTGCTACTGCTCGAGCTGTACCAGTATCTAAAGTTCCTGCAAAGTCAGAAGCATCTGAAGCGCTTATTCCACTTGTAGTAGACTCCTCAAAAGTAAATATACTTCCGCCACGAACTCCTGCCCCACCTGCAGTACCTGTTTTAGATTTAGCAATACTTTGTGAGGTTTGTAAAGAGAAATTTTCTCCATTCAATCTTTTACCTGTTATTGTGTAAGTAACTACTACATTATCTGTTCCAGTAGCCATTGAAGTATAATTAGCTACAACTGCATCATTACTACTGTCAGAAATGCTTGTAGTGGAAAGAGTTGAACTAGGGCTCTGTGATGCAGATACTGTCCAATGCCCTGCTGTTGTACCGCTGGCGTCATAATCTAGTGCAGTAGCTCCTTCGAATACTTTTATAGTAGTGCCACTTCCTGTTAGATTTCCTGAATTAACAACTCCTGTATTTGTAGCAGGAACAGTATGTGCAGGATTTGAATTTACAATTGTAAGTGCGTCAGACCCTTCCTCTACTCTAACAAGAGTCACTGTGTCTGAAACTGTGTCAGCACTTACTGTTATTGTTACTGAGTCATTTGACCCAAAATTTGCAGAAGATAAAGCTCTAGTGTCTCCACTACCTGTTAAGGTTACACTTGGACTAGTACTAAAACTGGAACTGCTCGAGACATTTTGTCTGTTGGCGGTAAGAGTTATTGAGCTTGGGCTTAAAGTTCCATTCTTTGCTTCAGTAAATACTAAAGAACTTGCAGATAGTCGTACAGATTTTGCGTCTTGCCCATCTAATCCTTCTATAGTTTTGTTTAAACTAATTACTGCAGTAGTAAGTAAAGTGTTATCTGAATTATCATAAATTGGTACGATTATACTTCCTGTTACTGTTGATGTTCCAGATAGAAGTGCAGAATTTGAAGCAATTGTAATAGTGCCATCTGAGGCAACACTAGAAGAAACATTTGAATCTGTTAAAGAACCGTATCTATAAGAATTAGAAGAGTAAGGAGAGGAGCCGTCATATGTCCATGTAGTTGCGCCTTCTCTGATTACAAAGTCACAAGAAAATCCTGTAGCACTTGCAGCTCCTGTGCTATTTCCCGTAAAAGTATGATTTGTATTTGTACCTGTAATTGTAAAGCCGTCATCTCCCGGTGCTCCATCTTGTGCAACTGCAAAATGTTGAAAACGATTTAAAGTTGTTGTTGAGCCTACTCCGTCTTTTACTGTAATCGTATAAGTGATTACAGGAGTGTCTGTAGTTGCATTACCGTGATTTCCTATTCTAAATATTGTTGCATTTCCGTTTGCATCATTAACAGTACTTTCTGAACCTGCTGTAATATTTGCAGCAGAAACTGCAACTCTAAAGCTACTATTTGCTTGACTGCCCGATTGGTCATTTGTAAGTATATTTTCTCCAAGTATAACCTGAATATCAGTTCCAGTTGCAGCATAATTTATAGAACCTGCGTTTGTTTGTTGCAAGGTCATGCTAGGATTTGTTAAGTTAACTGTTATTTGTGCTGGAGATTTAGCTGTGGCAGGAACACCTGCTGTTGTACCACTTGGATGGTATGCTGAAAATATTGTTGTCTTTTGTTTTGACTTTCTTTTTGAAATAACTCTTTTATGTCGAATCCAATAGTACTTTGCTGCTTCTTCACCTAAAGCGTGGTTAAATGTAGTTTCGTTGTCTGCTTCACCTATTTTTTCAGCATTTGATCTGTTATTATCGTCAGAAGCCCAAATCTCTGTAGAGTCACTTGAGTTAATAAAATTACTTGCATTTGACCACGTAAGTATTGAAACTCCTTGCTTATCTGTAGAACCAGATAAAGCTGTAGGAGCTGTAGGAGTGCCTGTACCAGGAGCTCCTGGATTTTCTGTACTACTTACTGCTGATGTTCTTGTATTTGATATTAGATACATTGAATCATCATATTCAACTGCTGAAATATTTACCAAACAATCTGGATTTATAGATAAGTCTTGTATACGGAAAAGTTTATTGCTCCATCCAAATCTATCATAGTCTATTTTTAATACTTGTCCTGCTTTTAATATTACGCCCTTTGGCATTGTAGTAAAAGATATTTGTAAAGGAAAACGAGATTCTGTTAAAAATCTTTCTGCATTTATTCTTGCATTCCAATAGTTAGTTATTCCAGAGAACTGTAAATTTCCTGTTTTTACTACATTCCTATCTGATTTTACAAAGTTTGAATTATAAAAAGCAACAGAAGTACTAGACCATTTGTTTCCAGGATCTGATAAACTTGCATTTATAGTATTAAAACTTTTTCTGCTCGGGTCTTCAGTAACTTTCAAAGAACCTAGTATATCCTCATATTTTATATGATAAGGACTATTATCGCTAGGAGAATCTTCCTGCGCTTCTACTTCTAGTTCATAGTTTCCATTTGAATAACTAAGAATCCCATTGAAATGCTCTAATATATTAGTAGTATTTTGAAAGACAGAAGTGCTTGTTTCAACTACTAAATTCATTTGGTGTCGAGTGCACCACCTTTGATGATCGTGTTCCCAACCAACCCATCTCCAATACTGCACGAAATCAGAGTCATATAAACTATAGTTTTCTATATACTTTTTGCCAAAGGTTGTAAGAGTAGTTGATAAAGAATTTGCTTTATATAATGTAATATTGTTTATAAAACTTAAACCTTGTCTGCTTCCATTTGTAGGCTGTACGTCAATATATCCATTACCTTTTGAAGAAGGAACTCTGAATAAATCTCCTGAATTTGTGTAAATAATATCCCCTACTTCGTAGTATATCCATTTTTGCCATATTCTTTGAAATTGTCCTATAACATTTTCTAGTACTACTGAATAATGTGTTCCATTTAATGTAGAGCTTTTAATTTTTCCTCTTGCAAGTATATTTCCAGAACTTGTTCCATCATCTGTTAATATATACTCATCTCCGACTGTTGGCGAAGAAGTAGTTGCTATAGTAACATCTGAACGTGAATCGCAAGTTCTTGCTGAATTAGTAAAAGTATCTAAAGCAATATCTTTTTCTAGTTCTAAACCTTTTCCAAAAGTTGCGTTTGTTAAGTAGTCTAATGTGTGTAGTGCTGGGTTATTACCTGAACGTAAATCACTTCCTCTTCCAAATACTTTATAATCACTGCTTCCATTAGGATGGTCAATAAAATTGGTTTTTAAAGTAGCAACTTTTGTAGTACCATTATAATCAGTAATTCTTCTTTTCTCTCCGACACCTTGACCTGAAGTTATTTCAATAAATTGTTCGTTATAGAAATCATCTGTAGAAGAAGCAGATGAAGGCAATTTAACTTGTTTAGCTCCAATAAGTCTGCCACTAGAAATAGTGTCGCTTCCAGATAAAGTACCTACGTAGACATCTAAAGTTACTACTTGGTTCGAGTAGGTTCCTGTAAGGGTAGAATTTTCAATATCTTCTAATTGTCCACTACCTGTACCTACTATTTTGAATTTTGTCTCTCCACTTAAATTAGTATCTCCAACACTCAATTCTATTTTTCCTGTAGAAGAGTTTCTTGCAATATTTGAAATATTAGACCCTTGATTAGGTAAATATGCATCTGAACTATCTATATCGTTATGGTTCCAAGTTAGCATGTGCCACATATTATTACTTGAATCTTTTGCATAAAATTCAGTATGTACTGGTGCTCCATCTACATAAGTAAAATTAGTAGAATTAAAAGGTCTATCTGCAAATCTAATCTTACTATAAACTAATCCTGTTCTTGGATCCGTTTCTTCATATACATCTCTTACTGTAGTGGTATTTAAAGCTGTATCATCACTTGTTCTATAAAAAGTTACTGACTCTCCTAAAGTAAAATTAGCAGAGCTTTCACTTGAATATGCTTTATCATCATGTCTATACGTAAAGTCATAGTTATACCCTTCGTGTATTCTACCTCTAACAACAAATTCCAGTTCTGGTATATCAGAGTTTTCTTCTGTTACAGTTATTTCTGCTAGTACATATGCTGTGTCTAGTAATCTATGATTTGTTGACCAATACTCTTCTCCATTTGAGTTATTAAAGTAGTCTAATTGGCGTTTAAATTTTGTTGCTCCTGTTGCTATATCTATAAGTTTTGAGTTTGCTGTTTGGTCGTGTTTTCCTGCATGAAACCATAATTTAATAGGTTGTGGAACGCTTATTTGAAATGTTTGTCCGTCTCTTATACCGACAGTATTTTGAGTGTTTCCAGTATAAGATGTAGCACTACCTGAGTTATAATAGTCATAATAACTTCCTGAATCTACTAAATAATCGATTTCTTGTACATCATACTGGTCATAAAAGTTTTTATCAAAAGCTCTTTCAGTATCGTTAAATTTCGATTGCTTTCCTGTAGCATAATTTTGTAAACTTGACGAGTAACTACTAGTTCCTCTAATTGTTTCTCCTCTATCTGCCCTACCCGCACATAAAACTCCACTACTATCCGCATTACTTCCTGTAATGCTTCTACTATCTTGGTCTTCTTTATTTAAACATACTAAAGGCTCTCCATCAATATAGATATCATATATAGCCTCTACCTCTCCTTCCGCTATAGCGTAGAGAACATAAAGTGTATCTGGGTCATTAGAAGGAGTGTCTGCAAATACAGGAATACCAGGAAGTCTACGAACACCATATACAACAGGAAGATATTTAGACACTAAATCAACTTTTAAGTCGACATCTCTATCCCTAACTTTATCTACCATCTTTGTCTGGACTTTAGTTTTTAAACCAAACAACCCGTGCTTAGAAGTTTTTACTTCCATTTCTTGATACTTTTCTTTATAGGTAGCAACAAGATTTACACTTGTATCTGCGTGCATAAATCCCATATCATCTGCGTATTCTTTTTTTAATGCTGCGTCTCTCTGAGGACTACCACTAGCATTTAAAGCTCTATGTATTTCATCAGATGTCATTCTTCCTTGAACTTTATTAAAATCTGCCCAGTGGCTACTTAGTGTCCATTGAACTCTACTTGACCTAGTAGGATCTTCTGTTATATTAGCTTTGGTGACTAATCCTTTAAATATTAATATACTTGCATTTCCTTTTATTTGACCTGTTTCAGGGTCAAGGAATACTTTATGTACTTCAACATTTTTATTTAAAAAACTTGGATTAGCTAAATCTGTACCTCTAGCGAGTAGAGGCCCTTTAATTTCTTCTGATTGAATAGATACATTATAAAGCTCTCCAGTACTATTTGCAGTAAAAGAATCATCTAAAGTTTCTATTGCTATACTTTGATTTGAATTTGAGAATCCTGTAATTAGAAAATGTTTATTATGATTTGACCCAGCTCCATCGTTAGCTTCTAATTTTATTTTATCTCCTTCTTTTAAACCTTCTTCTACAAAGTCAACTCCTACAGTATTGGTAGTAATTGTATTACTTGTAAAAGTTAAATTAGCAGGTACCGTAGTACCTAATACTTCAGAAGCTAAGGTGAGTGTCATTGTATCAGCTTTTGCTTGTATACTTTCTTTATACCCTGATATATTTAAAAGTTTATTAGCTCTATATATTTGTGTACCATTGGCCGAACCCGCATCATTAGTAGAGCCATCATCAAAAGAAAGGTCTCTAGTTCCATCTGTGATATATGCGAATCTATTTGCATTTGTTGAAAATGTATTATTAGCACCAGGTAATTGAGGTCTTTCAAATTTTATTAGGTGTGCGTATTCAAATGCTTCATTATCTATAAGCATAGATCTAATTGTACTATTTATATCTCTTTCGGTTGCCATTATGGTAAAGCCTCTTCTAAATTAAGTGAAAAACTATATAAGTTATTTGTTCCTAGGCTATATTCTCTAACATCTCCTGATTGAATTACTCTTATTTCCGGTGATTCAAACTTTAAAATCGAACTGTCTGTTACATCATATAAAATATTTGGGGAACAATAGATTCGGTATTGAGAGGCTGAAGGTTGAGATTCGCCACTATAGTAAGTTGAATTATCTTGTACTCTTGTTACTGTGTAAAGTTTCTTATGATTACTGTTTCCAGAATCTGTAATAGTAAAAACATCTCCTCTTTTTGGTTGTCCTGTTAAAGAAGAGTGGTCTGCTAAAAAGTTATCAGTACCTGCAGTAATTGAACCATCAACAGTTATGCTTCCAGACCAAGTAGTATCTCTAGGGTCAGTATATTGTGGTAGTACTACAAAGAAAGGTTTTAGTCTACCTTTCTTTTCTTGTAAAAAAGAGTATATTGGTTCAAACTGATCTCTAGTTAGTGGATTATAAGTTATTGCTATTTTTAATTTTTGTCCTACTATTGACCTGGTAACAACTCTGCCACTATTTGTTCTAGAAACCATGGTTGGATATTCAGCAGAATATTTGACTGAAGCAAAGCCAGGGCCATAGTTAACCGCGCTGTTTACATTATTTCCAAATTCTGATACTCCATAATTTGGGTCCGGTAGTCTGTTTGCAAAAGTACTAAAACTTGCCATTATGAACCTCCCATGTCATAACCAATATTTACATCTGGTAAGAAGTCCTCACCATATGAGTTTGCGGCGTCTCTAATTACGCCTACAATTGTTCCTTGTTGATCCATTAACATATTTTGTACACTTTGTCCGTCTACAGCGTTTATGTTAAAAGTAATATTTTGTCCTTGTCCGCCTAACGCAAAGTTTGGTATAATATCTACAGGTTCTGATGGTGCAATAACTTCAGGTCCCCTTTCTCCGACTACTATACCTTCTCCACCATTAGCATACCCTTTTTTACCCATCGACATTCCTGTAAAGTTATTAGCATTAGAGCCTACTCCTTGTCCGCCACGTAAGTACGAAGCTTCTCCTGCTCCTGCTTCTTTGGATATATCAACTCTATTTGATCTTTTACCTAATTGTAGAGCAGTATTTGGAGCAGAAACTTCGCCTGAGCTTCCTTGGAACTGTTGCTTTTTAATTATTGCTACTTGAGCCATACCCATAGCTATAGTCATAGCAGCTAGTATAGGTCCTATAATTCCGCCCATTTCCATACTTCTTGCAGCACCCAAAGCTGTACTAATTACTGCTGAAGCAATATCCATCTTTTTCTTTTGTTCAAAAGCTTTTCTTTGGATACCTTCTTTCTTTTTCTCCATTGCTGCTATCTTACTTACAGATTCTTTTGACTTACCGTCTCTTTGCTTTTCTGCTTTTATCTGATTATCTATCTCTGCAACTTGGGCTTTAGAACTTGCTTGCATTATTGCACTTATAGCTGTTACAGCTGCTCCGACTGCTGCCATCTTATCTGCTGCTGTAGAAGTAGAACTTCCCACAACATCAAAAGCGGCTGCTAACGTTAAGATTCCTTCTTGAGCTGCATTTATTAAATCTCCTCCAGGTCCAAGTTCACTTAAAGCATCCCTCATTGGACTCATAAACTCATTCATTATTTCTAATTTACCTTGAGTAGTTCCTCCAGCCGTTGTATCTAACTCAGTTTTAGCTGTCTCAGCTGCTGTATTTTGGTCTGCAAAAGTACCTGTGCTTAATAATCCTGTAAAGTTACTTGCTCCGACTGTTTTTGCCTCTTCTTTTGCTCCTTTAACTTTTAATCCTAATATATCTGCTTGGATTGCTTGTTGTTCTTTTAAATCTGCTATAATTTCTTCTCGAATTGTTTTATCTACTCCAGCTGCGGTAAGTCTTGCATCTGCTATTGTTATTTCAAAAGCTAATCTTGAGTTCAATAACGCTAATTCGTCTTCAAAATTCTTTATCTTATTTTGAGCTAGTTTTTTCTGTGCTTCTAATTGTTGTGCAGGTGATAGTTTTCCACCAAGTCCTTTACTTACATTTGATAATATTTGAGTTGTCTTTAGTTCCGTAGCTAAAAATGCTTGTTTCTGTTTTATAGTTGCAAGTTGAGCTGTTGCAAGAGCATTTGCCTGAAGTCCTATTAATGCTAACTCTTCCTCTGTTCCTATTTGTTTCTCTGATTGTTTTCCTATTTCTACTCGTTTTTCAAGTAAGGTAGCATACTTCTGTTGCTCCTCACTAGTCATTTCTGCAAGCTCGGATTCAGTTTTAAATTGTCCAGCAGTAAGTCCTAAGGTTTGTTCTTGTAGTTTTGCTTCATTTTGTAGTCTACTTAAATTAATCTGTGTTTGTTGATTAGAAAGAGTAATTTGTGCTGCTGTCGCTGAAGCATTCATTTTTGCCTGTTTAGATACTGCCTGTTCTTGCTGCTTTAAAGTGTCTAATCTAGCTTTATCAAAAAGTAAAGCTTTATTTATTGTACCTACTAAATTTTCTAATGAATTTATTTCAGTTTTTATTGCTGCAGGTATTCCTAATCTTATTGCTATCTCTTCTTTTACTTTATCTGTAACTTTTCCACCTGCATCGCTGATTTTTTTGAGTTCTTCTTTCTGTTTTTCCAACAAAGGTGCAAGAGTCTCTCCATTACTTACTAAAGATTTAAAAGAAGCGTTAGCTCCCTCAAACTGTTGGAATATAGCTGCTCCTGCAGTTTGTGTATCAAGTCTTTCAAAATCATCATTAATAGTTTTTAGAAGTCCATTAAATGTAGTGACTGAGGTAGTTTTATTAAAACTATTTAAAAATTCATTTATCTTTTGACCACTATTTTTAAAGGTTTCACCTAAAGAATTTATTGCATCTCCTTGGTCAATAGTATTTTTTGTTCCGTTTTCTAGAGAAGAAGATAGTAGAGTTATTATTTCTGCGCTTGATATAGTGCCATCTTCCATCAACCCAAGATTTTCTATTACTTTTTGTATTGCAGGAGAAAAACCTGCAAGACTGTTGCTTGAGTTTGCCTCAGCTATTTGTTGAGCAAATTTATTAATATTATCAGTACCTAAAAATTCTTGTAGTTCCTTAGCTGCTGCTCCCCCTGATTGTAATACTGTTGTAAAAGATTCTAATTCTGCACTTGAAACTGCCTGTTTTCCAAATATTGCAAGAGTAGATGCTGTAGCTAATTTTGTTCTTTCTACTGTCATTTCTTTTAATCTGTTTTTCAAGGCTTCTAGTTTTGCTTCTTGTCCTTCTGCTGATATTAGTTCAATTGGCTCTATGCCAGTTCCTCTATTCATTAAGTTAGTTGCACGTATGTATAAATTTAAAAGGAATCGTAAGTCTTTTACTGCATCTATTGCAAACATCTGAAATCTAATACCTATTCTTTCTAGTATGCCATCAAAACCGTTAAAAGCTGTGGTAAAAAGTTTCCAAACAAAATTAATATTTACAAAAGCTCCTTGTAAAACTTTTCCAAATACAGTACTCTTTTTACGAGATTCTTCTTGTGCTACTGAAAACTCTCTTGTAGTATTAAGTAACTCTGCAGTTGCTTTTGAAGAGGTCAGTAAAGATTCTGACATATTTTTTGTTGCCTCTGCTGAAGCAGATTGAGTTTCTGCATAAAACTGTGTTTGGGAATTTAAAGCATCTGTTGCTTTTTCTAATCTACTTGCTTCACCACGAAATCCTGCAAAGAATTTAATTGTATTTTTAAGGCCAACGATTAGTAAATCTAATGCAAATAGTAATTGTCCTATAACAGGTATTGCGGTAAATATTCCTTTAATTGCTATTTTTGATGTAAGTCCAAATCCAAAAATTGCAGGTCTAGCTTTATTTGCTGCTTTGCCTAAAAATCCTAAATTAAATCCAAACAGCTTAGTTGAATTTATTGAGTCTCCTAAATTCTTTCTATACTTTTTCTGGGCTTGGCCTGATAGTCCAAAAGCTCTCATATACCCTTTAAAACTCGGGTCTTTATCTAATTCTCTAAATACTGCTTGTTCGCTTCTTTTTGATTTTGCTCCTGCAGTTGCTGTTCTTATGTCCCCAGTTTTACCTGCTCTACTATTTTCTAATTTTATTAACTTTTGTAACTCTTGTTGTTGTTGTACTGTAGTTGCTAACTCTGCTTGTCTTGCTGCAAGAGTTTTTGCACTGCCACCTAAAAGTGCTGCTTGTCTTTGTCTTATAGATTTTGCTAGACTTTGTTCCATTAACTTTAGTTCTGCAGCTGTTGCAGTACCTTGTTTCATTTTTCCAAACAATTGATTGTAGGCTAGTTCACTATTTTTTATAGGTTTGAGTAAATTTCTCTGTCCTTGTATTTCTTTATCAATTCGTCTACCCGCAGCTTGAGCTTGCTTAACTTGTAACATTGCACCTCTTTGAGCTGAAGCAGCAAATTGGTTAAGCATAGGTAACGCTTGATTCATTATGCCTTTTGTTATAGCCATAAAGAAACCCGTTAAAGCAATAGTATTATTAGAAAAGAAACTTGCTATAGGACCTAGTACAGTATTAAAGAAATCTGTAAAAGTACGAGATAAGTCACCTAAGGTAGCAGCTAAGGCGTCAAAAGGTGATACATCAACATTATTTCCAATCTCTGAGAACTTTTGTCCTCCTTGTTCTATAATTTCATTAGCAAAAGCTTGTCTTTGTTGGAATCTAGTTAATTCAGAAGTAGCTACACCTATACTGGCAGCATATTTTGCGGAAGCATCGTCTAGTCTAACAAAGATACCTAATTCATCTAAAATTTCTGGTTCTAGTTTTGCGGCACCTCTTGCTAGTCTGTCAATCGCATCTCCTACATCTCTACCTAGTGCTATAGCAGCAGATCTAGCAACGGTAGCTAGTCCTTCTAATTGCTCCCCACTAAAACCGGCAGAAGCACCAACAGATGCAACTCTTAGTGCTTGGTCTAATGCAATGGCTTGTCCTGCAGCATCTTTTATTCTATCCGCTAATAGAGTTAAATTATCTCCTGAAGCTCTTCCTAGAGCCTCTAACCCTTCTACTAATTGTTGTACTTGAGACGCTTGTCTTAAAGCATTGAAAGCAGCAGTTGCCGCAAAGACGTTAGCTGCTAAAGTAGCATATGCCCCTACTAAACCTGATGAACCACCTTCTCCGATGGTTTGATTCATTTTTGAAAAACCTTTTGCAGAAGATAAGTTAGTTTGATGTATTGCTTTCTGTTGAGTGTGGTATTTTCCTCCTTCTTTAGTGGAGTCTTTTTGTGCTTTTCTATGTTTTTTAGTTGTTTCAGTAAGTTTGGCAGTCTGTTTTTCAACCATAGATACTTTCTTCCCTTTTTCGGAAATCAGTAGTTCAATTATTACTTTATTATCTGCCATTTTTATTTTTCATCTTATCGTACTCAGCTTTTAATCTTTTCTGAGATTTTTCGATAGCTCTACTGTCTAACCACAGTACTACATCAAAAAGAAAATCCATTTGATGTTGCTCTATACCATTCAATTCTATAAGGAATTGTAAGTTAGTGAAATCTTTGCCCACATAACCTACATCTCCATAAATCCTATCACCTAAACTATTAAATATATTTAAAACAGTTACTATAAACTCTGGAAAATCCTCCCAATCAGGGGGGCATTTATCCCAGTCTACTTCTTCTCCAGTTTGCTCACACATAAGCAAGTACTGATCTTTTGACATACCTATATCTTTATTATTTAGAAACGTCTCCAGACTTTTTAATAACTTTTCCTTGTTGCTTCGTGCGAAAGTTTTCTAAATCAAAGACTACCTCATTGAGCCAGTTATCAAACTCTGATGAGTTTTCTACTAGTATTTGAGCGTTCTCTTCAGAAAATTCCATTTCCATTTCTGGATCTTGTCCTTTTAAATCCACAAGTATTAAATCTTCAAGATATCCTAATTTTAACCCTTTCCACCCTTTAACAGTTGCTTCTGTGAATTCTTTTACAAACTTTTCATCATCTAAAGACTCTTCAAATGCTCTTGTCTTTCTATTGAACTTGTTTGAAGTACACTTTTTTCTTAAGTTTACTAATTCTTTTCTCGATAAATTTGCAAGTTCTACTTCAAATCCATCTAATCCTGGGAACTCAGCCCAAGTAGTTTTACTGTCTACCAGTAATGATTTTAAATCCATTTATTTTCTCCTAATATGTTATAATGGTTCCTAAATTTGCGGGACTATTAACTAAACGGAAGTCAATTGTCTGCGTGTAAGCTTCAGCAACATTGCTTCTTTTTGTAAACATACAACCTGTTAAGTTGGCATTTAAAAAAGTGGAATTATTTACTATTGTCTTAATTCCTACATTTGCTGAAGTATCAAATGATTGAAAAGTAGCAGAATTATTACTTGTTAAAAATTGTGTAATATTTCCGCTTACTACTCTATCTCCTAAGGTATAAGTTGTCGGGTACATTGCATTACTTGCATTAGTAACTGACAAACTATTTTGTAAAGTCTCAAAAGGAGTCCAATTGATATTGTTTTGCACTTGTAAAGTTGTGGCAGCAAGATTCGGTACATCTACTGAATCCACTTCTACATCTATAAGTGATAGGGTGGGAGTTCTAGTTGAACTGGTGTTTACCAGTGAACCTGGCAACGAATAACTAGCATTTCCTACTCTATTTAGCTTTTGAGCAGCTCCACTTACAGTTAATATAAGTGGTGAGCCTTTTGCTAAATTAAACTCTCCTTGAGTAATTACGCAACCTTCTAATTTGAAGGTGCTTTCTCCAGTTACGATATATAAGTCAAACGATTTTAATAATTGTTCTCCATTACTTGTATCGTAATCTGTTAGAAGACTTTTTACGATTGATTCATCTTTCTCTTGAGTTAGATGAACTGCAAAACTAAAGTTCGCAGGATTTGCTTTTGTTATACTTGTTCCCTGAAACATCTTTGTTTGATCGTGCAAAGTCTTTACTTCGTATGCATCTTCCGCGAATGTTTGTGAGAACGACACCTCAGGAGTCGTTTTAATTAAATAACGACTCCCATTGTGTACGATGTGTACACTACTTTCTCGAAGTAGATTGTACGCTGTCATTGTTATACAGTGACGTCTGTTTCATATGCAGAATCAGAATGACTTGTTAAACCTTTATATTTAACTGTCATCTCATCCCCTGTTAATAAGTCAGTACCTTGAGCAGCAAACTCAACAGTTGTTGAAATAATATCTGCTGTTTCAATTGTAGGTATCTGTAAATGAGCTTTTGGTAAGTCAAATTCAACTACTGGAGTAGAAGAAGACGCGCCGCCCATAAATAGACTCATATCAAATGCATTATTAACTAAGTCAGTAGCTGCTGTTAAGTCAGATAATAACGAGTTAGAGCCATTTGCCTTAGTATCTAAATACATAGTCAAAGAGCCACTAACCTGTCTAGCTCCTGAGAATGACCCTACTGGAACATCTACAAGACCTAAAGTTTCTGGTGTTACGTAAGTAATATTATTAGCAATAGTTAGTGAGCCACCTGTGATATTAATATCATAAGTAGTTGTACTATCTGATGCTCCAACTTCTAATACTCCCGCTGAGTTTTTGGTGTGCGTTAAGCTTAAAGTTGATAACTTATTTCTTAAGTAGTCGCCATCGCCCGGTGCAGTATTATCAACATAGTTATACGCTTCAGTATAAGTAGCTGCTGAACTTACTGTTTCAGTTCCATCAGTAACAACTGTTATAGCTTTTGATGGGTCTTCGACAGCGGTACTTACCTGGTCGATTGTTGTTGCATTTCCTGACCAAGAGATAGTAGCAATACCATCAATTGAGAAGTCAATTTCTGCTTGGTTTACTTGACACTCATTTAATCTGTATGTTGTGTTTTCTAACGCAAAGAATATTGAAAGTTTCAATAATTCATGGTGGTCAGACCTTGCGAAAGATACATCTGCATCTGTTGCGTCACACACTACAGCAGTTGCTGAAGTCCCACTTAAAGAACCTCCAGTAATATCCTTACCTGCGATTGCAGCCCAAAGAATATTTTCTACCATGTCATGAGTACCGCTTGATCTGTGACTATGTGTACCATGTTTAAAAGGTCTTACATAAGTTTGGAAAGACCATTCTGCTGGTGGTAAAGAGTCATTGAATCTTTTTGAGCCTCTATTTGGAGCAGCACCTGCTTCACTAATTGTTACATCAGTAGCGTCACTACCCTGTGAGAAACTATATCCGTCTAATACACCTAATTTGAAGGTATTTGCATCTGTGCCATTACCTTTAAAAAGTCCTGTAGGTAATCTACTTCCTTCTGCAGTTAGAGCGCTAACTCCATCTACAACTAATGCGAAAGATGTACCTGTACCTGTTGATGCTGTTTGAGTTGCAGTTTCATCATTTACGAAATCTGCTCCTCTAAAGTTGTTTATAAGTGCTACTGAAGTTACGGCTCCTGAATTAACAGCATTTACTACTACTTTTAATCCTGTTCCGCTTCCAGAAGTTGTACCTAAAGTAAGAACATCTCCTACAGCATGTCCTGAACCTCCTGTGAACCCGTCCACACTTAATACTGAACCACCGCTTGAGTGTACTCCATTACCAGTTGAGACGAATACCGAGGTATTTCTTGATAGATTTAAAGCCATTTTGCTTATCTCCTATATTTACTTTGGAAAGGGTTTAGCTAGAATTTTCTGCTTTACCTGTTTCCTAATATCGTACTTCGACTACCATTTCGCCTATACCTAAAGGAGTTATGACTCCTTCATCTGTACTTATTGAAGTAATAGTTGCAGATGTTGTTTGTAGGTTTGGCGATACTGTATCGTCATACACTAGTATGTCATTATCGTCAATTACTCTTTCGAGGTCTTCAAGTAATAGTGACAAAACTTCTTGAGGGTCATTTGCATCTTCTACATATGCCCTAATTGTTATTGTTATAAATCTCCATTTAAATCCGCCAGGTTGATATTGTCTTATCTCATCTCCTGCTACAACGCATACTTTTGGGTATTGTTGAATTTCATCTAAAAATACTAATCGTGAATCAGCATTTTGAAAGATGTTTGAATTAAAAGGGTGATTCCCGTCAATTTCTTTTATCTTACCTACAAGAGCTTCGGCTATTTTCTTTCTTTTTGTTCTAAGTGCCATTATACTCTCCTAAGTGTAAATTTTCTTTCTGTATATCTTAAAGCTAAGTTTCTTATACTTTTAGCTATTAAAGGCTTCGGATTATACCCCGAAGGCCACTTACCTGAATTCTCAAACGTAGAATATACTTGAGACCTATTACTACTTTTTCCGCCTCCTGTCAAGGTATAAGTATATTCACCTGTTATTGTTCTTCCAGTGTCTCTTAAATTTAATACTTCTGCACTATTTGAAAATTCTCCTGTTCTATTTGTTAAAGCAGGTTTCCCCATATTCCTTCTTATTTCAGCACCTAAAGATCTATTAATGTTTGTTCTTAATTTAGGTAGACTTATACTTCCGCCTTTTTCTTCCTTACTCTTACTTCTGCCTTTTCGAGCACTTAGTTTTGCTCCTCCTGCTATAGTAAGTATTTGAGCTTTTGCAACAGTAGAAAGGCCTGTACTCATTTTTATTTTAGTAGACTGAGTTCCTGATTTTGCTTTCTTAGGTGCTTTTCCTTTAGTTCTTTTTGCTCCTTCTGCTTTTAAAGCTGCTTTTACAATTCTTTCTGCAGCTCTTTTACCTGCTCTTTTTGAGTAAGGTTCACTGGCTTCTGCATCTGCAGCAGTTGCCGGGTCTAATGCCCTTATTTTTGCATTTGCACTATCTAAAAACCTTGCTAAACTTCCTTCTTTCTTATTACTTTTACTTCCTAAAATGTCTTGTTTTATGTTTGTCCAGTCACCAGGCTCTTTACCTTGTTTTCTAATTGATCCTTTTACTACTCTGACTTCTTCTTCTGCCCCATCGGGCATAACAATTATTTGCTTTTCAAAAGTCAAATCTAAGCTATTTTTTACACTTTTTACTACATCAACACTTATTCCATATGTCTGTAAAGCTCCTAACGCTGCTGTAAAATCTTGGTTAGTTCTTAAATCTTGCTCTAATTCTTCTAGTCCGAAAGTTCCAACTGCTGTTTCAGAATCATGTGCAAAAGGAGTACCTCTTCCAAAAGCTGATGCTACGCTTGTTCCTGTCTTTGACTTTGGATTTTTAGGAGGTAATCTACTCTCTAAACTTATATTCTGTAATTTTTCACCTTCTGATGTATTAACACCTTGTAAGTACGTTTCCTTCCAAAGATTCCAAGCTACTTTTCTTAATTCCTTATTAAACTTAGTTAAGCCCGTACCTTTATATTCACTTGAATTATTATATAGTCTAATTATTATTTTATCTTTAGTAGACCCTTTTAATAAAAATATACCTCTACTACTTGCTACTCCTAGTTTATAAAACTGCCTGAAACTTCTTATCTCATGATTTGTTTCTACTACAGTACTCATTCTTGACATTTGACCAAATAATTTATTTACTATATTTTTCCAATTTGAAGTTGAATTATAGCTTTGGTTTATTTGGTTCATCTCTTCTTGAGTAAACTTCATACCTTCCATAACATTTACAACTCCTTGTTGAAATGCTACACTTGCGTTTTCAGAGCTTATTCTTATATCATGTAAATAAGTTTGCCCCATTTTCTTTCTTAGTTCACTATCGGAGTATCTGTCTACAGCAGCTCTAATATCTCTTTCTACTATATTAAGAGCCATTATTTATGTATTTTATAAAAATCCAGTATACGTTTAATATGGTCTGGAAAGCCTATGTTTTCCCTTAAACTTGTTGATACAGGATTTTGTATCTGTGCACCTGAAATAGTTAAATTTTGTTTTCTCTCATCTTTTAAATAGTACTTAACTAAATCAAAACACGCTAGTTTTAAATCTTCCGGTGTTGCTGCATATCCTGAAGTATACACAACTTTTACCGCTTTTCTTCCTTGTGGAAACATTTTGTCTCCTGACTCAGTAGTTCTAAAAATAGTATCTGCTACTTCATCTACTATGTATTCATATTTTCCGCTACTGTCGGAGTTTTCTGTTATTAGTGTCGTATATGAGTCTGATTGCTTCTTCCTTTCGGCAACTGAAG
>Ga0208434_1000195_pt1 | contig 32600 bp, 37 predicted proteins | sample 13_taG_FD_184086 | JGI IMG/M metagenome (GOLD analysis project Ga0208434, IMG submission 184086) | Marine viral communities from the Subarctic Pacific Ocean - 13_ETSP_OMZ_AT15268 metaG (SPAdes) (version 2) | ecosystem: Environmental > Aquatic > Marine > Oceanic | place: Pacific Ocean | collected... | reverse complement strand
CCATTCCAAGGGGGGGGAATGAAGCGAGGGCTGTTTTAGCTTATTGATCACAGTGAGAAAAAATAAGAAGATATAGTGTAAATCGTTCACGGTAATTATGAGAGATTAGATATGATGTTACGATTCTTAGTAGAGACTGTTTATTAATGCCTGCTGGAGGCCAAGATATAAGAAAAAAACAAAAAAATTAAGGGGTAAACTCTTTTTTGAGTGAAATTAATGGAGTAAATGGTGCTCATCGGGTTAATCTTTGCCTGAGGACGGCCTTCTTCTTGGGATTGTTTACTGCACTGGCCACTTAGTTCTTGTCGGCTTGAGCAGCGCGTGTCTTTTTAGGGGGTTGAGGCTCGCTCATCTTTACATCCTCCACCTTCTGGTCGGAACTTTTATCCGAGTCGGTAAGTTTAAGATCAATGGGGTCGATGTCGCTGTCCTCATTATCTTTGTTAGACTCATGCTCAGACTCTTTTTCAGACTCCTTATCAGACTCTAAGACAAGATACGGGTTGTTCTGGAGCTGAGCATCGGTGATGACTTGAATGAGCGGTTCAACGACTGAGCTGAATTGGTCAGCAACCGGTTCATTGAGCTTGAATTGTTTGACCCTTTCGTCCTTGAGAAGCATCATCTTCTTGTTGATGTTGTTAACGATCTTAAGGGTCCTGGAGTTGGCCTGGCAATCGAAGAGTTCGTCTTTAGCGTTCTCAATGGCTAAGAGACTGTTCCTCAGATGGGTGTAGACGGTGTACTGGTAAGCCTTGGACATGTTCTGGCTTGAGCAGAATGAGAAGAACGACTTCTTCATGTCATCGACAATACCGATATCGTTAGCGGCATTAGCGTTAGCCTTGAACTATTCGATGAGTTCCTTTCTAGGCTTGCACGCGGGGTTAACTTCCCAGCCTTTATCGGTGAGGATCTTCTTACCTTGAAGCTGGTTGTAGAAGTCGTCGCTAAGACAGTACTGTTTCTGCATGTAAGGTATGAACTTGGAGGAGAACATACAGTTTAGTATAGGGACTTCGTCTTTGAGGGCGAAAGGCTGTACATGGTTTACCAGCCATTTCTTGTGATTGGCAAAGGTACCAAAGATCGTTTCACTCATCTCTATTAGATCTTTAGAGATGGTTCCGGACATTTTCATGTGCTTGTAAAGCATTTCACAGTCTGGCTAGGTCAAGTTCTTAACGATATTATTGCTATTGACATAGTAGACTGGAATGGCGCTGGTGATACCAAGGGCACAAGACTCAATCAGCTTCATGGCGGTGAGTGAAGAAGTGTGCACAGTCCTTAGTATCTCAGTGAGTTTGCCGAGACTCAGTATGTGCTCGAAGATTGAGTAACTTGTGAGTTTCTCACTGTGCTGCTCGAGTGCTTACACGACGCTGATGTTCTTGACTAGATCTCGGTACCGTGCGGACATGAAGTTATCAATGGCCTTTAACTTGAGATTAGCCGAAGTGTCTGAGACTTGGTTCAGATTGAGCATAGACTCGTAAGCGGATACAGTGTAATAGTGATTGCAGAAGATCTAGGTGATCCTTTAGCCTGACTTTTACAGCCATTTGAAGATACCTTCGTTCTCGAACTCGGACAGGACATTGACGTGCTTAGAGCCTGAAGGAGTGACTGCCCTGTACCTTTGGAAGAATTGTATCTAAGGACACTGTTCGAGCACTTCATTCTACTTATCACTGAGTCCTTCACTGACTACAGGGTTAAACCAGTACGAGTACTTGTTGACGCCAGTCTATAAATCATGTTCCTCTGTGATCTCAGTGTTTCCGTCTACAAGGTCAAGAGACGTAACACTGAAGAGGTAATGATTGGCGATCGTTATATAGCCTGCAAGAGCTTATTTGTCCTGGACTGTGAACGTCACCTTCTTACTAGCGTCAACCTCTTGGAATAAGCCTACAGCATGTTCGAAGAAGTCAATGTATAGACCTACAGTGAGAGCATTACAGTTGATGTTGATGTTCTCGCCGTAGAGATTGTCAAGACTATCAGTCCAGAGGGGTTAGTTAGACTGATAGTAACCAGACTCGCTGAGAACGAACGGTAGAAGATGATCAAGTTATAGGTCACTTTTCCTACTCTTGCTCTTAACGAAAGATGCAGCTAGGTTCATGAGCTGATTGAGCATGAAGAAGCGCATGTACATGAACGTCTTAGGGTTTTCACCTGCTCCTGCGTCCTTGTTCTAGGCTAAGATGACCTTAGCGTTATGGCGCTCAGCAAAGCAAATTTCGCTGATCTTACCCATTAAGAGCTTGAGACTTGGGTTCTCTTTGAAGAAGTTTAGCGCATCTGCATCGTTCTTCTGGTATCCAGTCATTCTATTGATCATCTGAGCGTACCTGTTCTTGATCATTATGTTCAGGTCTTTACCGTACTGGGAGTGCTCATCTCTCAGTGTGTTGGTAAACTCGGCTATACTGTCGAGTCTAGTCGGCTAGTTCTGGTTCTTTTCGATCTCTGCAACGTTTTCAGCATTGAGAAGAGCATCTCTGTCTGTCTTGATGCACTAAGGGTTGACCTTGACGCATCTCCTGGTAACTTACTCTTTGAACTCTTCTCCAACGAATTTGTTTATAGAGGTTTTGTTTTCAGCCTCAGTATAATCGTGGATGAAAAGATTGTTGAGCAGGTCTTCAGGCTAGCAGTTATCAGAGTCGACTTTCTCCAGTGTTTCGAGGTCAGGCTCTATTTCCGTAGGGTTGATATCCCTGTTCTTGCCGAGATTGAAGTCAAAGACTGTTCCAGGGAGCATAGTCCAGTCGCCTTTGGCTTTGTTGCGAACGTAAGAACCCACTAGAATGAAAATTTTGCTCGAGTAGTTCATGTCGTTGGGGAAGAAGAAGGTATAACTTGTGTGTACCGCGACGTTTTTCAGGTCAGTGATGTTATCCTTGATCTAAGACATGTATACGTTGGTGAGCCTGGTTCTGAGCGCTTGACCATGACGCAAGAGTTTGGTGAATGGGATGTAGTAGAACTTGAGATACTAAGCTACTAGTGTTTACCATTCGGTGGGTTTGAGATTAGGCAAGAAGTTATCAATGAAGTCCTTCTCGTCTTCCTCAGTCACGTTCTTTCCCGAGATGTTCATCCTGCTCTTGATAATGTTATTGTTCTTGCATATCTAGAGCATCTTGAAGATGTGTGAGCATCTGGGATTTTACTTGAAATGGTTGAGATCTTCCTTGCTAATGATGAACCCGGCACTACTGACTTAGCACCACTTGTTAACAGTCTCTTGGACTATTTACTTGAGCTTGCTAGTCGTCATGGTGAGGTTTTTCACACCATTGCTGAGTCGGGCGGAGATGCTGAACTCTTCGCACTCAAGGTTACTGACGATATCGTCAACGGAGATTGCTTTAGCCCACCAGAATTGCGAGTCCTCTTAGTACTCATCCTTTTGAATGGTCGTGAGCATGAGCGAGGCGAACCTGATGGTCTAGAGTGTGGTCTCTTGCAGATCCAATTCTGGATTGCTATCCTTCTGGTCTCCGTTACCGATGAAGTAAACAGATTACTGTTTAGCGTTCTCAGTGTGAATCATGTTGTAAATGGAACTATCGTTCAGATAGACATGGTCACTGCCATTTAAGATCTAAGTGAACGACGTATAGTTCTGGCACATGTCAGTGAAGTGCTGGCCCCAAGGAGAGACAAAGAACATGTTCTTTTCAAAGGGCTCAATCCTTCTCTGCTTGATGCTCATCTACTCGCAGAGCAAGTGTTTGTCACCTTGGACTAGCGAGACGTCATGGTTCATAAGCGCATGTTTCTTGCTGACGGTGTATATGAGTTACCCCTTGGTTTTTATAGGGTTGATGTAACTCTTGGAATGCTAGGTTACCAGCACGTCCATGACTGACTGCCTAATATGACCCATGTACAGGTACCTGTGCAGGGTCTAGTCAGGGTTCATAGACAGGAAGAGACCGTCGTTGTGTCTGTCAGCACTTAACTTGAGTGAGTTGACTGTGTTGTGCATCTCTTTCCTGGCACCCATGAGGTAAGGTATCATTTGCAAGGCCACATTGTTCTTACTCTTAAGAGTGGTCTCGCAGATCTCAGGGTTCTGGTCCAACAGGCTGAGCATAGAATCGTAAAGACTCATGGTTTCAGCTTTGTTGGCTTCTAACAGGTCGAGTCGCTTGTCATCATATGCGATGATGCGTTCTTAGCCTGTGAGAGTTGGGTTTATTATTTGTGTGAGATGCTCGGAGTTGTCGATGCGTGTCATGGGGGATCTTGATAGGAGGTGGAGATGGTTTGAGGTCTGTATGTCGAGAGCGATGTCGGCATAGTTGTTGTTAGGCTTGTTCTTCTCACGTCTGATGAGGAGTTCTTGTTCGGTGATGTCGTCGCAGGCGTTGAGGTTCTGCTTGACTCTGCTGTTGCTGGAGCTGGTTCTCTGGGCTTTCTTGAAGATTTAGGTGATCATTCGGGTCGGTTGGGAGGTTGGTAAAATTTTTTGAAATTTTTCTAAATTGATTATAGATTAAATTTTCAGGCTCGCTTAAATAACCTTTTTTAAGGTTTTGGCGTGTTTTTTAGACCAATCAGATCGTAGTATTCCGTTCAGATATGGATCCAAATTTGAGGGTGAACCCCCTTTGAAAATTTTTAACAGACACGCTGAAAATTTTTAACAGACGCGCTAAAAACCTTTTTTCCTATTTAATACTAAATTTTTCCTATTTAATACTAAATTTTTTTTTATTTTTTGGCGTGTCGTTTTAACACGCTGTTTTATTTCGGCGTGCTGTTTTTATTATTAAATATTTAACTTAATCATTTATTTTTTTTAACAAAATGTCTTCAGGAAAAATGTACGTTTAGTACCCATACATTAGTAAGAGAGCCTAGGAAGGCTTTGACACACTACTCCTAGGTCAGTTCTAAGCTCAGCTACGCAGAGCTGTCTAAACTGACGCTGTATAGTCTAGATTGACCAAGAGGCAGAAGAAGGTTGCCTAGTAAGCTCTATAGTAAGAAAACGTTGCCGATTTGCTTGGTGGTAAATCACGAACACTCTCAACGGTTTCAAAGAAACAGCTCTAGAAGGAACAGATGCAAGCAGTTGTTTACTTTGCGGCTTACATGAAGATCAGTCATGAGAGTCAGCATGACCAGCTGAGCCGGATGCCCATGACCGTGTACATGTACCAGCACATCAATGTGAGTTTCCTCAGGTAAGCTGTTCTAGATTAGAAGATAACTGCTCGTGCCGGGTACCCATGTTTTCCCTTTGAGAATGCTGTTCTTAATGCGAGATCAGGTCAACCCTTCCAACCTGTCTCTTTCTCGAGCAGCTTATGCGCGATGTTTGCGAGCTTCTTACAGCAGCAGTTAGTTGACGCAGGGTATAAAACGGCGAGATCGTACCACTACTCGGCTTATCTGGTTCACGCATTCGTCTTGCTGCACAGTTTTTTCAACCTCTGGAACGAACTATTGCACGATACTTCTTCGCATGCGACGACAGCCATTGAACCCGAGCACAGGAAATTTATGCAACAGACATAGCAATTCTCCTTCACACAGGCTCTCAATATTGTGATATACTACTCAGCTGATAGACCTGTGTCCAAGGTAAAAGATATAAGCTTCTTCTCTAGGCATGACATGCTGCGGTAGATGCTGATGGAGAACAATCGTTCCATTGTCAAGGTGTAGGTTTAGTTTGGTGCACCCTTGTCTCAGGAAGTCTACAGGAAGAACGTTGGAGATAACTCGACCAACAAGTCGACCATAATCAAGCATAATCCTCGCACTTGGATGATGAATCTCTTAGGCTAGCCTCAGAACGACGCTAGAAAAATGCTTGACGATAGTTATGACAGCTTATCTACAGAGGCTACTGCTGGTTTAGATAGTGCGACCCAGGCTGATAGCCATGACCAGATATATTTGATAACAGCGTTCATCCTGCTGCTCATCAATGCCCCCGGTGTGCAGCCGTACCAGCGAGACAACTTCCTGTACAAGCATGACAATACAGCAATCGTGGCTTCTAAGGGTAAGAAAGGGATCCTTAAAGGTAATTACTCTTACGGACCCTCGTACTTTATGGACTAGTTCTATAAGTTCTTCAAGCGTCACGGGAAACTGCAAGCAGCCTAGCAGCGGTTCTTTTAGAACGCGTGTCTCATCCAACCGTGCCATAAGCTGTTGCTTAACAATAAGAACGTGCCTTGTCTCCTCGAATGTGCGTGCGTGGTTTTAGCAGAGCAGTACGTGATACTGATGGACGATCGCGGTAAGAAAGGGATAGACTAGCTTCACCCGCTGGAAGCTTTACTGAACAGCATTTTCAGCATGGATTTGATCGTCGAGCTCGTCAAGAAGCGTGTGCTTAATGATAGTAAGAAGCACTAGCTGACGCAAGTTGACAAGACGATCTGGTAATAGTTCTGCTAGAGTGTCGGCTACTTCACCGGCCCAGACGGTCAGGAAAGTTCGTTGCTATCGTCTAACTAGATGAGTTGCGTCATTTCGTTCATGCACTCGCTAGCTAGACTGTTCTATATCCCTACGCAGACTAGCTTGCAGACTGGTAACAATTTCTTGATACCTCGCGTCGTGATGATGGACGAGCTGCTCCTGTCTATCAACTACAACATGCTAGCAGGCTAACTTCTCGAGCAGATAGATAAGGACCAGGCTGAAGTGGGCGGCACGATCAACTTGTTGGAATGGGATATGTTCAACTATGATGAAGTCGATAGCAATTAGTTGAACGTGTTCTACCTGCTGCGCACCATAGAGAAGATCTACAGGGAAAACTGCGGCGATAATAGTATCAACCTATAGCGCTCTTTCTGCATCCCGAGTCTGGTTACGCAGGACATATGCGGCAGGGGGACATACTCTAACAACCTGGTGTTCGTGCTCATGGACAACCACGTACAGGTGTGCGACATGATCTGCATCAACAAGGTCATAGTGGCGTACGTACGTTACCTGCTTCAGATCAAGCAGTCCAACTAATCGCTTTACGATAGACGAAGGACGGCAGCGTTGCTTCAAAGCTAGAACGGGTCTGAAGGTGAGATAGGGTCGCAGTACTTCTACGACGAGGCTGAAGAAGAGCAGCCTCAGATATACGGCTATGAGGACGATGAAGACGACGACGCAGCGAGTGTCGTTTAGAGTGACCCTTCCTAGATCCTTGTTAAGGGTCCAGTCAAGAAGATAAGTTCTATAGGGATTAGAAAGTTCAAGTACCTCATAGAGCTTGTTGAGCTGGTGTACGGAAGCGGCTCCAAGTTCACTGACGAGCAGAAGGACGACCGCTAGACTATCGAGAGCCTGGCTCTTGATAATAGTTACTTCAAGCAGAACATCTAGCGTTTCAATGCCGTCTCCCCGCAGCACCTGCAAGAAGCTAAAAGTACCAGGCTGAGCAAGTTCAAAAAGTTCGGCATCGCTGGCATAGACATTGAGACCTGCACTATTTCGCTGAACACTGAGACGGATAGTGAGGACGTCTTCAAGAAGTGCTAGCAGATCTACGGGTTCGACCCTGAGACGGTGGGTAACTAAGTACCCTGGATGATCAGCATCGTCGGTGCCCTGTACAGCTGCATCGACAAACAGATGCACTTCGTGGATAAGGTCTTCACATCGAATCCTTACTCGATAGATACGTGCATAGATCAGCTGATAGTGTACTTGTTCTAGGAAGGGTTCATGTACAACGAGGACGAGGTTGACGCTCACAAGTGCCCAGCCAGCTAAGAGTAGCTGTTCAAGTCGTGCACTAACTTGTTTTACACGTTCAACGGGGCCAATTTCGATAACAAGTTCATCTTCCCTAGACTCTAGAAGTTCTGCAACGTCAAGTGGATCTAAGGGTCTCACAAGTCCATGAAGCAGTTCAGCACGTACAACTGTGTGTTCGCTGACCTTGCTCAGTTTTTCGTTGGCTAGTCGCTTGCCACCGTTTCCAAGGCTTGGCTTAAGGGTACCCAGTGGGAATGTTATATGAAGTTTAAGCTAGAAGACGAAATCTAGCCGCCCTTGGAAGATATCTAAGACATGCTACTGATATATAACCAGCTGCACTAGTTCAAGGGTCGAGTCTAGTCGTCTGACATTAGTATGTTTGAAATCACTTCTGCGAACGATGTTAGGCTTATTTCTCTGTTCGACTATATCAACGAGAAGCCTCACTTCGAGTTCTCTAGTATATGCAAGACTGACATCGGTCAGGTCTTCAGCCTTTACACTAGAGCATTCAAATTCGTTCAGTACTGTAGATAGGATTCGTGTGCTACCTACTACTCCACTAGGCGTTTCTTCGAGACCCTTTACGACATAGACATAAAGAATGAGATGACATATTCTAACAGTGACATGTTCGCGCTGCTGCATTCATACGATCTCCCTGCTAGCGAGTGTGATGAGTAAATCACTGGGAAGAATTTCTCGGCGTCCTCAAAGTACGTTAAAGCCGTGAGAAACATGCTGTCTAGAGGCGTCACCTTCTTCGACTACTTCTCGTTCGTTGACAATGTGACGAGTGAAACCAGTGACTATGAGTGTTTCAAGTTCACTTACCACAGTTTCATGTAGTCCTCTGTGCCTCTGGGGAGCGCAGCCTTGTGCTTAGACATGGCTAAGGATACGTTCGGTGTTTCACTGCCATCGATCCCGGCCCTGCATGAAATTGAGAAGAAGTCTTACGCCGGTGGTCTGACGCAGCAGACTATGAGGGACTATGTGATAGGTTTCTCGATTGATATCAATTCTGCTTACCCTACAGCATACCTCTAAGACCTGCCAGTCTATGTCGAGAGTCTAGTACTGAGCGGGCACCTCTTCTAGCAGTATGCGGATAGTAAGCGGACCCTGCGTCATAGCAGTTCGAACGCGTGCGCAGCAATGGAATAGCTATATCATGTTGGTGACCTGTATACTAACGGCGACGAGGAGTTCAAAGACGACCCTGAGTATAAGGCGTACTTGGCTCGAGTTACTGACCCTGCCAACTACGATAGAATAGTGAACCTGTGCACTAACGTTAACACTGACACTGCGCAAGTGGTTTAGGATAGAGACGAGTTGTGCGTGCTTAACGTGAGTGAGAACCTCTAGTCAAAGTTTGACGAGTTCGTACCTCACCACTTGTACAGAGTGAAGAAGTTTAAGTTCAACCCTAAGACCACGTTCCTCCCTTGCATTCCTGTCAAAATTTTTGATACCCTTTACGTCACTCCGATGAGTTACGACAGGGAGCAAGACACCTTCAACAAGATCCATGAGTACGTCAACAACATGGAGATGACGCATACTCATGAGGAACGTCGAGGCAGAAGAGAAACGATCATCGACGAGATACTGAAACTGGATGACTAGTCAGAGTTTCAGACTGACGAGTTCAAGCGTAAGTACAACAAAGAGACCGATGAGTACATTGACCTTTGGGTATGGGGTGTGTAACTCAACCAGGCTCTGACTCAAGGATTTGAAATACTAACTGTCGACAAGGTTATAAGATATGTCGGCATGCCTTTCCTTGAGGATTATTGTAAGGTACTTTATGAGCTGAAGAGGACGACCAAGATACCGTGTAAAAAGATCCTTTACAAACTTCTTCTGAATGCTCTTTACGGTAAGTTTGCCTAGAAAGGATATCCTTCGGCGTGCTACGTACTAGCCAGCGAGTTGATTTGAGCGTATCTTGATCTTTACTATAAGAACGGCGAAGATGCGGACATAGTTGTTCAATAGGCTTCAAAGCTTGACGGGGTCGCCTAGTACTCTATTAAGTACTAGGACTATGAGCAGAAGTTTAACAAGACTGGTATCCTTGTGCGTATAGCTTCGTTCATAACGGCCACAGCTCGCGCTAACCTTTTACAGGGTGGTCATCAGGTTAGTTACTACCTCAACATCTATAAGGATGTGCTTAGGCTAGAGCCTCATCACGTCATCGCTTATATGGATACAGATTCGCTATACGTAATGCTGGATATCCTGTTGATCAAAGATACGCATGGATTCGGACCCACCCTTTACAAGGAGCTAAAGGAGAGACATGTCCGCGAACTGCTGACGACTGATAGTACGCAAGACTATAAGAACTATATAACCACCGATGAAACCATGCAGAAAGCCTTGAAATATGCGTGTGAGGTGATTCAGTTCATTCAGGAAGAGTGCGTGCAAGTCGACTAGAAGTACATGTCGAATAGGAACTATTCCCAGTTCTGGGAAGAATACTAACCGCCGACTGCTAAGATGATCCACCCTGATAGATTGGGTGCGTTCAAGATCGAGAAGCTTACTGTCAGCTTTGTGGCTCTCGGATAGAAAGTGTACACCACCTATTACATAGAAGATGACCGGTTTGACTGGTCGCCTGAATTCTTCCAGGACGTCAACAAGATCAAAGTTGATGTTAAACTTAAAGGGGTGTCGAGGACTGTCGTCGGCAAACTAGGCCGCAACATCATCAAAGATATGATCAAAGACAGTCACGTATAGGAAGATCTTTAAGACCAGAATGTTGGATCCAAAAGACGTGAAGTCATCCTGGCCAGTACTGTTACACCAGTTCTGTAGACATGGTCCAAGGAGTACATGGACGGATCAATGATTTCATATCAAAAGAAGATCATCTCCGAGTCCGGATACAAGGTCGCGTGTTTGGATACGTTTATGAAACTAGACGAATCTTGTTCCAAGTTCTGGCCCAACATCAAATCTTTGTACAACTACTACCTATGTACTCGCCGTGATGATATGCTGTTCACCTCTGAGATAATGAAACTAACGTGTATCCTTGATGACAAATCTGTTGACAACGCTGTTCAGAATCTTTAGTGCGTCGAAGATATCGATGAGAAGTTCAGAATCGCTAACCTGAGAGAGTGTGATAAGATGGCTTAGAAGATGTATCTTAGTATCCAGGTGAATAAGAAGTTTAAGGAGATCAATCAAAAGATCCAGTGTGTTCACTATATCCAGTTGAAACGTGAACAAATCTTAAAAGATATTTCTGAGTAGCAATTCGAATCCAACATACAGTATATAGAAGATTTCATCGAGGAGAATGAAATTGATAACATGCATAACAACGTCATAAGAAGAAACGTGCTACCCATGACCATGCAGACCAAAGATCAGTTTAACGGCTAGTCAGTAGGTCTCAACTAAACGAGTACTGAAAGGCTGTACTATGATACACTAGCTAAACTCGATCTTATGGGTCCTAAGAGCACAGCACAGGTGAGTCCTATAGTCAAAGATCAATTCAGTTAGACTCTGGATTTGATGGAGAGGATGTTCTTCTACATGATGATGATGGCGAACATCTGCAAGCAGGACTCGGAACATTGCGCGTATCTAGACTGGGCCTAAGAACTGTTGATGCAGAAATCTTTCTGTTTCAATGCGTTAAACAGTGACTAATCCGTTTCAGACTAGTCGTCATCATCGAAGAAATCCAAATCTTCTAACCGTTTCTAGAACTGCAAAGGTCAGTACATCAAGCACGGGCACTAGAAACGACATCTCACAGGCTTGGTATACGCGAACGCATTCAATAAGACTATAGCAAAGATTGTCCCCTTCACGAAATAGCTGTCCAAACTATCAGCGTATGGATCTCACTTTGAAAACATATCTCCATACTTCATGTTCTAGTATGTGGTGTTCGTGATGAATCTTATGAGACAATCTTTTACGGCATTGGATGTTGAATCCTGCCAGGACCAGTGCTATTACCAGGGAAGAGATATGATCCTGCAGTAGTATACGTTAGCTGCTTACTCGCACTCTTTGAAACCATCTTATCTCAACCATGATACGGAAGATATGCGTCTTGAAGAGTTCAGCTCCATGCTGGACATCATAAACAATAAAACGGATCCTGCGACTATCAAAGATATCAAGCATACCCGTTTCAGGTCCAGTCTGCGTAGCGTCCTCAACTTCGTTTCATGTAACATCATGAGTAGCGATGATAAGATGATCAACACCTTTGTCTAGAGTTTCGACTTCATAGCCAACAACATATCATCTCGTCGAAGCGAAGGCATGACTGACGCTAACGTGTCGTCTTTCATCTAATCCTAGAAGGAGGTGATCGTTTTCAATCGTTGCATTGATTACTATGACGCTGATGATATCGATGAAACTTCAAGCAAGCACAGTTTCCAAGTGCCAGGTGTTGACCTAGCTTACAATAGTAGCAGCAGCAGCAGTGGTGACGTCGACGAGGATAAAGTACCGAAATTTGGATTCAAGAAATCTTCTCAGGCTTACAACAAAGATACGGGTAACTATCAGCAGCTGATGAACAGCTATAAGATGTCAGGGTATTCTTATCCTGTGCACTACTAGCTAATCAATTAGATCACGATCCACTTCATGCGCGTCCTGAACAAGTACGACCGATCTATCTTTACTGTTACCATGGTTAATTACGTAAAAGACATGCTTGTGAGGAAGAGACCAAAGAACGAGTACAAAGATTTCGCACCTTCAATAGTCATGATAGCGTACGTATACGCACTTGGCTTGCATAAGAGTACAAGAGAGACATGGTCAAAGATTCTTTTCAGTACTCCTTACACATGTAAACACTTTGTCCCTATCGTGAACATAGATAAAGATATGAATTCGATGGACGCTAGCATGATATTCAACGACGATAGTTTCACAAATTGTGTACTCGGAGTTTTGAAACTACCTGTGATGACTGACTTCGTTACAAAGAACATTTGCTATTCGAAGAAGTTAGAGTACTATAAGGTCAACCACACCCAGCAGACGTGTCTCATCCATCTGAACGCATGCTGGCATTACATGACAAGCAATTACCGTACCTTCTAGGGTGATTTAACTTTCCCTTCCATGCGGATGATAGAATCTTTCGATGAGATAGATGTGCCTTCGGACTTTAACAAGAACAAATTGGGGTGCACTAGTAACGAATGCAAATCTGAGTACGTCTTATACTTGTGGCAGAAGATCTTTAAAAGATTTATGAATCATGCACTGGTCAAGAATAAGAAGCCTAGTAAGCTGTAGAAGATCAGTGATTCAATCATTGCCAGTATCAAATAGGCACAGTCTGCCATGTTACAGGACAATGAGGACGTCACCGGCATCGTTGATAGTGACAAGAATGACGTCAAGAAGTCAATTAAGATTAGCTTTGACTTTACCGTTGTCGAACAGCTGCAGAAGAACAAAGAGTACATTGACTTTTACGTCAACAATACAGAGAATAAAAAAGATATGTACAGGGAGATACTCATGAAGCAGAATATAGCACTTCAAGAATTGGATACACTTATAGTTAACGGTACATCCGTTGATATCAATATTTAATAGACATAGTTAAACAGTGAAGAAGAAGGAGAAATGATAGTTACTTGAGTTACGTTTGTTAATTAAAAATCTTTTTCACATCTAAACTTGTTTTTCTTATACTTGTTCTGGAGGATCTTCCTCTTCTTTAGTCTCTTCTTATTTCTATTCAGGCTGTTCTTGTCTTGGCTCTTCTTGTGTCTATTCTTTCGTGTCTGAATCCGCTTACTAATAGTCGTTTTAGAATTGTAAATCTTAATTGATACCGTTACCATAGGGTTACATCTATGATCTATTGATACCAGCTTGTCCATTGATTTGCGCATATCTTTCTTGATTGTTAATACTTTGGTTTCTATTCGTTAGGTAGTAGTCGGATTGGAATCTTGTACTAGTATAGTTATCAGGCTTACTGAGTTATTCGATACTCTCCATCTGCTTGGTGATGATGTCAGCTATTCCTGAGAGACCTTAGGACAAAGGTGCGTTAACATCAAACTTCTCTTAGAGAAGTTGATAGTAACTTGATTTGATTTGTAAAGCTTCGGCATTACTATTACTATCATGGATCTATCGCTTTATCTATTCAGCTCTTTAAAAGAAATCTTTCCTTTCCATTTTCTTACTAGGATCCAATGCGAACGTGATAAACTTTTTTCGTTGTTCACTAGTTAATAGGCTTGACGCTAGTTATGGATCTTCTAATGCCATTTAGTACGAACGAGGATCCATCTTCAATGTTGTTAGCGTGCTATCAAATACCTCCAATAGATTGCTGTTTATCAATGAATCCAAATCTTTAACCGTGTTCACATCAAACTCTGCAACGGGTTTGTCTAGTTACTCCTTGATTAGCTTACATTTCATTTTCTCTTTTTCACTTTTCTCTTACTCTAGTTTCAGTTAAGCTCCTGTTAATGCCATGACCTGTAAAAGCTAGTTGACGTTATTTCCGAAACCCTGTTCCATTATATGCTAGCTGTTAGTCGAGTATACACCTCTGTTCTTATGGAGACGCGCATGCACATGGCCTTTCGGTACTCTACTCAATCCTTATCTTATACGATCCATACGCACGCTGATTGGAAGTTACTGAGATCCCCATCCAGTGTGAAATTGGTTTTCCATATCTTATAGCTTGCCTTCGATGAATTGACTATCAGAATTTCGTGCTTTGTTGAGATGTTGTTACAGTTCATCATCTGCCTTCTTGTATCCACCTATCCCGTTCTGATTACTGACCATCGCTTACGTCATGAACGGTGCCTGGTCAATCTTAGGAGCATGTGAAAAGTGTTGACTATACATATTAAATAGGAAAAAGAAAAAACAAAAAACAATTATAATTCTCAAAATATCTTTTAGATTTTAATTAACATCGTCACTTGCCTAGAACAGCGACAACGAGATCAGGACGAACGTATACAACGAAGTCTGCCTTGGCGAAAGTGACAGTCAAAGACGGATCTTGTTCTTACTTGGCACCGTCGAGTTGAAGATCGAATGGAGTCATACCCTTGCGGCCTGTCATCAAATTTTTTTCAGCGCCAAGAGCAATACCTTCCAAACTAAGCGAATAGGCACAGCGTCCAACTCTAGAAGAGAAGTCACGCATGTTCTTGTAAATAGCTTGCTTAGTGTAAACTGGAATAGTCACTTCGAGTTGAGGATTGGATGCGATAAAGTTTGCTCCACTGGTAATAGTACTGATAGATTTGTCAAATCCGAAGACACTAATGCGAGTGGTTTTATGATAACTGTTGTCAACAATCGATGTATAGGTATCACTCAGATCGTTATCATCTTTGTGCTTGATACTGAAAGTACCGAGTGCTTGCTAGGTAGGGTCAACGATGTGCTCATAAGTACCATAGGCAGGTGTGTCAATATGGAATGCATAGCCGGCATCTAAAGCTGCATCAGTTGCAGGATCGTGTAATTTGTTCCAAGCTTTCATCATCTCAATGAAGAAACGATTACCGTTACCTGTTGTGTATTACATGTCGGTTGTAAGTCTCTCCAAGGGTTCACTAGGTATGAACTCGACGCCATTACGCAATTACATTCGCTTGATTCCGTGAGAACAGAAATGAAGTTTTCTCGATGTCGTATCAGTCAGATAATTTTGATACATGAAAACGGTATGTAACGAATTAATAGATTTGAAATGCAGGTTGACAGGTACTGTAGTGGTGATCGCTTTATTCGAATTCATTGTAACGGGTGCCATATAGAATGAGTTCATATGCATGAATAGACCGTGCTCAGCTGTTATACTCTCGAGCGATCTATGGATATTTTGCTCAAAGAATATCATGTGGGCAAACATGTCAAAGTTAAGCATTTTATAGTTTCTATTCAAATCCTGATTCTTACCTAGCTAAGTGTATGCACAGATAAGTGCATGAGGATTCAGTGTGAAATCAACTTCTAAGGGCATAAGGGAAAGAGGAATCAATCTTTTATCTGGTTACATCACACCGATCAGTCCTGAATAGATAGGGATAACGAACTCAACATATCTATTACCATATTTAGTAACTTGAACAGATTGTCCTGCTAGTTCAATCCGATCTGTACTGATGTTGTTAATCTGTGCGCTATCTAGATAGTTATTCTCACGCCATGTCGCGTTATCTAAAAGTCTGTAATAGTCACTATTCCTGTATTGATGTTTTCCGTAAAGTTCACTGCTATTGGCCAGCTAGTCAGTACTGGCTTCGTTATTATTAACCATCTAGGGTTGACGCGAGAATCTTTAATCAAAATCTTATCCCACTTAAATAGTGTCAGTTCCATTCAAATCCATTACTCTAGTTCCTTTATATTCACCGGTGTAGGTGAAGGAGTCTCTACAGAACGGATCTTTAAAACTGACGTTGCCAGGATTTATATCTGTGAATTACCCAGTACTATCATTGAATAATTTGAGATTCTAGAATTTACTAGCATGATAATCAGGGAAAGGTAATTAGGTGTCAAGGGCTAGTTTTTTCTTTTACGAAAACCATTTTCCATTTGCATCTGAAGCATACAAAAATTTTGCGTCCATAGCTCTGTTACCTTCGCAAATGATTCCTCTCTATGGTTAATCGTGAGCTGATAAAACTGGTGTAACAGCGTAACCATATGAAACTTCTCCGACTCTATCGCGATCTTTGTGACAATCTAAGAAAGATACGAGTTCGTTCAATGCGTCATCAGTTGTAGCTTCATCCTGTCTATGATATCTTTTTGCTGCAAATCCTTCATAAGCGTGAAGCTATGCCTATTCATTACTGTAAATCATATCATTAATCATAGCTGCCATGATATCATATTGTTCTATTCTTTCGATTTCTGTACCCTGAGATCTAATAACCATGCGATTAATGAATGAGTGAGCGGATCTATCTAGAATCTTGAACTGAGCATGTGGCTGGACTTTGGCCAGGGTTTCACCTTTGGTACTGCCTGCTAGATCTTTTTAATTGATTGATCTCTATTAGACTAGACCACCGGGTCCAATCCAAGGTGTCTTTTCTGGAGTGTTTGAAGCGTAATTGTCCTATTCTTACTGAACTATGAAACTGTTATCAAGAACATCAGTTGAGCTAGTCAATGTATATGTATCACCGCCGTTGTAAGATTTGTTGATCAGACCACCAGCGCTATTTGTAATGACATTGTCAGGATCCAAATCAACTCTCATCCTGATATAGGCTGAATATGGATCAAAGAAACCGTTGCCTTGAAGAAGGAAACGAACTACGTCATTGGGTATCTGATTCTGGATATTGGTCTGAGGGGTGAATCTTACTAATTTGATTTCGTGTTCGACAGCTTCAGGCTTGAGTGACGCGTAGTTTAACGACTGCGGTATAACTGGTTCCATTGATTTTTAAAATTATAATTATTAATTATAAACTTTCATGGCAAGTATTGCTAATTAAGGTAACACCATCAGTGCTGACGCGCTCTACTCAGCTGAGCGTATGTAGCAACCATCGAGTAATCAATCTGGCGATCAGTAATTCCTTAACGCGACAGCCAGTAGAGTGGATCCAGCATTCCAGACTGAAGCTCAGCACGTTCTATAACAATCAGATGAGTAAAGATAAATGAGACAGCAAGCTGACTATATACGTAAGGTTAGCGAACATCTAGGTGTCAACTAGTTTGAGCCTAAGTAACAGCTATAGAATAACGTTTATAGTTAACTATAAAACGGAACAGCTGATAAACCGAGTCAATTCAGATAACCAGCATCTTCCGATCATCGTTAGAATCTTTTCTAGAAAGGTGCACTTGAAGAATAGGCTAAAAACCTAGCACCTCACCATAGTGTAAGCGGTGAGCAAATGGAAGATTATCTCAATCAACTACCTATTAAAGCTATAGAACAACTGGGTAAAAATGGATGGTCGGGATAGAAACATAAAGGGGAATTCTATGTTGGACTAGAATAGAAGACAGCAGAAGAAAACTTGAGTAACATTATCCTATCTAATAAGAGAAAGTATAGCATGTACGCTTTTGTTTGATATATAGTAGTTTTAATTAATCGTTTTTAAATCAAATTAAATTTTTCATGTGGACAGCAATGTCTATTTAGTAGGGCTAGTTCGTTCTCACAATGTCTCCATACTCGTCGTATAGGTCAATTCTAAAGTTCTTAAAACTCTATACAATATCTTCGTTATGGATATGTTTATCTGTAATGGTCAACTGATTCATTTCTGTGAATCCTTTCTATATCCAAACCGTTTAAAGATTTGAATCTTTCTAGCCTGAAGATTTCCACTAGTTAGTATTAAGTGAAGTCTGAATAGTTACGAAATTTGTTGCAAGCGCGTTACAAGGTAACGAATAATAGTCATACGTAGTAACGACAGGAAGATACTACTAGGGCGAGACGTTGAAGATGATCGTTTGTTAATCATATGTTTTAGTCAACCATTTACTCATTTCAGTACCGGTATTAAATTACGATGAAAAAAGTGAAACTCTAGTTTGCTGACCAGAAACCGATGATTCTCTACCCATGCCTAAAAGTCGTTTTACTTTGAATTGATCTTTGGAAGAATTGGATCCATGCGTGCGTAAATGAATCAGTATCTACTATTTGAATAGACGTCCCGCTTCATACGTCACACCGTCAATTGTCACTTCATACAGATTGAATAGGTTAATGTCTCTAGTTATCAATTAGAGTTTTCCAGTCGATTGCGAAAACTGAAAAAAACTTGATAGCAGACATTCATATATCGCGTAGTCTGACAAACCCGTATCACTATCAAGGCTGCCTCCGTATAGATTCGTATAACTACCAGCTTCATGCGCGTTCACCAGTTTCTACTATGTCCACGTTGTCAGATTAGATTGTAAATCATTTATATATTCATCGCTGGCTTTACAAGTACCCGTATCTTCTAATTCGATTCCTGAATTACTTTACTCTTCAACCATGTCCACAATGTTAGCACTAAGCCAATACTAATTACCATTCATTGTTATGAACGTATCTGTCTGGGTATCTAAGAAGACGCAATCTGCAGACAATTCTACAGCCATAGATTTGAAGACATTGTTTATCTAAGAAGATATGGAAACCTAATGTATATTATATTTAACAGGTTTATTCTGTACATCAACAGCTTGGCTAAAGTTAGCATACAGACCAGGTAAAGATATCTAATGGGATCCTTCTGTACCTCTTATAGTAATTAGTTAGACGCTCTTCTACATATCTTCTCTTTATAATTACTCAGGGCCAATTTGAGCGTGAAACGGGGCAATTGACGCTTGATGCTCAACTTGATTAGATATGTTAGATGACGACATCAAAGTCTTAGTTCGTCCTCCTAGTTACGCAGGAGCAGGTGGACGCATGCTTGCAGCCATTGCAGTCAACGAATTCATTTTTAAAATATAATTATAAATAAAAAATGTTAAGTGGGTTTAATTTAAAAATAACGGAAGAAACGGCCAATCCAGTGCGCGTGTCAGACTTAGGAGGTTTGAATTAGATACAGATTAAGAATAACAGCTAGCTTATCAAGCTCATTGAAGCTGTTCCAATAGGTGCAATAATCATGTACGCATCTGAAAACGAAGCACCTAATGAAAACTATTTACCATGCATCGGATAGACTATTGACTAATAGTCCTATCCTGAACTATTTCAAATCCTGAATGGTGGTCCGATACCGGATCTAAGTTCAAAGATAGTGAGAGGTTTGGATCCGTTAAGAGCGTCCTTCACTAGTGAGATAATTCCTTCAGGATCAACGATGCCAGTAGGTACTATATAGGCATGCATGATTTCTGAATAAGATATACAAAGTCCTTGGATCTATTGTAATGGGTAGAGTTTTGATACGCAAATCTTTCCTAATCTGTTTACAGTGTTAGGTCAATCTGTTGTACCAGACTTGAGGAACATGTTTCTAAGAGGATTACCCTCGTCAGGAAGGATCCTAGGTGATTACGAAGCTGACGCTTTCAAAAGCCATCGTCACAAATAAGCAAGCGGAGATTCAGCTTCAGGAGTGGGAGGTGAAAATTCATCATCAACTTCTAAAGACGTAGTACTATATAACCAAGATGGATCCACCAATAGCAGATCTTTCTATACAACCTATACCGGAGATAATGAGACAAGACCAAAGAATATAGCCGTTAACTATATGATATACGCAGGCTAGAGTACTTAATAGGCTGACATCAATTGTCCTTATTATATAAGATGCAAGTGAAAAAAAATTTCATTGTTAACTAATTAATTCAAAATTTTTAAAATACTTATCTCTTTCTATCCATACACCTAAGTTGTTATATTTAGTAGTCGTTAATGCACTAATGTCTGCCTGTTGCCCTGGTTGAATCAGATCGGAGTCTGTATCGCCAAACACGAATTGAAGTATCTATTCCCACTTGTTTTATGTTCCTGTAAAAACGTCCTCATATATGATACGGTTATCATTCGGATTCAGTTTAAACATGAGTAACCATGAAGCGTTGGATCTTAACCTTGCCGGTATCATTGAATACTTTTATGAAACTAATATTATAGATACAGTACCGTTGGCCAGTAAGTGTCTTCTATTAAAGAACAGTTAAGCTAGATACTAATCATTCTATAGCTGTTTAACAGCACCGATGACATCATCAAAAACGAATAGAATGTTCTTATGTAACTTATTCAGTTTCTCAACACTATAAACTTTTTTCATTTCCTTTTCAAGTTCATCGGTTTCATCGAGGACTTATCTCGCGATAGGCGCCCCAGCATTATCACCTAGCATTCCACCATGACCGTATTTTGAGGCTCTTGTCGTTCTGACCTGCTCCTTTGCTAGAAATTTTTCTTATCGTTTCTTGACAAAAATTTCTTAGTAGACAGATTTTTTTTCTCTCTCACTTTATTAAGTACCCATTTGTCGAGCTTTTAATTCTCTTTTATCTGTTAGAGCAGCTTTAACGAACATTCTTAAACTGTTCTATTATTCGTTACTGGTCACAGATGGGGCAAACTTAAAGTTACTCTACTAGTTGTTACGTATAGCTTTAGCGTGCGTATCATAAGGACCAGTTAAACCGTTTCTAAGTTCAGCTAAATGTTTGTCTAACTCTTCAGCCGTTTTTTCATTGATCAATTAGATCTTATGATAAATCCATTCAAGACTGAATTCGTTAGTAGTGTGCGACTAGGGTAAAGGTAAACCCATCTTATTCTTCGATGGGGATATGAGAAAGGTGTAATCGAACTTTCCAGCATATCCACCAGGTCTAGTCAATAGCCTTTCGATTACTGTAGTTTTTCCACTTCCAGGTTTACCAACGACAACCATGAAAAAATGAGGCAACAGCATTTGCTTTTCGTCTTCACTAAGTGCTAATCCGCTTTGTCTTTGGATCTTTTAAACTTCGTCCTTATTAATTATCGTGCTCAACTTAGACTGCTATGAATGTAAATGATATTGTATCTTACTTGAATTCATTTTTTATTTTTTAAAATTATAGTTCAGTAACTATGTTTTATAAGATATACTACGGCATAGTTCTCCGGTCTTGTATCTTTGTCATTGTCATACACTGAAGGATGCTCCGTATCACCGAGCTTGTTAGATTTGTTTTCTTATTAAAAGTGTGTATCATATTACATCGATCTCAAATCGTTATTTTCAAACGGAGTAATGAACTAATCCATTGCCCAGTTAGTCATTTAAAGAAATGCTCTCTTGTCTGAGGAATCAAATCTTCCTAGTAACGACTCATATTGAGAATATGAAACTATGTTAAAGTATTCGTTACTAGTCAATTGATCGTTCTAATCGAAGAGATCAGAAGTGTGCCATGTGCCTGCAGCCTAAAGGCTCCATTGTTCCCATTGGTTTTGATAATTGTATCCATATTTGATCCATTCGTATAAGGTCCCGCTGGATCCTCCAATAGGTTTTGCATTAATAGGTTTGCTCATGAACTCACGTGATCCTGATACCGGCTGATTACCGTTACCTCCACCGCCACCAGGACCAGTAGCTTAAACGAATCTATCAGCTAATGCATGCATGAACGTGCCATGAAAGTGCATCCCGATCTGCTACTCTTGTTACGTATTCACAAATCTATTTCTGGTGGTATCGGATCCTCTCAAAAATTTAGAACGAAGATCTGGATATTTAGTACCTATCAAAGATCTTAGTAACGAATATTGTGAAGGTATATTGGATCCGTCGCATATATGCCAGTATGTAGAATCGAATGTCTGATTAACGGCTGAAACTATAATAGTACCTACGCCGTTAGTAGTTATACGTGAAACGCCAAAAGACCATTTCCAAACACTATCGAAGAATATCAATTTGGCACTGTCATACATAGGTAAGAGCTTCTCATTGATGTTATCTTAATTCTCTTCAACAGTATCATTAAGATTTGAAATATCCAATTCGTTATCACTTACTCTCTAGTCTAGACTAATTACCTGAGATGAATTCTATTAGATATCATTTAGAAATTATTAATTGATAGTGTTTTAAGACAATGAAAGTAAGTCAACAGTTTAAGCTAACGAATTGATTTGATCAATTAACTATAGGTTACTGGTTTATAACGTTCTTATCTCCTATTCTAATTCGCTTTACTTTTCAGATATGATAGAATAAACTTCTAAAGCAGATAAATTAAAACCGTCACTTGACATATAACAAATCTTTTTAGTTTTTAAAAATAATTATAAAAAAGGTGTCAACCAATCTGCATACGATCAGCGATGTCAACACCTATATCAATCATGTCACCCATGTTCTAATTAATAGCTGTGGCTATAGTCGATTTCCCTTTTTGGATGAGGTCACCGATTATGGGTGCTTGAGTAAGTTTGGATACAATATCTGCTCCCTTGTTAACGGCTAATTCAGTATCCATTGCATTCTTCAGCCTGTCTCCGTTATTGCTCTGATCTGATCCCAAACTCTAAGATCCGAACCAGTACTTATTCAATTTCTATTCAGCAAGATCCGCATCAAAGAATTTAGAATAAAGCCATCTGCCTCCATACTTCCACATGAATTCATGTTCTTTCCTGATCAATCCCTGATGTGTACTGGTTAAAAAGTCAGTTAACTTTGTCGCGCCATTGACAAGATCCCAGCTAACACTCCCAGCACGACCTTCCAATACTGAACCCATAGTGGATCCTACTAATGATCCAGCAACTCCTCTTGCAATCCCTGCGAACATATCTTAAATTTCTAATATATAATTATAATTATTTTTTAAAAAATTTATGAAAAATAACAGTAAGGCAACTTATGAAGTAGTTAAGGTAGTAACGAATTCACATCGCGTCAAAAGTTCTGAACTATTTAGCGACAGGGCTAATGCAATTAGGAAAAATGTTACAGACAAAAGAAACTTCATGCAATAGAAGGGGACCGGGTAGGACTTACACGCTAAGGAATCAGTCAACAATCCTGAGTAGAGTTCCGAGAAGAACTAGAACGTCGTCAAGCTTGCCTGGGATGAAGTACATACCCAGGACGAGTGTGAAATCTACATCAAGTAAGAGCACCCAGAATATGGCGAAAACTTATGCAAAGCTATAGCGATGCACATCACAGACGAAGCAATAAAGTAGGCCCAAGATAAAAGCTACAAATCCTATCTAGCTTGCCAAACCGATGAGCGAGACACATAGTCTACCGATGAGTAACAGTAGTAACAGTGGGACTGGATGAAAGAAGTTAATGAAATTAAAGATAAATTTAAAAAATGAAAAATATAAGTTTTAAACCGTTTTAATCAGAATCTGTTTTTAATTTTTTTAATTCCTCTGTTGATCATAGGAACTCCGTATCTCTTTACTGCGCTTCTAGCCATAGTCTTTGCGGTTGGCTTCATTCTGTTAACGGCTCTTCGTGCGCCTGACATGATCTGTTGACGTCTTCCCATATTATTTTTAATAAAAAATTATAATTCATTCATAAAAATCTTTTATTAATAAGTAAATCATTTGGATTGTTCTTCTTAACATTACTCTTAACATTAACCTGTTTAGAGGTGTTGAGCATGGCCGCCGTTGTAGGCTTGCTGTTCTTCATCCTGTAATTAGATTGCCATTAGAAGTAATCGTTAGTCTTGGCTTTGACGTATCCAGAATTGTCCCTTTCAAATCTTTGCCTATTAATTACCTATCCAATTAAACTTCTATTATTCAATCTATTTGGTTAAGGATTTTTTCGTTGACGTGTCTATCCTTGTTACTACTCAACTTCGGTCATAATCTTCTCTTCAACCTTCTCAACTTCCTTCTCGATCTTCTATTCAGTAGTGGCGGTGGTGGTATTAGTGTCAATTTACTCTGGCTCGCTAGAATTGACTTTAACATCATCTTCTTCCATAACTGCAATAACTTCTTCTTCTTCCTTCTATTTAAGATCTTCCTTTGGCGTATCTTCCTTCGACATATCTTTGACAGCTGTCTACTGGTTGTCCTAGTTGATGATGTCACCAATGATTTCATCGTTCTTTTGCTATCGTTGTTCTATTTTCTTTTTTAACTTTGTCAACATTTTTGATTCTTTAGTTTCAGGTTTTTTGATTATCTTTTTTTATTTAGAAGATTTTTCTTTCGACTTCTTTTTACTAGTCAAAGGTTTTATATCTTCTAAAGGTTGCTCAGCGACTAGATTAGAAGAAGGAGGAGCACTAATAACGGGTTACTACTCTATCTTTTACTCTTCACTCATATATTAAATAGAAAATAGATTTTAAAAAATTTTAAAAATAAATTATAATTAAGTCACTTAGATTTTTTCTTCTTTTATTTCTTCTTTAACTTTTTAGCGCGTTTGCTATTTAGCACACTCATTACAGAATTCTTCTTTCCCGATTTCCCACTCTTACTCCCTGATGAATTTCCGATGAAGCTCGGTAGTCCTGAACTCATCATCTAGTCGGCTATAGGATTCCGATCTCTTCTATTTAGAACATCACTTATTTATTAGTAAGGCGATGGTTTCAAATACTGGCCAACATTAGTATTGATGTCGTTTAGTGTCCTCTTTAGATTACCTTCCATGAAATTTATCCTATCATGCATGCTATCAATACTTGATTGACTTTTCCGTCCTCCTAGGATACTGCCCATCGTTACGCCATCTTTCTATGACTTAGGAGGTTTACTTTTTTCATTTAATATTTTTTAAAAAAGATTTTCGGATTTGTCTAATAGCATATCAAACGTAGCTGTATCTTTCTCAATTTTCTAATCCATGTCCTATTTAGTACCGACAGCGTCATCGTTATCATCCACTTTAACAAGACTGCTGACTTCTTTATTCAAATCTTTGATATCTTATTTTGCCTGATCATGCTACAGTAATTCTTATTTTTTTTCTTCCATTTCCAAATTATTAGAAATTGCAGCCACGGTTTCTTCCGGTTTCTTTTTCGACTTATCAATCTTGATATGAGGTTTAGCTTTCACAAATGAATTTATATTCTAATCACTCAATATCTTTTTGACACCTTATATATTATTCAATATGTTATTCTAAGGTTTAGAGGGTAAATAAGGTTTGACAACCACTTCTTTAAAAGTATCAAGACCCAGCTATACATTCGATTTAACTTTACCAACCGCTTTATTAACATCCTAGAGCTAGTTGACGTTTGAAACTGAGTTAGCGATTATCTTCTAATGTTCTTATTTCTATTTATCTTTAATGAAATTAGTTTACTTATCCAAATTTTATTTTATCTACATTCCAAAATTCAAAGTCTCTCTCATATTATTAGTAAGATCTTTGGCACCAATTTCCTATCCCTCTGAGTCAACCATCCTCTTTTTAACTTTACTGAACAAGCTAAACATAATTCCACCCATGAAAGTCGCGAAGCTTGCCATACTTTTAGAGGAAGTTATAGAATCTAATTGATTTACCACACTATTTATTTCAGGATTTTATGATAAAAAATCATTGCTAAATTATTGAAACTAGTTCAAAAATTAGTTAGTATAAGATTATCTTTTTATATTTTTTGTTGCCTCAGACTATTACTCAAACTATTTGATATCTATATCTTTAACTTCATCACTTACATCAATCTAGAAACTATCCCAATCCATTATATCTTTGACATACACACCGTTAATCTATGAATCTTTGTCTATCTTCATTGCTATTAAACTATCTTTAAGAGATCTATCCTTCGACTATTGGATAATTTAAACCTAGCTAGCCAACTTGAGACCTATAGTCTAATATATGTCCGTATCAAATATAGTTTTGCCTGTTCCATCCTTACTCAATTGAACATTAGGATCGTATATAGTATTATATAGGCATGGTGATTTGATGTCAAAAAATTATCCACTATTAAGTACCCCACTTTTTTTTATTTAAACATTGGTTTACTGGTCTTATTCTTAAGATAACAAATCATCGTATAATTGTGTGTACGCCTAATCTTTCTATCTTAGCATGTTATATTAATCAATGCCCTTTTCAAATTACTATTCACCAGTACTATTAAGTACCTTGATTGTTGCAGATTCTATTTTTTCAAAAATTTCAAGATCTTTTTCAGGTACGTATTACCGTAAATTAAAAACGTCCTTGTAATCTTCTTTATCGACATAATCCCTTGGGTCTATGTTGACTTTAAATTTACCTGATCTCATAACCTCTTCGGCAACAGAATAGTTTGCCCATATGATTTTAGAAAGCCGCGAATTATAGTAATCCTCGTCACCTGGTTTATATTCATCTTTAAGTTTACCCATTTTTTCTTAGACATTTTAATTAGAAGAATATATAGCTTGATCCAAAAAAGGTAATTTTCTCTAGTACTCAGAAGATTTGAATATGGAAGGAAGCAAGTTAGAGTGAGCGTAGACGCTTTACGTATCCAGGTTCAACGCGTTGAATAATAGAGAAGGCTCATTCTAATCAGGTTGAAATAGAACAATGTCTTCCAAATCTTGAATCATATTTATAGAATTTTTTTTTATCTTATCAGTTTGCTCAAGTTCTTACTTAACATCAACAGAAGTGACATCATAGTATGTCATCTAATTAACAAGTTATTCTAGGTCCTCCATCCTTTACTAGAATGTTCTATCGTCTTTGTACGATTCAAGATTACCTTCAGATCGACGCTTTTTGTAATCGTCACTCAGATTTTTAGCCGATAAGGTAGCAGTATCTGATAACTATTCATAATATTTTTTCTGTTCAGTTTTTTATTATGCAGATCCTACAGGATCCAAAATATCGTATCCTAATTAATAATACTCATATCCTCCATTGTAAAGATATTTGAAACCCTTGTATACATTTTAGCCAATCTCTTAACTAGTAAGATACTTATACAGTGAGATACTGTCGTCTCCCAATTGATAGGCCTTGAGATTATCCAGTGTCATATTTGGATCTTACTAACTCATACTTGATTTGATCTAACTTAGTGTATCCAATTACAAATTAACATAATCTATTTCGAAACTATCGACGTTTTAGTTATGAATTGGTAATTAGTTATAAATAAGATTTGAACTTTTATTTGCGTAATTAACACCCTTCAGCTTTAGATCCTAAACCATCGGTGCACCGACTTTAGCCACGTATGAAGACGAGCCCATTGTCATAGCCAGTAATCCTGCACCGACTATACTAACATTGAAAACATTTTTTAATCCCTTATTAATTATTTATTATTTCATCACATCACCGATTTTTTCGTCCCCCTAAACAAATTATTATAATAATCTCTATTGAAGAGGCGATGCCGATGATTTGAAATAATTACTGCTAATGGTTTCCAATACATCTTCGTAAACTTTACTGTTCTGAGTAACTTTGCCTTCACTCAAATCCTCAAAGTTAAACTTATCTTTAATTATGCTATAAATTTTTTTTACTTTGTCAATATTTTTTTCAATATTTTTATTTTCACTAGATGTATAGTAATCGTAAGCTTGACTAAAACCTGTTATCATATGGTTGACCTTCTATATGAAAGGGTAATCTATCATGTCGACAGATGGGACTTTAGTTAATTCGTATATGAAATTTTATACTTAGTTTCCTAGCGTTTCACTCATATCTTACGAATCTTAACTTATTTTATACTGCTTAAATTATTTTAAAATATCTTCATTTTAAAATTCATTTAAGTTTATCCTTCTCAGCACATCGTTTTTCTTATTGTATCTATTCTATAATATTTAATCCTGTCTCTCACTAGGCATATCTCTCCAGAAAGGTGTACGTATCAAATCTTATACAAACTGCTACTCAAATTTACCCATGGGTATATTTACACCAACTTCATTCTTATCTTTTGGATCCATATATTTACAAGACATTAGCCAGTCAGGCTTTTCGTCCTTAGCAATTGATTATAATATATTATCCATGAAAATCCTTTGATTTTTGGATCCTCCAAAATCTTCCGGATCTTCTAAGCCAGAAGATATTGCTTAGTCAGCCATTTTTAACATTGTAATTTCGTCCAAAAAATTTTTAGTCATGTCTTAAATAGCTCTGTTACTCTTTCGTTCGATAACAGGTTTGTCTTTTTACGATATTAGACTATCGTCATCTGACAGATTCTAAGGGACTTTGAACGCTCTCATTAAGTTCTCTATCTATTAGCTTCTATAAGATTTTTCAGCCTCTGATATATTATCATCACCCATAAATTTTTAGTTAAAATAAGATTCGTAATCTTTTGAAACTATCTTTGATACGCGCATAGTATTCAATAGTCTTTCTAGATATATGGCGTTTTAAATTTCTTTCAAATCTAAGGATCTTTCATAGTCTGTTAAGTTCTTATCAGAGTAATCAAAGTCAAATTTCATCTAGTTAACTTTACCCTGTATAATCTGAGTAGGAGATTATAAAGAAATCAAATCGTAATTAAATAAAATATCACCTCCATGTTTAGTATCATGCATGTAATCGATGACGTGCTTTTTAATAGTCATTTTCAATTGGTCAATATTATGCTTACTGTTATCTGTTTAGTTTGCCTAAAGAACTTCTTCGGTAATCTTGTCAGGATCCGATTAAAAATCTATAGTCTTCATTTATTTGGATCCATTTAATATAGAATTTTTAAAATCTTATAATTACTGGTTTTATTTTTTATGAAGCATACTATCACCTTTAAAGAATAGATCGGTACCGACATAGTTAAGATTCTCGGGATCAAAGCTATTGCTATATCCTGTATTATGTAGCAACTGCGTAACTATTTACTTCTCTAATCTATTAGAGGCTAAATAATTATTACAAAAATGATATGCTTTGTCAGCATTTTATTATGGATCCATCAAAACATTATATATTTATTATTATTTAAGCAGCTAATGATTCGAAATAAATCTTTCAAATCTTTTCAAAGTGAATTCACCTAACGTGAATCCTGGGTCATCATCTTTTTAACTCTTTATAAGTTCGTCCGTCATCTTTTTACCCATTGCGTATTACATTTCCTGCATTGTTCTGTTAGTGTATCTTCCATATTAAATATCTTATACAAGATAATCTAACAGTTTTGTGGGATCAATTGTATTTTGTTCGTTTTTCATATAGTTAATGTTATTTTTATCATTCAAATCTTGAGTATTAAATATCTAAAGATGGTTGCCACCTCTATTAATGACATCATCGCCTCTAGCATTCTTGATTATATCCATCACCTAATTCTAAACGTATCTTCTTTTCAGCGTGTTATTAGTTTACTGTAGTCTGCGTAAGATATTATTTTTTCCACTTAAATCCGTACTAGGTAATATTTATAAACTATTATTTAAATTTTATACTGACTAATCAAAAAAATCTTAATTCTAATTATGAAGATTCAAATTACTGGTCTATGTCCATTTAGTAAACATATCTAGAGTGTTCTAATATTGCTCATTCTATTATTAGACAGCTTGCTGAGTATCGAGGCTTATCACTGATTCGTTTGCACTAAATAGCGATGAAGAATTTAGATCCACTTATTACTGTTACTAATTATTCTGATTAAATAATTTATCAACTAATCCTATACTTTTTCTTTTGATATCTATAAGCTAATCCGGAATATCAATACGTGCGTCTTTATCCTCGATGAAATTATTCTGGTTACCTATTCTAGTATATAGTTATAAACTCTATTCAGCCTATAGACCTGCCCAAGAAGCCTAGTTAACAGCGTTAACGGCTATATTTTAAGATTCGGCTTCACTCAATTTGATATGCGGATCTTATGCTAATGTTAAAAAAGATTACATAAGATTTCCCTTAATAATCTAATTCTATTTAATAGATTCGCCTAACTAAATCTTATATGATTCGAATTCGAAGTCATCATCGATCATAATAATATCCTCAACGTCTTTCTCCTCCTCATTGACTATGTCAGTTGACTAGACCGTTTTAAATAACCACTTATCACCATGCTGTTTAGAAAAAGATTTTACATGATTAAAAAGATTTGAAAATTATTTTTTAAAATTTTTCATTTCATCATGCCATTAAGCTTGATCAGAATTTCTTTTCAAATTCGAATAGGCGTATGATAAATTAGCTTCAGCCTCAGCCATTTCTTACAAAAATTTCATTTTTAAAATTATAAAAGTTTGTCGTCCGGTTCCATCTTTAAAATTCTACCCTTCTTCTCCAAATATTATTATAAAACTGTTCGCAATATTTTTTCAAAAAGTTTTAGCGCGTCTGTCAAAAAATTTCAGCGTGTTAAAACGACACGCCAAAAAATAAAAAAAATTTAGTATTAAATAGGAAAAATTTAGTATTAAATAGGAAAAAAGGTTTTCAGCGTGTCTGTCAAAAAAATTTCAGCGTGTCTGTCAAAAAAATTTCAGCGTGTCTGTCAAAAAATTTCAAGGGGGTTCACCCTCAAAATACTGCGATCTGATTGGCTAATCTGAAAATTTAAGGGGGTTCACCCTCAAATTTTCGATCCGTATCTGCAAAAAATACTGCGCTCTGATTGGTCTAAAAAAACACGCCAATTCTCAAAAGGCTATTTAAGCGAGCAGCAAAAAATAGTTTATAATTAATTTTTAAAAGTACAAAAAAATTTCAGAAATCGTCAAAAAATCGCCAATCGCCCCACTCCTCATTGTCAAGATGAGGAAGAAGGTGAGAAAACAAAGATGGAAGCTGACGACAAGTTGTGAAAGGGATCGAAAAGATGATATCGTCCTTCTCTACTGGGCATGAACGGATAGGATATGGGTTAAGGTTTGGAAGGGGAGCGTGGGAGGTCCATCGTGGCACTCCCTTTAGCATTCATTGTAGGCTTCGCTGCGGCGGGGTCAGAGCATAGCCACTCCTCGGCCTTATAAACACCCTTGAGACGATTCATGTTTGGGTTCAACTTGGAGTCTTCCGACATCTTTGTTTTAATAATAATTAGGTCGTCGTGGCCACAAAATTTAGAAATCTTCGTAATCGCCCCACTCCTCGTTGTCAAGATGAGGAAGAAGGTGAGAAAACGAAGATGGAAGCTGACGAAAGGTTGTGAAAGGGATCGAAAAGATGATATCGTCCTTCTCTACTGGGCATGAACGGATAGGATATGGGTTAAGGTTTGGAAGGGGAGCGTGGGAGGTCCATCGTGGCACTCCCTTTAGCATTCATTGTAGGCTTCGCTGCGGCGGAGTCAGAGCATAGCCACTCCTCGGCCTTATAAACACCCTTGAGACGATTCATGTTTGGGTTCAACTTGGAGTCTTCCGACATCTTTGTTTTAATAATAATTATGGCCTTCGTGCCAAAAAACACGACAAACATGTGTTAAATAAGGATCCTATTACAATTCATCTTTTCTAGTCGATTAATGAATATAAATAGCCTTTACCGACACTCGAACGCATTACATCTGAATCCTAGATTCGGATCTTTACCCAAAAACAAATCTTCATTTTTTCTTGTCTACTTATAAAGCAGAGGAGCACGTTGCGACTGGCCGAAGAAACGTAGTTGGTCGCCCCTATTTAATATGTAGGCATAGCTTTTGACTTGGAAAAATCGTATCTAGTATACGTCAACTTCTGTAATCAAAGATTCGGATTAATAATAGATCTTTGAAACCACATCCGTCACAGAGATCCGGATCATAATAGATCTTTGAAACCACATCCGTCACAAAGATCCGGATCATAATAGATCTTTGAAAAACACGCTTTACAAAAGGGTACTATTATAACTCACCTCTTCTTATATGATTAGTGAGTAAGCTTAGCCTTAACGAGCATATCTTTTTCGAACGCGCCATATCCGTCACGAAGATTCGGATCATAATAAATCTTTGACACGCCCGAAGATATGTATTGCACTTTGTGGTTGGGGGAAACCTTGGCTGCTAAAACCGTGTAAGTTTTCATACTAAATTATCTTTTTTAAGATAAGATACATATCAGTAAACTATGAGCCAGCGTCTACGTCATCGTATCGGCTTCGCGAAATGTAGTTGCAGTTTGAAACATGATATCATGGGGTCAGCAGGCTAACCTCTTCGGTAAAGATCGAGTCAAGGGGCGCATCACTACCATGGTATTTAATACAAAAGGAAATGTTTGAATTAATTGTTTGAATTATTATTATATTGTGATCAATAAGCTAAAACAGCCCTCGCTTCATTCCCCCCCTTGGAATGGAGTGGGGGCTTTTTTTGCGTTTGGGAGCTGACCAGAATTATTTTTCCGAGCTGACTTTATAATAATTTTAATTTTTATAATAATTTTG
>Ga0208434_1000194_pt1 | contig 32612 bp, 36 predicted proteins | sample 13_taG_FD_184086 | JGI IMG/M metagenome (GOLD analysis project Ga0208434, IMG submission 184086) | Marine viral communities from the Subarctic Pacific Ocean - 13_ETSP_OMZ_AT15268 metaG (SPAdes) (version 2) | ecosystem: Environmental > Aquatic > Marine > Oceanic | place: Pacific Ocean | collected... | reverse complement strand
AATTTCTCGCAATTCAGACGATTTTAACTCTACGGGTCTGCAATCATCCAAACCGCCAGCAAAATGCTTAACAATATAGCCGTGCAGGTCTGGATGTTTTCGCCAATAGCCTAGCTCAAGTTCAACGGATGTTACGGTGAATCCGTCAACTTTTGTTCGAACGTGATTGCGTCCATCGACCCATTTACGCCCTTTAAGATACATGTCTAATCCCATAAACTACCTCCATAATCGTTTGAGATAGTGTCACTATATGGGATTATATGGGACTAATCAAGTTAAGAACGTTATTCCAGTCAAACTTTTTCAAATGGTGGCAAACGGGTTCAACCTTACCCAAACCCTCCATCCTCAAATCAACTGCGTCTGATCCTTTGAACAAAAATAATTCTGGATCGGCATTTGGTGATTTTTGTTTACGAACAAGTATCCAAGAACTAGCGTGGCCGTGCTTTGATAACCAAGACACTTGGTGCGGTCGAAGCTCAACTGCATTTGTCCCAGTGTTTTTTAATTCCACAAAGTGGAATAAACCTTTTTCATCACAAATCAATAAATCCGGTACGCCTGCTGAAACCCATGTTTCAAGCCTCGTCAAAATCACCTTCCGCTCCGTCGAAGTCATCCCGCGCTTCATCGACTGGTAAAAGTCGCTCTCGCGCTTTTTTGCGGTTGCCGGAGTTATTTTCGTTTGGGATTTCGGTAGCCTGGCTGTTGATTGTGATCGGGGCATATGTTGATTTCACTTCTTCTAGCGCTTTTAAAACGTCTTCTTTAGACATGCTATCGATTGAACCGGTTCTAATTTCAGACTTTGAAACATAAATGTCGCCATGCGCCTGCCCTCGCCGGTATTCCGCCATTACTGCCGCCGAGTAATTCTCTTTTTCAATTGCCAGATCCCGTATACGTTGGAGGTCTCTTAAATGACGCATGTATGTCAAACCATATTTCGCATCAAGCTCATCTCGATAAGCCCGTATGGCCGCAACCACATGTGGTGAGATTTTAGGGTTAGTTAGTTCATATGCGCGGGTGTGTGCACTGCTTGCCGGATAGCCCGCATTGATTGCCGCTTCTCTTAAAGTTATCTGACCATCTTTAGATACCAGCTCTTTTACAAAGAGTTCTTGTCGCCTGGTAAGCTTTGTCGAGGTGGAGGCTGGCGGCCGGCCTCCAGAAAAAAAAAAAAAAAAAAAACGCTTACCCCCCCTTTAAGGCAATTTGGCCATTTAAGGAGGTTACACTTCTAAAAACACATGTGTAGAACCTACTGTAACTAAAAAACCTATATATAACAGTAAGTTACAACAGAAGTTACATGGTTACACTGGTTACGCCTATATTTTTCAAAAAAAATAAAAAATATTTTCAGCTCTATATAAGGAGAAAGCGCTTTTTTTGTAACCGTGGCCCGTGATCCGTGGCCCACGTCCTTTGCTTTTTGCGTTTTCGTCTGTGTTTTATGCCTTGTAATCCTTTCTTCGACCTGGTAGGTATAGTGTCACTATACAGTGCAAGGAGATTGACGTGACATGGATACTACCCAAACAGTTAACCACCTCAGCCTTTGTAGCGGATACGAAGGGCTTGGGCTTGGGCTGCGAAGAATTTTCACAAACCTGCGAGAAGTTGCTCATGTGGAAATCGAAACCTATGCGATTGCAAACCTGGTCGCAAAAATGGAGGAAGGTTGGTTGGATCCGGCTCCTATCCACACGGATGTTAAGACCTTCCCATATCGAAAGTTTCGAGGATGCGTGGACATCTTGTCTGGCGGATTCCCGTGTCAGCCTTTCAGTCATGCGGGTTTACGAAAGACCACGGACGACCCACGGCACTTGTTCCCGTATATCTTGGACGGCATCCGAGAATGCCGACCCTCAATTGTCTTTCTTGAAAACGTTGACGGGATCGTTTCCTCTCGAACGGGGTCGGGAGAAAGTGTTCTCAAGTATGTCCTCCGAAGCCTGGAAGACGTGGGTTATCGATCAACGGCGGGAATATTCTCAGCGAGTGAAGTTGGTGCCCCACACCATCGAAAGCGAGTTTTTATTTTGGCCCACACCGACAACGCGGGATTGGAAGGGTGCTCGCAAGCCGGAGACGTTAGCCGCGTGTGGTCGCCGGCCCACGAACAGTTTACCGGATGCGGTTCGGGCGAAACAGAGTGGTCAACTGAATCCGACGTGGGTCGAGTGGTTGATGGGTGTTCCAACAGGGTGGACCGACTTAGGCTCCTGGGGAACGGAGTAGTTCCTGCGACGGCGGCGAAGGCTTTTCTTGTTTTGTCTGAAAGGTTAAAGCTTGACTTCATGTAAAGGTATGCGATGATATGCATATCAACAGAAGGAGCTAATTAATGACAAACTTTTTATTAACCATCATCGCAATTCCACATTTTATGGCGTGTTTGTTAATTTTTAAAGGGTTGTACGACGTGATCCAAGATCGCACTAATAAGCTATTTGATTTTGGGGAGGATGACGAATGGTGGAAAGTTTAAGTTTTTGGGAACGCGCACAACGGATCAACTATACCAAGGGTGATCTGATGTGGTGCAGAGACTGTGACTGGTTGGGTTCTGGTGATCAACGTGCGGCATATGCCGGCTACAAGGGCAACGAGTATTGCTGCCCGGATTGCGGCGACGGCGACTTTGTTGCGCTGGACGAGGACGAGATCCGTTGGGAACATTTTGGAGATGACAAATGAAATATTACAACGTGCGTGTGGACAAAGATAAAGAGATATCTGTTTATCTTCGTTTGACCGATGAAGACGTCAAACACATTCAGGATCGGGAACAGGGCACGGGAGCCGTGGTCCGTGTAGAGGAGTTCATTGATCGTGACGAATAACCCTAAAGAGTGGCAGACCCGTCGTGAGCGGGCTGTCCATTTACTTCGAGTCGCGGACGACATTGAGTGGGACAGTTACGGTAAGCGTGATGTCCGCCATCTTCGGGCTCGTGCGAAGGATTTACTTGAGATTGACCCTAACGAAAAGGAGCCACCGTTTTGACAGATAAAAAACCGCAAGTTGAGGTTGAGACATATATCATGTCCTGGGAACCGTATTTAAAAACGTATGACATACTGGTGACCGAGCGTTTGCCGAACACTGAAGATGTCACGTTACTTGAAGACTTTGAAGGGCTTGGTGTTGACGCTGTTCAAACCACTTTGAAGGTTTTGGGTGATAGGTATCCGGACGCTATTTTTTACGACGTCACTTCTTTTTCGGAAACGGCGGTTTCATGATTAAGCAAGGTCGTCAAGCAAAGCCTTTTTTTGAAACGTATGTACCGAAGAAGGGCAAAATACCTTCGGGTAGTTGTGTCTGGTGGGTGATTGTCGATGGCAAGGCCGTTCAATGCGGCAAGCCGTGCAAGGGTCAGCGGTGTGAGGAGCATCGTCATGCGTAAGTCCCGTGATCCGTGGGTCGTGATCCTGGTTGGTTTTGTTCTGGGCTTTGGTGTTGGTTATATGATGTATGATCCGATAGAACCGTGGCCTTCTTTTACAGAAGAATGAAGATACGAATGAAATATCGACGGCAGCGGCGGCTAGTGTTTCGCCGTTGTCACTCCACCATACTGGTTGGTGGCAAGGAGGTTGTCTGTGGCAACCCTGTTTTTAAAAATGGAAAATGCAAGGAGCATCAGAATGAATTTGAGAGAAGCACGAAAGTCGTCGGGATACACACAGATACAGATAGCTGATCTGTTAGGTTGCACCCCGGCGCACATTTGCGGCATTGAGAACGGTCAGCACCTGCCCTCTCTTCAGATGGCGGTTCGTTTGACGGAAGTTTTACCGGATCTTGACCTGAAGACCATCATCGAGGGAGCTAGGTCTTAATGCCGCTGCCGTTCAGGGTGACTCCCCCAACACGTAAGATCGTCAGGGATGTTTGCCAGAAGCGACTTGTGTCGGAGAGGGACGTTTTAAACGGCGGCCGGACACGAAACTTTGTAGAAGCGCGATGGCATGTTTGGTGTCTTCTCCGAGAACGAGGCTATTCTTATAAAAAGATTGCAATCATTTTTGGTATGGATCACTCAACAGTAATTCACGGCGTCCGTAAGTTCCAAGCAAAGTACCCGGACCAAAACTTGCCGGAACAATTAGACGAGATATTATCTAAATGAGTAAAGCCCCGACATCACGTTGGGGCTTTATTTTTACCGTGATGCAGGACATCTACACACAGGTTAACAAATTCTTGCATGGAAAGCTTGTGCTTTGCAAAATTCACTGCCGACGTCACTAACCAGACATTACCCATATAATAGCCGCCAGAGCTGTCTATCCTGTCGATGCTAGGTTCGTGGCCCGTGGACCCTGATCCAGCCCCTATGGTCATTATACGGCCTGTCAGGGCACATTTACCGCCCTGTACCTGCCACAGGCTAAGAACATCTTCCACGGTAATGCTGACTTCGATCTTGGCGCGTCTTTTTACACGGGCGAGTTTATTCCCGAAATAGGTTTCCAGGCTACCGTAGCGAACTTTGTATTGCTCGTGGCGGCAGGGCTTGCATCGACCATAATACTGGCCTTTGCGTTTTGGTGGTGAATGTCTTTTTAGGAATGAGTTTAACGGCTGGTAAGTTTCGCAGCCTATGCAGAAGCGTTTTTTATCGGTTTCACGCTTCATTCGTCTGGATCGTAGTCCGAGTCGATATATTTATCTATTATGTCTACTTCATCTTCGTCGATCATCCCCGCCCCCTTGCAGTTTGGGCAGGTTACGGAGGTAAGTCCTACAGTGCCAAAATCACGGGACATTGAGGGCGCGTCGTAGATTTCCCACGACAGCTCCCCCGTACCGTCACAAGTTTGACAAACGTCTAACATGTCCCGAAGTTTGCATGATTAGGGTTGTTTATGCAACAACCAAAAGTCTTATCCGTCGAACTTGTTTCGATGCAAACCCTTGCTTAACCATGTAACAAACCCGAGGATTACAATCCAGAACCCTGTGGCTGCGACACATGTAAGAAGCCAAACCAGTATTGCTTCGTGAGGAGCGTTAAAACCTATTCCTAAAAATGTGAGCGGAACCATCGCGGCTCCAGCAATGAGCGGAGCAAAGAACCACCGCTCTATCTTTGGCGACATCGTTAGGTAAAGAACGATTATCAAAGTCATGTAATATTCCATAAAACACCTCTATTAGTTTATTATGTTTTCTTCCAGCTCCGCAGCCAATGCGGCGTTTGTCATGCACGAAGACAAGAGTCCAATCGCCACGGAAGGGTTAGGACTTACTAAAATCAATCGCATGACAACTTGCGTCAGCGCACCCCCGATTATCAGGCCCTTGTCAAAGCCCATGTCTTCTAACCCGTTTAAAAGCTCTTCTACGGCCTCGGCAGATCGAGAGAAAGCCTCGTCGCCTCCATCAAAGTCATCCCCGAAGAATCCTGCGCCAAGCGTTTTCCGCCCTGGTTTTTTGATCATTTACATAGCCTTCTTGCAAGTTTGGGTCTGATTCAAGGTCGGTAACATATGAAGTCAACAGCTCGTCAATAATTAAAACCGCCTCAGACCAGGATAAGTCTAAGTTGGTTTCGCTCATTTGGCCTTCTTTTTGTAATACCTGTCGTAATGTTCAAAAATTATACGAAGTTGACCGCTAATTGTACGGCCTTCGTTCTTCGAAATGCTCCTGATCTCCTCGTATATCTCACGAGGCACCAAGATACTCTTCCATTTCGTAGTATCCATTGTTAAACGCTCCTTGTGTCTAAGATAATATACGACTTATTGCAGACTTGCAATAAAAAAAGGCCCCCGCCGAAGCGGAGGCCAAGTGCGAGGGGGGAGGATCCCTCAGGGAGAAAAAAAACAATCAAACTGCCTCACCCCAACTAGGTCCGATTTCAACATCACATTTACTCGGGACTTCGAGAGGAACTGCAGTTTCCATAAGGTATGCGATATTATTCGCTTCGTCAACACTTTTTACAGACATTGCTATTTCGTCATGTATTTGCACCAAGGGCAGGTGCCCTTCCTTGTACAAATTAACCATCGCTTGTTTTGTCATGTCGGCAGCAGATGCTTGGATCAAACGGTTCAACGCTTTGTAGGTATAAGCCCGTTTTAGCCTCGTAGTTGGCCCATAGGCGTCCACAGCTTCCTTGTAGGGCAGCGCTTTGTTCATTGCGAACGTATCGGGCTCCCAGAGATCAAAACGGCACTTACGGCCTAGTATGGAGCGCAGAGAGCCTTCGCTAGATCTCTCGTTCAATCTGTTCTGCACGCCAGTCATCAGACCTTTCACGAACGGAACGCGCTCATGATATTGTTTGATCAGAGCTTTCGCCTCGTCGGTCTCGATACCCAGCTCGCCGGCAAGCTTGTTAACACCCATGCCATACATCATACCCAGGTTGATCGTCTTAGCCTGCTTACGACCAATGCCGGCCATTTCCGCGACCATTGTATGGAAGTCCATGTCTGGATCGTTTGTGTACCCGTCAACAAACTCCTCGGCCCCCTTCAATGGAATACCCCGAGACTTGCCGTACACCGAAGCATAGTGGACCAAGATCCGTGGTTCCTGTTGCGAGAAGTCAATGGCCGCCCATTGGTCACCTTCTTCGGGTAGGAATAGACTTCGTATCATCGGCCCGATCTCTGGGTCGCGAGCCGGGATCTGTTGCAGGTTGGGGTTGTTCATTGAGATACGACCCGACACGGTCCCGCCATCGTCCGAGCGAATCTGATTGATATGGCTGTGTATGCGCCCGTCCTTGTGGCAATGCTTCATAATGGTGTTTATGAAGGTTCCACTGGTCTTGTTCAGGTTGCGAGCCTGTACCACCAGTTTAGCTAATGGCTCCTCGCTGTCAGATAGGAAGGATTTGGTAAAGCTTGGCGACCCTTTCTCGGTTTTCGGGTAGTAGATGCCCTGCTTATCAAAAGCCTTGGCTAGTGACTGTGCTGCCCATATCTCGACGTTTGAACCGGTAATGTGCTTGATCTGCTTCAGGACTTCCTTTTCCTTTTTCAGGAGATAGTCCTTGGTCCGTTCGACGCGGTCCGTGTCTACTCGAACGCCACGCATGGTCATGTCTACCAGGCAGGGCAACAGGTCCAACTCAAGGTTGGCTATCTGCCACAGGTCTTGGCGGTGCAGCTGACCGCTAAGGTAGTTCCACAGTTCAAGTGTTAGCTCGGCGTCACCCTCAGCGTATGGTCCGACGTACATCGCCGGCATCTTCCACATCTCGGCCTTCGGATCTACGCCAAATTCTCTTGCGGCGGCGACAAGTTCTTTCTCCGACTTCACCTTGTTTAGGTGTTCGTAGGCGAGCGCGTTAAGGCTGAAAGAAAACCTGTTCTCATCCAGAAGCGACGCCACCACCATTGTGTCGATGATCCTGCCGTTAACCTGAAAACCCATCTGGCGTATCCAGCCGAGATCGTATTGTGCGTTGTGCATGATCTTATCCGCAGGGCACTCAAACACCTTTTTAAGCCATCGGTTAACAATTCGTTTATCGAGGTTACCGCCGCCTAAGTGACCCACAGGAATGTAACCAGACCAGCCGTCTACGGCTACCGCGTAGCCCACGACCTCGCCATCGCCTGTGGGCCAGCCGGGACCATTAGACTTTAGGTTCGGGTCGCGTGTTTCAACGTCAATGGCAATTTTACCAGCAGACGTTATATCCGGAAGCTCCAGCGGAGGAATCCATTCGCTTTTCGGCGCGAACATAGCCATCTGAAGGTTTGCCATGATTAATCCTTTGTCGCTATTTCACCGCCGAGTGCTGTGTACCCGGCCTTATCCACCCACGAGTCTTCATGGGTAACGTCAGTTAGAAGCCGACACGTTTTGAGCCAGTCCATCATCAGTGCGACGTGTTCCGGTGTCAGCGTACCGTGTGTGTCGTAAGCTCTTTGAACGATGTGATTCCAGCCCGTGGCAATTGCGATATGGTTATCCTTAGCGTCTCCATATTGCTTAGCTCTATCACCGGTGATCAGATTCAATGCTTTATCGAGGATATCTTCCCGCGTCATAGATAGTAGCTCCGTGTAACGTCTTCAGGTTCAACAATATAAAGTTTATTTCTAGTCCGAGTTATCCCGACATAAAACACTCTATGGATGTCATCCGGATTAATGTTCATGTCGTCGTCTGCCGCTGGGCTGAGGTCCGTGAACAATACAACATTGTCAGCTTCCCCGCCTTTTGACCCGTGGATCGTGGATGTTGAAATGCGGGGCACCCCATTAAACTTCTCGCCACGACGCAGCAGCGCCGTGATGTAAGCTCTCTCGCTTTCTGGGATTTTGTCAAGGGCTTCACTCCAGATCATATCCACAGTTGCAAGCAATCCGTGTTCTGTTTGCAGGGTTTCTAGGTTAACCAAATCTTCATCGGCTAGGGCGCTCAGCTTTTTAAACCCTCGTCGTACCCGGTCCTTAGTTGACATGTAGCCGTATATCTTTCGGGCTGTTTCGCCCGTAACAGAGAAACCTTTTCGCAACTGTTCCCATCCGTTAACAGCGTTGCTGATGCCTTCGCTAATGGACCGTGTGCCGCGATGCGTGAACAGGTATCCCGAGGACTTCAAGTCTCGTGCTACGGATTGCAGGTGATATGCGGCCTGAGACAGTATAAGCCACGACCCCTGTGTCATGTCTAAGCTGGATACTGTATTTATCCGCGCCACGTTACCTTGTTCTGTCCGAGGTTCGTACCGTTTCGGGAACCGTCGATTAATTCTCTTCACCACGTTTTCTGCAAGTTTGTGAACTTCTCCGGGAACGCGGTAGGATTGGCTGAGTGTTTCGGAACCGCCTGGCAGGTTGATGAACTCGTCTACATCGGCACCGGCCCACCGATAGATAGCTTGGTCATCATCACCTGCGACATACATCTTCTGACTTTTCTGATCTAGTATATGAGCTATGTCCCATTGCATAGGACACAGGTCTTGCGCTTCGTCTAGGAAGGTAAGCTCGAACTGGGGACAGCATGTTTCGGATTGTTCTACGAACGCAGCGAGCATGTCGGTAAAGTCGTACAAGTTCATCTTCTTCTTGTACTCAGTCAGGCACCTGTCCACATAGCTTACAATGTTCCAGTCAACGTCTAGGTTACTTATGTTGTACTGTTCCCGCAGGTTCACCTTCCGTAACCGCGCTAAATTGATCAGGGCTAGGATAGGATCATTAGAGCTGGAAGCAGAAACAATGTCGTTGTCGTCAGACACCTTAGACGAGCCTAAGCGAACACCGATAGCGTCCCCCAGCTCTCGGTAGCTTTCCTCTTGCATGATCTGGCTGGGTTGGATGTCCGTCATGGTCAGCGCCAAGCTATGCAGTGTTCGAAAGTACACCAGATCCTTTTTGGGATCTAAGTTGAACCGCTCAGCGGCTCGCTCTTTTGCTTCATTTGCCGCTTTCCGCGTAAACGCAAAAAAGGCTATCCGCTCCGGAGCAACTCCAGAAGACAGCGCATTGTCTACCATATTCAAAAGCGTCGTAGTTTTCCCCGTTCCGGGGGGACCAAATATTCTAAACACCCTCCCGTATCCTTTCTATTATCTGCCGAACACGTTCCCTCGAAATATTAAATCGTTTACCAATGGCACTAAGCGTCATCCATTCGCTAGAATACAGGCGATAAATTTCGGCGTTGCGCTTGGCATATTCCTCCTTTGTCAAAACGGAGGCTCCGAACCAAAGGTTGGCGAACGAACATCCACGTCCGTGTTGTCAAAAGCAGGTATCTGCCACACTCGGACAGATCTCGATTTGATTTTGATTACAGTACTTTCACCATTAATATCCCGTAAACGCTGGGCTATCTTGTGCATCTTGTACTCAAAAAACTTGTTTTTCTTCAGGAAAGCTTCGAAGTCTTTCAGACGGAAATAGGTCAGCGAGCTTTCTTCGTCGGTCCAAGGCTTACGTAAAAGTATCTCTTCCTTGTCCTGGGCCTGCTGCAAGTGTCGGCAGAACTCTTCCAAGTAGTCATAGAACTGGCCGCTGATAGAAGCATCTTGAGCAACTTCGATGATAGAGCTTTCATTGTCCTTCATCTCGTTCATTAGGGTGCTGATACGCCCCTCCCATTGCACTTTTGCAACGGAACGCGGCATGAAGTTCAACTGCTCCATACAAGCCTTTTGGAACGTGGGCTGATTAAGAAGAGCCTCGGTGTCTAGCTCTAAGGGTTCCCCATTCACGTCCATAAACCAAACAGGCGGCGTACTTGCATACTTCCTTAGATTAGCAATTGTTGCGCCTTGGACAGCAGCTCCCACTCCGAACTTTCGGGTTCGGCACAAATCTTTGTTACAATGAGAATTAATTGGAGCGTCAGAACATTTATAGGCATACTCTTTCCTCTCTAGCTGTTTTGCCACCGCATTGACTTCAGACAAGGGCAGGGGCGGATCTACGTACTGCATGTTGTACGTTAATATCTCTGATTCCCAACTATCAGGGAAAGCCTTCCGTAAGTAAACACCGATGTTAAACAAGCCATTGTTTCGGCCCCCTTCGCTGACACCATTCTTACAGAGAATTTGTAAGCACGGTGGTCCGTCGGCCATGATCTGCGTTTCTTGAGATTGCTGAACAACCTGTAGCTTTATGACCTGCTCTTTAGTTTGGGCGTAGGTTTCATGAAGCTGAATAAATTCTTCTAGTGTTGCGGAAGTGCCATCGTCTAAGAAGGCGTATCTAAGCCCTTCCTCCGCGTTATAATACGGCAGGTTCAAAAAGTTACCCACGTCTCCCCTGTCGAGGTGCAGGACAACTTGTTTTGGAAATATCTCGCTCTCACCATAGCCCAGGGCAGCAGCCATACACTGAAGCGCCTTCTGCACATCCTTTGCTGCGACCCATTCCGTACTAAAAAGGAAAAGGTGTGCGCCACCTGACTTTGACCGGCAGACGACTAAGGGTAGGTCAAGTTTTCTAATTTTGGCGACCAGCGCCCCGTGATCTAGCGGGTACTGATCGACGTCAATGCAACCCCACTTACACGCATTATCTTCGTTAATAGGAATGATGCCAAGGCCGTTACCTGTTCCAGACAGGTGCCGTTCCCATAGTTCCGTGGTCCGTGGTTCGCGTAGGATGCCAGCTTTGCCGGTGCTCTTACCGGAAGATGTTTGGCTCTCTATCCGAAAGTAGCCGTAAGCTTGTTGCAGCCCGTCAAAGATAGATTGAAACTTTTGTACTGACATTTTTCTCTCCACAAAAAAGTATGGTGGGGGTCTCCCCCCACCAAAAAGGTTGGCTTAAAACGGAATGTCCGAGTTGTCGGAGGAGGAGTTTTCCTCATTGGCGTGTTTCACCACGACGTCTCCGGCGGAGATGCTACTCGCAAACTCCTTGGCGCGTTTGTACATAAACGCCTCAGACACCGGACCGTCGCAAGCCATTTCCCAGCCGTGCCAGCTACCTTTAGAGTTTTCCTCAGACACCGTTTTGAGGTGATAAACGTGAGAAAAACGAGGTGGCGTGAACGGCCCGTTTTTACCTTGCATGGTCCGAGATGCGATGATCGAGTTCCACTTACGCGACTTTTTCAACTGAGTTGACTTAAGCGCAATAAGGGCTGTTTCGAACGTCCCATCTTCCTTCAGCAGCAGCACGTAATGCTGATGCGTCTCCTCAATATAATCACCGCTTCCGTCCATAACGTATTCTTTGTTATCGTCAGGAGACCGTTCAGTTTTTGGGCGAGCCTCACCGGCGTCGTAAATTTGCACAGGTGCGCCTGAACCAACACCACGAGGTGCCCACTGAATGAACCGGCGTTGATAAGCGCAAGGCACAACACGAATACCGTCTTTGCCTTTATACACTTCACCGGTCACGGTGTTATAAATGTCGCCCTTGCGAGCGACTTCGTTTGTGTCCAACACCGGGTCGTTTCCGGAGAGGACTTTGAGGAAGGGTAACGCTAGATCGTCTTGATCTAGATTCTCCATGCCGATGCCGGCATCCTCTTCAAACATGGAAGGGTCGAAAGCAGCTACTTCTGCTTTCTTGGTTTTTGCAACTTCTTGTTGAGCCATATTACTTACCTTTCTTGATTACAGCTTTTTGTCCGACCCAAGCGCCGAACAATTCCATTGGAAATTCCTCTCCAAGCTCCACACGCTCTTTGACAAAAGCGCGAAGTGTCATGGGGTGGACTTCCGTTTTTTGTTGGACGTCGAAACCATTGCTTTCCGCTATTTCGCGGAACTCTTTGGCCTCAGTGTCCTCACCTCTTCCGAACTGAGTGAAAACGGTGTTTTTGATGATGTCATCATAACCGTTGTCGCGAAGCCACCCGAAGGCGGTTTCTCGGTTCTTGACTAGGATCGAAGCCCCGTAGGTTTGCTTAATGTCTACGGTTGAACCATCGTCTAAGGTGAAGCTGGAAACTCCAACTTCGGCAAGCATTCCCGGCATATCTTCGTCGGTCAGTTTTACCAAAGCTTTTTTCGCGTCCTTCAGCTCACGCTCAAGGTGCTCAACAGTTTCTTCCTTTTGTCGGATCTCTCTAGCGAGAGCAGCTATCGAGGAAAGACCGGACTGGTCTAGCTTTTCAAGAGAGGAAGCACTGTGCTCCTCAAAGTCCTCTTCCATTTCAAAAATGAGGTTGTTTGTCATTAGTTTCCTTTCGTTGTTAAAGGCATTGTTAAGCCTTGACAAAAGTAGATATAATCCCATACAACGAGAAGGTCAATCCTTTCGGAGAAAATAATGAAAGATTTTGTTTTTAAAACGCAGCCGTACGATCACCAGATGAAAGCCCTCAAAGATTCGTGGGCCGCGATCTATTACGCGCTGTTCATGGAAATGGGTACGGGAAAGACTAAGGTCGCCATTGATACAATCGGCATCTTGTATGAGCAGGGTAAGATAGACACGGTGTTAGTTATTGCACCGAAGGGGGTATACGACAACTGGGTCAAGGGGGAAATCCCCACGCACTTGCCCGACCGCATTAAAAGAAAAGTTTATCGGTGGGTTCCTGCTCAAACAAACAAAAACAGGGCAGACCTGGACGAAATCACAGATCAACCGTTTGACGGTCTTAAGATATTTGTGATGAATGTCGAAGCCTTTTCCACGAGCCGTGGGGCGCAGGCCGCGATGGACTTCTTGAGTTTCAATCCAGACAATATAGTTATCGTGGACGAAAGCACCACAATTAAGAACCGTACGGCGAAGCGCACAAAGAACATCGTCAAGCTAAAAGCACTGAGCAAGTACAGGCGTATACTCACCGGCTCTCCTGTAACAAAGTCTCCGATGGACCTGTTTAGCCAATGCGCCTTCCTCGAAGCCAAAGCGTTAGGGCTAAAAAGTTTTTTTGCTTTTCAGAGCAGGTATGCAGTAATGCATGTCCAGCGAATGGGGCATCGTTCGTTCAACAAGATCACGGGCTACCGGCGATTAGATGAGCTAACGGAAAAGCTAGATAAGTTTAGCAACCGTATCCTGAAACAAGACTGTTTGGACTTGCCCGAGAAAGTTTACATCAAACGGGATGTCGCAATGACGGAGGAACAGAACCGGCTGTATCTTCAGATGAAGAAAATGGCCTTGGCTAAGCTCGACAACGGGGAGCTTTCTACTACGGCCAGTGTTTTGACGCAGATCATGCGAATGCAGCAAATATGCTGCGGTTTTATTCAGCCCGATGAGGGCGAAATACAGCCTATCAAAAATAACCGTATGTCTCACCTTTTGGAGGTTGTTGAGGAGACGCAGGGTAAGTGTATCATTTGGGCAACATATACCCACGACATCAAAAACATCGCAGCCAACTTAGCCAAAGTATATGGCGAGGAAACGGTGGCGACCTATTATGGTGCTACACCGCAGGACGAGCGTCAAGAAATAGTTAACCAGATGCAAGACCCAGAAAACCCCATGAGGTTTTTTGTTGGGCAAGCCCGTACCGGTGGATACGGAATCACCCTCACACAGGCAAACACTGTTATCTATTACAGCAACAGCTACGATCTTGAGATCAGGCTACAGTCCGAGGACCGCGCTCACCGAATCGGGCAGAAGAACAACGTAACTTATGTAGACCTGGTTTGCCCCAACACTATCGATGAAAAGATACTAAAGGCTTTGAGAGACAAAAGCGACATAGCTGGGAAAGTGCTAGGCGAGGAAGCCCGAGACTGGTTGTCTTAACCGCGTCCCAAGCTTCCTATTCCTTGAACAATATCGGCATTTATGTCGTTGGGGTCCGAGAAAACCCTTGCATAATCTTCTGGGTTTACAGGACCCTGTGCGGGACCCTGTAACATTGGAGACAAGGACTCGCCCATATAGTTTTGAAAATCCAAAAAGTTTTGCGTCAAATTAGAGTAGTCTGGGACGGGCATCAAGTTTGATACTTGTGTAGGCGGCGCAACGGGGGCGGGGGCGGGTGGTTGCGGTTGTTGCGGGGGTTCCAACGACTCAACCTCTCCCGAGTCCATAACGTATTGACCAACATAAGGCGCTCGACGTTGAGCTTGTCGAGCCAGTTGTGCAAAACCGTCTCCTATTATTCCCAAGTTTTGAAGACCAGACGGACCGTCTAAGCTCTCGTTTACGCTGTTTCTAAACAGCGCGGGGTTGGACATAATATCAACCATGGCTTTGACGACATTTTCTTCGGGTCCGTTGACTAAAACATTTACGCCAAACTTAGAACCTTCGCCGGCAACGATAAGCCCAGCGGCTCCAATGCCTCCCGTGTCGAAGGGAGTTATTCTATTCAAAAGATTACGGACGCCGCGAAGAACACCAAGAGCAACACCCGAACCCGTTGCCTTTGCGGCTAGGATAGAAGATGCGCTTGGCTCAGGGAACAAGTTTGGATCCCTGTCGCCACGCTTTAACCCGTCTTGAAGCCGGACCATTGTGTCCAAGGTGTCAGTAATGTGGCTTTCCCAGTCGGCGTCAATGATATCTTCTGATCGCATCCAGTTCACAAGCGTCCAAGGAACCTCTTCCCCATCCACTACAACATTTACACCCTCCGCAACGTTGGCGGGACGAGAGAACAAAACGTCCTTCATCCTGCCCGGATTAAAAGCACCACTATCCAGACCCCCAGCGCGGGTTGAGGCGTGTTGCAGAACCGCGGAGACCAAGCCCTGACGAGCTAACTCCGCGTTATAGCCTTCGGGAAAAACTTCGGGATCTAGGCGCGTTAATTCAGCTAAGTCACGCAACCCGTTTTCAACGTTCCGGCTTTCTAAAATCTCAGAAACCACCAGATGTGGCGCTTTAGCAGAACCCATTACTCTGCGGAAAGTTGCTTCGTATGGTTGAATGCCTAAGTTATAATTTGCCGTTAGAGGGTTGTTAATCAACTGGTCCACGGCATTTTGCGCGGAAGCTACGTTGTCCAAAGTTGTTTCCAGACTAGGAAACATTTTTACCATCTCAAGAAACGCGGGATCTTGCTTAAGTTTCTCTAAGGCTTCCCTTTCAACGATAAACGCAGGGCGTCCTCCCACGACAGTAAATCCTTGATCAGTCGTGGTTGGACGTAAAGACGCTGGACCTGTTTTTATTGGGTCTACCTGGTTTCGCAGCAACTTTGTCCGCAAGAAATTATAGAGTGTGTCCGTGGCAGCGTCTTGAACACTATTGTATTCATCGTCGGCACTACGAACAGTTCCGTCTATACCAACCTCAGCAAGAAGGCTTCTTCTGTTAAAATCAGCCGCGTCTAAGAGCGCTTGCAAGTTATTTGTTACCGTGGAGTACCTGCCACCGAAAGAAGCTTCCAAAATATTTAATGGGTTCAGGACAAATTCTCCGCTGGGTCGCTGCCGCGTCATCTCACCAAAAATTTGTCTGTCGAAAAACTGGTGCATTGCATAGGTATACTGGCGAGCCGCCTCATACGCGACACTACCGGAGTTTTCTTGGCCCGTTAAATCATGCAGGATAGAGTTAGCAAAAAGACCAAACAGGCGACGAGTATTAGAGTCTTTGGCCTCACGTTGCTCATGTCGAGCACGACTATACATTTGCGCCAACCGAGGAGAATTAACGGCCCCTGTTTCTTCAAACTCCTCTCTAACCCGAGACACGTCTGTGTCTAACTCCGACTCTCTCAGCTTAGCTTCAAAGGTTGCAAGATTCGAGGAGGCGGTTCGTGAATCTAACGCGACTCCGTATGGGTTCCCGTTGAAACGAGCCGACGCAGGTGTGTCAAATATTTCTAATATGTTGGGCCGATCTAACGGTTCCCCTGTTTGAGCGTGAGTAAACCTAGTCAGGGTAAAGCCGGACTCGTCCACTTCTCGCCACAGCCGACTTTGTCTGTCGTTAGCTGTTTGGATTTCCCGCTCAATAATACCAAAAATTCGATCCCCTAAGTCAAAATCTTCTGGGGCATTTTGTAGATTGGGCCCGTAGATTCTTTGGGCGGCGGTATTAAAAGCCTGGATTCGTTCGTCTAAGGATCGAATGAAGCTTTCCTCAAAAATTCCTCGAAGAGCTTGAACATTTCTGGAAAGGGATTCCGGATCAGGATTAGATACGGCAAGAGACAATAATTTTTTATTGTTATCGAATGCCGTTTGACGCGCTCGGCCCGAACGTTGAGCTAAATCTTGAACTTCTCTACTAAGCTGAGCTTCAATTTCTGTTAAAACGGCAGAATTAGGCAACCGCAAACTATCCGCAAGACTTGAAACGGTTTCCCCCTCTGCAAACAAACGAACGTTTCCATCTGCGTCCAAAGTCAGGTCGTCTATGAGCTGCCTTATTTGATCGTCGCTAAATCCGGTGTTTTGTTGAAGAGTTGTTAGAACTCGTCTAGCTGCTTCTGTCCGTACGTTGGGGCTTTCCGGCGTGGCTTTCCCAAAACCCATAGCTTGTCTTCCAGCACCCAGCATTCTTCCCGCCCCGTACTTTAACAGGCCGAGCGCCGTAGCGCCTCCCGTAGCTCCAACAAGCTCCGCTATGAGCCTTGTGCCTGCATCGTTTGGAGAAATACGCTCAGCCATTCCGGCCGCAACCCCTGCCGACGCGCCTGCGGTTAATTCGACAAGACCGAAGGTCACAGGTGCCCCCAATGCCTGCGCGGCAGTTTGATTAATACCTTTTTCTAACGCGCTTACGGTTCTTAAAGAAAGAGGACCTTTTGTTGGATCAAACACGTAACCCCCAGGAGTATACGGTATACCCAAAAACTTACTCGGCGCAGTAGGTTCACCGAACCTTGCCATGCGGGAAGAGTTCTTTGCGGCCAAGGCTTGGTTTATTACATTTTGGGGAAGGCCCGCGTTTTCAACAATGTTTTGGATTAAACCGGGCGTACTCCTAGTGTTTCCAGACAAAGCCCTGAAGTTGTTAATAAACTCAATGGCCCCTGTGCCGCGTACCGTTTTTTCTGTGGGTCTGATGTAGTTTGCAACTCCGAGAGGGCTGATCAAACCAGCTCCCGACATAGCAGTGGTTTCCCCTGCAACGTAGTATGGCCTAAAAGATGGTAAAACAGGTTCGGGCTCGCCTTCCAAGGCTTCTTGAGCCTCTCTTCCTGCGATAGATCCAGCTATCCCGCCCCCTAGGCCCGCTAGGGTATACAAGGCCGAGGAAAGTACAGGCGCTGCAACTCCGGGAAGAGGCAACCGGCCAGCTGCGGAGGCTACGGGAGAAATAGCTTTTACGCCCCCCGCAAAGCCTGCGCCAAAGCCTAGTCCGGCTCCTATGTTTTCACGAGCGCCAGCCCCAGTAGCGCGTAATATAGTGCCGCCTCGTCCTTCATATCGCCCGAAAGCCCGAGCGTTACTTAACAACGTGATAATGGCTTCATCACTGAAGGGTCTACCCGATAAGCCTTCTCCTTGTCCCGTACGAAGTTGCTCATAGGTAAGTGTAAAAGGCGTATCCGTTTCTTCATTTAAATATTGTGCTTCGTTAACAAGCGCCCGTGCCATCAGGCTTTCGCCCGTCTCTCGGTAGTCTGGGTCTCTTTCTCTTTCTTCCCTCGCTTCTTCTCGGAGTTCACTCAATTGATCATTTAGCTGATTTGATGTGAAGGTCAGTATTCGTGAGGGTCTCAACGAAAAAAAGCTTAAGTCTTCTGGTTCGGGAAAGGCTTGTCCCTCTAAGCCATATAGTTCCGCCCTTGATTCCAAGCTCTCACCGAAAGTTGATGCTAGACCTGAGCTTACTGGATCAGGGCTACCTTGGGGATCACCCGAAGGGGCGTCGTCGCCACCACCAGACAAAAGGGCGTTAGCGGCTATCGCTGCACCCGTGCCCGCAGTACCCAGCAGCAGGTTTTTTGGTGTCGCAAGAGAAGCAATTGCTTGCGTTGCGGAAGAAGGAACTAAGTTGTCCAGATCTTGTTGGTATGGGTTACGTGACCGGCCTCCAGCGCCACCGCCGCCTGTGGACATCCTTGTTTTTTGCATAGAAAATCTCCTAGATTAACGGCCCGTGTTCTGAGCGGTCCCACGTAAGCGACCCGGTCTAGTGCTTCGGTCAATACTTTCTCGTTGTTGTGGTGGAGGCGAAACATAGGGCCTAGAACCGCCACCTGCGGAGCGTTGCATTCCTCGTTTCATCCGCCTCACTGCCGCTAAGAGGTCCACACCACCAAGAACTTGTTGTCGCGCTCCCGATAATTGTGATTCCGTAAACTGACCGGTGTTTCGATTTCCGCGTCTTGGAAGAATAACGGCAGCTTCTTCGATAACGTCCACTAGGCTGCTCTCAATAGCCGTTAAGGCCCTTACTACACGCACGTCTGATACGGTCAATCCGCCCTCAATCGTGCCAGCTAGTTCATTAACCGCGTCTTGTAGGCTGTTAAATGCTCTTCCACCTTCACCCACAAATTCATTGGTGTAAGTTTTAACACCAAGAGACAAGGCGGAGGCTTCATCGACTAACCGTCTAAACTCATCGACTTCTTCTGGAGGAGGTGCGGCTCCCTCTTGGTTTGAAAACTCATCTACCAAGTCGTTCATGAAGGAGTTAATTCGGTCAAGCCCGGAACCAACGCCCGTGGCTCTGTAAAAATCTCCGCCCGTAATAAAAGCTCTACCAAAATCGGATTCGGCCCAAACGTCTATGTCCGTCTTAAGACGGAACGACGTTCCATCTGGCGCTCTTTCAAAAAGTTCGTCAATTTTATCGTCATCTTCTGGGAGTTCGAAAGAGGGTGGCCTCAAATTAAACAGGTCCGCAAAACCAAAATTAGTTGGGTCCCCTTCCGTTGGGGGCTCTTCCGTTGGGGCCACTTCCGTTGGGGCCACTTCCGTTGGGGCCACACCTTGGTTGCTATAGAATGCAGCCAAAATGTTTCTAAAGTTATCCGCTGTGGCACTTCCCGGCGATCCCAGAAGAGGTGGCTTTGCCACGTTCTCCCCAGTCGAGGCGTCATAAACATAGCCCTCTGACGCCAAACCTGATTCTAAAAGATACAGAATTTCCCGTTGTTTTTCAAGGGGTAAGGTCTTGTTGACAAAGCCCCTCATTAACTCATTATTGAAAAGCTGGTTATAAGGTAACCTTGCTTTTTGACTGAATGGTGAAAACGCCGCATCGGGCTCGTCGGGGATTTTTTCTGCAGCGGCTGCTCGCAAGTTAGTTCCTGGAAGCCCCAATTGATCAGATATATTTGACCAACGATACGCTTGCTCGTCCGTTAACATCATAGTCTGTAAAGTAGTGCCGTCCGGACCAACTACAGCATAGTTAGTGTAATCTGGGGTAACCGTGTCTTCTTCTGCGGTAATGGCCGATTGCATTGCCGCCAGATCCAGCTCTTGGAGCCGCTCTTGACGAGCTAAGTCAGCCTCTGCAAGGGCCCCGGTCCGTGCTGCGATAGTCGGGAACAACTCAGTTTGCGTCGCCGCCGCCGCTAAACGCTCTGCGGTGCTCATTGGAACCGCTTGCGGTGCTGTGAAAGCTAGCGCTGTGTTGGCGATGTCAAAAAGAACTTGAGCCTGCGTCTGACGCTTAAGCTCTTCTTGTGCTGCTGCATCTTGTTCTGGATCTACCACACTCCGGAAGAGGTCTCGGTACTGTGAAAAACGGTTGTTTAAAGAGCTTCCACCCAGACCAGATAAGGCCGAAGAGGGTGGTGTAGCCAGTCCTATTCCAGCCGGTTTTAGTCCCGGTGGCAGGGGAGCGGTAACCGCCCCGCCATCTTTAAAATTTACAGGAGGGGCGACCTCCGGGGCACCCATGCTGACTGTGGACATAATACCTTCGGCTAAGTCCCCCATCACGGGAGAGTTCATTTCCTCTTCCGCAATACTACCGATCCCTTGGTCAACACCCGCCATTTGAATGACAGGTTGAACCAAAGTTAAAACCGACTCCGGTGTTTGTTGCGCGTCTTCTGGACCAACCAAGCTAGCCAACTCGGAGCGCCGATCTTCGACAGAAGCCTCGTCGCCGCGCATCATGTTCATTACTTCTTCGTAGCTGCCCGCCTGCTCCAAATCACCTATGGTTTGTGAAGCTTGGGACAACATTGACTCAAGTTCGGCAGGATTTACCGCTTCTTGAGCCGTGGCCATCGGGTCTTCTATAGGCATAACAGGTGCCGGAGCGGGGGTCGCCATAGGCATGGCCGATGCAATCCCGCCCTCTTGCATGTATCGAACAGGTCCACCCTTGGCGAACATCTGACGTTCCATAACTGATCTGTTCATCATCCAAATAATCCTGCTCTTGATGCACCTGCGGCGGCGGACAATCCTGCAACACCCAATCCTAAGAAGCGTTCCGCAGGGGAGGCTTGCGGTACAAACGTGCTTGTTGCGGTCATTTGAGCCGAAGGTGTTCGTGCGTAAAGGTCGCTCAAGAAGCCTAGACGCTGGTACGGTTCCATCGTTTGAGCCATCTGAGACTGATAAAGAGATTCCAGCTCAGCCTGCTGCTGTGCCTGCTGGTTTCGACCCATGTCAAACAAGAAGCCCGCTTGCTGCTGACCAAGTTGCTGCGCCGTTTCACCCAAGGCACCTTGTCTAAGACCCAAAGTGCCAAGTGCTTCTCCGGCCTGCAAGCCTAGACCACCGTACTGTAGTCCAAGACTTCCCAAGCCTTCACCAATGCGGCTTCCCAACTCTGTTCCTTGCAGACCAAAGCGGCCCGCAGCTTCCGCAGCACTAAGTGCTGTTCCAGCACCGGCCTGACCTAGTTGTCCATATAATTGAGCGGCCTGCTGCGCTCTCTGAGCAGCGCTTTCAAAACCGGCTTGACGCATCTGGGCTGCGGTCCGTGCTTGTTGTTGCAAGACGTTGCGACCAAGTTCTGCTTCTGCAATGGCCGAACGAGATCCGCCAAAAGCACCCGCGCCTACAGCCTGTGCCCGTTGTCCCTGCTGCGCGATGTCGCCTTCGCGACGAATGTCCTGCATTGCCTGCTGAACAGCCGCATCTTCATAAGGATTAAAAAAGGCTTGTGCTCTGGAGGGGTCCAATCCCGCCATGCCCAAGGCCGCAGCTCCTTGTCCAAACCGACCGGCTTGCATTAGACCTTGTTGAGCCGCCGCCATTTGACCAGGCAGTTGCTGACCGGCTCGCGCCATGTATTGTGTAGCAGCTTGCTGATAGGGCTGTGCTCCGGGTAGAACGCCCGAAATCGCACCTTGAGCATCACCTATTGTATAGCCAGCCTGCTGGAGATACGGCAGGTAATTCCCAATCCCCGCCCCAGCTAGTCCTGTGGCAGCTTCTTGAAGACCCGACATTCCCGCAACTTGGCGAACAGGTAACTGCATGGGTTGCGAAGCCAAGTCTTGCGCGGATCTCAAAAGCCCTAGTCGATATGCTTCGACCTGTGGATCTTCACGCTGAATTACTGTTTGGGTTGTTTGCTCGGTCATTGCGCGGCTTTTCCCCTGCTCTCAAGATTTCTCATTACAGAGTACATGTTGTTAATGCCTTTGTTAAGGTCTCCGCCGCCAGCTCCTCGAACAGCATCCGTTGTCATGACAAACTCTCCGGGCATAAGCATAGCCCGTACACTGTCTTCGTCAGGGACGCCTTCGTAAGGCATTATGCCGCCGTTTCTACGGGGGAAAACTTCTCCGCCATGTTCCATACCCGTGACCACAAGGGGCTGGTCAAAAGGCGAATCGGAACTTGGAGGGGTCTGGTAAAATCCAAAAGTGGTAGGTGTTGCAACTTGTGCAAAGGTAGGCATTGCACCGCCGCTAGGAGAAACCAAGTAAGCAGAGGGGTCGGCTTGGAAAAGGTCTTGTCCCGTTTGCTGGAACATCGGATCTACTTCAGTTTCGTTTTCCGGTGTTTTAAAGCCACCCGCCGCAGCCAATGCTCCTAGACCTAACGCAGCTGTTGGCAGCGTCCGTCGCATAAAACTTGGTTGCGATGCGCTCATACTCTCGGCTACAAAAGTGTCTAGGTTATCCCCAGAAAAACCCTGCCTAATGCCCTGTTGCCGGAAAGAGGCCCGCATCTGAGCCTGTTCCATAGGGCTGCTCGGACCTTCTCCAAATAAGAAATCCCGAGCTTCTCCAAGAAACCCTTGAGAGCCGGCTCCCGTACCGGCTCCCGTACCGGCACTTTTTGCACCCGTAACACTCAGTTTTTCACCAAGTCCTACTTTTGGAGCAAGGTCTACTTTTGGAGCAATGTCTACTTTAGGTGTGATACGTGTCGCAGGACTTACCGAATCCCCCCGAAGCTTCATAACATCTCGGGTTGTGAGAGGTTGGGAGACACCATCAAATTCTGGTACTCCGCCTAGCTTTTCTTGGGAGAGAAGTTCGGACCGCGTTATTGCATAGTTTTCTTTTGGATCCAGTATAGACGCGTCTGGACCCGGCTTGGCAACTTTTAAGTCTGCATCCGGAGTTGCTGCTGCGGCACCGGCCCCCGTTCCGCCGAACATTGAACCTACTGACGCTTTAAGAGAACCGATGCCGCCGCTTAGACCACCCTGGAAACCACCTTTCTGGAAACCTTTTAGGAACCCGCTACCGAAGCTGCTTGCTGCGCCCATAAGACCACCGGTCAAACCCGCTTTAAGAGCGTCCCCAAGGTCTCCACCGTTCATCAAAGTAGCAATACCGGAACCCAAAGCACCCGCCGTAATTGCGCTTAGACCAAGACCGGCTGGTCCGAGGACCATGGGCAGAACGATAGGAGCTATCTTCTTAAATACTTTTACGACACCTTTGAAGGCTTTTGAGATGCCTTTGAAAAGCTTCTTAAAAAAGAACTCTGGCAAGCCGGTGTCGGGGTTCAAGCTGTTTGCTTCAGAACCAACGACATACCGTTGCGGATCTTCTACACCTTGTTCCCGCAAGTTGTTAAAGATGTCCTCACGAAGTTTCTCGTTACCTTCAATCAAAGCGCGTGGAATAATAAGCTCGCCGGTTTCAACGTGCGCTAGTGTGTCGTCTCCAAAACGACCGTAACCCGCCATCCGTTTGGCAACATCCGAGAACTCCGCAATGCCGGCTTCGCCAAACTCTTTCTTGGCGTCTTCGGCTTCCATAGCCTCAACTTCTTCTTCTGTACCAACAAAATCCGCGATACCGCCCTCGGGGACGATAAGCTCTTCAAATTTTTCGGCGGCTTCTGCCATCTAAAGCTCCAACTTTTGAGACACGGCTTTATCCTAACTATAAGCGCGTTTCACTAAGTAGTCCATAACCCCTGTTTAAGGCTGGGACGCGGTGATTTTCTCGACGAACTCGCCGTATTCATAAATGTCTAACTCAAGCTGACCGGAAGCCCGTAATGCGGATAAATCCTCCGTCGGAGCCCAGTCTGCCGTTGCCATGTCTATGCACCCGTCTATTGCAAGAGCGCGATCTTCGTCTGTGAAATAGGTGGCTCCGTCTTCGCCGACCTTGATAACTGCTGTAAAAGCCATTGCTTACCCCTATAACTTTTCAATTAATAAACGAGACTGGTTTGCGTTTAATGTAGTAGTTCCGCTATTACCGTCTCTAAAAGCCCGAACATCTAAAATATCATTGGCAGAGCAATTAACGAAATCTTCAACATAAGCGGTAGCATCGTTTACATCATTTGCTCGCCTTACGTAACTACCCCTGCCTCGCCCAGATTCCGCGGTACCGTTTTTAAATATTTGGACCTGTAGGCTTACGCGAAATGTGCTGGCCGTAAACGTAACTTGACCGTATATGCGGTAGACCCCCGCTACAGGAACCGTGATCCGTCCGCCGCTTTCCGTGAAAGAACCTTGGTTGAGAAGCTGCGAGTTAAAGTCTACCACGGTCGGTGTGTAGGTGGCATTGTGGTTTGTGGTGGTGTCCGTAGAGGTCGCTGAGTAATAGTATTTATTTGCTTCCGGATCTACGCCCGTTGCTATCGCAACTGTCCCGGATCGAAACGTCAGTCCCACAATGCCGTTTGCCGGGATTGCTACCGTAGCTGGGTTAGTAACGGCAGTACCGTTTACATAGATGGTTAGTCCGGAAGCAGGCGTCAGGGTTCTAGCCGTACCGTTCCCGTCAAAAAGTATTGTATCATCTTGCGCGAAAGTTCCGGACGGAACAGTCATGTTGCCCGTCATAGTAATTTTTTTGTTAGCATCAGAAAGCACAACCGTTCCTGTGGTGGTGCTGCCCGAAACTATTCGTCCAACCATCTCTGTGGCTTTTACTGTTCCGGAAACCTCAAGCGCTTCGGAGGGGCTTGATGTTCCAATTCCGATACGTCCGTTATCGTTAATACGAAAACGCTCTGTTGCATCAATAGCGAACGACATCGCGTTAGATGTAGCTATCTCAAACGCGCTGTTTATATTATCTGCTGGTGGCGACTTAATCTGAAAGGTTCTGTTTGGCGCGGCAGTTCCCTGATAGACCAGCGACAACAAAGTCCTGTCCGTGGTCCCCGTCTCAATCTCTAACTGTGTACCAGTCCACCGGAGGTCGGCGTCGCCTTCAATTGTGGTAGCGTCCGTCCATACAGCGATTTGATTGTTTGCGGGCGTTCCGGTGTTTGAGACGTTACCGCTGCCCCCGGCAGAGGCTGTTGTTTGCGTCGTACCATCAGGGAATTTTATGCCTCCTGTGGTGGACTCAATTACGCCTGCTACAGCCAGCTTCGAGGCCGGAGAGCTAACACCGATACCGACGTTACCACCGCTTGTGATACGCATACGTTCCGATGCGCCTGTCCCCGGGTCCGTGGTGCCTGTGTTATCGGTAAACCCCGTCTTAAACAAGATACCACCAGTGCTGCTGATGTTGTTTATCAACTCTAGGTAGTTGTTATTTAGTCGAACCGCGCCTTCGGTAATGCCACCATCAGCCTTGAACCAGAGCTGAGGAACATCCCCCTCGGCATTATTATCCTCATCAGCCTCAATGATGACGATGCAGTCACCCGAGTCGCCGGATGAGACGTGCAGATTCGTATCTGGAGCGGTTGTACCGATCCCTACATTGCCGACAGTATGGAATTCACCCTCAACCTTCACAGCGCCATCACGCACTACGATAGCGTTACCGGATGTGCGACCCTGAAGTTTAAAGCTCTCCGTGCCATCTGCTGATACGTCGGTATACATGATGAATTCCCAGTCGGGATTCGTCCGGTTAGCCATCTTCCATGATACACGTTTACTGCCGGTTGAAGCGGTATTGTAAAAGCGCATAGTCTGCTCACCATCCCCTTGGATGATGAAGTTAGGATTTGTGCCGCCAGCATTCGCAACCGTGAACACCCCTCCGACGCTCATATCGGACCCGTCCCACGTCAGATTCGCGTCACCCTCAATGGTTGTCGCGTTTGTCCAGACAGCCAGTTGATTGTTAACGGGTGTTCCTGTGTTTGAAACGTTCCCGCCACCCCCGGCAGAGGCTGTCGTCTGCGTGGTGCCGTCGGGAAACTTGACGCCGCCCGAGGTAGATTCAATCACCCCTGCGACGGTTAGCGGTGAGGCCGGGGAGGTTGTGCCGATCCCTACACGACTGTTAGCGATGTCTACGTATAAAGTGCCGTCTGCCACCGCTTGATTAGAGCTGTTCCCGACAAACAAACGGCCTGTGTTAAGATTAGGCACAGCATTTGTACGGCCCGCACCCATAATAAAGATGCTACCAGCAGATGCGTGAGATCGTGTAACCTTAGCCAGCTTTTGGAGTTGAGAAGATTCCCCTGTCGGGGGTGTGTCAGACAGCACACCCGGCGTGTTAGAGACAAAAAGCTCGTCTCCTTCCGAAAAGGCCGAGGTGTTCAAACCTTCTAATATTCCACTGGTGTAAACATCAACAGGGTTGTTTATTGATGCCGCCGCCGCGACAACACCAAAAGCAGGCATTTCGGCGGGCACGTCAGCATCCGCCTTAAAAACTATGGTTGTATTGCCCGAGATACCATTAAGGTAAACAACGTCGCCTTTCGCCAGCGCCTCGCCTGCTTTAGCCTTAAATAAAGTAGCGCCTCGAAGATCACCGATAAATTCGTCGGCTTCCACATTGCCCGTTACAACAAGTTCTTGACCGTCCCACGTAAGATTGGAGTCACCTTCAATGGTTGTCGCATTCGTCCACACAGCAAGCTGATTATTTAAAGGTGTTCCTGTGTTTGAAACGTTCCCGCCGCCTCCGGCAGAAGCTGTCGTCTGCGTGGTGCCGTCGGGAAATCTAATACCGCCTGAAGTACTTTCGATTATTCCACCAACGGTGAGCTGGGTGCCGTTCCACGTAAAGCTGGCGGACCCGCCAATAACGTTTGTCTCTGTGAAAAACGCAACTTCGTTTACGCTGCCTGTGCCGTCGTGATCGACATTGGAAGCTCGTTCCTGCTGAACAAAAACAGAGAAGTTTCGAACAAGATCCGCAAAGAACCGTTGGTTGTACTCAACCGGCGGATTACCGAAAAACGGTATCGCTGTCTTTCGGCTCATCTTTTTCCATCCTGCCTTACGTCAACCCGAGGCGTACCAAGACGCCAAGCTGTTCCTGTTTCATCTGAGGATATCTTCAAAGAGAAAGATCGGCCCCGTAACCTAACAAAAGCTTGCTCCGTAAACTGTTCTACCGGAACTGTTGCAGATTGCTGGATGGGGCTGTCGGTAGTCTTACTGTTGGAAGACCCTGGAAACCTTTTAACCGCCAGTGTGAAATCAACGGAAGGGTTTGGCTCGGAGGATCCGTCAAACGTAATGTCCGGTATCATCCGTCGGATAAACAAGAACTGGTCCCCGTCCCCAATGCCTGCCGAACTGCTTTCGATAAAGGAGCTAATCGGCGAAGCCGGGTTTGTGCTGCCGTCGTCCAGACCAAAGTCATGGTTGTACAAGTAACCGTCGGTGCTTGCAGCAATGGGATATTCTTCAGTGCCTCGATCTATCCAGAAGGTTCTAGGCAAACTTCCGTAAAACCAAACCTGTTCGAGATAGTTAAACACCACGTACTTATCTAACTCTTCCGAAGATGCCGACGGGTAGAACCACCAGATCTCAGAGAAGGTTGAGTTTACAGAGGCAACTACCTTCTGTGACTGGCCCTCGTTGAAGTCATTAAACACATAGGATCGAACGCTACACGGAAGCTTTTGAACTTGACCGGTGTAAACATAGAAATCTTGCTTACCCATCCAGAATACCGAATCGTCCACCGCTGCAGCAGACATCGGTCCCATGATAGTCGTGTTTTCTGCAATTGTTTGCAGACCAAATGTGAACGGGGGACCAACAAACTGCATAGCTTGCAGCGATACATCTGTGAATATCAGGATCTGCTGACGTGTCTTTACAGCCGTAACAATCTCGGTGCCCGAACCAAGACGCAAGTCACCCGCAGTGTTTGTGGCGAGAGATTGCCAGATCAAAGGATTGGCCTGATCCGAGAAGCGTAACAATCTCGGTGCCCGAACCAAGACGCAAGTCACCCGCAGTGTTTGTGGCGAGAGATTGCCAGATCAAAGGATTGGCCTGATCCGAGAAGCGTATCAACAACGGGTCTAAGGTCCCAGGAGCCGCCTCTGTGCCAGTGCCAAAAACAATTACGTGCCGATCAATGTCGGAGACCATAACCTGCTTGGCTACCGTGGGACAGGTAGCGTCACCACTCAACGAGTCTAAGGTGACGGCTCGTGCTAACGGGGCAGAGCTAGTGCTTTTGTCCCAGTAGTAAATGTTTGAGTCACGTACATTGAAGATCAAATCTTCGCCAAAGCTGTCATGGCTCCAGAGCCGCAAAACTTCACCGGTTGTTGGTGAGGTGGCCGCCGATCCCCAGCCTCCACGACTCCAAGTTCCAGCGCCCCAACCAGTACCTAAAACTGTTGTGTCGAGGCCCGTGGTCAACTGATATGCACCCACGGTCGAACTTCCGCCATTGCCGGTGTCACTTCCATTGGCAACAACCAACGTAGGAACAATCTGACCGTTCACCGTGATGCTTGCAATAGTGGACACCGTACGGGCTTGGATAGTGTAGGTGTTAGGCGTAGGGACCGAAATAACTTGGTATTCTTGGTTTAGGACCGCAGCGGTAATGTTACCGCCCAAGGACACCGCGCCAGAAAAAGTTACGAAATCGTTGATGTTTGCCGCGTGGTTGGCATCCGTCACTGTTATGGTGGAAGACCCGTTTGTTGCGGCAAAGGTAACATCTCCCGCAGCTGTTGTGCTTCTTAGCGGTGTAATGTCTTCAAACAGACCGCCCTCGACGAGGTAGTACTTAAGGTTCGTTCCTACGCCAAGATATTGTGTCTTATCCAAGGCAACAAACGGTAAGATGCCCCGACAGATGCCTAAGAAGCTGGAGGCGGCGTACTTAGCCCAGCCACCAAGCTTCTCTACTGTCCCGAACCGAAACCTAATTTTGTCACCGTCAAACCAGCCACCTTCGTTGGAGTACGAAGTGATTTCTCGGTTTACACCCGGTTTAAAATTAAGCTTCGTTAGAGGCATAGCTAAGAAACTCTTTCTACATAAAAAGTTATCGTTCCTGAATCAAGAACAGATCCAGAGCCTTTTCTTATCTCAAATAAAACCTGAGCCGAGCTGCTTCCCGCGCTAAACTGGGTTTTGCTCCAAGTGCGGTTTGAGGTTAGCGCCAACCAAGACCCAAAAGTACCGGACGTCATTGTTCCACTAGAAATCGTAGCCCTGATTTGATAATCATCCGGCGCTGCCGATGTCGGGTCAATCCAGTCGGTAGAGTATCCCGTACCCGAGCTAAAAACCGACGAAGTTGTGCCGTCGTTTTTAAACGTCACCGAGGCCGTTGCGCTAGCTCCAAATTGGACATAGGTGATCGTTCGGTTTACGATGGTTACCGTCGCGCCCGGATCCTCCGAAGTAGATCCCAACGTAGCTATCAAGGCGTTGAGGATAATGCTCATTACGACACGTTCCCGAAGATATGGCACTCCGTAGCAGTTCTGTACAATACACCCATCGTGCTGTTAGCCGCAAGCGTTACGGAAGCGGTGTCCGTACCGTTCAAAAACATCGCCAAGCCGGATCCTCGGGTTATTGTCCGGCCGGATATTGCTGTGCTTATGATAACAATGTCCCGAGCCGTGAAGACAGAAGCAGGGAGCGTTATGTTGCCCGTGGCTAAAACAATATCATTGGCGTCGTTGGCTGTTAAAGTGCCTGTTGTGTTAGAAGAGGGTGTTGCACGGCCATTCACCTCAGTAGATGACAACGTAGTCCCGTCAAAAGTTAGGGCTGCCACCCCCTCGACTGTTGTGGCATTAGTCCAGACAGCAACTTGGTTGTTGACCGGAGTGCCTGTGTTTGAAACGTTACCGCCCGCAGATTGAGCATCCACATACGCTTTAACGGATTGTTGCGTTACCAGCGCTGTAGCGCTGTCACTAGCCATGTTGTCCTCGTCAAGGATGTTCGTGACAGTAGTAGCGCCCGTTCCTTTCAAGCTAGCAACCGTAACCAACCCAGAAGCAGTAACCGTGGTGAACGTACCGGCAGCCGCCGAGTTGGCACCAATAACGGCTCCGTCAACGGAGCCCCCGTCAATATCTACTGTAGTAAAGTTACCTGCGGCTGCTGAGTTAGCGCCGATGGTAGCACCATCAATAGACCCACCGTCGATGTCTACAGTAGTAAAGTTACCTGCCGCAGGTGTCGCACCGCCAATAGTGGTTCCGTCGATAGACCCACCGTCAATATTGACCGTCGAAAAAGTACCTGCCGCAGCCGAGTTAGCGCCGATGGTCGTACCATCAATAGCGCCCCCATTAATATCCACCGTGGTTGCCGTGATCTTCGTAACCGTCAGATCCGCAAAAACATCTGTTACCGTCGCTGCGCTGTTACCACCACCATCAAACTTAAGAACAACATCCGCCCCGTTAGGGATCTCAAAATCCCGAGCCGCGTTGTACGTTCCTTGGAACGCAATAATGCTTCGATTGCCAGAAAGACTGTTTCGGATGTGAACAATCTTTTCCGCAGTCTCCGGCGTTAGCCGCACATAAGCAGTACCACCCAGATCGCCGCCATCAGAATACTCAATGTACTTATTGTGGCCGGCGCTTGTAGAACCGCTGTTTATCGGTAAATCGTTTGGGGAACCCGTGCTTCCGGTACCCGCCAACGTTATCACTTGGACCCCGTTTACCGACTGGTCAATAATGTCAAAGTTGACGTTGGTCGTAGTACCCCAAGTACCCGACTGCTCGCCATTACCAATCTTCTCAATACCTAAGTTGGTGGTGTACGTACTAGCCATCTTGTATGTCCCTATCCAATTCTAATGATCGCGCTGTTTGCATCCGCCGTCGGGAAAACAATCGTGAAGTTACCGTTACTGGTCGTCCTGTCCGAACCAAAATCTAATACAGCACAAGCTGGGTTAGTCACCGCAATAGAGGCTGTGTTTGGAGTTGAGTTGTAAATTAAAGCGCCGCGAGCCGTGATCGACGACGAGCTGAACGTAAGATCAGAAAAATCAGCAAACCCGGTACCGCCCGCCGCCGACGGGTCTATGTTAGTAAGCGCGGCACCACCTGCGGAATACCCGGCTCCCGAAGCCTCACCCGAAGTTGTGTAGGCTGTTGTATCCGCATTTAGAGTTGCGCTGCTTGTATACAAAGCAAGTTTAAACGTGTCACCGCCACTGGCAGCAAAGTCGTGAACCCCAAATAGAAGCTCTTTTTTAAAACTTGTGCAGAGTACGTTACCAGTAATTGCCACGTCTACAGATCCTTTACTAACTCGGCGAGCTTGGGATGTCCCGCGCTCAACAAAGCATTATACACCGTAAGCCTATCATTCCTAACAGCTTCGTGCATGTAAAAGTTTACAGTCGCCTCTACCGCAGACTGAAACGCATGTGCTTGATCACGAATAGCCGGCGGAGCAGTGTCTGCAACAGAAACAATTTTCTTTGCACACCGATCCGACAGCTCTTCCGGGGTGAAGCCCCTGCTATCTGTTGTTATGACTTCTACCTGCATTACTGTTTCTGCCTCACAACTTTACCCGTCATGAACTCGTCGTTTACTTCTTTGGCTTCGCCAAACATCTTGAGAGCAACAAGCGCTTCGCCAAAACGTTTTTCATACAAGGCCGTCAGATCCGACTCACCCTTCATGTATGTGTAAGCTTCAATCAAGCTGCCGTAGAGCATAGCGATCTCGGCGTTCTCACTCAGCCACGTAGTACCGCTTTCCGCACCCGCCGTCAGGCTTGTCGGACGATAGAAGTAATGTATCTCTGTCGCGTAGTTGCTGTCAGGGGTTGGGCCGATAATAAAGTTATCAATGTCAAAAACAGCGTAGAAACGAGGGCTGCCTGTAGTTGCAGGTTTCGGGTGAAATGTTTGAACAAAGCTAGGGTCCTTAAACTCTAGAAACTGGTGGTCCCCACTAGCGTCAACATAAGACAAAGAAAAAGGTGCCAAGAAGTCGGCAGGTGCAGCAAACAACCGGTTACCGGAGGAAAACGTACTCGTCACGTTTTTACGGAAAAGACTTAGCTGAACATTCTTCAGAATACGCTCTTCTGCCTGCCGAATAAATATAGGCAGGTTGTTTACGAAGGACGTTTCCGTGTTCTCCGTATAATCCTGTATCGCAGATTTAAGCTGTGCGTATGTAAAACTCATGACGTGGTCACCGTAACTGTTCCTGCAAAACCATAGGCGGTAGCAGGCTTTAAACTGTTGTTCTCAACCAAAGGCACACCCACAAAAACTCTCAGGGGCTCTACTCTGTCCGGTCTCGGGTTTTGTAAAGCTTGCGGGTCGGTCGGGGTAGTTCGAGGCTCTAGCTGCGGGTGCTTGGGCTCATACTCATCCGGTCCAACTAGTAACCCGTTCCACTCTTCTTTCATGACGTGGTACGGATATCGTTGACCCGATCTATCTGAGATCGCGTAGGACTTTCTTCCTGATGCAAACTTTCCCATAGATCACCTGTAATACGCAGCGTGTGGACTGATGTTAAAAGACGACCGATCACGGTCCTCGCTCGCAGCTCTTTCGAACTCTTCTTCGTAAACAGCCTTGAGGATCTGTATCCGTTCCGGCGCTTTCTTCATAGAAATGTAGTAGGCTAAACCTGCCGCAAGGCATGGATAGAACCGGAAAGGAACATCCATTGTGTTTGTGAACGTATCCGCGTCCTGTATCCGCGTTAACGCATCGTAAACAATTACGTC
>Ga0208434_1000192_pt1 | contig 33002 bp, 27 predicted proteins | sample 13_taG_FD_184086 | JGI IMG/M metagenome (GOLD analysis project Ga0208434, IMG submission 184086) | Marine viral communities from the Subarctic Pacific Ocean - 13_ETSP_OMZ_AT15268 metaG (SPAdes) (version 2) | ecosystem: Environmental > Aquatic > Marine > Oceanic | place: Pacific Ocean | collected... | reverse complement strand
ACCCAAAGACCTTATGTGGGTCGAAGATTTTCGGGTACGGAAAAGGTCTTTTTAGTAAAGAAATAGCTATTTTATGAGCTGTAATGGGATCTAAAAGATGAAGCATAGTTCAAACCTAACTTTTTTTTTGCTAGGGGGTACTGTCAGTGGTATATACGCTCCCTTAAATACATCAAAGGAGCTTAAAATGACAGTTATTGCTATCACTTGTACCGTCTTCATCTATTCAGTTTACTTTATAGAAGCATATAAAGCATATAAGAGGGGAGATGAGTCTCAAAGACCCAAACCTTGGTTAAAGTAGTCCTCTCTTCCTCTGCACATATGCTCTCTTCCTACATGGATCTGAGCAATAAGCCTTTCGGTTCTTAGGTACTTCGTTCGAGCAAGTGATCGAGGTACATATATTACTCGGCTCTGGTGCAACAGGTCGGGGTGGAGTGATCGGAGTTTGCTTCTTCTCTGATGTCTTCACTTTGCGAGTTCGCTTAGGGTTTCGTGCCTCATAGTCAGCACGAGCCTTTTGCATACGACATTTGTCCGAACAGTACCTCTTGCGTCCTAAAGCGACCTCGTTTGTGCATCCATAGTTAGCACACTCCTTAGTCGATTTCTTAAGGTCATCAATCTGAATGACCTCTTCGACCTCTTTGATGGTCTTTCGGGCTTGCTCTGCTTTTTGATCCTCAATCTCTTGGTCGGTCAAAGGGTATCCGACCATGCTCCTACCTGGACAGTTTGTGTACCAACACTGCTCCGATGTTTCAATATGTTTTGTGTAAGGGGCAAGGTGGACAAAGCACACCCACCTCTTTTTCCCTAGATCATCTATATACCACTTTACAGGACACTTCCCTGTTCCATCTCTTCGCATCATTTGTCCTTTGGAGTTATATATGTTTGGTTATGAGCGTTGTGCGTCTTGCAGATTGTACTACTTGGTTCAAGATTTTAAAGAAAACATTTGCATTGAATGTTCTCCAACTGATTGTGAGAGGAAGACACCTGTACCTCTATCAAAGGTTCAGTTCAAGAAGCTCTATGAAAAAAGACTGTCGGCTGTCAAGAGCATCCTCAAACCGACTCAACCTGCGTTTCCTTCTGATGTGTTCGATTACAACGAGACAAACAAGGAACTGTAAACCCACTCTCTTGGCAAATAGCAAAGTCTCCCTTTAAAGGCAAAGGCGACTTACATCTTTTACATTTAAGATCTATATTTCGTTTGTCTAAGTCTGGATAAAAACAAGGCATTATTCACTTTCCTTTTTATGGTCTGTCGGTATAGATAAGAATACCACAAATAGCGAAAGGATCGTGGACTTATGACGAATGACTTTAGATCTGAGATGGTCAGTATTTATGAGGATGGTATCGGAGGGGTAGCCCTCATTCAAGCTATGGGCGATGACCTTACTATCGTCAACAGTGCTAGAGCGAGTCTAGGGCAAGTCAGCACTGAGATGGGAGAGCGAGAGGAACGACTCTGCAACTTCCTCATCAAAGAAGGACATACCTCTACCACAGAACACAATGTCGTATCATTTTGGATCAAAGCACCTCTGTTCGTAGCTAGACAGCAGATGAGGCACAGGACATTCTCTTACAATGAGATTTCTCGAAGATACACAAGCTCTGACATTGAGTTTTATTTCCCAAGCGAAATGCGTAAGCAGGACACCAAGAACCGACAAGCTAGTCTTGATGATACTTTCAACCCCGTAGTTGAGTTCGACCCAACTGACTTCCCTAAACACATCAAACTCGATGCAGTATCTGCCATCAAGAGCCACGCTACAGACTCTATCCGACTCTACAATGAGTTAGTCGAAAAAGGGGTAGCAAGGGATCAAGCTCGTATGGTTCTCCCACAGAACCTTTATACCACTTATTGGGCTACAGGTTCTCTACATAACTGGATCAATAGCTTCATCGCAAAGCGAGATCATCCCGATGCTCAGTGGGAGATTAAACTACTCGCTCGTGAGATTTCTAGGCAAATCCAAAAGCTCTGGCCCCTAGCTCACGCTAACTTTGTGAAGCATGGCAAGATCCCACCCCTACCTTAAAAGTAGCTCATTAACAAAGCAGTGACCCCAAACAGGGAATAGAATGTAATGTCATTCACCCTACCCCTAAGCTCATCTTCTGTGAGATCTTTTTTAGGTAAAGAGTTCAGATACCTAGCGTAGAAAAAACAGGCGAGGCTAACTAAAGAACAATAGAGCTTATGGTTCATTTGTGATCCTTATTTGGTGACGCTCACTCCACAACATGGACAACGACACTCATCTACCTCATTTAATTTAGCTAACATACGATCCCTCGCATCTCTAAGACTGATGTTATATCCTTCGGGTAAAGGTATAGGATCAACTGAGGGTAGCGTCTTTCTTTGCCTCTTCTTAACACGCTTTGGTGGAATAGCTTCTGATGCAGGAACAGCCCTCCATCTCCATGCTTTACGACCAGAATCGGTAATGCCCTTTGTATTGGTATTAAGGACAAGACCCTTATCCATAAGGTTGATACGACAAGGGCGATATGTGTTTGGATTCATACCCAAAGATCTAAATCCTTCATCGTCTGTAATACCTTGTTCGCCTTTAGAGAGTATGTGTCGGTAGACCCGATCTGTTATGTTTGTGATTTGAGGCTCAATAGACTCAAGTGCTTCACGAGATGTCTCCATATTAGACATGAGCAGTCCTTTCATAAAAAGAGGTCAGATAATAACCCCTTATATGAAATCATCCCTCTGCGTTTCTCTCTACCTCTCGTTGAAGATACCAAATCGCTTTATTGAGATCCTCAATAGAACTCTCACCAGGCTTTTTACCTGCTCGTAAAATATACTTAATCGCTGATCCGAGCGAAAAGTTGAGGTTATAAGCCTCGATCACATCAATCGCTTCCATCCCCGTTGCTTGATAATGGTCGGGGTGGTCTACTTTCTCAAACTTTTGCTTTTTACTCATATAAACTCCTTAATACTTGTTATACCAACGCTCCCTTTTATCGTCTGGATCTTCCACAGGAACAGGTAAGAAAAAGGTCAAAGCTATTATTAAGGGCAAAAGCCACATACTAGAAACCCTTTATATGAGGCAACCGAGCAAACCCTTCAAAGAGATGGAAGTGTGGATCGCTTGTGTCCCAATTTTTGTAGTTTAAAAGATCATTCAAAGAGTAAGTAAAGCGATCAACCTTTGAACCAGGATTTGGTGCTCTATTTCCTTCAATCACTGTGATCTTATCTCCCTCTACATACTCTATTATCCCAATGTGTCCATTCTTGTTTCCTTCCTCTTTCCTATCCCAAACAATAATGTCTCCTGCCATCGGGTTTAAAGACACATACCCGATCTCTGCAATCTGCTTATAAATCTCTTTAGCGTATCCTGTTCCTTCATTCTTCTTCAAAACAGGATCAATGCCATTCTCCTCACAGGCTTTCTTGATACAGAAAAATACAAACCTTGCACACCAGGCCGCTGTCTCTACATTGGGAGCGTCTATGTGCTTCATAAACCAACCAACATTAGTTGTATGCTCTGACTCACCGAATCCAATATAGCTCCGAGCAAATCTCAACGCTTCTAAACCAAGATGAGAAGCCTTCTCATCTTTAAGAATCACCTTTTTATCATCACACCAAGTTTGATGGTGATCTACACCCTTAAAGTCTCGCCCCTCAAAGATAAGAGTTGAAAGGTAAGCGTAATGAACATTTGGGAGTTTATTATATTCGGGATTTCTGTGAGTAAAGTACAAGTTCCCTAACGAGTAAAATAAAGGTCTACCCTTATACATCTCGAAGTATTGAACCTTATGTGAGTGATTACCTAAAACAACATCAATGCCACAGTCGATGAGCTTCCGACCCATAGATTTCTGACCTTTGTTCGGACTCACCCTAAATCGACCCCAATGAACACAACAGATCAGAAGGTAGTCATCATACTTTGCTCTAAACTCTTTAACCTCTTTAAAGAAGTCTTTAATGTCCTCTTTGCAGTTTAATGGATCTTCTTTTTTGTAGTGGCACTCAACCGTATCTATCGAAAATACAATTAATTTCTTCTCTTTATCTATATGCGTCCTATCATCAGAACCACACCCCGAATGTGAAATACCAAACTCGTTGAGGACTTTACAGGTCTGTTCGACCCCTACATCGCCCCAATCAAGTGTGTGGTTGTTAGCTAGGGAAACATGATCTACATCACACTCAATGAGATGCTTCACATCTTCTGGATTAGCATGAGTGTAACTCGTACCCCACTTATCATCCACATCCCTTTTATTTGCTTTCCAATCATCGCAAAAAAGGCTCTCAAGGTTAAAGATACAATAATCTCGCTCTAACTCACCTATGGAAGCTAAACACAAAGGTGCTGAATAAGAAATCCTCTGACCTTCATAGATTCTCCCAAAGCTGACATCTCCTCCTACAAGTATTTTCATAAGTCATTCTCCTTCGTTTACCTACATGAGTATAAAAAAAGTATTAAGTCGTTTATATCCCCACTCTATATAAAGGAGGCTCACACTATGGCTGTAGCATTTAAAAGAAATCAGATCCTCTCTCGTGGCGATCTTGACATCTTCCTCACAAACTCAAATGGAAATGTCGCAAACGCCGCTGAGATCACTTACGCACTATATTATGTCGATCCTGGTCCACCCGAAACTGATGTACTCATCGGTGATCCTGCTCGCATACCCGAAAACCCATCGGTCGGTGAATACTATGCCTCTGTTCGTATACCTACCACAGCTACCTATGGTCGCTATCGGATCAGATGGACTCTCAAAGAGCTAGTCAACAGCCAACCCCAAACTGTCGTTCAAGAGTTTGGGGTAGTCGCAGAGAACGCTGTACTTGGACTACAACTTACAGAGGGTCAGAAGTCTATGATCTACAAGTTGCGTATGCTCCTTAGAGATCAAAATCCAGACAAGTATTATCACTTTAGACCACCAGAGCATGAAGCTAACATTGGTTCGTACAACAGAGTCTTCGGTCAAGTGTGGGAGGACGAGGAGTTCCTAGAGTATCTTGAAAGAGCTTTAGATTGGTGGAATATGCAACCACCCGAAACCGAAGAACTACAAAACCTAGATTCACTCGTAAATCAGAAACCTGCTTGGAGAACTCCTATTCTTCAAGGTGCAATACAGTTTGCGGCTATGGCTCTACAAGCAAATTGGATTGTTGATGAGTTCGATTACTCCATTGGAGGTATTTCTCTTAACATTGACAGGTCAGGCAAGTATGAAGGACTCAAATCCTCTGCCGAGCAGATGTGGTCGATGTCTGTTGAAGCTAAAGCAAGAACTACAAAGTATATGCGTGGATTAAAACAACCCAAGTATGGTGTGGGGATAAGGAGTGCCTTCGGACCTCATGTTGGTCGGGGCGTTCTCGCACCCAGAAACTTTCTGGTTTTGCCTTTATTTATAGGTAGTTACGAGATGATTTCGAGCTTTTTGAATGTGGCTCAAGGGGTCATCTGAGAACCCTCAAATACCTCCCTCAAACAGCGAAAGTATGGGGGGTTGGTGTTAGTAAAAGCCCAAAAAACATTTGGACTTAATGTAGGCTGTGGTGTAAGTTAATCCCAACTCAAGCAGAAAGGATTAACTTATGGCTACTTGCCCTCATTGTAAAAGAGTGTTCAAAACAGCAACAATTAGTGGTCGGCATCGCAAGGTTTGTTGGCCAGATTGGAAACCCGAACCAATCTCACCATGTATCTGTGGACATCAAGCTACATCAAGCACACAGATGAAAAGACATAAGAGTGGGTGTGAGGTATGGCAAGGTCGGGATAAAAAAGCTATCGCTAATGCGAGGAGGAAGAATACTTACCTCAAGCGTTATGGGGTTGAGAACCCTGCTCACAACAAAGAGTCGGTAGAGAAGCGTAAACAGACTAACCTCAAGCGTTATGGTGCTGAAAACCCTTTTTCAAAAGAGAGTAGTGTCTTTGAAAAGGTACAAGATGCCCTTGAGGGTAAGCGTCCTATATTAAAGGGTAAGGATAATCCTTTTGCTTGGGAGAGCGTACAGGATAAGATCAAGCAGACGAACCTTGAGATATATGGTGTGGTCAACCCTCAACAGAATGATGAGGTCAAGGCTAAGACAGAGGCTACTAATCTTGAGAGGTATGGTGGAACGCTATTGGGATCACCAGAGATTAGGGCTAAGATTGAGGCAACAAATATAGAGCGTTATGGTGTGCCTATTCCTAGTATGAGTGAAGAAATAATGGAGAAGATTGTAGCGACTAACATGGAGAGATATGGTGTGCCTTACACAAGTGCTGTAGAGGAGTTTAGGCAGAAGCAACTCAAGACGATGATCGAGAACTATGGAAGCCACTATTTTGCGTCCGAGCAAGGCAAGAGGGAGATTAGGGATACGATGATGGACAGATATGGTGTTGAGTTTTCTGGTGCTATTGATGATCATTGGGATAAAGTCAAGAAAACCAACCTTGAGCGTTATGGTGTCGAACATCCACTACAACTCCAAGAGTTTAGAGAGAAGCAGTACGCAACCAACATGGAAAGGTATGGCACACCTTTCTTGGGTCTAGTTGCAAATGACATGAACGGATTTGAGTCAAGGGTAGCCACATATACCGACAAACTCACTTTTACAGGTAATGGGGCATATTGGAGATTTCTTCCAAGCAAGAAGAACTTTGACGGTTCGATTGGTGGCTATAAGAACCCAGACTTTGTAGTTTGTGTGAGTGATGATCCCGAACATCCTTATAGGGGTGCTACAAAGGTGGTGGAGTGTTTTGGCGATTATTGGCATGGTGAGTCTAAGACGGGGATGAGTAAAGAGGAGCATGAGCGTAATACGATAGAGGCTTATGCAGAGGTCGGGCTTGATTGCCTTGTGATTTGGGAGGGGGAGATTCGTTCAGACGAGGAGTCTGTGATTGAGGGTGTGCAGAGTTTCCTTTCGTAATCATATAAAGACCGACAGGGTATGATTACGAGATATAAGGAAAAGCAAGATGAGAAAAGAACAAGATGTAAATGCGTTCCTAAGAGGCATTCTTGAAAAAGAGGTCGGAGATAGCTTCACAACAATCTCTGGTCAAAATTGGGCTACGGATGGTGTTTTAGATTGGGAAACACCAAGTAAGACACCTGTAAGGGTTTTACTTGAGGCTAAGTATGGCACAGACTTAACGATTGAAACTGCTCGATCAAGTGTTCTTGCTCAAGCTCTCTATTACTGCAAGAGGTTTGAAGAAAATGGGCATGATCTACCTAGCGTCATTTTCATTGGAGATGAAAAGTTTTGCTTTGTGGTGAGTTTTGAGTCTATCAAAAGTTTCTTAGACGCTAACATAGATTGGGGGAGGCGGCCTAGTTCACCCGATCCCGATCTAAAGGTATCTGTTGATGTGCATCTTGAGTCTGTTTTTGAAGTAGATGGGAAGAAGCTCAAACAACTTTGTGAGCAACTATCTGAGGGGGCTATTATTAAGGTAAAGCCTTCGGAGAAGAACATCAGTGCGATGTATCAGTATTGGGTTGATCATATCTTCCCTAAAGATCGTTATCAGCCTGTAGAGATGATAGACCTTTTCTTTGGGTGTGTGTTTTACTCTGAGGAAGATGGCAACTATGCTTATGAACATCCTTCAAAGAAAGACACCATCATCTTGGGAGGTAAAGAGTACACCTTAAAACTTTCTTCTATGAGGGCATTCTTTGAGCGTAGAGAGCGTGGTTTATCTGCAAAAGACATTGATAAGTTATTATCAATGAGAGATCGCATTATTGAAGATGACACACGCAGGAGGCAAGGTGCGTTCTATACACCTACTTTATGGGTAGATGAAGCTCATAAATCTATCGAAGAGGCTCTAGGATCAAACTGGAGAGATGACTGTATCGTATGGGATTGTTGTGCAGGTACAGGTAACTTAACTAGAGACTATGACTTTAAGGATCTGATCTTATCCACTGCTGAAGAATCAGATGTAAAGGCAATGAAAAGAGAAGATTACAATAATGGAGCAGAGGTCTTTCAGTATGACTTTCTGAATCCCGAATCGGATAGTCCATTCTTTGAAGGCACAGACAATGTGCTTCCACTTTCAGTTAAGAAACTCTTAAAAGAGGGTGCAGAGAGTGGGAAGCGATTAGTTTTTCTTGTCAACCCTCCTTATGCTACATCTTGTATAAAAGGATCGAGTTCCCGAAAGGGAGTAGCGAGAACGACTGTAAATCAAGCAATGAAAGGTTCTAAGTTAGGGGCTTGTTCTCAACAATTGTATGCTCAGTTTCTCTATCAATGTGAGCAGGTAGCTTCGGAGTACGATTTCAAGCAAAAGAGCGTGGGTGTGTTCTCACCCATTCTTTATATGGTGAGTGGTTCTTACGCTAAGTTTCGCCCTTTTTGGTATGCTCGTTATTCTTATGCTAGAGGATTTATGCTACAAGCATCTCATTTTGCAGATGTTAAGGGGTCTTGGGCTATTAGTTTTACTCTTTGGAATGAGGGTACTACGGAATCTAATCAAAGCCTACAATTCACTCTGAAAGATACTGTAGGGGAGACAGTTGTTTCTCTTGGGGAGAAATACCTGTATTCATCAGATAAAAGAAAGGCTTCTGAATGGGTACGAGAACCAGTTAAGGGGTTGAAGAACTTTGATCTGCCACAGATGAAGTCTGGACTATCCATAGCACAAAAAGGATGTGGTAATAGAGCCAAAGAGGGTATCTGCTATATGCTTAGTGGAGGTAATAGTCTTCAAAACTCTAGTCAAATGACAGGACTTTTTTCAACTACATTCTCTAATGCTCATGGCATTTCAGTCTTAGTAGGAGAGGGGTGGAGAAGATCTATATCTCTTTACTCTGCTCGTAAATTAAGTAAAGACACATGGATCACCCATAATGATGAGTATCTAGTTCCTCAGACTGAGAAAGAAGGTTATAGACAATGGGTTGATGATTGCCACATTTACGCCCTCCTTGATAATAAGAATAACATGACTGCTATGAGGGGTGTTGAATACAAAGGTAAGAACCATAACATTCACAATCACTTCTTCTGGCTGACTCGTAAAGAAGCTCTTGATCTTTATGGTTCGCATAAGAGTGCTAGAAGCCTCTATCGAGATGCTAAGAGTAATCCGATCCCCTACCACCATGAGGGAGATCTCGTAGACGCATCAGAATGGGCAAAAAATGGCGACCCTTACTTTTCCCATGTCTTACCCTCACTTAACCTTTCACCTCTTGCTCAAGAGATCATGAGCGATCTAAACGATCTTTTTGTTGAGAGCTTTGAGTTAAGGTCTAAGACATCAAAAGTCATTGAGAAAGGTAAGGAGATTTATCTCCATCTCAACGCTTGGGATGCGAGTGTCTATCAACACAAAAAGATGTGGTACACTGACCCAACACTTAAAGCAAAGTGGGAGTCCTTAAGAGTAAAACATCAACAACTTGCTATTAGCCTTGAGCATGGTGTCTATTCATTCGGATTCTTAAAGTAAGATCCTTATAAGTCTTTTATAATCTATAACTCATTTATAATCTGTATTTAAAGACAGAGAACCAATCTGAAGAAAAGAGGTCGTTATGTGGTGTCTTGAAGTTATTAAGCACATGAACAAACCTAAAAAAGAAGAGGTGCCAAAAAAAGAAGAGGAGTCAAAGACCGAACCTAGAAAAGATCAAACTAGTCCTAGCTAAAAAGCGATCTCTCGAAGTGATTTGATCCAACTCCTCTTGCGTCAAATGACCTGCCTCTTTGATCCCTTGTAAAACATCAAAGAGGTCTTTCTTCCCATACAATGTCATCTCTTGGACTACTTTATACGCATCATTTCTAGCGTACCCTTTTTCCATGAGGAACAGTAGGCAAGTCTGACTCAAATAAGACCCTTTAACTTGGTCTATGTTATGAGCCATTCGGTCTGTATCTACATAAAGGTTCTCGATAACCCCATTAAGTCTGCTCAAGCCGAAGCAAACAAGATGCAGTGAGTCCTCTATGGCGATACGCTCTACTGACGAATGACTCATGTCTCGCTCATACCAAAGAGACACATTCTCAAGGCTAGGCTGAACATAAGATCGGATCATACGAGCTAATCCTGTTAAGTTCTCGGACAAGATTGGATTTCTTTTATGAGGCATAGCTGATGATCCTGTTTGGTCTTTACCGAACCCTTCTGCCACTTCTTGTATGAGAGATTGAGATAAGTTTCTCACCTCTATAGACAGACGCTCCATAGAAGCCCCTAAAATGCCTAACACGCTCATAAAGTATGCGTGTCTATCTCTTGGTACTACTTGTGTCGAAACAGGCTCAAAATCAAGCCCTAAAGACTTACATATAGTGTGTTCTATTTTTGGGTCTACATGAACATAGTTCCCCATCGCTCCCGAAAACTTCCCAAAAGATATTTCTTCTTTGGCTCTCTTCATGCGTTCTAAGTTTCGAGTCCACTCAGAATAAAAACCAAGCAGGATAACCCCAAAACTCGTGATCTCTCCCGACATCCCATGAGAGCGACCTAGTATCGGTGTGTCTTTATGCTCAATCGCCTTATTTTTGAGCGTTTCAAGTAGAGACCCAATCTTTTGAATAACAACATCAGAAGCTGTGGACATCTGTGTTGCAAGACAGGTGTCTAGTATATCAGATGAGGTCGCTCCCTTATGAAGATAAGGCAAAGACCCCTCACTCATCTGAAGCCCTAGAGCCTGTATGAAGGCAACAGTCTCATGCCTAGTCTCTTTTTCTTTAACAGCCAAATCTTTAAGGAGAAGATCAAGGTCTACCTTCGAGAAGTCCTCAAGAATTGAGTCTGTACACCCTTGACTTGAACAAAAAAGTCTTTCGATTTCGACAAAGACCCTCAAACGATGGATCGGGCTGAAGATGTTTTCAATCTGAGGACAAGCATATCGAGCTATCATGTGTGTAACCCTTTATCTATAATAAATCATAAGGAGGTACACATGATTACCACGAAGAAAAATGGAAAAACACTTATTGATAGCGATTTACTAGACTCGGACTGCTTTAAGTACGCTTATGCAGAACAGCTCTTTTACGAGCTAGGGATGGAAGATTCGGAAGGGGTCGAACCTCTAAGGGGCAACGACCCTTGGTACATCAAAGGAAATTTACATGGGGTTCATGTCTCTGCAACTTTCAACACCTACGAAAACATCACCCTAAGCGTCCTTGACAAGCGTGTGTCATATAAGGGTTCAATGAAAGATACTCTAAACAAATTCATTGAAACTTATAGAGAGGGGTGGAATGAACATAACTACAGTAGAGGACAAGAAGAGGGTTATATGTGAACACTCATATTATCGTTGGTGGCAAATGGAAAGCCCTTCCTTTAAGGATGTATTAGAGAAAATATGCAAAGAGTGTGGATCACCCGACCCACCACTCTTTGATGACATCTCTCAAGTGATCTCATGCTCCATGCATGGAGTCGAGATCACCGTTGATTACTCAGACCCTAAAGCTGTCAAGACTAAAATAAGATGCCAATCAGCAAAACATGATTGGGTATCTCTTAACGCTCAAGAGTCCGATCTCCACATCCCTTATTTCCAAGAGTTTTTAAGGAACATAAGGGATGTATGGTATAAACAATACAGAGCAGACACAGGAGTTTAGCCTTCTTCGATGCCTTTTTGGATCGCTGTGATGACTCCCTTAGTCTCAACAGCCATGATTGCTTCAAGAGTTGCTTGGTCATCACCGTACATCTCTAGGGCAATCTTCGCTCTCTTGCTCCAATGCTTAGAGGTATCCCACTCGATCCCACCAGGAAGAACTTTGATCTTTGAGTTGTCCTTACCGACAGCAACAGCTCCCTGTGCAGGATCAACATCCCCATCAATCGCTTGAAGGATTTGAGCGTTTTCTAAGTCTTGCTCATCTTGCTCATCTTCTTCCTCAATCTCGATTTCAAAAAGATCGTCAGCTTCTTCTTCCTCAACCACAGGATCTTCATTAGCAGTCTTGGTCACAGGAACTTGTATATTGTCGAGTTTAGAAATCTCTTCACTCGCCTGTGAACCGTCTGAGATCACAGTCTTAGTATTAGCCGCTGTCTTGAGCTTGATTGTGCTTACAGACTCTGCTCCTTGAGACTCAGCAATTCCATCGCCTGCACTAGAAGCACCAGCAATGTCAGCACCAGACTTGTTTTCTACCTTAGCGACAGGACGAATGTCGTTATCTTGGTTTTCGACCACGAGAGGGAACTTCTTAGGGGCTTTCACTGCCTTTGGTTTAACCTCTGCAACTGCTCTCTCCTCGTCATAAACAGTCTGAACAGGCATCTCTTTCTTAGCAGGGACAGGAGCAGGAGCGACTTCTGCTACAGGCTCACTCACATCACCCTCGACAAGAGCCAACCAACCTCGCTTTAAACCTGCCTTAAGCTCTGGCATATCTGTCTGCTGACCATTGAACTTGAGTGAAAAACCGTCAAACTCAACGATGTCTCCCTCATAGATGTTCCTCTCAAGGCGACCGAGATGAATGGTTGAGTTTGCCTTGAGTTGAACGAATGTTCCTTTTTTGAATGTAAAGTCACTCATTTATTTATACTCCATTGGTGTAGATTAGTGTTGTCTATACTCTACCTATAAACAAACTAAAAATCGCACCCCATATTACCATCATATCTACAAAACCAAACAAAAAGGAGATCCCATGTTCGTTTTGTACGCTATCCTATCCTATTTCGTCTGGGCTTACATACATGAGTACGCTCACCTACTAACTGCTAAAAAGCTCGTGGGTGTCAAATCTTACTCCATGAGGATCTATCCTCATAACCACCCAAGACTCGGCTTTGTGTTCGCCTCTGTGAGCTACGAATATGAAAAAGAAACCATCACCCTAGACCAAAGGGCATGGATTTCTTTTGCACCACGAATACCAGACGCAATAGCTCTGATCGCATTACCTTTCACAGCCGACCTCAACATCTTTTGGATCATCTTGGTCGGAGGTGGTTTGGTCGATACAATCAGAGGCTCATTTATCTTTAGTCCTACAAGCGACATCAAGAGATACTGTGATGCTTGGGGATTAAGCTATCCCCATGTCAGAAACGCTCAACTGTTGCTTGTAGGACTAAGTGCTTCAATCTTCCTGCTAGGATCTATTAGCTATTAAGCGTTATTGCTTGATCGAGTCAACTCACACCAATGAGTTCCGTTATAGATCAACGAAATGGTGTCCTCAGTATTATCGAGGGTAAAGTCTGCATCACCTGCTAACTTGAAGTTGGTGTTCTTTACCACAACAGAGCGATCCGTATGGTTAGCTTGTAAGACCAAAACAGTACCTGCAACCACACCTGCGGCGTTGATTGATACAAGATCCTCAGAGTTATTAGCTTGGTTGTTAACCTCAACCTTATGGTAAGGCTTCGTTACTGTAATCTCACCATTACCGTCAAGCGTAAGAGTTGATGAGTCATATACGAGATTACCCTCAACCTTGAGATCACCTGCTGAAACAACAGTAGAAGTCGCACCACCAAGTGTAAGATCATTCGCACCTACGGTTGCACCAACAGTAAGAGCCGAAGCTCCATCTACATCAATAGATGTTCCATTAACTACGAGTGAACCTGCAACAGCCACAGTAGAGTTAGCACCACCGAGGGTAATCGTATTTGCACCAATACTAGCACCGATAGTTGCGTTTTCCGAGTCAAAGTCAATGTCATTTGACTCGACAAAAAGCTGACCCTCAATTGTCGAGATGCCCTTTACTGTGAGAGAGTCGGGCATGATAACTTGATCTTCAAAGCTCAACTCGACAGTGTTATTGGCATTATCAACATCGAACTGGAACCCACGATTTGTACCAACGGTCAGACCCTTGAACTGAACTGTTCTCTCGTCAGTCTCTTTAATAGAGATCGTGTCTGTACCTGCCTTATCACCATTTATGATGAATAGGACATCGTTCTCATTGACAATGTTATAATAGTTAGTGCCATCAAGAGTGTGCATCCAACGATCAGTACCCTCATCCCATCGGATAGCCACATCGTCATCAGCACCACGATCTACATAGATATAAGCGTCAACATCAGCAGCCGCGTTTGCGACTCCATTATTGAGCGTAATGCTCTTAGTAGTCGCTACAGTAAGATCACCTGGGATAGCAACTGTCGAAGCACTCGCACCGAGAGTAAGAGTATTACCTGCAATCGCATTACCGATGGTGATGTTATTAGCCGAGAAATCAAGTGCGTTAGTGCCTGTACCCGAAATCGTCACCTCACCACCAAAGGTAGCCAATGAGTCAGTCAAGGTGTCGTTAGCAGTTAAAACAAGTACATTTTGATAGTTCGCATTACCTGTATTCTGACCACTAAAGGTCAAAGTACGATTATTCTCATCTGAACCTGTAATCTTCCAACTATCACCATTCGCATCACCTAAGTGTGATTGAATGTTGATAATCGCTGTAGCGTCTGGTGAAGTGATTGTGAGATCACTACCATTGAGCGTTACATCACCTGCGAAGGTTGCTAGACCCGATGTCGCTGTCCCATTACCAACAAGGGTAAGCTGTGCAACATCACCACCCGAAATGTTATTGAAAACTGTAAGAGTTTGCGAGTCATCTGAGGCATCAAGTTTCCAAACATCTCCGTTATCATCACCGTCAGCGTCACCTGCTGAGTCAGCGATCAAAGTGATTACAGCATGACCTGCGTTTACTTTGTTCCTTACAGTAAGATCACCACCATTAAGTAGTACATCACCTGCAAAAGTCGCTGTAGTGTCAGTCGCTGTCGCATTGCCAACAAGGGTAAGAATTGGTTCGTAAGTACCCTTATCTGCCTTGTCATTACCAATGGTGAGTTGATCGCTATTAGCTGTCGCTAAAATGTTCCAACTATCACCAGCGTCATCACCTGCATCAGACTTAAGTTCAATCTCAGCGTTGGTGTCTTGACCACCTGTAAGGGTAATGTCTCCACCATCAACACTAAGATCGCCATCAATCTGAAGATCACCAACTTCACTGAGGTTAGCGATTTCTGTTCCTGCACCATCTAGGAACGAGAACTTTTGAACATCTCCACCATCGTTGTCAGAGTCAATCTGGAAGATCAGATCAGTCTCAGCTTTAATCGTTAGAGTGGTATCAGTCGCACCTGCAATCTCATTATTGCTGTAAGTCACATTACCAATGGTAGTTCCCGAAGCAAAAGCCGAAGTCGCTGAGGTCGCTGTAATCGCACCGGCTGTAGTCATAGTGATTGTAGCGTTAGCTACCAACGCACCACCAATCGTTAGAGCATTTGATCCATTCAGACCTTGTAGGTGAACCTGTGAGTTCCCGTTAAGGTTAAGAGCGTTATCTGATGTGTCCCAAGCGAGAACCACATCACCCTTGTTATTACCACCCTCAACTGTAATAAGAGTAGCGTCTATTGAAGGGTTCGCTCCAAGATCCGAGTTGAAGAAGATACCATTGGTATTCGCCTGCTCGATGTTTACTTCAGCATCAAAGGTCGCATTACCAACAACTTCTAAAGTCTCGCTGATAGAGGTTGCTTGAACAAGAGTGATAAGCTCCGAGTTTGTCGTTGTCTTAACTGTGATAAAGTCAACATCGTCGCTCACATTTGAAACAACAAGACCAAGAGCTGTATTGTCTTTGAGGTAAAGTTGGAGCGAATCGTCAGCATCTGAGGTAGCTTGGATCTTATTCGTAAAGAGCGTTGAAGTTGCACCAACAATAGCGTCTAGTGCTGACACATCTACCTTAAAGACTGATGTTCCGTTAGCTTGAACATCAAGGTCAGAGGTAGACCCTGCGTTGTTAAGCGTCAAAGTATTCTTGATAACAGTCGCACCAAGATTTGATACTGTGAACACTTCACCATTGACATCAATACCACCGTCAAGACTCGCAAGACCACTTGTGGTTAGTGTGTTATCACCGAAGCTGATAGCACTGCCACTATCTGTGATTGACCCATTAGCAAGAGTAAGATTACCAATCTTTGAGCCTGTAATGGCTGTGAAGATCTTTCCGAACTCTACTTGCTCATTACCTGCACCCGGATCGGCATTGAGTGTGTTAAAGGTAATGTATGCGTTCGCTCCCTCTTTAATGACGAGGGAGGTTGCGTTATCATCTCTTAGTTCAAGAGAAGCAATCTGCAACCCACTAGGTGTTGTAGAACCTGCAAAGTCTACTGCTGTGTGAGCGGCTGTAGTCGTACCGAGAATGAAATAGCTCTCATCATCACCCCAAAAGAAGATACCGTCATTTCCATCAGTACCTCTCTCAAAGAAGATACCGATGTCGTTGGCATTAGCCCCACCTGCTACACCCTTGTTAATACGAATAACTGCATCCTCAACATCGAGAGTTGCAGTATTAATCGTAGTGGTATCCCCCTGTACGATGAGGTCACCTGTGATCTCAACATCTTTAGCAAAGGTAGCTTTCTTAGCAGAGTCGAGGGTCAAGACCGAGCCTACAGCATTATCAACACTGTTGAACAAGCTAAAGACCATCTTACCTGCGGCTGTCGCATTACCCACATCGTGAGCTGTGGTAATGTTTCCGAGTTCGCCCTCTGTGTTTGCATTGTTCTGACCAACAAACTTAATCACACTCGAACGACCATCTTCTGCTTGAGAAGCTGTGAGGTTCTGTAAAGTGATGGTTGGAGAAGATGCGTTAGACAAGTGTAAGAGAGTGTCTGGAGCTGTCTCTCCAAGACCCAATCTACCACTACCCTTGAGAGTCATCTTTGTAGTCGGTGCGTCTACATTGGTAATCTTAGTCTTAAAGACCATATCTGATGTACCTGTACCATCACCGCCACCAGATGAAAGGATGAGATCACCACCATCTTGGTCTACTTGATTGGTAGCACTTGAACCTGCTTCGATAGTGAGGTCTTGACCATCATTAGCCCCTGTACGAGCCACAACTTTAATCGCTGAGTGTCTAGCCGCATCTGCACCAAGTAAGATTGTGGTCGCCCCTAAACCACCATTAGCACCACCGACTACAGCAAGATCACCCGATAGAGTAGTTCTCTGATTGGCATCAAGAGTGATCGTAGTCTCCGAAGCAGAGTTCTCGATGATGTTTGAACCGAGTCGTAGTTTACCACCCGAAACGACTGTACCACCTCCACCAAGTGTAATGGTGCTTGCTTCAGCCACACTCGCCACAAAGATTTCTTTAGCCTCATTAGCACCTGTAATGTTTCCATTAACTTGGAGATTGCCTGCGGCTACGATGGTAGTTTCTGTGATCGTAAGTGTATCAGCGTCAGTCGCTACAATCGAAGCTCCACTAGCACCTACAGTGATTGTGCCATTACTCGCTGTGATGTCTTGAGCTGTGATGTTCCCTGCAAAAGTTGCAAGATTAGCCGAGTCAAGTCTAAGAGCTTCTGAAAGACCCCCACCACCATTGGTAGAGAAGATCAAATCACCCTTAGTATCGTCAACCCCACCATCGTGAGAGCCTTGAATACGAGCGAGGTCTGCACCATCGTCATCTTGGAAGTTAATTAGTGTTGGACTATCAGCGTCACCATTACCACCTGTAGTGTTCTTTAGTGTAAGAACAGGTGCTGTACCTGCTGTAGCAATCGCACCTGTTGTAGCACTGATAGTAGTCGATGGTGTAGCGAGAGTACCAACGCTAAAGTCGAGTACAGAGTTGAGCTTACTACCACTGAATGAGAAGGTGTTTAACCCATCATCCCAAGCAAAAGCACCATCAGTACCACCATCTGCGTCTTTAACTAAGATCAGAGAGGCATCTTGGTCAGCCTCGTTAGCACGATCAGAGTTGAACACGATACCACTAGCAACACCTTGAACGATGTTAAGGGTGTTGCTTAGAGTAGTCGTACCTGCGACAGCCGTATTCCCTGTCGCACCTGTTACGCTAAAGGTGGTCGTTCCTCCGTTGTTTATAACGCTTAGGTTCGGGCTACCTTCACCTTGAACACCAACTACTGTATTGCCACTAACTGTGAGCGTTCCTTTAGTCGCTGTATTACCAGTGTCATCACCTGCAACAGTGAACTTATTGGTATCAACTGCAATGCCACCATTAAGGTTGGATAACCCTGTGACTGTAAGGATACCTGCTTCTGTAAGTGAAGCGACCTCTGAGTTATCACCATCTTGGAAAGAGAACTTGTTGTCTCCATTATTGTCGTTGTCTACTTGGAAAACAAGGTCTGTCGCAGATTGGATTTCTCCATTTACAATAAGTGTTCCCTTAACAGTAGCAGAGGAAGTCGCTTCTGTATTCGCACCTGTAAGAGTAAGAACATCTACATAACCATTACCAGCGTCATTCTCACCTGCAAAGGCAAGAGTTCTCGTAGCATGATCTGTAGCTTGGACTCTCCAATTATCACCTGCATCATCACTTTCATCAGCATTGAGGAAAAGAGAAGCAGTTCCACCCTCAACACCTTGAATGGTAGCAGTACCACCGTCCACTTGGAGTGTCGAAGAAAGCGTAGTCGCTTGACCAAGCGTAATCGTATTAGCGTCTGCGTTAATTGTTAAGAATGTATCACCATTTGTGTCATCAATAACTAACGCACTAGCTTGTCCGTTTTGGAGTTCAATCTCAATACCATCATTCGCCCGATCTGTAATTTTATCGAGATCAATAGTAGTCACATTGTTGATCGCACCATCAGTCAGATCGAGAGAGGTAGCGATTTCTACAGCACCTGCAAAAGTAGCCTTAAGAGCCGAGTCGAGTCTAAGAGCTTCTGTGGGGTCGGCATCATTATTTGGCTTGAAGATAAGAACACCCTTATCGTCATCTGCCACCCCATCGTGAGCACCTACAATCTGTGCTAGAGCCTTAACTTGAGCATTACCCTTAAATGAGATAGTCGAGGGATCATCATCTTGAGCATTACCACCTGTAGTATTCTCAAGAGTGAGAGTCGCTGTATCAGCACCAGAAATGTGTAAGAGAGTATCGGGTGCATTTTCACCGATACCCACATTACCATTAGTGTGGACACGCATACGCTCGGCTACAGTATCAGTACCAGAAACTTTAGTTTGGAACTGAATAGAAGCTGTACCTGTTCCATCACCTGCACCTGTTGCAAGGATAAGATCACCACCATCAAGGTTCTCACCTCCACCTGTAGGAGCAGAACCTGCTGAGATGGTTAAAGACTGACCTGCATTATTAGCCCCTGTTCGAGCTACAACACCTAAAGCGACATCATTAGCGGCGTCTGTTCCTAAATCTACAGTATTCGATCTAATAGTCGTTGTCTTAGCAGGTACACCTAGAGTGGTAGACTCAGCATTTGTGTTGATAGTGAGGTATTCAGTACCACCTCCATCATTTAGATTAAATGCCTTACCATCAAGAGCATCTTCGGCAGTAACCGTAATGAAAGCACCTGCGTCAGCAAAAGTGATTGAGGCCAAAGAAATCTGTCCAACATTGGTGATGTTTCCGTCATTAACATCAACCGAAGTCTGAGCATATAGAGTCCTAAGAGTTAAATCGGCACCAGTTGCTCCTGCTCTCCAATCCGCGTCTGCTTCGGTAACATCGTTGGTTTCAAGCCTAAAGCGATCAGCCGCTTCGTCCCAATAAAGCAATGCAGGGTCTTGGGCTTGAGCAGGATCTTGAGTATCTAAGGTTCTAGTAAAGAGGATACCAATAGAGTCATTGCTGTTTGGTTCACCCTCATCGCCATCAGCGAGAACGATAACCTTATTTTCGATAAGGAGGTCATTTTGCGTTGTTTGGTTCGCAACACTTAATGTACCTCGAACACGAACAGTGGTATTAGCCGCACCAAGATCGAGAATGTGTGTGGCATCTCCACCTGTGTTGATTGCCCCTCCAATCACATGGGCATCATCAGTGAAGTTGATGTCCCCGGTGACTGCGAGGTTGTTAGACATATCTGCTCGCATGAGGTCGAAGCCACCTGCTTGACCACCATCGTGAACACGAATGGATTTAGTGGTTGTGTCTATGGTGATCTCACCTACAGCACCAGTAAAGCCACCACCATTTGTGTGGTCATTGGTAGTGCCTCTTCTTAGTTGGACTCTTCTTACAGCCATGATTGGACTCCTTAAATCGGACTATCTGTTTCTATATTGGTTAGGTATAAATAGACTATTAAACTACAAGCATCCCATAATCCTCCGAGCCATAAATAACGGTATCACCTAAACCTGTACCATTCATGTCAATGGAGTAATCGGTAGCATCATCAAAGGCTTCGGATACTAATCCATAGTCAATAGTCTCAAGAACTCTACCTGTTAGGATAAGGTCTGCTGTCTCGCTTTGATTTGAGAGATAGTGAGTTGTTAGTGTTGGTATTTCTCCATTATCAAGCCCTGTGTCTGCATCAGCCGCTGTACCAAGTGTAGTAGGAACATACTTGTTTTGGTTCGCACCCTCTGCTGTCGTAAACCTCAAGACTTGATTGTTGGTTGCTTGGTCTGCCGAGACATCTTTCAAGTTTTCAGTGGTGATGCCTAGAGCGAGATTAATCACATCATTAGCGTCATCATTCGTAAATGCGATTGTTCCATCTGCACCTGTGAAAGTATGTGTACCACCTGCTAGAGCCGAACCGACATCATCTCTCGCCAGTTCAGCGTTATAGACCGATGTTCCCTTTTTAAACTCTTGGTTAACTTGATCCCATACGAGGATCTGATCGTTGGCATCAAAGTCGGCAAGATTAACATCAGAGAAATCGCCAATACTACGATCACGAACCCACTCAGTTGTAGCTACGGTTGTGTCATCTGTAGCGTTGGCAGGACTCGCAGAAGTGATTGAACCTGTAGTTGTTAGGTTGTCATCACCAAAGCTGATAGAACCACTAGCTGATACGATAGAACCATCTGATACTGTGATCGCACCATTAGCATCTGAGTCAACCACAAGCGAGTTCTGAACCTGTACATTACCTGTCTCAAACTGCCATGTGGTTGCTGACTCGTCCCAATAAAGTTTAGCGTCTGCTTCTGCACCACGATTAACTGTAAGACCAAAGTCATCATCGTCAGCTGGATTAGCACCTCCACCAAGATCAGAGTTAAAGACAATCGCACCTTGAGAAGCTGTACTAAAGTTGACTACTGAGCTAGTAGTAATCGCACCCGATGTGCCGACAGCACCATCAGTTCCAATCGTGAGGTTCTTGGTGAGAGCATTACCTGCTTCTGACCCAATAGAAATCTCGGTCGCTGAGAATAGCTTACCACCCTCAATCTTGAATGAGCTTTCAGAGTCATCCCACTTGAAGTAAGCATCTGTAGCGTTAGACCCACCATTCTCAACATGGAGAAGGAGTGCGTCAAAGTCTTGAGCGTTGATGTCCTCCCCTGCTCCACGATCAGCATTGAAGATGATACCTGTATCAGAACCTGCCTTGTTGACCTTGAGCGAGTCATTAAGAGTCGTAATCCCTGTGACCTCTACTGTGGTGTCAAAGGTAGCCGAAGCATCAAAGTTTGCGTCCTCATTAAATGTAAGGGTCTGTGCATCTGTATTGATAGTGAGATAGTTAGCCCCACCTGCATCACTTACTAAAAGGGCACTACCATTTAGACCATCAGCAAGTTCAATGACAAGACCATCTGCTGTTTTATCTGTGATCTTATCTGTATTGATCGTTGGGGAATCAAGCGTACCATCAAGAGTGATTGCACCTGCTGTCGTCATAACGATGGTCGCATTGGCAACCAACGCACCACCAATCGTTAGAGCGTTTGATCCATTTAGACCTTGTAGGTGAACCTGTGCTTCTGCATTGAGGTTAAGAGCGTTATCTGATGTGTCCCAAATAAGGACTGCATCATTCTTGTTATTACCACCCTCAATCGTAATGAGGGTAGCGTCTTCCGAAGCAACCCCTGCCCGATTTGAGTTGAAAAACAAACCATTAGAGTTCGTATTCTCAATCGAAATCTCACGCTTAAAAGTAGCATCAAGCGTGAATGAGGTATCTTGATTAAGGTTAATAAGTTCTGCATTGTCTGAGGTGTCAAACACCATGAAGGACAATGCGTTGGTAGCATCAGAAATCTCAAGAGCGTTCGGAACATTATCTTCAATGCGAATCTTGAAGTCATCTCCACCACCGTCAGCAGTCTTAGCTCTTAGATCATCAGTCTTGAGCTGACCTGTGACTGTGGTTGTACCTGCCGAAGCATCTACATTAAGGACATCAACCCCATTGTTCTGTACGATAAGGTCGGCTGTACCATCGGCATTATTAATGGTAGCTGTACCGCCAACCGTAAGATTTCCGTTTGTAGCGTTGGCGATAAACTGATTATCACCCACTATGAAGTTGCCTTCGGACTTGAGAGAGCTTTCAACAGAGAACCTATCGTCAGCGGCTACCCACTTGATGCTCTTATATGCTGGTCCTCCACCCCCTTGATTTACTCTTAGAAGAATTTGGTCGGCATCTACCCCACCATCGGCAATCTCAGACCTAAAGGTAATACCTGTTGCTGAACCTGTTGTGAGATCAAGTGATCCTGCAAGAGTTGTCTTTCCTGCCACCTCAAGAGTGCTAGAAATCGCAACAGTACCCGATATGTCAAGGGTCTTACTTGGGTTGTTTTTACCAATACCAACAGAGTCGGCAGAAGCGTCTACAAATAAAAGATTGGCTTGATTGTCGCCTGCTACTCGGAAGTCATTGTCTCCAAGGTCATTGTTGAAAACAACAGCACCACCACTTTGAGTTAAGTCTCCTACAAGTATGCTATTTCCGTTTACATGGAAAAGAGCTGTCGGGTTATTCGTGTTGATACCCACACGATCTGTACTCGCTTGAGTAAAGATCAAGTGGTCGGAGTTATCGCCCTCGACTCTAAAGTCGATGTCAGCCCCACCCTCATTTACAACAACTTGCCCTTGAGCATCGGTAGTATCAAAAGTCAGATATGAACCAAGACCTGCTTCTCGAATGTCAAGTGCGTCAGCATCATTATCTGTTAGTAGGAGATCCATCGAAGCACCAGCAAGACTTGTAATCCCACTGATCGCCCCTGCTTGTGTAATCCCACCATTTGAAGCATCAAGGGAGTCAACTGTGGTCGCCCCGAAGTTCGCTGTACCTGTTGTGGTTAAGTTATTATCATTGAATGAGAGGTTGTTATTTCCAGCAGTCGTTTGGATCTGACCATCTGAAATCTCTACATTACCAATCTTAGAAGCTGAAACTGCTTCAAAGACCTTACCAAATACAACCTTCTCTGTTCCATCAGAGGTATCGAATGTGAGATAAGCGTTCGCTCCCTCTTTAACTACTAATGAAGTTGCGAGATTATCTCTAAGCTCAAGCGAGCCGATCTGTAATCCACCTGGAGTTGTAGTCGCTCCGAAATCTGTAGCTTCATGGTCGTCATTGGTTGTTAGACCAAGTTTAAAGAAATCATCCCCTTCATCCCAATAGAAGATAGCGTCATCTCCTGTAGTACCTCTCTCAAAGAACAATCCGATGTCGTTAGGGTTAGCACCACCTGCACCATCATTAAGATCCATCACACCTTTATTGAGTCGAATGATTGTATCTTCAACATCAAGAGTCGCAGTATTAAGAGTCGTTGTCGTTCCATTGACGATAAGATTTCTTGTTACTGTGAGGTCTTGAGCAATCGTCACATCATCGGGAAGCCCAATGGTGATCTCAACTCCGTCTGCACCAGCACCTTGATCTGCTGAAACAACAACGGTTGTCTCATTCTCCACATTGTTGAATGTAAAGGTCTGACCAAGAGGAAGGGTGTCCGTATTCGCACCATCAGTAATCGAAACATAGCTGTTTTCTAGCTTGGCATTGGTTACAGCACCGTTATTGATTTTATCAGTAGTGATCGCATTGTTGGCAATCATACCTTCTTCAACAGCAAGAGCACCAATCGTTGCGACACCTGCATTACTGATTGTGATGTCTCCCGATAACGAGACATTCTTCCATTGGTTATCGTTCGCTCCACCATCTGCATCATAGACAAGGATCTGAGCGTTTGCGACACCTGCAATCAAAACATCTGAAAGGTCATTCACACCTGCTTCGGAAGCAAGGAAAGATCTACCATTTGCTGTGGTAGCAATCGTTCCAAAAGTGTTCGCCCCTGTACCAATCAAGAGATCGTTATTACCGACCCCCATACCCAAGCTCGTAATAGCATCTGTCGGGCTTTCAAGAGTAAAGTTCGCACCATCAGCAACAATAAAGTGGTTGTTATCAACCCCAAGACCAGCGATGTCATCAAGACGGGCATTGGAGTCTTGCTTACCGCCGACTTCAGTATCAACATAAGTCTTAGTTGTGGCCTCTGCTCCATTTTGTGGAGCTGGTACTGTAATCGTAGCCCCTGTAAAGTCGTATGAGAAAGCACCGAAAGTAGCGTTCGCATCTGTCTCAACTACATTTCCTGTGTCGGACAAGTCATCAAATGACAACGAAGCATTTCTGAAGGTAGCGACATTGTTTACAACAGCACTTACCCTTAAAACCTGACCTACCTCTTCTGCGACACCATTCCCATTGTCTGCACCAAGAGCCACATCTGTAAGGTCGGCAAGGTCTGAAACCCCACCTACTTGATTAACTACATTTTTAACAAATGCTGTAGTAGCGATCCTAGTTGAGTTACCCTCGACATTATTATTAGCTACTGTTTCTGCTGTCGCTGTCGCCCCTGTAAGGTCTACCTCTGCTGTAAATGTGATGTTATTACTGAATGTTTGCTCTCCATTTAAAAGAGCAACATTCTGAGTCGAAGCAACATTCTGATTTAGATCGCCAAAAGCGAGTTTCGAGTTCTTCCATTCGAGGTTAGCACCATCCCATCTTAGTGTTTCACCATCATTTCCATTCCCAATGTCTCCAGCGATAGTGACTTTATCAAGATCACCAAGCTCTGCATCTGAGGAGATGAAGGTCTTGGCATTATCTGAAAGACCAATCATCTCTAAGTCGTCATCCCCTGTATTAGAGTAGATGAGCTTTTTAGCTCCTGTTGCAAGTCCTGCAAGGGCAGTTAAAGTAGCATCTGAAGTTTGCTTTGTAGCGACTTGAGTGTCTACATAAGTCTTGGTTGTAGCATCGGAAGCATTATTAGGTGCAGGAACTGTAATCGCTGTAGCACCTGTAAAGTCATAGGTGTTAGCTCCAAAGGTCGCATCGGCAGTCTCTAAGACTATATCCCCACTGTTAGAGAGATTAGTTGTAGAAATCGTCTGACTTTCAAAACCACCTGCTCCTGTACTAACGAGAATATGATTAGCGTTGTTCAGTGCATCGTTATTAACAGTCACATCAGAAAGAGCGGCTACACGACCTGTACTCTTTAAGAAGTTCTCAACCCCAAGTTGAATGGTTAAGATCTCAAAAGAGTTATTCCCATCACCTATCACCATTGACCCATCAACAATGTTGAGTCCCGATATACTTGTGAGGTTTGTATTTAGCCCTTGATAGTTATTAGGGAGATCAAGAGCAGTTATGTCGGTGTCGATCTGAGCATCGACATAGGCTGTAGTCGCTAAACTTGTAGAGTTGTCCGAAGCGTTTTGAGTAGCACCAGTCGCTGTAGCACCTGTAAGATCGACAGCACCTGTGAAAGTCTTGTCTCCATTGAAGGTTTGATTACCTGCGAGGAAGCCCACAACTGTGTTATCGACCACAAAGTCAAGAGTATTATCAGCACCTTGATAGGTTACAGTAATACCTGTCTCAGTATTACCATCAACCATACCTCCAACGATGTCCTCGATTTCTTCTTGAGTCTTGCCCTCATCATCAGCAACTACAAGATTATTTTGAGCGTTGAACTTAAGGATTTTGCCTTCGGCCTTACCAGCTGTCGAGATACCACCAAGATCGTCTATGTCAGCATTAGAAGCTAAGAAATCTCCAACTTCACTCTCAGCGGCTGTACCTAAGCCAAGATTAGTACGAGCTGTGCCTGCATCAGCTAGATCATTAAGATTATTTGCTACTTGGGCGAATGTGCCTACAGGCTCTACAGCAGAAGTACCTAAACCTAAGTTCGTTCGGGCTGTACCTGCATCAGCTAGATCATTGAGGTTATTTGCTACCTGTGCAAAGACCCCAACATCCTCGACTGCTGAAGTACCTAATCCTAGATCAGTACGAGCTTCACCAGCGTTTGCGTTCGCTATAAGAGTTCGACCAAAGTTTGTAAAGTCTGTGGTCGCAAAAACATCAGCACCTGTCGCATAGATGAGTTTATCAGCAACAGTCACCACTCCAGCAAGAGCTGTTAAAGTGGCATCAATCGGTTGTTTCGTAGCTACTTGTGTATCGACATAAGTCTTAGTAGTAGCGTCATTAGCTCCAACAGGGGCTTTAACTGTAATAGAGTTAGCACCTGTAAAGTCATAGTCAAAAGCTCCAAAGGTAGCTCCTCTTGTCTCTAAGACGAGATCTGCCTCATCACTAAGGTCAGCAGTAGAAATCAATCGGTTTACATATTGACCTTGAGCGTTCCGAACTAGGAAATGCTTGTCAGCACCTCCATTGATCGTCACATCACCCAACTCATTAAGATTTCCTGCACCTCCACCACCACCCTCACCAGGAACCCAACCACCGTTCCCATTATTAGCGGCTGCATCATAAACAAGAGCGTTTCCATCTTGGAGTCCTGCAAGATCAACATCTGAAATCAAAGAGAGAGTGAGAGTGACAGGTTGCCACTCTAAATCAGCTAGATTGTATTGTAAGAGTTGGTCATCAGCTAGACCTGCAAGATCAACATCTTGGAGTCCTCCAAGAACAATACCCCCACCACCTGCAACAATCTGTGCAACTCGATTTTGAACAAAAGCTGTAGTAGCAATCCGATTAGTAGCATCTGCGAGGTCGTTGATGGCTAGGACATCAAGTGTCCAATCGCCCCCTGCACCTAGAACATAGCCTGCCTGTGCAATGCCTGGCCCTGGTACAAGACCGTCTGTTCCTGCTTGATTTCCATCTGTGCCTGTGTAGTTTCTAAGAGTGATAGACGCACCTGCTGTGGTGGTTGAACCCGAACCAAATGAACTCATGGTGAACTCCTTTATTTTTATATCTATTAAATGTCGGGGTATAAAAAGAAAACAAAAGGAGTCTGCACATGAACTATTGGCACATTGAGAGTTTTTTTTTGGACAAAGTAGATGAACTAGGTGGGTTTGCTTGCCACCACGCACACTTTGACAAGGCATATCTAATCAGCGAAGAAGGTCTAAAACTCTCTCAGTCGAGCCTCCAAGAAAAATGGAAACTTTATCGTAAGCTCAAAGAAGAATACACCGAATACACACTCCACTCTCGAATGGCTCGGTGTATTGAACATCTGATCTATCAAGGTGTCTCTAAGTGTCGTACATTTATTGATGCTGACCAAATCGTTGGACTCCTACCTATGCAAGTCGCTGTCAATCTTAAAAGAGAATACGCAAAGAAAGGGTTTGACCTCCAACTTGCTGTTCAACCACTTGAAGGTGTCCTTGAACCCGAAGCTCAAAAAATGTTTATACAAGCCTGTGAGATGGCAGATGTGATCGGTGGACTCCCCGACAGAGATGAAGATCCTCTCGCACACATGGACTTTATCTTTAACCTAGCCAAAGATATGAACAAGCCAGTTGATGTTCATGTAGGGCAAAACAACACCCCTTCAGAGCGTGAGTCTGAGATGGTTGCAGATAAGACCTTTGAACATGGTCTTGAGGGTCGGGTTAGGCTCGTTCATGCGATCTCTCTTGCGTGTCAGCAAAAAGAAGATCGTCAGCGTGTGATTTCTAAACTACAAGAAGCAGAGATCGGGGTAGTCGTTTGCCCAAGTGCGGCAATCAGTATGAAACAACATTCTGATATACTTGCACCGATCCATAACTCAATAGCCCCTGTCATGGAGCTTATCGAGGGAGGGGTCGATGTTATGTTAGGTGTAGACAACATCCATGACCTGTTCATGCCCCTTGTTGATGGGGATCTGTGGTTTGAATGTCGCCTAATGATGGAAGCGATTAGGTGTTATGATCTCGACTTGATCGCAAAAATCGCCTCCAACCCTAAAGGCTTCTTTTCTTAGTAAGATGCTACTAAGTAGTACTCATACTGCTCATCTTCCAAATCGGGAACAGCAACCTCATAAGACTTACCAAACAGATTTATTAAGTCTCCTTGAAGATCAGTACCTCTCTCACCAAGAATCCGAGCGTCTGAACGACTCTCACCTAAAGCCTCAAGAGCTTTAACCAAAGTCCTTTTGTCAGCAAAAATAAATCTACCATATTTATTAGTGTACTTAATACGAGAACTATTAAGGATAGACTTAATCTGCTTGTCAGCCCTCTCTCCTGTTGAGACAGAATCTCTCCATCTCTCATCATCTCGACTCCGAGACTCAAAGATGTCAAGAGGTCGCTCTGACTCTCCAGTTTCATATGCGTCATATCCGTCTGGACGGTAGGGTGAGGCTTTTCTTTCAAGACGGGCAATCCGAGTCTCAAGTTCACTGATAATTTCTGATGCTGATCTTCTCATAGGAGTTCTCCATTGGTTTAAGGTTAAAGAGATCACTTATTGATAGGGTATAAATAAACTACAAATTACTACCAACCCTAAAGGCTTCGATCAATCAATGTTTAAGTAAACTCTGTTTCCGTCAAGGGTAAATCCTTCTGTGTACTTTGCAAGTGTCTTTAATCCATTTTTGTTAAGACCTGTTTCCTCCCAAAAACTTGCACTTACTTCTGCGATGAACATATCACTATTGTTGTAGTCAAAGTACACGCTTCGCAGACTTGAACCGAAAACAGGCTTCAAGATTTGTTCTAGTTTCTTTGCGTGATCTTGCTTTTCCTCTAAGCGATCTGTTCTGCTAGATGATTTCTCAAGTTTAGCGATTCTTGATTCAAGATTACGAATTGTTTCTGATGCTGATCTTCTCATGGGTATTCTCCATTTGGTTTGTAGTTAATGAGATCACTTATTGATAAGAGATAAAAAGACTATTGAGATCTATACGCTCTTTTAACCTTACTTAAAAAGGTGTGATCCATCTCCCCATTTTTTGCAGTCGCCACAGCTTTACCATCAAGGTAAAAAGTAAAAGAACTCTGAGTATATAAGTCATCGAGTCCGTATTCTAAAGGCGACCGATAATCGTCATCAGAAAGAAACACAATCCTATAATGTCGGTCTGAGTCAAAATCAACTGAAAGAGAGTTGGCTGTTCCAATATAACCTCTGAAAATCGCCTTAGCTTGCCTAGACTTCTTACTTACCTTCTCTGGCTTAGACGCAAAGATACCAATAGGTAAGATACCATTGATCTCTTTGACGATCTCCCCTGCCCTGCGATTATAAGACTTAAAAAAGTCCATAGTCCCTGCCGACCTCTCAAAGCGAGCGACTTTAATACCCGACCCACCATTAACTTTAACAAGGTATCCAGGAGTACCCGATGTTGGAGAAATTACTCGCTCCACACTCACTCTTGAACGATTGAGGTCTTGGACATCGGGAAGGTTCAGATCTTCAAGTTCTTCTGGATCAGCATTACTCGTGCTTCTATGATTCCCGATTGAAACATCTTCAAGAGTCATTACCATCTCTTGTTTCAACAGAGTCTCGAACCTTTCAAGGTTGCTACCAATATGATAATCCACAAGATTCAATCCATCCTTAATGAATAGCTTACCCTCCATCAAATGATCAAAGCCTTCGTCAACAATATAGTGAGCAAGATTAACTCCTGTGCGAAAGTTTTCTCCCACAAGATCGAGGTTGATATAGGCTTGTCCTCGATTATATTCGAGTCGGGCTACACGAGCCTCAAGATTTCTGATGGTATCGGATGCTGATCTTCTAATAGAAATCTCCCCTTTCTCGATACGATCAAGATCTGATTGAATAGTTAGCAACACTTCTTTGACTCTGCGATCACGAGTGAACAAAAGAGCTGTATCTAGGTCCCCTCCAAAAAGAGCATCTTGTTTTCGGTTAGCGTAGTCATCACCACCATCAATATACTCTGAATCAAGAGCCATTAGCTCATCTTCATATTTTTCGATGACATCAACGAGGATGTCACCAAAACTTGCTGATCTTCTCATAATAATTCTCCATTTGGTTAATATGGCTACCAATGAAGAACCTATAAAAGATCTACAAAAAAATTAATGCCCCTTAAACACCCTCTGTGGCTTGGTGAGGGGTCTAAGAGGCATTGAGCCTTTACAGGCTATTAAGCGTATTCAACCATGACTTAAGTCAAAGGTCAAGGCTTTTCTTAAAGCATACCGTCAAGGATCTCATCAGCGTCAAAGGACGAGTTGAAACCTCCACCACTGTTGCCTGTAGGCGAACCAACCGAACCACTCATCTTCTCACGAATTTGATCGAGAGTAAGGTCTTGAGCGATGTCATTTTGGAGGTTCAGATGGATAGGCTTTGCCGCTTCCATACAAGTCTTGAACATATCAGAACCCTTGTCGCTCAAAGTCTTGAACAAAGACTCTTTACAAGGGGCGAATGTCATCTTGTGGAACTGTGGGTCGGTCACAGTGATTGAGATGTCGTGCTGACTCAAAGGGAACTCAGAGTTGATGGACTCAAGCTGACGATACTTGTCGAGTGAGAACACCCAAGTCTTGATCTCGAACTCACCATTTGCGAAGCGAGCCTTATCAAGCGTACCATTGGCATCTGTAGGCCAAAAGATGAGCGTAGTAGCGATTGAAGTCTTTGAAGGATTACCTGCGATCTTCTGATACTCTGGTCCATGATCCAAGAAGTATCCGACATCCTTGTGGTAGAGCCTACGACCACCCTTGAAAGAAGGATTGGTAGGATTACCATTATCGTCCGAGAACTTAACAGCGTTATCTTCAAGACCTGGAAGAGCCACGAAAGTCACACGAAACTTTCCCTTCTGTGGCTTCCAACGAACCTTACCACCTGAAAGGATTGGTGAAGTAGAACCGAGTGTAAAGTCTGAAAAACCCATAGGGCATTCTCCTGTATATATTGCCTGTCGGCAGTTAAAGTTAAGAGCGTTAGCGAGTCATCCGAAGTGATTGGCTCTGTTGCTCACATACTCTTATACGATATACACAAGATGTTGCCGAACTTTTCTCAAAAAACTTTCGGAGGAAACCTAAGTGTCTGAAATAAATAGAGAAAAATCATCTAATCTTTGGTCGGGTATCGCATCTCTGCCTTAAAAGGTAAAGGTTAGTCTCGTGTGCGTTAGCCATAGACATAATAAAGTCGTCCATACCTAATGTAAGACCTCCCTGCTCCTTAAGCATATCATAAGTATTCTTAAAGATGACCTGTAGACCTTCCTCAATCAAGAAGGCTCTGCGTATCGGGTCATTCATACTATGAGCCTCGGCTAAAGGTAAGAGGTGATTAGCCATAAGCTGTGCCTGTTCTACAGCATTAACAGCTTCTACTCCGTATGTACCAACAATCTTCTCGGCTAGTGTGTCGATTTCTTCAATGAGAGATGTGTAAACCCTCTCCATCAACTCGTGGTCGCCATAAAAGTTTGACCCTTTAACCTGCCAATGACTAGTCCAGTGTGCGAAATGAGCACCTCGTAGAACAGCTAATAGCATTTGTAGGATAGCTAGATTGTCAGTCCTATTACAAACACTTGATTTCTTGTCTATCTTTCTCTTGGCTGGTGCATCACTCTCCTCAAGAGTGAACTCAGCCCAAGCATCTTGGGGATCTTCTTCTAGGACAGCGTAAGATCCATCAATGAGATCGAAGAACATTTCCATGTCCTCTCTCTCATACCATTCGACCCTATCTAAGAAATCGTTAAGATCTACTACGATGGCTGTCTCACCATCTACATAGATGTTGATGGCATCAAACATCTCGGATAAAGACATCAAGTAAGCAGGCTTACCTTCATAAGCGAACTCTAGGTTGAAAGGTAAAGAATAGCCTACAGAGCTTTTTTTGTGCCTCTTGTAGTATTTCTTGCGATAGTCTTGGCGATTTTTCCTGTAGTTAGGGTCGGTTCTCATTTTCTTCCTGTGCTTCTTTCTATTCTTTCGTCTTTGAGATTGATTAGTATTACGCTTGCGTAGGTTCTTTGTCTGAGTCCTCATTCGCCTTCTGCGTTTGATTTTAGGATTAGTCCTACGCTTAGTTCGTCCAGCTTGAAGCTCTTCGGCAAAAATATCGTCTGCAAGTATTTCAGCTAATAAATCACTCATGATCTGCCTTCTTCCTACGATTTTCTGTTCGTTTGTTTTTCTGTTTAACTGTGGACACACCACCTGGTCTACGCTTGTACCTCTCTGGGTTCTTAGCGTAGTTCTTCTTGTACTTCTTGTAAGTTGGGTTGTGTTTTTTACGCTTGTAGCGTCTCTTCTGCTTTAAAAGATTTCTACGGTATTTAACCCGATACTTACGCTTGTACTTTTGAGATTTGCGTTTCGCTTGACCTTTTTGAGAACGCTGTCTCTTGTTCCCTCTCGGTGGTCGATGGTTATATCGAAACAAGGCGACTTTGACGAGATCATCTCCATCTACATCCCAAAACTCAAACTCCTCTGAGCTACCCATGACTCTACGCTTGAGTCCTGTAGATGTGGATTGATCTATATAAGGGTTTCCATACTGATCTCCAGGAATACCACTTGATCTAGGACGCTCATGGAGGGCTTTCCCATTGGGGTGATCGTTTAATGCACTTGGGTCTTTCTTTGGACGGTTCGCTCCACCTTGACCACTAGAGTCGGGAGGTGAGTTAATGACTCCTGGTCCAACTCTTTGCTCATCTCGACCTTCGGGGTGTCCACTAGGTAAAGGTAGAACTCGATCTCTTTGTGGTTTACCATCTTCATAATCTTCTCTCGATTTATTTGGGGT